>ENA-OSEY01000412-OSEY01000412.1-marine-metagenome-genome-assembly--contig:-NODE-412-length-31601-cov-10.394969_pt1 | contig 31601 bp, 26 predicted proteins | sample MGYA00248465_ERZ534230 | MGnify/ENA primary metagenome ERZ534230 (study PRJEB26409, sample SAMN06344110) | marine metagenome | isolation source: Sea water from surface | place: Atlantic Ocean:Southern... | reverse complement strand
TATGCCTGTCAACTTGCTGCTGAGGTGCTTGATATGATTACTGAACATGTAAAAGCAGGAGTTAGTACAAAATATCTTGATGATTTGTGTTTTCAACACATAACAGAAGTTCAAAAAGCAACGCCTGCTAATATTGGTTACAGGGGCTATGAAAAAACTATATGCGCAAGCATAAATCAAGTTATATGCCACGGAATTCCTAGTGACAACAAAATACTCAAAGATGGAGACATAATGAATATTGATGTTACTGTAAGAAAAGATGGATGGTACGGGGATACTTCTAAAATGTTTTTAATTGGAAAGTCTGAACCACATAATCAAAGATTAGTAAAAGTAACACAAGAATGTCTATATCTTGGAATTAATGAGGTAAAACCTGGAGCAAGATTAGGAAACATAGGTGCAGCTATTCAATCACATGCTGAAAATAATCACTACTCTGTAGTGGAAGACTATTGTGGTCATGGGATTGGACAAATATATCATGATGAACCTCAAATTTTACATTTTGGTAAAAGAGACTCCGGTTTAGAAATTAAACCTGGTCTTTGTTTTACAATTGAGCCAATGATTAATCAAGGTGATAAACGAACAAAAGTATTGAATGATGGATGGACTGTTGTAACAAAGGATGGGCGCAACTCTGCCCAGTGGGAACATACAGTTGCTGTTACAGAAAATGGGTATGATGTTTTGACTAAAAGATCCGAAGAAGCTCTTGATTGATAAACTAAAATTTATTGATCAAGATTTTGCATCTCAAATTAAAAAAATCTATTCAAAGGATCAAGAAAAGGTTAACAAATTTCTTTTGCTAAGAACTAAGGCTATTGATCATAGTATAGAAAAGATGGTTAAATCGCTTGGACTTGATAGGTATTACATTTTTTTAGCAATTGGAGGGTACGGTAGAAAAGAAGTTTTTCCAAATTCTGATATTGATCTCTCAATAATTGATGTCTCAAAAAAAAGTAAAACTAAATCGGAACTACTGAGTAAATTCATCACGTGGTGCTGGGATCAAGATATTAAAGTATCGCATTCTGTTAGGACCTTTGGTGATATTAAGCGTCTTTGTAGGGATGATTTAAAAGAATATACATCTTACCTATCTTCAAGAATTATTTTTAAACAAAATCAATTTCAAGAAAAATTTGACTATCAAATTAAAAAGATAGAAAAATTATACTCTCCAAAAAAGTTTTTCAAATCAAAATATCAAGAACAGATTATTCGACACTCAAAATTCAATCTTACAGAATTCAACTTAGAGCCTGACTTGAAAGAATCTCCAGGATGTATTAGAGACATGCATGTAATAATTTGGATGCTAAGAGTTTGTTTTAATCATTTCAATTTTGATCGGATAAATATTCCAGCAATTAACGCGAATGAATGGAAAAACATTTTAACTGATTACAATAAAATTAAAGTACTTAGATATTTTCTTAACTATAAATATGGCACTAATAGGATTAGTTTTGACTATCAAATATCAATAGCAAGAAAGCTGGGGCATCAGAATAGGAAAAGTCTCTCAAGCGTAGAGTTGTTCATGAAAGATTTCTATGGAATTGCATCAAGAATATCTGATTTTAATGAATTGTTTATTCAACACTGTCATGAAAGCTTTAAAAATAGTAAAAAAAGTAAATCAATTAAAACTAAAAATTTATTCTTAAAGGATATCTTGGATATTTTTCATAAAATAGGTAATAGGAATAAAGAATTTTATATAGATTTGAATACCTTAAGTTCGATCAAATCCTCAATTAGAAAGATTAAAGATCAAGAATTTTTAGGCTCAGATATCCAAAAAAGTTTCATCAAGCTTTTAACCTCAAAATATAACCTTTCATCAATTCTAAAGAAATTAAAACAACTGGGTCTTTTAAAAAAATTGATTCCTGAATTTGGAGAAATTGAGGGACAAATTCAATTCGATAGATTTCACTCATACTCAGTTGATGAACATACTTTTAAAGTTGTGAGAAATATGAGGCAAATGTTTATCAATAAAGTAGATCAAAATTTAAAAGTGGAATGTGAGTTAATACGTAGATTACCCAAAATAGAAATTCTCTATTTAGCAGGCATTTTTCATGATCTGGGTAAAGGTAAAGGTGGAGATCACTCAAAAATTGGAATAAAAATTTTTAAGAAATTTGCTCTTAGATCAAAGATTAATAAAAGTGATAGCTTCTTAATAAGCTGGTTGATAGAGAATCATTTATTCATGTCTTCTGTTGCACAGAGAATGGATGTTTATGATTTGAAGACTGTAAAAAATTTTACTAAAACAGTAGATACTGTTGAAAAGTTAGATTATTTATATCTTCTTACAATCAATGACATAAGAGGCACGAATGAAGAATTATGGAATTCATGGAAACATAACTTACTAAAACAACTATATCTTTCATCAAGAAAAATTCTTAATAAAGAAATTCGCATTGGAGATAAGTCAAATATCAATGAGAAAAAAAATAAGCTGAATACAATATTTTCAGTACAAAATAAAAAAACTAAAGACATTTTAATGCAAATGCCTGATATATATTTTCAGAAAACTTCATTACGATCTTTGGAAAAACATTTTCATCTGTTAAAAACTCTTAATGCAAGTGGGGTTTCAATATTGGTTGAAAAAAATAAAGATTACTTGAAGCTAAATCTTATCTCAAAAAACATGTCAGGCTTATTTTTAAGAATATGTAATATTTTAAACATCCTTTTACTTGAGGTTGTTGACGCAAACATTAATACATCTAAAGACGGGAAGATAGCAATAAATACATTTTTAATAAAACACAGAAAATTAGGAAATAAGTTAAATAATGATGACCTTAAAAAAATAACTAATAGAATTAAAAAAGCTTTTAATGAAGAAAAATTAGATATTTTAAAAATAGTTAAAGTGTCAAACCCATTCTCATTTAAAACTCATGTTGAAATTCATAATGACTTACAATCAAATAAGACTGTGGTAACAATAGAAGCATTAGATACTGCTAATTTACTATCTAGAATTGCAAAAATATTTTATGAGAATAAAATCGATGTGGATTCAGCAAGAATAACGACACTTGGTGAAAGGGTAGAAGATAATTTCTATGTATTTGACAGAAAAACTGAATCTAATGTTAGTGAAAATAAATGTGCTAGATTACAAAAAATTCTTTTGAGATTGTAAAAATGAAAGATACAAAAATAAATTTTCCAATTATTGGTTTAGGTTATGGGAAAGTTGATTCAAAAGGTGAGCTATTAAATGTTCATTTTGAAAAAATAGTGTCCAGAACCTCAAATGAATATGATTCAGTTGCTTCGCAAGACATATCAAAAAATATTGATAAAAATGGATATCTGAGTGTCAAAGTAGTGTTGGATCAGGACTCACCAATTGCATCTATAGAAGAAGCATATTTAAAGTTATATTTACTATCATTAAAAATGTTTTTGCCAAATACACTTAATCTAGATGGACTTTTTAAGTTTCTTAGAACCATCGCGTGGACGAGTGATGGTCCCTACTCTCCTGATGAGCTTATAAATTTAAAAAATCAAAAAAAGTTTGAAATAAGAATTCATTCGCTTGATAAATTCCCGCGACTTACTGACTATATCATTCCCAAAAATGTAAGAATTGCAGACTCCGCAAGAGTTAGACTAGGGGCTTATTTGTCTGAGGGCACCACTGTAATGCACGAGGGTTTTGTTAATTTTAATGCTGGTACACTTGGGCCTGCTATGGTTGAGGGTAGGATTTCTTCAGGTGTTATTGTTGGTGCAAACTCTGATCTTGGAGGTGGGTCTAGCACAATGGGTACTCTATCAGGTGGAAATGATATAAAAATATCTATTGGAGAGAATTGTTTGTTGGGAGCGAATTCTGGATTGGGCATTCCACTTGGTAATAATTGTATTGTTGAGGCAGGTCTTTATTTAACAGCAGGTACAAAACTACAATTTTTAAAAGATGACGAAATTCAAGAGATTAAGGCAGCTGACCTATCTGGGATGTCAGATATCTTATTTAGAAGAAATTCGATGACAGGAGTAGTTGAGGCTATATCGAATTCAAAAGATACTAGTCTAAATCCTGAACTACATACAAATTAAATGGATGTCTTAGAAATTGCAAAAAATTTAATCAAAGTGAAGTCCATTTCACCAAATGATAATGGTTGTTTTCATATCATTCAAAGTGAATTATCTAAAATGGGTTTTGATATTAATTTTGATAACTATAAAAATGTTGAGAATTTAATCGCGACTTTTGGAGAAAAAGGTCCGATTTTTTGTTTTCTTGGTCATACAGATGTTGTTCCGGAAGGTCCTATTGATGAATGGAAACATCATCCATATGATGCCGTCGTTGAAAATGATATTTTATTTGGTAGAGGTGCAGCTGATATGAAATCAAGTATAGCTGCCTTCCTTTCAGCAACTTCAAAGTTTCTTGATAAAGTTAAGGATCCAAATTTTCAAATCTGGATATTACTAACTAGTAATGAAGAAGGTGAAATTGATGATGGGAAGATTGACAAAATTATTTCAAGATTAATGAATGAAGAAAAATTCATTGATTATTGCTTAGTTGGTGAAGCCAGTTCCTCTGAGGTTGTTGGTGATGTTATAAGACGAGGAAGAAGAGGTTCGCTTACAGGCTACTTAACGGTTATTGGTAAACAAGGTCATGTGGCATATCCAAATAAAGCAATAAATCCAATCCATCATTCAGGCGAAATAATTGAAAAATTATCGAATATAGTTTGGGATAAGGGAAATAAGTTCTTTGAGCCAACTACTTTTCAAGTTTCAAACATAAATTCAGGTACAGGTGCCACAAATGTTGTGCCAAAAGATCTAAATATGATTTTCAATTTAAGATTTAGTCCAGAATCAAATGCGGTAGAGCTTAAAAATAGAATTGAAAAAATTTTAAATGACGGTGAATTCAGATATGAAATTGAATGGGTACAGAATGCTGAACCATATTTTACTGAAAAAGATCAATTTATAAATTTGATTCAAAGTGTTCTAGAAAAAGTTAATGGAAAAAAAGCAATTATAAATAATGGTGGTGGAACATCAGATGGTAGATGGATAGCACCGATGGGTACACAAGTAATTGAGTTAGGTCCTTTAAATAAAACAATTCATCAAATTGATGAACAAATACCAATTAGTGATCTAGAAAAAACAGAGAAAATATATCTCGGAATTCTTGAAGAAATTAATTCAAACTAATTGCTAGAAGTCATCTTTTCATCTGACACTTCTTTTAAATCTTTGGCGGGTTTAATAAAAAATGCTAAAGCTAGCAAGAAAACTCCAATAACAAGATAATAAGTAATCATAAATGAAAAGATTGGTGACATAGATTCTAAACCTTCGTTTGTAGCTTCTCCTCCAAGAAGACCAGCAAGGACACCTCCGATTGCACTTGCAGTAAACCATAAGCCAAACATTTGGCCAGTATATTTTTTTGGTGAGTATCTTGAAAATGCCGACAAGCCAATTGGTGATAAAGCAAGCTCACCCCATGTATGTAAAAGATATGTTATCAGTAGCCAATGAATACCAACCTGACCATATGTCATTGCGGCTTTTACAGCATAAATCATGACAATAAAACTTATTGACATAAAAAATAATCCTATTGCAAATTTAATTGGTAACGAGGGATCAAGATTTTTAAGCGCTAAATTAGTCCATATACCTGCAAAAATTGGGGCAAAAATTACAACAAAAATTGGATTGATCAAGTTGATATAACTTACAGGCAAAAGATATCCAAAAAAATCTAAATTAGTGAAATCTCGAGCAAATAAAGTTAATGATCCACCGGACTGATCAAATCCTGACCAAAAAGCAGCTGCACCAAGAAATAAGAAAAAGAGCAATAAAAGATTTTTCTTTTCAGCGGGTGTCAATCCTGCAAAAACAAAAAGAAAAACAAAATAAAGACCAGCAATGATAATTAAAAAATAGGCATAACTTTCAGCAAATGAAACCGGATCAATTGAGAAAAAACCAAAAAATAATAGGATTATTAATATAGCTAATACCAAAGAAGCAATATAAAAAATATTTCTGTATTTTGTTCTAGAAGCTATGCTCATATCATTGGGTTTTGCTCCTGCATCACCCAATAAGTGCCTATATTTTATAAACTGATATGCACCAAACGCCATTCCAAAACCAGCAGCTCCAAAACCCCAATGCCAACCTAATTTCTCACCTAAGCCGCCACATATTAGAAATCCAAGTACTGAACCTATATTTATTGACATATAGAATATGGTGTAACCCGAATCTCGCATTGAATCATTATTCTCATAAAGTCTACCCACTATTGTAGAAATATTTCCTTTAAGAAGACCTGTTCCTAAAATAATAAATAGTAAGCCAAGAAAGAAAGTTTGTGTGATTGGTATTGCGAGTGTGAAATGGCCTAATGTAATTATCAGCGCACCTGCCAGAACTGCTTTTTGATGACCAAAAATATTATCTGCAAGCCATCCACCCGGCACAACCATAAAATAGACAAGACCAATATATGCTCCATATATTGCATTGGCTTCAGCTGCAGAAAAATTTAATCCTGGATTAATGCCAGACACTCCGGCGGTCATGAACAGTACCATGATGCCTCTCATTCCATAATAAGACATCCTTTCCCACATCTCTGTTAAAAATAAAGTTCTTAGTCCTATAGGGTGTCCAAAAAAAGTTGCTTTTTCATTCATAATGTATAGATTGATTATATCCCATGAATTGTAAAGAAGTCCCTCCATCTTTTTTATCAAGATTCTTATGTGGAATCTATGATTTTATGTTATTAATTGGAGTATGGTTTTTTGTTGGCTCGATAGCATTCTTTGCTAATGGTATGGAGACCTTGAGTCCAAATTTTGGGATGTTAATTGCATTTTTTTCTGCATGGGGATTTTTTGCATACTTCTGGATGAATGGTGGTCAAACCTTAGGAATGAAAGTTTGGAAGATCAAGATAAAAAGTACTGATGGTAATTCTATATTGCTATATCAGACAATCATTAGATTTTTAGTTAACTGTATTATATTTTTAACTTGTGGTTTGCTACTAATACTAATTAACTTTAATGTTAATAAACTTTCAGTAAGCGATTATCTTTCTAAAACTAAATTAATTAAAATTTAGTAGATTTTTTGAGACCGTATACTCCTAAGACAAAAAAGACTACTGGCAGAATAATATATTGAAATATCGATTGACTAGAAAATGCCATAAAAATAGCTTGAATTAAGTCATTTATTATCTTGTAACTAAAACCAATCAATAGACCGTATAAGATTACTCTTCCAACACTAATTACTCTAGCTTGAGAAAATACCAATAGAGAGGAAAGAAAAATAACTCCGAGAGTAGTAAATGGTAGGAGTTTTAATTTTAAATTATTTTTACTTTCTTTTGGCAACACAAAATTATTATTAGAAATGCTTTCTATAACCGATTTGGTATCTTTAAAGCCTGCACTTTCATATAAAATGTTGAAAACATTTTCTTCATTCGCTCTGCTATATATGACTTCTAATGCATTATCTTCTGAAAGCTTAAATATTTTTTGTTCTTCAGGCTGATGATGAAAAATTGCTTTATCTGAGACTAAGAAGTAATCATTCTTTGACGATAATTCATTAAGCAAATTACTTTTTTGTCCAGCATACATAAATAACAATGAAAGCAGGATTGGTCCTAAGCTGGATAATAGTAATATTTTAAATGGTGAAATACTGAGGGATTGTAGAAAGTTAAGATTGCCAGATTCACGAAATCTAGCCAAACTTATAAGAACAGCAATGAGCATTAAGATCTCAAAATATTGAAGTACATTCCTAAAGCTTGAACCTAACTGATCCGTCAAAATCTTTGAAAAATTTTCATTAAACATATCAGAATTTGTTGCTAGGGATATAAATAAATCAAATGAAAAAAGAAATATAACAACTATAATCGCAGTTAATAACGATCTAAAAACTAAGTGTTTGTAAAAAATGTAATTCATTCTAAGAAAATCCACATAAAAATAACAATCATCATGAATACCAACAAAGCTAATAAATTCTTTGAATGAATCTTTTGAAATAAGGAATTTCTAAAATCTTTAAATATAAGACTAAGTGTAAAAGTTAGAAAGATTAAATGAATTGGCCACAATCCAATATAAAAGAATTGATTAATTCCTGCATATGAATCTCTGTATAAAATTAAGGATGCCAAATAAGAAATATATATGAATAATCCTGAAAGAATATTTGATGAGCTTGATGATCTGGCTTTTACTTTACCAAGATTGAATCCTAAAAATATTAATATAATTGTCATAACTACAAACGATATACGCCACTGCATATCAATAAAAGCAATGCCGCCATCTAAATCAAAAACCTTCTTAAATGTGAATCTTGCAGGAGTGGAAGTGACAACACTGACTGAATGATCAAAGTTCTGAAAATTAATTGATACTATTGAGGATGTATTTAAATTTGGAAAAAATTTTCCATTTTTAAAGCTTAAATCTATTTTATTATCTAAATATTTATACTCTAATAATCTTGATTCAATTATTGTGAGTGCGCTTGCATCATCATTAATAAATATAACATCTTTAAAAATATTATCAGCCCCCTCATCAAAGAAGATAAAACTATTGCTATTTGGGATCTTGTTTATCTTATTGGGTTCAAATGCTCCAAAATAATCTTTTGCAGTTTGATCATTAAAGTAGGTTTCAGAGATACTCTTTGCATATGGGCCAATGAATATACTCAATAATCCAACAATCAGAATAACTAAGATAATTTGTTTCCACAGAAATAATGCGTGTCTTATTGGAGATACTCCTAAATTATACACAGCGTAAATCTCATTATTTTGAAATTTTCTTGAAATAACAATTATTAAACTTACAAAAATCGAGAATGGTATGAGAAAAGAGAGGAAATCAGGCAGTCTTAATAAAACAACAAAGAAAATGTTACTTAATTCCAATTCACCTCTAGATGCTTTCTCAAAGTAACCAGTCAGTCTTGAAATCATTAAAATCCCAAACAATGTAGAAAGTGTAACTAGAAATGTCTGAAAAACTTTAATGTTGAAATGTTTTGAAATAATGGCACTTGTTTGCATATCTGTAAGGAATGTTCGTTTACAATAACATTTTGTATCTAGTATAAACGGAGAAACTGAATGACATATAAAGTATTATCAAACATTAACTACAAAAATCTTGATCAAAATAGTTTAAAGGGCTTTGCTTCTTCTCTACTTTTTGTTGGAGTATCTAAAAACTCAAATAGAGATCCTCTTATCCAATCAATAATTCAGACTCTTGAAAAGAAACCATCAGGTAATTTGATAGTCAGAATGATTAAGAATGCAATTAAATCTATCAATTCATCAAATGGATCAGAATTTTTTATTGAAATACCGTACTTAAAGGTAAAAAATTTAGTTCTTATTAAACAACCTGATGCAAAAAAAGATTTAAATGCTTGGATCACATTTTTCAAAAAAATATCTTCAAAAACAGAACATTATAAAAAGTTTGTTGAGATTTCTATTGCTATAAACGATGATATGCTTGATAACAAACATAAAAACCTGTTAGAAATTGGATCAAGAACTCTTGAAGCGAGCTCATATACATTTCATCAGACAAAAAATAAGACAGTAAAAAAGAAAAGCTTACGAAAAGTAAACTTTATAAGTTTCAAAAAGAGTATTACTGTTTCTAAAAAACTTTTACAAGATATTAAGACCGGTCATGCGATTGGTGAGGGTATGAATGCAACTAAGTTTTTAGGAGATCTGCCTGCTAATCATTGCACACCTAGAAAAATTGAATCAAAAGTTAAGCAGTTAAAAAAATACTTCCCAAAACTCAAGATTAAATCTCTTAATGAAAAAGACCTTGAAAAGTTAAAAATGGGTTCTTATTTATCTGTAGCACGCGGTAGCATTGAACCCCCTCGAATGATGGTCATAGAATACAAAGGTGCTTCAAGATCAAACAAACCTATTGTACTGGTAGGGAAAGGTATTACATTTGATACTGGGGGAATATCATTAAAACCAAGTAGAGCTATGGATGAAATGAAATGGGATATGGGTGGAGCTGCATCTGTGTTTGGTGTAATGCAAGTCCTTGCAAGACTTAAATCAAAAGTAAATGTCATAGGTGTTATGGCTTGCGCAGAGAATATGCCATCTGGCAAAGCAACAAAACCCGGAGATGTTGTCACATCAATGTCAGGACAAACTATTGAAATTCTCAATACAGATGCTGAAGGCAGACTAGTTTTATGTGATGCTCTGACATACGTTAAAAGATATAATCCAAAATGCGTAATAGATATTGCTACTTTAACTGGTGCATGCGTAGTAGCTCTTGGAAAACACGGATCCGGTCTCATGTCTAATAATCAAAGGTTAGCTGATAAAATTCTTGAATCTGGACAAAACGTCTTTGATAAAGCTTGGCAATTACCACTTTGGGATGAATATCAATCATGTACAAAATCTAACTTTGCAGATCTTGCAAATATAGGTGATGGTGGTGCAGGAACGATTACTGCAGCGTGCTTTCTCTCAAGATTTACGGAAGATTATGAGTGGGCACATTTAGATATTGCTGGCACTGCGTGGATTACTGGGCCCCAAAAAGGTGGCACAGGTAGACCAGTACCACTTTTATGTGAATTTATATTTAATTCTAAGTAACTCTCCTTCTTGCTATGGATAAGCGGTATTCACCATTAGATATCGAAGAAAAATGGGCTAACATTTGGAAGGATAATCCATTACCAAATATAAAATCTGATAGTAAATTTTCACAAGTAATACCCCCTCCAAACGTCACTGGAACATTGCATATGGGACATAGTTTTCAATACGCAATTATGGATTTTTATACAAGATATAATCATATGAGATCTGTGAAATCATACTGGCAAATTGGGACTGATCATGCAGGTATAGCTACACAACTTGTTGTTGAAAATAATCTAGTTGCAGATGGAATCAAAAAAGAAGATCTTGGTAGAGAAAAGTTTCTTGAACAAGTTTGGGAATGGAAAGATTTTTCTGAGAAACAAATTACAAATCAGATTAAAAGACTAGGCTGTTCAGTGAATTGGGATAAATATCGATTTACACTTGATGAAAAATTTTCAAAGGCAGTCACAAAAGCATTTGTTGATTTATTTAATAAAGACAAAATTTATCGCGGATATAGACTTGTTAATTGGGATCCATCCTTACAAACTGCAGTATCTGATCTTGAAGTTAAAAGGCAAGAAAAAGAAGGTAAAATTTGGCATATAAAATACCCACTAGAAAATGATATCTCTAATTTTTTAGTAATTGCTACAACAAGACCAGAGACTATGTTCGGAGATATGGCCGTGGCCATTAACCCAAATGATAAAAGATATCTTTCGTTTATAGGAAAAAATATTGTCCTGCCATTCTCTAATAGAATTATTCCAATTATTGGAGATGAATATGTTGATATGGAATTTGGTACAGGCTGTCTGAAGATTACGCCTGGACATGATTTTAATGATTATGAAATTGGAAAGAAATATAATTTATATCTAGATGGCGAGGTTGTAAAATCATCAAAAAATCAATCTGACTTTAAGCCAATTAATATCTTCGATCGATTTGCATATACAAATGATTCTGTACCCGACCCTTTCAAAAATCTAGATAGATTTAAAGCCCGCAAAGAAGTTTTATCAGAACTAGAAAGAATGGATCTTCTAGTTAAAGAAGAAACTCATCAAATTAGTGTTCCAAGGGGAGAAAGATCAAATGTTGTAATAGAGCCAAGGTTAAGTTTTCAATGGTACGTAAGGACTGATGAAATGGCAAAAAAAGCAAATGAGATGGTTGAAAAAAAAATAATTCGTTTCCATCCAAATAATTGGGTAAAAACATACTTTAATTGGATGAACAATATTGAAGACTGGTGTATAAGTAGGCAAATTTGGTGGGGACATAGGATTCCAGCTTGGTATGATGATGAAAATAATTGTTATGTAGCAGAAACTGAAGAGTTAGTAAGAAAAAAATATAACTTGGGCAGTAAAGTTCTAAAACAAGATGATGATGTGTTAGATACTTGGTTTTCTTCAAGTCTTTGGCCATTTGCATCATTAGGGTGGCCAAAAGATAATCAGGATTTAAAAAATTTTTTTCCAACTGATTTATTAGTAACTGGTTTTGATATTATTTTTTTCTGGGTTGCTAGAATGATGATGATGAGTATTGAATTTACCAATCAAATACCTTTTAAAGATGTGTATGTCACAGGCTTGATTAGAGATGAAAATGGTCAAAAAATGTCAAAATCTAAAGGAAATATTATTGATCCGCTTGACCTGATTTATGGAATCTCATTAGAAGATCTTGTAAAAAAAAGAACATCAAATCTCATGCAAGATGGACTTGCAGAAAAAATTGAAAAACGCACAAGAAAGCAATTTCCGAATGGTATTGATTCATATGGTTCAGATGCACTTCGAATGATGTTTTTCTCTTTGGCAACTCATGCAAAGGAAATTAGCTTTGAAATGGGTAGGTTAAAGGGTTATCGAAACTTTTGCACTAAAATTTGGAATGCAGGAAGGTTTATACAAAACTTTGAAAACCATAATGAAAAATTTGAACCAAAAAATAATGCAGATAACAAAATTCTCAATGACTTTAATAAGTGCAAACAAAGAGTAGAGAGAAATATTGAAGAATTTAGGCTTGATCTAGCAATGAATGAAGTTTATGAATTTTTTTGGTCTAAATTTTGTGATGAATATCTTGAGGCATGCAAAAATTTAAATGAAACAAAGAATTTGTTACCAATTTACAAGGAAATCCTGGTATTTATTCATCCATTTGCGCCATTTATTACTGAAGAATTACACACAATATTTTTTAATGCTCCAATAATCGAACGTTGATTTAATTAGATTTTTTGAAAATTATATATTGATCCAGTCTTAAATATTTTTGTTAAAGCATCTAAAATTTCAAGGCTCTCATCCGCTAAATTCGGATCAAGCAGATCATCTGGCTGCAGTCGATCTCTGTATTTGTTTTCAATTAGATTGGTCAGAAGGTCTATTTTATTGTCATCTAATAAAAAATTTTTGTTAACTGAGCTGATTTCATTTTCATTAAAGATCATTCTTAGTCTTAAGCATGCTGGGCCACCTCCATTGCGCATACTTTGTTTAACATCAATAAATTTAATCTTTTTAATTTCTTCTTCTGCAGAAATTTTCTCAAGCCACTGCATACAATTTGGATATTGTTTAACTTCACTAGGAAGCAAAAACATCATCCCACCAGATGGTAATGATATTAATTGAGAATTTAATAGATATGAGCTTACAATTGTCTGCAAATCAATCTCAGAGTTTAATATTTTAATTGGTTTAAAATTTGGAACTAGCTTTTTTAACTTAGCCAATATCACTTTTAATTCTTGAGTGCTTTCAAATGCCTCCTCATGATATATGAAAATATTTTCATTTGCTGTAGAAACAATATCATTATGAAAGCTGCCATATCGAATTGCCTTGTTGCTTTGCTGCAAATAAAATACCCTTTGGTCCTCAACGCAATTCTTTTTTGCAATTAATTTTGAACCAATTAAAGATTGTCTTTCAATAGTTTTCGCATGACTAATATTTTCAGATGAGTAAACAAAAATTTGATAACCAGGCGCATTGTGTCTTTCTGCAATCCTGATATGATTCGCTGCACCTTCATCTCCAATATTGGGAAGATTCAGGAGTGATTTATTAATATTGACTTTTTTGTTAAGAATACGTTTTAACATCTTGTAAGTAAATTTTGGTTCAATGGACCGGTGCATCATTGAGTTTAAATTTGCTACAGTGATATGAATTGCATTATCAATATTATCCATACTTGGTGAAAATGTTGCAGCGTTAGCGGCCCACATTGATGATGCAGAGTAAAAACAAGATACTAAATTAGGATTTACGGCATATGCGTCATTTAACACTTTTTCAATATTTCCAGTAAATCCTAGTTTATTGAAGCCCTTGAGATGAGGTCTTTCATGAGGTAAAAAAATACCTTGAGGTATGCTCTCCTCCATCAAGAGTTTCATTTTTCTTAATCCCTGTAATGCGGCATCTTTAGGCGAAGACACCTGCTTCGAATTATCTTGAGAGGCATTATTCCCTAAAGATAGGCCGCCATAATTATGGGTAGGCCCTATAAGTCCATCAAAATTAATTTCTGCATTTGTAAGCATGATCTATAAAATAACTTTTATACAATCGCCAATATTAACTTCTAATAATCTTGCACAAGTTGGAGATATTCTGACCATCTTAGGAGCTTGCTTGGATTTAGATGATGTTTCAAATTTATCTATTTCAAGAATGTCTGCTCTTGTAGCAACAAAGTCATTTAAGCTATCTTTAAAAATAAAAGATCCCTTTGTTGATGGATTATTAAATTTCTTTATCTCGCCAATCTTGAATGACTTAGCTGTATTCACAAATGGTATGTTATTGATGTGTGCTGAAATGCAGGGGCCACCATCAAGCACATCAACTAATCCGTTTGGTTCAAAGGATTGATCACGTAATAGCTTATATGCTAGCAATGACGATTGATGAGGTTTCCCTATTGATTGTCGTGCCTTTGGTGGCATCAAATCTATTGGAAAAGGATACTTTGGTATCAACTCTGATATGAAATTATTGTCAATGTAGGAGATATTATCGGCATCAAAAAAATTTAGATCGAAGAAATGGCTGCTAAATTGATCCCAAAATGGTGTGCTTCCTTTTTTATCCTTATGACCTCTAATTTCAACAAAAACCTTTCTATCGAATCTTTTTGGTGAAATTGACATATACATAAATCTAGCAAAAGATATGAGTTTCCCTCCTCCTTTGCCTCTGTGCTTAGGATCAATGTATAGGGTTCCAAGTTCAGTATATGGTGTTTTTACAAAATGTAGTTGCAATGAATGGAATTCATTTTTTATTTTCAAATCTTTAGAATAATAACTTTCATTCTGTTGCTTGAAATAAACAGACGGCTTTTTTTTAGAAACAGATGTATAAATTGCTGATAGGCCATGAATTTGATTACCCTTTTCCAGCACAAACAAATAAGAATCATGGTTAGGACTTTTTGAAGCTTTTTTTGCAGAAACATTAGACCATTTAATCCTTTTTTTTAGATCAATTTTTGTTTTTGGCATCGTGGTCATCGTGACTGTCCCAGATTTAATAAGCCTGAATATCTTATCAATATCTTTTTGTTGAACTAAACGCACACGATACATATCGAAATTATATGATATTCATTGATTGAATAAAAAGAACGGCATATATAACTAAAATTTATTTATGATTTCGTCTGAAAATCTTTTGAGTCCATCAAGCTTGTCTTGCAAAGGTGCTTCATTCATCACGCCATAAAGCATCCACGGATAAGTAGTTATGGTGGTTACTCCAAGCTCTTGCATTTTTTTAAACCCATCTGCGCTGAAGGCATCCCAACAACTAAATGCAATTATTTTATATTCGCCAGTCCTATTTTTTTCTTGTCTTTCTTGTTTGATTTTTTTTATCAAAGCTTTGAGTTCCTCTAAACTATGAAGATCTGACACCCATCCATCATGCTGAGCTGCTCTCCTAATAGCGGGTTTAGAGAAGCCACCAACCAATATTGGAATTTTATGATTTGGTTTCGGTAACATTTCAAGAGGTTCATAGTTATAAAATTCACCATCAAATGAATGCATATCACCTGACCATAATTTTTTCATGACTTCGATCATTTCATCTGCACGTTTACCCCTCATACGAAAAGCTTGCTCTCCCACTTGAAATTCTTCCGGCATCCATCCCATTCCAATTCCTAATGAGAATCTACCATTTGAAAAGTTTGCTAATGTGGAAATCTCTTTTGCAGCACGTAAAGGATTTCTTGCAGGTAAAATATAAACACTTGTATAAAAATTTATTTTTTTCGTTGCACCAGCTAAATAAGAAAACAAATTTATGGGATCAGGCCAATCTGTACCCTCTTCCCATCTTACCTTGCCATCTTCAGTATACGGATATGGTACTGAAAAATTCTTTGGATGAATGAGATGATCAGATGTAGCCACTGAGTCAAAACCACACTTTTCAGCTTGAAGAGTGATTTCTAGCAATTCGTTTGTTGGAAGAATAGATAACGGGATTGCAAATTTCATATTATAGACCTTATTAAAAACCAATATGCTCCGATTGAAACCAATGAAGCACTTAATATATTTCTGAATGAATGCAAATTTGCATTATTCATCATCCTCTTCATTATAAACAAAGTTAACAAAACAGTAAGTGCAATGATAATTTGTCCAATTTCAATTCCAAGATTAAAGCCCAGTATCATCTCAAAAATATTGTCTTTGAAAACAAGGTTTTCATTCAGATTTGAAGCAAAGCCAAGCCCATGAATGAAACCAAAAATAATTGTAATTAGTTGGGGTAAAACATTTTTATCATAAGTAAAGTTTAGTTTTGTGTAGAAAAAGACCAATAAGGCACATGCAGTTATAAAAAAAATATTCTCATTTGAGGCTAGCAGCAATAAAAGTGCAAGAGCAAACATAATTTTCAATCCCATACTTGTATTGGTTGGCTTCTTATTTTTAATAATATTTTCTAAACCAACTATGAAAATTGAAAATGCTATTAATATTTCAACAATTTTAATATCAACAGTGATGATATTGGCTGATCCAAGAAATAATGTTGCAGAATGCCCAATTGTAAAACCAGTGATAGCATAAAAAAGGGATAATCTTGTAAATAGTAGGACTAGCCCAACTATAAATGCGATATGATCCCAACCTGAAAGTATGTGAAAAAAACCCATTACCAAAAAAGCACTTAATGAGTTATCTACCTCTATACTACTTTTATCTAGATTAAGGGGTCGTTGTATGATCTCAGATGTAAAAATTAGCTCTTGTTTAAGTTCACCATTTTCTAATATCTTAGAAATATGAGTATGCTGTGAATCTATATCTGTAAATAAACTTAATTCAAGATAATTTGGCCTCATATCGCATTTAAGATTCAAATTGTATTTAACGTAACCTGCCTGCATATTTTGAAGGACTTGTGGGTTTTGGTCTGAGGCACAACTATCAAGCAAAAAGCTTTGATTGATATAGCTTTTAAGTTCGCTATCGTTCTCAAAAAAACCTTTATTAACTAAATTGAGAAGAATTGAATATTTAAAATTTCCAATGATATTTACTTCATAATTATTTTTATCAGTTGTAAGTAAAATCTTGGAGTATGATTCAGCCCTACTATGTGATTCAAGGTTCACATTAATAGCAAGAAAAGTAGCTAAGAAAAAATACTTTGAAAATTTACAAATTCTTTGTAACGTCATACCAACTCCGTAAATTTTCTAAATAATCTAAAAATAATCTATCTCCCTGGCGTTTTAAAAATTCATTTTCTACCTGTTGTTTTACATTTTCATAATCAGGAATAGACATATCTATTTTTTTAATCATTATGATTAGGTGAAATGCATCAAGCTCAGTAATAACCTCACTAATTTCACCATCTTTCATTGATAGTGCGATTTCAGTTAATTTGGGTCCGATGTATTCTCTTACCTTAATAGTTGGCAAAATAGTATTAGGCAATTCAATGATCTCATTTCTTGCTAATTTTTGGGCATCAATAAAGTTGCCTTCTAGAATGAGCTTTCTTGCATTCAGAGCATCTTCATTTCTTTCAAAAGATAACTTCTTCAGCCTAATTTTAGGTGCTGTTGAAAAAAATTCTTTATTTTCATTAAAGAATATCTTTAAATCTTGTTCACTCAATTCAAATGTTTCTAATTCAGACATTATTGACTTAATCATGTTTTGGATAATGATGCTTCTTATCTGGCTATTGTTATCGAGCATGCCAATATCGATTGCCCTTTGAATTAATAACTCTTCATCAATCATTTTTTCAAGTACCAATTCACTGTCATCCTTAGCATTGTCAAACCTTCTAGAATTTGTAATTGAATTTAAATATCTCTCAAATTTTGATCTTGAGATATACTTGTCATCTATTTTTGCGACCCAATTAAATGATTCAGTTTGAACTTCTTTTATAAACGTTGATAGTACGAATGATATTGAAACCAATAGACCAATTGTCAAAATAAACAACTTACTTCTAATTAAATTCAGACAATTCTCGTAGAATGAGTATTTTAAATTTGGGCTCAATATCATTTGAATATGTTCAATACCATCCTCGAGATATTTCTCTCCTTTAATAGAAAAACCAAGATCCTCATAATATTCTTTTAAACCTAGCTGTGCGGATATTTTGATTTCAATATTTGAAAATAATTGCTGGCTTTTTTTGATACCTTCTTCAATTAATTGCTTGCCGATTCCATTACTTCTATAAGCTCTGGCGAGCACGATCCTTCCTATTGAAGGACAATCTTGATATTTATCCATTTTTATCAGGCGTAGATATCCAATAAGTTTATTTTGATCATAAACAAGAAGATGGAGAGATTTCTGATCTCTAAAATCACTGTCAACGTATGCGCAATTTTGCTCTTCAACAAAGACTTTCTGTCTAAGATGGAGTATTTCATATATTTCTTTTGAGGTAAGTTCATTAAATGACTTCCAATAGAAGTAAAAATTTTTAAAATCTTTTTCCACAGCCTTATGATCGGATACAATACCAGCAACAATTAATCTTAATTATGACTAGCATATATGATTTTAAAGTATCAGACACTAATAATCAGTCCATTGAAATGTCAGAGTATAGGGGCAAAATTATTCTAATTGTTAATGTAGCAAGTTATTGTGGTTTAACACCACAGTATAAAGGTTTAGAAAATCTATATAAAAAATATAACTCTGAAGGATTTGAGATTTTAGCTTTTCCATGTAATCAATTTGGCAAGCAGGAACCTGGAACAAATGAAGAAATTCTTGAATTTTGTGAAACAAACTACAGTGTCAGTTTCAAAATATTTGACAAAGTGAATGTTAATGGAAGTGATGCTAGCCCGCTTTTCAAATATTTAAAGCAATCTTCAAAAGGAATCCTAGGAACAGAGAGCATAAAATGGAACTTTACAAAGTTTTTAGTTGATAAAAAAGGCGAGATTGTACAAAGATTTGGGCCACAAGAAGATGCAAAAACTATCGAAAAAGTTTTGAAAGAGATTCTTTAAATCTTTAAGCTCATTAATAGTGCATCTTCTTCAAATGGTTTTGAGTAATAATTATTGCGTATAGCATCGCTTTTAAAGCCATGCTTCTTGTAAAAGGATATAGCATTAATATTCGATACTCTCACCTCAAGATAAATTAAACTTATGCCTAGAACCATTGCCTGATTTTTTAGAAAATCAAGCATTAGTGTGCCATAGCCCATATTTTGGAAAACAGGTTTTATTGCAATATTTAGTAGATGTATTTCAGTATCAACTACTAAATAGATGATAAAACCCGCTATCTCATTATCTTCAAAACATATATATGATGAGTGACCCATTTCAAATGAAGATCTTATTTGTTCAATGGTCCACGGATTAGGATTTGTTAAATTTTCTATGTCTGATATTTCTTTAATATCATTTATATTAGAAATTCTAATTTTGATGATGCTACTCTCTTAGATGCTTTATTTTCTGCCAAAGTTCTGATTTTAAACTAGGCTCATTTAATAAACTTTTTAATGGAGGCACTGAAATTAATGGATCAGAAACTTGAATAATGCGATTTGAAAAATTAAGTATTGCAGTAGCATTGTCATATTGAATTGATTTCTCCAATTCTTTTTCATTTTCAAAGCTAAAAAAGGATTCATTCTTACTTACACAAATTGCATTAATTATTTTTAAAAATAGGTTTTTTTCAGTTTCAGAATAAAAATCCAAAGATTTATCATGTAGTGTTAGAATATGCCCCTTTTGAAAACAATATATTTTGGTTTCTAAAGATTTTTTATTCTCATTGGTGGGTTTAATTAGACTATACCCCATTAAGGATAGAATATATCTGGTTCTGTCATGATTGTTTTCAAACATTTATATTGATAATGGAAGATATTTCAAAAAAATACAAACCTTTCAAGCCAATTAATTTGGTTGATAGGTCGTGGCCAAATAATTTGCTCACTGAGGCTCCAAGATGGTGTTCAGTTGACCTCAGGGATGGAAATCAAGCTCTCATTGAGCCTATGGGTGTTGAAAAAAAAATCAGAATGTTCGAGTTGCTTTGTAATATCGGATTTAAAGAAATTGAAGTTGGATTTCCTGCTGCCTCACAGACTGATTATGATTTTGTAAGAATCCTTATTAAAGAAAAAAAGATACCCGATGATGTGACCATTCAGGTACTTACTCAATCAAGAGATCACATCATTAAAAAAACTTTTGAATCTCTTGAAGGTGTCAAACGAGCAATAGTACATTTTTATAATTCGACATCAACTCTTCAAAGAAAAGTTGTTTTTAATAAAGATAAGAAGGGCATTAAAAAAATAGCAACTGATGGAGCAACCTTAATAAAAGAATTGTCATCTGCAAATCAACAAACAGAATGGTTATTTGAGTACTCTCCAGAAAGCTTTACTGCAACAGAATTAGATTTTTCTTTAGAAGTTTGCAACGAAGTTGTAGATATTCTTTCGCCCTACTCAAAAGAGAAAATTATTATCAATCTACCTGCTACAGTTGAAATGTCGTCTCCTAATATTTATGGAGACCAAATAGAATGGATGATTAGGAATATACAAAACAGAGAAAATATTTGTATTTCATTACATCCTCATAATGATAGAGGAACTGCAGTTGCCGCGGCTGAGATTGCGGTGATGGCTGGTGCGGATAGGATTGAAGGCACATTATTTGGTAATGGTGAAAGAACTGGAAATGTTGATTTAGTAACTCTAAGCTTGAATTTGCTAACACAAGGAGTAAATCCTAAATTAGATTTTACAAAGATTAACCACATTGTGAGGGAAGTAGAGTTTTGTAACCAGTTACCTGTACATCCAAGACATCCGTATGCTGGAGATCTTGTTTTTACTGCATTTTCTGGCTCACATCAAGATGCGATAAAAAAAGGTTTAGATGCAATAAAAAAATCTAACGAACCTCATTGGGAAGTTCCATATTTACCAATTGATCCCTCGGATCTCGGAAGATCTTACGAAGCAGTTGTTAGAATAAACTCTCAGTCAGGAAAAGGTGGAGTTGCATATATCCTAGAAAAGGATCATGGTGTATCTTTACCAAGACGCCTCCAAATAAGCTTATCTTCTAAAATTCAAGATGTTGCAGACCAGTCAGGTAAAGAACTACTGTCCCATGAAATTTGGAGTATTTTTGAATCTAACTTTATTAAAAACACACTAGATACCCAGCTCAAATCATTTAGTGTAATTACAAGCGATAAAAATCAAGATGAGGTCAAGCTAGAAATCATGCGAGATGAAAAATGCATTGAGCTTTCAGGAACAGGAAATGGACCCATTGATGCATGCATAGATGCATTTAAGAACCTTCACAAATCAGATTTTAGTATTGCAGATTATCATCAACATTCACTTGCGACAGGATCAGATGCGAAAGCAGTAGCTTATATAGAAGTAAGCGATGGAGTAAATACAAAATGGGGTGTGGGTATAGATGAAAATACAACCAAAGCCTCTTTCAAAGCAATAACTGTTGGAATTGATAAGCTTATTTCTGAAAATTAGGTTTTCTTTTAGCAAAAAAAGCTGATACGCCCTCTTTGAATTCTTCATTACCAAAGATCTCTACTTGAATTTTTGCCTCATCTTCGAAGGTATCTAAATATTTTTTCTCAAGTGACTCTCGCATTAGCTTTTTTGTATTAGCAACAGCTTGAGGAGATCTTTCAGAAAGTTTTTTGGCCCAGGAAAAAGTAACATCATCCAAATCATTTAGACTACAAACCTTATTTGCTATGCCGAATTCAAGACATTCACTCGCCGAAATTTTTTTAGCCTCAACCGCATACTCAAGAGCCTTTGTATATCCTATATTTCTTGCTAGCAACCAATTTAAACCACCATCTGGTACAAGCGCAATATTGCTGAATACTGAAAGAATGTAAGAATCCTCTGACATGACTCTAAAATCACAAGCCATTGCAAATGCGGCACCAATGCCTGCAGCTGGACCGTTAATGCTTGCAATAACTAACTTTGGCATTTCAATTATACCCTTTAAGGAAGGTAGATAACCTTCTATAAGAGCATCTTGTACATTGTCCCATTTGGCTTCTTTTTCACTTAGATCAGCTCCTGATGTAAAGGCTTTTCCCTCGCCAGATAAAATTACAACTCTTATTTCCTTATCAACAGCTAAATTTGTGACTGCTAGTTTCATTTCATCAACTTGCTGAGAATTAAATGCATTCATAACTTCTGGACGTACAAATTTTAATAATGCAATTGAACCTTTTTTTTCTAATGATAAAGTCTTAAACTCCATAATCTTCCTCAATAATAAGATAATTAGATTTCATAAATATTTTACATGGTTTTTCAGTTTTATCAGATTTTGACCATTTAACAGTACTTTTTCTTGATGGCTGACTATCGATAAAAATTTTATTAATCTCATCAATATTTTTTTTGTTAGGTACCGCATAACCATTCTTCCTTACCCAATATCTAATTAGTTCGTTGCGTATTGGTCTTTTAAAACTTGCTAGATCATCTAGCTTTATACCAAAACCAACGTCCAACTCACAAAGCAATTTATCAAGATAGGCCTCTTTTAAAATATTTTCCACATTTGCAAAATCAGATAATTCAGCAATTTTTTGTGATGCCTTTGGCCATCTGCTTGTAATCATGGGGATGATTTCATTGCGGATAAAATTTCTATCATAAAGATTATCTGAATTAGTATCATCTTCAACGTAGGCAAGATTATATTCATTTAAATAATTAAGAATTTCTGATTTTTCAATTTTTATAAATGGTCGAATAATTTTTAAGGTGCCGAGTTTTGCTTGGTCTGAAAAAGTGCTAAGTCCTTTAATACCTGTGCCTCTGAATAATCGATATAGCAATGTTTCTACTCGGTCACCTAAATGATGAGCTAACACTAAATGCGCTGAAGTTGGAACAATATTTTTAAATGTTTCGATTCTTAATCTTCTTGCCTCGCTTTCTATGCTTTTATTTTTCTCAATTTTTATACTCTCGCAAATGATATTAATCTTATTTTGCTTGCAAAAATCAGAACAATGCTTTTCCCAATTTTTTGATCGATCAGAAATGCCATGATTGATATGAACTGCTGTTAATTTTATGTCCAAATTACTATTTAGGTAATGCAGTAGTGCAGTAGAATCAGGTCCACCACTATAACCAACATATAATTCTTTGGTATCTGAAATGATGTCCAGGTTTATTTTGCTGAAAAAATGCTTATCCAATTTTTAGCAGCTTTTGATATCTCATTTCAAGGAGTTTATCCATATCAATTGCCTTGAATTTTGCAATATTTTCAAGAATAGATGATTTGATTGCTCTTGCTGTCTTTGAATAATTTCTATGGGCACCCCCATTTGGTTCAGAAATTATTTCGTCTACTATTCCTATCTTAATAAGCTCTTGAGCACTTACTTTCATTGCCTCTGCAGCACTAGCTGCCTTTTCAGCAGTTCGCCAAATTATGGAGGAACATGCCTCAGGAGAAGCAACAGAATATGTTGCATGTTCAAGAATAGAGTAATGATCACCAACTCCAATTCCCAAAGCACCTCCAGAACCACCCTCACCAGTTATGAAAACAAGAATTTGAGTTTTTAATTTTGACATTAAGGCTAAATTACTTGCGATTGCTTCACTTTGTCCTCTCTCTTCTCCCTCAATCCCTGGATAAGCACCTGCGGTGTCAATAAAAGAAATGATGGGTAATGAAAATCTTTCTGCTAGCAACATTAATCTTTTTGCCTTTCTATAACCTTCAGGATGTGGCATTCCAAAATTTCTTCTAACTTTCTCCTCTGTTTCTCTTCCCTTCTCATGCCCAATAATCATGAAGGATTTATTATCAATATCTCCAATACCACCGATAATTGCTGCATCATCAGCATATTGACGATCACCATGCAATTCAACGAAATTTCTAAAAATAAGATCAATGTAATCTTTTGTGTGTGGGCGTTGCGGATGCCTGGCAATTTGTACTTTTTGCCAAATTGAAAGTTTTGAAAATATTCTTTTTCTTAAGTTTTTCTCTTTGGTTTTTAATTTTTCAATTTCAGGAATCAATTTTGGGTCATCTTCAGAAGCAATTTTCAGAGCCTCAATCTTATCCACAATATCTGAAATTGGTTTCTCAAAATCTAAATAAAAATTCTTCATAACGCGCTTTGTATGCTAATATTTTTTGTTCTAAATATATCATGAAGCTGATCTAATTTTTCCCTTGATGGAGTAACTGTGAAGTTTTCACCAAGAGTAATGATGCCAGTTAATTGATTTGAGGAAATCTTTAGTTTTACAGTACACGCATTTTTTTCCCAAAACGTACCATTAGTTTTATTAGCATCTTCAGAAATAATTCTTAAGGTATCGGCATCAAACTGAGTTAAATCTATTAATATTTCTTTGGATAAATCATTTACAGTGTTATCAATTAACTCTACATTCTTAACATCCATTTTATACATTGTTTTATTAAGTTGGTTTGATTTAAAGTCATCATAATCAACATTACCCTCAAAAATCAGTATTTTGTCTTTCTTGAAAATCTCATGATGAGATTGCAGTAGATCTGAACCAATTGTTCCTTCCATGCTACCCGATCCATCATCAAATGAAATAAACATTAAATTTCTTCCTCGTTTGTCCTTAATTTGTCTCAATTGATTAATCATGCCGACAATTTTTGCATTTTCTCTTGGTTCAGTGATATCTGAAATCTGCGCAGACCTATAAGAGGAATAAAAATTTTCATTAATTTGTATAGGGTGCCCAGTGAAGTAGAATCCAAATGCTTCTTTTTCAAACTCAAGTGCTTTATTTTGAGAGAGTTCTTTTATGTTTTGATATTTTTCATAGGGATCAAAGGTAATTTTTGTGTCAGAGAATAAATCATTACTGGTTGTATCTTTTTGTGCTTCACGCAATATATCTTCAATTGAAGAAATAGCTACTGCTCTTGAGGGTGAGATTGAGTCAAACGCACCAGATTTTGCTAATGACTCAATTGATCTTCTGCCACCAATTTTAACGTCTGTCTTTGAAGTCAAATCAAACAGATCCTTATAGTTATGTTTTTGGTTCTCTATCAAGCTATCTAAGTATGAATCTGCTACGCCTTTAATAGCACCAAGACCATATTCGATTTTTCCTGCATCATTAACTATAAAATGTTTATTCGAGGTGTTTACATTGGGACTAAGAACTTCTAAACCCATACTCCTACATTCTTTAATTAAGATTTGAATTTTGTCCGTATTTCCAAGCTCAGAGGTTAAAACACCTGCCATGAAATAAGCAGGATAATGCGTCTTTAAAAATGCAGTCTGAAATGAGATCAGTGCGTAAGCAGCTGAGTGCGACTTATTAAAGCCATATTCAGCAAATTTCTCGATTAAATCAAATATTTTTTCTGCAACTGGTTTTTTTATCTTATTGTTATTGCATCCCCTAACAAAAACCTCCCTTTGAAGACTCATTTCATCTTTTTTCTTTTTACCCATTGCCCGTCTAAGGATATCTGCCTCACCAAGAGTATAATTTGCTAACACCTGTGCTGCCTTCATTACTTGTTCTTGATAAAGGATCACTCCATATGTTTCTTCAAGAACTGGCTCCAGCATTGCATGAGGAAAGGTAACCTTAACCTTATTATGTTTTCTATTAACAAATTCATCATCCATTTTTGATTTGAGTGGGCCTGGACGATATAGAGCAAGCAAGGCAACAATCTCTTCAAATTTGGTTGGTTTAAGTCTCCTAATCAATTCACGCATACCAGGTGATTCCAGTTGAAAAACTGCTAATGTATCTCCTCTACTAAGCAACTCATAAACGCTTGGATCTGATAAATCTATTTCTTGAAGATCAAGCTTTTTGCCGTACTTTGTTTCATAAAATTTGTTTATTTGTTCAAGGGTGTTATCAATGACTGTAAGAGTTCTCAAACCTAAGAAATCAAATTTGACTAGGCCTATGGTTTCGATATCATCTTTATCTAATTGGGTCATCGAAGAATTGGATTCTTGATCTATATATATTGGACAAAAATCAGTTATCTTTCCTGGAGCTATGACTATTCCACCGGCATGTTTACCAACATTTCTGACAATACCCTCTAATTTAAAAGATATATCAATTATTTCTGAGACTTCATCTTCATCATTTATCATTTTTTTAAAAAGTGGTTGAGAATCAATAGACTGCTTTAGAGTTACTCCTGGAGTAGTTGGAATCATATTAGCAATTCTATCTCCTAAACTGTATGGTTTTCCAATTGCTCTAGCAACATCCCTTACAACAGCCCTTGCTGCCATTGTTCCAAAGGTCACAATCTGAGAAACAGCATCACTCCCATACTTTTCACTTACATAATTAATGACTTTATCTCGCTTATCCATGCAAAAATCTATGTCAAAATCAGGCATTGATATTCTCTCAGGATTGATGAATCTCTCAAAAAGAAGATTATGCTCAATTGGATCTAATTCAGTTATACCTAATGCAAATGCTACTAATGAGCCAGCACCCGATCCACGACCTGGTCCAACAGGAATATCATTTGATTTTGACCATAAAATAAAATCAGCAACAATTAAAAAATAACTTGAAAAACCTGTTTTCTTAATTTCACTAATTTCATATTTGAGCCTTTCAATGTATTCATTTTGCAGATCTTTATTGAAATCTTTTAAGATGGCTTCTAATCCTTTAAATGCCTGTTTTTCAAGGAACGAATCAAAAGACTCTCCACTTGGAACTGGATATTCTGGTAAAAAGTATTCGCCTGTGGATAATGAAACGTTACAAGATTTTGCTACTTCAAAAGTATTTTTTAATGCCATTTTAAATTGTTTGCTAAATAATTCCTCTATTTCTTTTGAAGACTTGATAAATTGTTCCTGCGAGAAAAGTTTCTCTCTATTGCTATCATTAATCGATGTTTTGCTGTTGATACAAACCTTGATTTCATGGATATCAAAATCTTCCTTTTTACAAAACATACAATCATTAGTTGCAATAGCTGGTACACAAAGTTTTGATGCAAGATTGACAACTTTTTTAGAAATTGAATTCTCTAATTCGTTTTCAAAAAACTGAAATTCTACTAATAAATTCTCTTTAAAAATATTCTTATATTCATGAATGAGGTTTTCAGCATACTTATTCTTATTTTGTGAAACAAATTTAAAAAGTTCAGATCTCTTTCCGCCTAAAATAACAAACTTATTTTCAGCGTCTTGAGATATTTGATCAAAAGTGACGTAATTACAATGTGAGATAATTTGATGCTGTGAAGCCGAGATTAAATTTACCAGATCACTAAGGCCATCATTATTTTTTGCAATAAAAAGTGCTTCAGAAATATCTTCAGTAAATGAGTCTTTAACATACATTACAGTCCCAATAATAGGTTTAATGCCTTGGGATTCTGCATATGAGAAAAATTTTACCAGACCAAATAGATTTCCAAAGTCAGTTAGAGCAATTGCTGGCATACCATGAGATTTAGCAGTATCCACTATGTCTTTAATCTTAGATAAGCCTCTTGAGATACTATATTCAGAGCTATTTCGGAGATGAATGAATTCTTGTTGCTTACTCAAAATACGCCTCTAAAGGAAAGACGGTGGATTTCTGAGGGACCATGCTTTTTTAACGCTATTTTATGATTTTTTGTAGGATAGCCCTTATTATTGATGAAGTCATAATTTGGAAAATAATCATGCATCTCCCTCATGTAATTATCTCTATATACTTTAGCAATAATTGATGCTGCTGATATTGAATCGATCAGTGAGTCTCCATTTATTACTGCTTTATTTTCAATATCAATATCTAAATTAAATTTGCCATCAACAAATACAAAAGATGGCTGTTTGCTGAGATTTTCAACAGATCTCTTCATTGCAAGCAAGCTAGCATTATGTATATTCATTGAATCAATCTCCTCATTTGATGCACTACCAATTGCGAAGGTACAATTTTTCGTTATGATCTCATAAAGCGCCTCTCTTTTTGTTTTTGAGAGCTTTTTAGAATCATCTAAGCCAAATATCTCATAATCTAATATTACTGAGGATGCAATTACGGGACCTGCTAAAGACCCTCTTCCAACTTCATCTACTCCCGCGCTTATTTTCATATAATCTTAAAACGTCTGCAGTAACTTTAGCAAAACCCATGCCCTTTATTAACTCCTTTACATCAAATAATTTACTTTTGTATGTATTTTTATCTAAAGTTATTTTTTTGAAATGACTTGAAACACTTTTATGATTAAAATCATTTTGAATTAATTCAGGAAATACATCCTTATTCAAAATTAAATTTGGTATTCCAATGTATTTCGAAATCACCAATTTTGACAAAATAAAATAATTAATGGTGCCTGTCTTATAACAAATAATGGGGATACTATCATTACAAACAGCTTCAAGAGTAGCAGTCCCAGAAGTAACTATAGATATTTCTGATAATTGCAGAAAGTCTGAGGATGCTCCACTCTTGGCAATACCATTTATATTATTAGACAAAAGAAATTGATTAATGAGTTTTTCATGTCTCTCGTTGCTTGTAGGGAATAAATAAAAGTTGTTTTGAAAATTTTTGTTAATCTCTTTTATTGACATTATGTAAGTATCCAACATATATCGAATTTCTGAATCTCTACTTCCTACTAATACAGATACAAAGGTTTTATCAATTGGTAAATTATGAGAGTGAATAATATTCTTTTGGTCATTTTTTTGCCTAATCTTTGAGAAAGGATGTCCAAGATGTAAGGAATTTACTGCGTTTTGTTGCAAATGTTGATGTTCAAATTTAAATAAACACAAAGTTAGATCAACATATTTTTTTAATAAATTAATTCTTTTTGGTCGCCATCCCCATACAGATGGGCTGACAAGTTGGATATTTATTACATCTTGTTTATTTTTTAATTTTTTGTGGAAATATAAATTTAGGTCTGGTGAATCTACGCCAATAAAAATGTCAATATTTTGCTTGAGAAAGTAATCCAATAGTTTTTTTCTTTCACCAAGAATTTTTTGGAGATTTAAAAATGGGTCAATCAAGCCCATTACATTAAATACACTGCGATCAACTTCTGTTGGAGATTCATTAATCATGTGTCCTAATTTCTCTCCAACTAAGCCACATATTTGAACCTTTTTACTTGATAAGGAAAGTGCTTTTATAAACTCCGCAGCTAATAAATCACCTGATTCCTCCGCTGTGACTATACCAATCTTAACAGTATCTTCCGACACTTATCGTAATATTCCTCTTGAGGAATTCTCGATTGAATCTATAAAAATCTTAAGTATTGATTTGTTATTATCCAGTTCATTGATTTTTGAAATTGCCTCTTTGAGAAGGTTTCCATCCCTATACAAAATTCTGTAAGCTTTTTTGAGTAACTTAATTTCATCATCTGAAATCCCACCCCTCTGCATACCTATTGAATTCAAACCAACTGGTTTTGCTGGATTTGAGGCAACCTTCACAAACGCTGGTACGTCCATTGTGATTACAGAATTCAAACCCGTAAAAGCATAATCACCAATGGTACAAAATTGATGTACAAGAGAAACAGCACCAAGTGTAACGTTATTTCCGACCTTTACATGGCCGGCGATCCCACAATTATTTGCAAATACATTATCGCTTCCTACAATGCAATCATGGGCTACATGGGAATATGCCATAAATAGGTTATTATCTTTTATCGTTGTTGATGAGTTATCTTGAATTGTGCCCCTATGCGCAGTAAAGCCTTCTCTAAATATATTGTTAGAACCTATATGCAGTTGTGTTTTTTCACCTTTAAATTTTTTGTCAGGTGTGTCCTCGCCTATTGTGCAGAACTGAAAGAATTTATTATTTGGTCCAATTTTGCATGGGCCTTTAATAACAACATGGCTTAATAGTTCACAATCCTTCGCGATTTCAACATCTTCGCCAATATAACAAAATGGTCCTACTTTGCAGGATGAATGAATTTTTGAATTTTTATGGATAAAAGAAGTATCTGTCATTTTGGTCTATCCGCACATAAAATTGTAGCACTGCAAATTCTTGATTTGTTAACTTCTGAATAACAATCAAATTTCCAAATGCCGCTTTTAACACTGTTTATGCTAGCAAATAGATCAATAGTTTCACCTGGTAGTACAGGTTTCTTAAATCTTACTTTATCAGCGCCTGCAAAATAATAAATGCTTCCCTCTTCAGGAGTTTTGCTCATTGTCATAAAACCAAGTACTCCAGCGGCTTGTGCCATGGCCTCTATAATTAAAACCCCAGGCATTACAGGTTTATCAGGAAAGTGGCCTGCAAAGAAATTCTCATCAGGAGACAAGAATCGCTGCGCATGAATTCTTTCACCTAATTCAATATCGATAACTTTATCAACAAACAAAAAAGGGTCGCGATGCGGTAAGTGCTTTTTTACATGGTCAAGATCATATTTATTAGTCATTTCTTACCTTTTTTTTTAATAAAGACAGAAGACTTAGCCCACTCACTATGGCTTTGTGCAGGCATAATTCCAACATATTCGCCCGGCTCCTTAATGCTCTTAGTTATAAGCGTATGCGCTCCTACAAAAACATCATCACAAATTTTAAGATGTCCTATAACTCCTGATAAACCGCCCATTTGGAAATTTTTACCAATTATTGTTGAGCCAGCAATAGCGCATGAGGCAGCAATTGCTGAGTTCTCACCAATGATAACGTTATGGGCTATGTGTATATTATTATCAAGCTTAACTCCATTTGAAATCACAGTGTTATCAATTGCACCCCTGTCAACGCAACACGCAGCACCAACTTCTACATCATTACCAATCAATAAGCCACCAAGCTGGTGAATTTTTACATATTTACCATTAGATTTTGCGAATCCAAAACCATCTGAGCCCAAAACTGAATTTGAGTGAATAATACAATTTTCACCAATTGAAACATTACTATATATAGATACATTTGAATGAATAGTAGTGTTCTTTTGGATAATACAATTGTCCCCAATGAATACATTTGGGCCAATGCAAACATTATCACCTATTTCAGAATCTTGACCAATATGGGCATTTGCACCGACCTGTGCCGTATCAGATATCCTAGCAGTTTTGTCACTATAAAAATTGTCACCATATGGAATTTCATTTGAATTAAGAAAAAGTTGAGTGACTTTAGCATACGCAAGATAAGGATCATTCACCTGAAGAAGGTTTTTATGTAGAT
>ENA-OSEY01000411-OSEY01000411.1-marine-metagenome-genome-assembly--contig:-NODE-411-length-31659-cov-22.057058_pt1 | contig 31659 bp, 33 predicted proteins | sample MGYA00248465_ERZ534230 | MGnify/ENA primary metagenome ERZ534230 (study PRJEB26409, sample SAMN06344110) | marine metagenome | isolation source: Sea water from surface | place: Atlantic Ocean:Southern... | reverse complement strand
ATAGTACTGATCATAAAACAGGAATTGCTGCTTTTAAACAAACGGTCTACAACAAGACCTTAAAATTTAAATTTGAAGATAATATTTTAAGGTCTATTGAAGAAATCAACTTAAATTAAATAATATTTAAATGCACAACTATTGATAGTAAGAGTATAGATACTATATTTGTAATTTTTATCATTGGGTTAACAGCTGGACCAGCTGTATCCTTATAAGGATCGCCAACAGTATCTCCTGTAACAGAGGCTTTATGAGTTTCACTGCCTTTCCCTCCTAAGTTACCATCTTCAATATATTTTTTTGCATTATCCCATGCACCACCACCTGCAGTCATCGAGATAGCTACAAAGAAACCAGTGATTATAACTCCTATTAAAAGAGCTCCAAGTGCTTGAAAGGCGGTGTTGACACTACCTGTAAGGGAGTAAACACCAAAGAAAATAATAACTGGTGAAAGTACAGGCAATAAAGATGGAATGATCATCTCTTTAATGGCTGCTTTTGTAAGTATATCAACACACTTGCCATAGTCAGGTTTTTCTTTTCCAGACATTATGCCTTTTTTTTCTTTAAACTGTTGTCTAACCTCTAAAACAACTGAACCGGCTGCTCTTCCTACTGCAGTCATGCTTAAAGCACTAAATAAAAAAGGTAATAGTCCACCTAATAGTAGACCAATTATCACATAAGGTTCTGATAAATCAAAAGATACATTGAAAGCATTGTTACCTGTTTCTTGATTAAAGAATTTTAGGTCTTCAGTGTAAGCAGCAAATAAAACTAATGCACCCAATCCAGCCGATCCAATAGCGTAGCCTTTGGTAACAGCTTTTGTAGTATTTCCTACTGCATCTAAAGCATCTGTTCTTTCTCTAACTCTCTTATTCAGACCTGACATCTCAGCAATACCGCCTGCATTATCTGTAACGGGTCCGTATGCGTCTAAAGCAACTACCATTCCGGCAAGAGCCAACATTGATGTCACTGCGATTGCGATACCAAAGAGTCCAGCAGTTGAAAAAGTTAGGCCTATTCCAGCACAGATAATTAGAACAGGTATAGCTGTGGATTCCATCCCCATAGCAAGTCCTTGAATAATATTAGTAGCGTGACCAGTTTGGGATGCTTCAGCAACACTTTTTACCGGTCTATACTCAGTGCTTGTGTAATATTCTGTGATAAAAACAAGTGCCAAAGTAATTACTAATCCGTAAACCGCACAAAGAAATAAATCCATTCCGTTGTACCATTTATTTCCTAATTGGAAAAATTGATCAAAGCCAATTGAATATTGAGTGATAAGTGCAAATAAAATTACAGAAATAAATAACGTCATGAAAAACCCTTTGTACAATGCTCCCATAATTGAAGATTTAGGAGTGGAGATTGATACAAACTTTGAACCAATAATTGATGCTAATATACTAGAGCCCGCGATTAATAACGGATAAATGGTTAGTTCGCTAACAGCTCCTTGAAAGATAATAGCTAGAACCATTGTTGCTACAATTGAAACAACATAAGTTTCGAATAAGTCTGCTGCCATACCTGCACAGTCTCCAACGTTATCTCCAACATTATCTGCTATCACAGCTGGATTTCTTGGGTCATCCTCAGGAATATTTTTTTCTACTTTTCCTACCAGATCAGCTCCAACGTCTGCACCTTTTGTAAAAATTCCCCCACCCAGTCTTGCAAATATGGAAATTAATGAAGATCCAAAACCAAGAGCGACTAACGGTTCTATAAGCTCTCTTCCTGTTCTTTCAAATCCAAAATATAGTATCATAAAATACCCTGCTATACCTGCTAAAGCCAGACCAACAACCAACAATCCTGTGACTGCTCCAGCGTTGAAAGCAACATAAAGACCTTTTTTTAAAGAGGAACTTGCAGCTTGAGCTGTTATAACATTTGCTCTTACTGAGACGTTCATACCTATATAACCAGCAAGGCCTGATAAAACTGCACCAATCAGAAAACCTACGGGAACATCATAGATGTGTTTAAATGGTATTAAAAAGAATGCAAAGAATATTACAATACCAACAATTGCTATGGTTGTGTATTGACGGTTAAGGTAAGCTTTAGCTCCCTCTTGAATAGCACTAGAAATTGTTACCATTCTTTTAGTGCCTTTAGGTAAACTTAGAATTTTATTAGTTGTAAATATTCCGAAAGCAATCGCTGCTATTGCAGCAAATATTACTATTTGCAAGAACTGTATTTGAGACATGGTAAGTTGTTAATCTATTTTAATTTTATTTTCAAGGTGCTTTTTTAGAGGCATCATCTAACAAATAATTGAAGTATTTTACCTCTTCTTGGGTAAGAAAATCCTTGGAAAGCTTGATATATTCGCTCATTAATATCTTTTTTTTCTTTTTATTTAAAAGATACTCAGAGCAAAAGGCGTAAAGAAGGAAAACTGTTATTTTGTTAGTTTTTTCAATAATTTTAGAATCTATTAATCCTTTGATTTTTTCTAAATTAGAATTAAAGCTCTCATTTAATGAAAGTAATTTTTTTTTGTTGAAAGGCCTTTTTTTTATGTTTTGTTTTATAAATTCATCTAACTCAAAGTCAGTTGAATAATTTCTTTGAAATATAAACTGAAAGAAAAATAATCTCGTGTTTTTATTTAAATTAAGCATTCAATCATTTTGACCATAGCATTTGCAGCTTCATTTCCTTTATTTTTTGATTTAGATCTTTTAATTGCTTGAGACTTGCTATAGGCATTTATTATTCCATTTGATATGAGTGTATTTTTATTTTGATTTACGATATCTAAAAGTGCTTTTCCAACAGAGTCAGATATAACTTCAAAATGATATGTTTCACCCTTTATAACACAACCTAGAGCAATAAATAAATTGTAATTATTTGGTTTAATTTTCCATTTTATCATTTGAGGAATCTCATAAACACCAGGAACAGTTAAAATTTCATATTTAAGTTTACTCTGTTCTAAAATTTCAATACAGGATTGTATTAATGGGTCAGTTATTTCCTTGTAATAATTAGCAACTACTATTTTAATTTTTATTTTTTTCATAGACTCTCTATTTTATTTACTCTTAATCCATAAATACCAAGGTTTAAATCCTCACCTAGTGAATTAGATAATACAGAAATATTATTTATAGAGAAATTTTTAAGAATTTGGGCTCCTAGGCCATAATATTTTACCTTTTCATCATTTGATAACTTTCCTAGATCGCCTAATATAGGATTATTAATTAAAACTATAATTCCAGATCCATGAGATTTTATTTTTTCAATTGAAGCATGTAAGTCTTTTGTTTTAGGATTATTAAAATTCATAATTATGTCATCGAAACCCTGAACAGGATGAACTCTTGTCATTACGCTATCTTGTTTGGATAAATCTCCTAAGTGTAATGTTGCATGATGTAATCCATCAATAGTGTTCTCAAAAACATTAAATTCAAAAATATCTGAATAAATATTTTTAATCTGGTGTTGCTTTTCAGGAATTTTTTTTATGAGTAAATCGTTTTTAATTCTATATGCGATAAGATCTTGAATTGTCCCTATATTAATAGAATGTTTTTTTGCGTAGGGTATCAGGTCTGGAACCCTAGCCATAGTACCGTCATCATTCATAATTTCACAAATTACTGCAGAGTCATTTAATCCAGCTAATCTTGAAATATCTACAGCCGCCTCCGTATGCCCTGCTCTTGTTAAAACTCCACCATCCCAGGCAATTAATGGAAATACATGACCGGGGCTAACAATATCACCCGATTTAAAATTTGGATTTATAGCAGCTTTTACTGTTTCTGCTCTATCAAATGCAGAAATACCTGTGGTTATATTAGTGCTCGACTCTATTGAGACAGTAAATGCCGTGGTCTTTTTTTTCCAGTTATCAGGATTCATCAATGGAAGCTTTAACTCTTTTGCTCTCGTCTCAGAGATAGATAAACAAATTAAACCTCTTCCATAAGTCGCCATAAAATTGATGTGTTCTGGCTTACAAAGAGATGCAGGTATAATTAAATCACCCTCATTCTCTCTATCCTCGCTATCAACTAAAATATACATCTTACCATTGCGGGCATCGTTAATAATATTTTCAATATTTGTAAAATCTGACATTAATTTAATAACCTATGATTTTGAGGAGTGAGCGTATCTTGCTAGCATATCGACTTCAAGATTTAAAATTTCATTTTTCTTATATGTATGAATATCAGTATATTTGTACGTATGAGGTATGATCATACAATGACATTTATTTGACTTAACTTCATTTATTGTAAGTGAAATACCATTTAGAGAAATAGAACCTTTTTGGACAATAAATTTTTTAAGATTTTTTGGGAACTTAAAAGATAAAAACCAACTACTTCCAACTTTATATAATTCTTCAACAGAACAAGTGGTATCAATGTGACCAAAAACAAAATGACCAGAGATCTCATCACCAACTTTTAAAGATTTTTCTAAGTTTATTTTTTTTCCAACTTTCCAATATTTAGCATTTGTTTTATTCATAGTTTCATATGAAATATCAGCTTTAAAGGTATTTTTATTTTTTGATGTAACTGTTAAACAAATACCAGAACAACATATTGAAGAACCTAACTTATATCCTTTTAAAGAGGAATGAATTTCAACTACCAAAGATTTTTCTTCTCTAGATAGTTTTTTAATTTTACCTTGAGATTGAATTATTCCACTAAACATTAATTTACAAATTTATAAATTGTATCCTGTCCGTATTGATAAGAGGATTTTAATTTAAAATTATTTTTTAACGATTTCATTGATAAAAAGTATTTTTTACTAGAATTTTTTATAATCATATTTGATTGGCAGACTATAATCTCATCAAACAAATTACAATTAAGAAAATATTTAAAAGTGCTAATTCCGCCTTCGATTAGAATAGATTGAACTTGTAAATTTCTAAATAAAGAAAAATCCTCATTTAATAATTTTTTGTAATCAACATTAAGTGACAAGTAATTTTTAATTTTATTTTTTTTATTTGAGAAAATGATTTTTTGTATGTTTTTTTCAACCCCCTGTAATCTACAAGTTAATTTTGGTTTATCATCCAACAATGTGTTCATGCCGACAGCTATAGCATCGTGTGATAATCTCATCCGATGCATAAAATATTGAGTTTGTTCAGAGGTAATATTCTTAATTGTTGGGCTTTTACTAAAACCGTTTTTGGAGATAGCAATTTTGAGAGTAATAAAAGGCCTATTTAATGTTTGGTGAGTGTAAAAATATTTATTAATTTTTTGAAATTTATCTAAAGATTTTGATGAATGAATTACTTTGATATTTTGCTGCTTTAAAAATTTGATCCCCTTTCCTTTTATATTTGGGTTTGGATCTAATGAACTTATAAAAACTTTTTTTATTCCAGCATTGGCAATTGCTTTTGCACAACAGCTATTATTTTTAAAACAAGGTTCTAAACTAATATACATAACGGTTTTATTATTTATTTTATTTTGAGGTAATTTATTCAAGGCGTTAATTTCTGCATGAGGTCTGCCATTTTTTGATGTTAAACCATAACTTAGAACAATTCCTTTTGGAGATTTAGAGTAGTCAACAATCAGACATGCTACTGAAGGGTTTTTCCCAGTTAATCCAATATTTTTTATTGATAAATTATTTACACTTTGTAAATAATTTTGATGAATTGCACTTAACAAATCTTATTTTTTATCTATTTTTTCTAAGAATTGCTCAAAATCTTTAGTTTCTCTAAAATCTCTATAAACGGAAGCAAATCTGACATAGCCGACTTTATCTAATGAATATAAACCTTGCATAACCATTTCGCCAATTGTGTTAGTGCTGACTTCATTTTCACCCATACCTTCAAGGTCTCTGACTATCTTTGAAATTAATTTTTCTTTTGTATCAATATCTACAGGTCTTTTTCTTAATGCCAATTCAACAGATTTGGCAATTTTATCTCTATCAAACATGGATTTTTCACCATTTTTTTTGACTACTAAGAATTCTCTAAATTGTACTCTTTCAAATGTAGTGAACCTCTCTTTTCTCTCACATCCACAAAGACGTCTTCTTCTAATAACACCACCGTCTTCTGTAGGTCTAGAGTCTAAGACAGATGTTTCCTTCTCCTTACAAAAGGGACACTTCATATTTATTTATAGATTGGAAAATTAGAGCAGAGCTCGGTAACATCTTTGAGAATAGAGCTTTCGGTCATCGAGATATCTGCATTAGATGAAGATAGTGCATTTATGATTGTTGAGATTTTTTCACCAATAAATTTAAACTCTTCCTCTTTGAAGCCCCTTGTAGTAGCAGCTGGTGATCCTAATCTTATACCTGAAGTAATTGTTGGAGGGTTTGGATCATTTGCAACACCATTTTTATTACAAGTCATTCCAGCTCTCTCTAAACTCTCTTCTGCATCTTTACCCGTTACATTTTTTGATCTTAAATCTACTAAAACCATATGAGAGTCTGTTCCACCGGTGACAATATCTATTCCGTTTGACATGAGAACTTCTCCAAGAATTGATGCATTCTTTTTTACTTGTTGAATGTATGTTTTAAACTCTGGTTGAAGGGCTTCTCCAAAAGCAACAGCTTTAGCTGCAATTACATGCATAAGTGGCCCACCTTGCAAACCAGGAAAAACAGAACTATTAAATTTCTTTCCAAGGTCTAAATCATTTGAAAGTATCATACCCCCTCTTGGACCTCTAATAGTCTTGTGAGTTGTAGATGTAACCACATGTGCGTGTGGCAATGGATCTGGGTATTCTTTGGCAGCAACCAAACCTGAATAGTGTGCCATATCAACTAGTAAATAAGCTTCAATCTTATCTGCTATCTCTCTAAATTTTTTAAAATCGATATTTCTTGGATAAGCTGAACCACCAGCAATAATCAAGGTCGGTTTATGTTCAATAGCTAATCTTTCAACTTCGTCATAATCTATTAAAGAAGTTTCTGGATTTATGCCATACTGAACAGCGTTAAAATATTTTCCAGATTGATTTGGTCTCGAACCATGTGTTAAGTGACCACCAGCATCTAAAGACATTCCTAAAATAGTGTCACCTGGTTTAATGAGTGCTAAAAATACAGCTTGATTAGCTTGTGCGCCTGAGTGAGGTTGAACATTAGCATAACTGCATCCATACAATTGTTTCAAACGATCAATTGCTAAATTTTCAGCTATATCTACGAATTCACAACCACCATAGTATCTTTTAGCACTATAACCCTCAGCATATTTATTAGTCATAATGGAGCCTTGTGCTTCAAGCACAGCTTTAGAGACAATATTTTCAGAAGCAATTAATTCGATTTGGTTCTGTTGCCTTGAAAGTTCTTGTGAAATACTCTGATATAAATCTTTATCTGCATGTTCTAGATTACTAGAAAAAAAATTCTCACTAAGTGTCATAGTTGCGATATTCTCCTTAAATGTCTCCCTTTGTCAAATTCTGTTTTAAAATAGGCGTTGAGCATAGCAAAAATATTTTTTTTTACAAAAGGTCTTCCTTTTAAACATATAACATTGCTATTGTTGTGTTTTCTGGTCATTTTTGCTGTTTGTGCGTTATGACAAAGCGATGCCCTTATGTGCTTATGTCTATTAGCACTAATACTTACTCCTATTCCCGATCCACAGATCAAGATACCCATGCTTGATTTATTGATATTTTTACATAATTTTTTTGCAAATTTTGGATAATCTACAGATTTATCTGAATTAGTGCCTAAATCGAAGAAATTAAATTTTTTTTTGGCCAAATATTCCTCAATAATAAAGGATTTTAATCTAAAACCTGCATGATCAGAGGCTATATAAATAGTTTTATATTTTCCTGGTAATTTCATCTCTAGAAAAAGGTAAATTAATATTCAAATTAATCAATACTCTGTTAACTATTCTGCTCATAAAATCAAAAAAAACCAACTGATGATCTTTATTATCTTTCAAATGTTCATAAATAAGCTCATAAGTTTTCAAATTACTTTTTTCATGGAAATTGAAAATTTTTTTTAAAACACTCTCATTTAAATCAGGTTGATAACCTGAGGCTTTTAAAATTTCAAGCTCTAGTAATAATAGCTCTGGTAGGTAATTAGATCTTTCATTCAATTTAGAAATCAATAACAAATAATAACTTACAACATTAGAATTTTGGTCGGTTAAAAATAATAATTTATTTATTAAAAAACAAAAATAATCAATTGTCTTCAACTCATATTTTGAAAACAAAAACCATTTAAATTTATTTATAGATGTTGAGGAAAGGCAAACATTATTATTATCAAATTCAATATTATTAAGTGATCCCTTAACATATGTAGAATTTTTTTTTTTTGATTTTCCTCCAAAAACTACTAGAGATTTTTGTCCATACTCAGAAGAGTAAACTGAAATACTTAAATGATTTTCTTTAAAATTTTCTACTTTCGTTATTATGGCCTCAGTTTTGTACAATAGATTATTTACTAAATTTATTGATGATCTTAATCATTTTTTTTGCTGCTAAAATTTCGGCTTTTTGTTTTGAAACTCCCTCTGCTTCTACTTCATTATCCTTAATTTTCAATGATACTAAAAATTTAGGTTTATGTTTCGTACCAGCTTCCTCAATTAATTTGTAAAGAGGAATTGTCTTATATTTCTTTTGACAATATTCTTGTATAAATGTTTTAGGGTCTTTTTGTGGAAGTATGTCTAATTCATTTTGCCATAATTCCATAATTAATTTTTTTGAAAATACTAAACCTTTTCTTGTGTAAACAAATCCGATGAGAGACTCTAATGCATCAGCGTATATAGAATTTTTACTTGAGTTGGGATCAAGTTGATGTTTAAAAATATCACCTAAATTATTTTTTCTGAATATTTTGGCTAAGGTGTTTGTATTAACAAGATGAATAAACCTTCTTGAGATCTCATCTAAAGTATTGTGTGAAAAAGTGGTTATCAAATATTCTGAAATTACTAAACCCAAAACTCTATCTCCTAGAAATTCATATTTTTGAAAGGGTTTATCGGTATTTTTTTTTGATTTTTCAAAACTATCGTGTTCTATGCTTTTATTAAAACCCTCAAGGCTTTTTATTGTTTTGAAAATTTGTGTCTTATTCAAAATATTTATTTGATAATGTTAAAGAGCCTATCATATCTAATGTGAAAGGGTAAATTCCAAAATTTTGATAGAGAGAAATCTGTATCAACTGAGAACCAAATAAACCAAACTTTGCCAACTATATTAACTTTTGGCACAAATCCAACTCCACTTAAAATTCTACTATCCGATGAGTTATCTCTGTTATCACCCATGAAAAAGAATTTATCTTTTGGTATTTCGTACTCAGGAGTGTAATCAAGTGGTCCATCATTCGTGATATTTAATATCCTATATTCATTTTCAATTAACTGCTGAATTTCCTTACCGTATTGATCATCATAAAAAAATCCATCTTCTATCTGATCTAGCACTTCAAAATCAGTTGAATTTTCGGTCTTTAGATAGATTTTGCCATTTACAACTTTTATTGTTTCTCCTGGTAGCCCAACCAATCTTTTCACATAATTGATATTTTCTTGTCCTGGGAGTTTAAAAACAATTATATCGCCTCTCTCAGGGTTACTTTCAAAGATTTTTCCTTTGAACGGAGGAAGTCCAAAAGGAAATGAGTATCTTGAGTATCCATAATCCCACTTAGAAACAAATAGAAAGTCCCCAACCAATAAGTTGGGCTTCATTGATCCAGAAGGAATTTTAAATGGCTCGATAGCAAAAGTTCTAATTACCCCTGCAATGATTAAAGCCCAAAAAAGCGCTTTAAAATTATTAATTAAAGATGATTTAACTTTGCTCAATAATTACCGACGCAATCGAATATAATTTTGTATCTGTTAGGCTAACATGAATAACATATTTTCCAAAAGTATCATTTAAATAACTTTCAAGTTTGTTTTTAAGAGAAATTACTGGTTTTCCTAATTTATTTCGACTAACCACAATATTATTTGGGTAACAAGGAGATCTAAAACCCATACCTATACTTTTGGAAAAAGCCTCTTTTATTGCAAAATTATTTGCTAATAAGTTTTTATTAATTGATTTGAATTGATCATTCAAAAAGTATTTGGATATGAAATTTTTCTTATATTTAGCATAGATATTATTTACTCTATCTATCTCAACTAAATCTATACCATGACCAATTATCATTTTTTTATTAAATTTCTAAAAATATTTATAGTCTTGGTTAGTGAAATAAATATTGCTTCAGATATTATAAAATGACCAACGTGAACAGTATCAACATATTTTCTTTTTTTTATAAACTTAATATTTTTAAAATTTAAACCATGCCCTACATTTACAATTAATTTTTTAGAGTGAGCATACTCAATCATTTCATTTATTTGATTTATTGTGGATTTTCTAATAATTTTTTTATCTAAATTACCTGTGTGTAGTTCTACTGTATCAAAACCTAAATTTTTAGCTAAATTAATCATTTTTTTTGTTGGGTTTATAAAGGCACTTAATTGTATATTTTTTTTTCCAGATATTTTTAATAATTTTTTTAATTTTGCTTGTGATATTTTGTTTAAATTAAGACCACCCTCTGTTGTAATTTCATTTCTTTTTTCGGGAACAATACAAATAAATTTTGGATTGATCTTGCTTGCTATTTTTATCATCTCTTCCGTAAGCGCCATTTCAAGATTAATAGGAATTTTAGAATATTTTTTTAATTCAAAGAGATCTTTATCTTTTATGTGCCTCCTATCTTCTCTTAAATGAACAGTTAGTGTATCAATTTTTGCTTCTTGACAAACTTTCAATGCTCTAATTAAATTTGGATTATCCTGACCCCTAGCATTACGAAGAGTCGCTATATGATCTATATTAACGCCTAGTTTCATTAATAATTAATTGATTGTCTTTTAACTTTATCAACTTGGCTTAAAGTTTTCATTTCGGCAAGAACAAATTTTAGTTTATCTGAACTTTCAATACTTATATCTATAATAAATGTGTAAACTTTTTTAGTTCTATTAGCGATACGAATATTTTCGATATTAATTTCATGCTTATCAAAGATTGATGTAATACTAAATAGAGCTCCAGGTTGGTTTTTAATAACTATCTCTATCCTTGAGTTAAATTCAGATTGACTTTCTCCTTCCCCCCATTCAGATTTATAAAAATTATCTTTATGATAATAACCTAAACTGTCACAAATTGTATTGTGTACTACTAGACCTCGACCATATGACATTATTGAGATAATGCTATCGCCCTTAATAGGAGAACAACAAGTTGCATAATTAACAGCAATACCATTTTCATATTTTAATACATCTACTCTTTCTTCGTCATCATTAGATTGAAAAATTTTTTTTACAATATTATCTTCCATTTCCTTAAATAATTTATCTAGTTCAGCTCTAGATAAAAAACCTCTTCCAACATTTTCAAAAAGTTTATTTTTAAATTTAAAATCAGTTTTGGTTAAAATTTTGTTAAAAGTATTTTCATCGGCAGCAATGTTTTTAGACTTTGCGATATAGTTTAAAATATCTTTACCTAGTATTTCAAACTCTCTTCTTCTTTTTGACCTAAAAAAATACCTTATTTTTTCTTTTACTTTTTCTTTTTTTACAAATCTAATCCATAAGGGTGAAATTGTTGTGCTTTCATCAAGAATGATTTCAACTTGATCTCCATTATTTAGTTTTGTACTTAAAGGTGACTCTTGTCCATTAACTATTGCTCCAGCGCATCTATCACCAATATCTGTATGAATAGTATACGCATAGTCAACTGGAGTGGAGTCAAGTGGAAGTGTAAATAATTCTCCTTTAGGTGAAAAAACATAAATTTGTTCATCAAAAAATTGTTGTGAGGTTTTGTTAAGGATGAGATGTTGTTCATCTTTTTCCTCAACATAATTTACAGCATCTCTTAACCAAGCATAGACACCCTCGCTTTGACTATCTTTATTTAAATATTTATATCTCCAATGTGCAGCAATACCATTTTCCGCTATCATATGCATAGCTCTTGATCTTATTTGTACTTCAAATATTTTTTTTTGAAAAATAAGATCAGAATGTATCGATCTATATCCATTGGGTTTTGGACTAGATATATAATCTTTTGTTCTTCCAACTTTAGCGGAAAAATTTCGGTGAATAATACCCAGAACCCTGTAACAATCTCTTGTTGATTTAGTAATGATCCTGACAGCAGCTATATCAGATATAGAATTTAAATCTGTATTTTTCTTATTTATTTTTTTCCAAATGGAGTAAGGATTTTTTTTTCGGTAATGTATCTCAGCATCAATATCAGACTTGGAAAGTTGCTCCCTCATTAAATTTTCAAGATCAATAAATGAACCTTCCAAGTTTTTGAAGGTATTATCTATTTTGTCATTGATTCTGTTAAAAATATCTGGGTGTAAATTTTTAAAAGATATATTTTCTAAAATTGATTTCCAATTCTCAAATCCTAATCTTTGAGCAAGCGGGGCATAAATTAATAAAGTTTCATTGCTCACTCTTTTTCTTTTTTCAACATCTTTAAAATAATGAATAGTTTTAATATTATGAAGCCTGTCAGCTAATTTTATAATTAAAACTCTTATATCTTTAGCAGTAGAAATTAATAATTTTCTGAAATTTTCGGCCTCTTTTTCTGATCTTGTTGTTTTTTTTTCTTCCAAAAAATCTATTTTAGTCAAACCATCAACGAGGCCAGATATTGCATCGCCAAAATTTTTTTTTAATTCATCTTTTGAAAATTCAGTATCTTCAATGACATCGTGTAGTAAACCAGTAATTACAGTTTCAGTGTCTAATTTTAATTCAATTAGTGATTTACATACTTCATATGGATGAATTATGTATGGATCTCCAGAGGCACGAAATTGATCCTTATGAGAATTTTCAGCAACCTCAATAGCTTTTACAAATAGATCCTCTCTAAAATTTTTGTCATATGACTCTAATGCGGATTTAAACTCGCTGTAACTCTTGTTGAAGTAGCTGGTTTGAAACATCAGCTAAAATAATAAACTAAATATAACTTTTAATCTTCAAGAAGATGATCTTCGTTTTCTTCTTCTTTCTCTTGAACTAATTGATAACTCTTAATAATGTCTTCTTTGACATCTCCGACACTAATTTTTTCATCAGCAATTTCTCTAAGAGCTATGACCGTGCTTTTATCATTATCTAGTGGAACCTGGGCTTCATTACCTGCGTTAAGAACCTTTGCTCTGTGAGATGCCAGTAAAACTAAATCAAAAAGACTATCAACGTTTTTAGTACAATCTTCTACTGTAACTCTTGCCATGTGAGGTTTATATGAAAAAGTAAGTGAAAATACAAGAAAATTATTATTTTTTTAAAATTCTTTGTCTTTTGCGATCCCACTCTCTTTGCTTAATTGTCTCCCTTTTATCAAATTTCTTTTTACCGACGCCAACTCCAAATTTTACTTTTGCTAAACCTTTTTCATTAAAGAAAATCTCCATAGGAACTGCTGTAAAACCTTTTGTGGTCAACATTCCTAAAATCTTCTTTATCTCTCTTTTATTAAGTAAAAGTTTTTTAACAGATCTCGTCTTCTTTTTGAGGTCAAAATTCTTACCTCTTGAAATAATTTCAAAATTATTGATGTAAATTTCACCTTTTTGTTCATTAATAAAACTTGACTGAATAGAGGCTTTTCCACTTCGAAGTGGTTTAACTTCATTACTTTCAAGCACTATTCCAGCAACATAAGTTTCTTTGATTTCATAATCAAATTTTGCTCTACGATTTTGAATAGACAATTAAATAAAATTTAAATCTTTTATTATTTTTCTTACTTGTTTTTTTGTATCAGTGCTTAATTCATACAAAGGTTCTCTTACATCAGCTTTACATTTACCCATTAAAGAGAGGGCATACTTAGCTGGTGTAGGATTAGGTTCAGCAAACAATATTTTTGACAATGGAGCTAATTTTAAATTTACTTTATCAAATTCCTTATAATTCTTTTTTTTCCAATGATAGTGGAGCATTGATGTAAGTTTAGGAGCAACATTAGCTGTAACTGATATACAGCCATGCCCGCCTTGAGCTAAAAAACCAGCAATAGTTCCATCTTCACCAGACAAATAATTAAAATCTTTTTTCATAAAAGTTCTCATAATCAAAGGTCTTGACATATCATTGGAAGCGTCTTTAATACCGACAATGTTTGATACTTTATTTAGTTCCTTAAAGCTATCAAAAGACAAGTCTACAATTGATCTTCCTGGTATATTGTAAATTAGTTGTTTTAAAGGTGAAACTTTTGCAATTTTTTTGAAATGGTTAATCAAACCTAATTGATTAGGTTTATTATAATATGGTGTAACAACTAATCCGTACTTTGCTCCTGCTTTATAGGCGTGTTTGGTAAATTCAATTGCCTCTTTAGTGGAATTAGATCCTGTGCCGGCAATAACAGGTATTTTTTTTGAAGCAACTTTTATTGCGAACTCAACTAACTTCATATGCTCATCATGTGATAAAGTTGGTGACTCCCCTGTGGTTCCGCAAACTGTTACCCCAGATATTCCACTTTTGATTTGCCAATTTAATATTTTTTCAAAACTATCATAGTCAACATCACCGTTTGAAAAGGGAGTTATTATTGCTGGTATAGATCCTGTGAGCATTATTATTTTTTACTATTTTTATATCAAATATATATGTTTTTTTTATGGCGGAGAGAGAGGGATTCGAACCCTCGGTACAACTTGCGTCGTACGGCGGTTTAGCAAACCGCTGGTTTCAGCCACTCACCCACCTCTCCATAGGCTTATTTATAGCCGAAATATAGTCGAATAAAAAGAATTGTCATTCTTATTATTAATAAAAAAGTATATGCGGTTACTTTTTAAGTCTTTCGAGAAGGATTTTATTTATTAATTTAGGATTACCTTTACCTTTTGTAGCTTTTAGACATTTACCGACAAAATATCCTAAAACTCTATCAGAACCACCTTGAAATTTTAAAATGTTCTCCTCTTCTCCAACTAAAGCTTCATCAATTATTTTTTCCAATTCTCCAGAGTCAGACACTTGTTCAAGTCCTAATTCCTTAACAAGTTCAGATGGCTTACCTTCACCATTTAAAACTTTCGGTAAAATTTCTTTACCAGCTTTATTTGAAATTACATCATCAGAAATTAATCTCAAAAGATCAGTAATATCTTTTGTTTTATCATTTAGACTATTTACTTCTAAATTATTTTCTTTGATAAATGCAAATATATCTCCAACTAGCCAAGCTGCTATAAATTTTGGTTTTACAGTTGACTCAGAAATCATTTTTTCAAATAAATTTGCGTTTTGTTTTTCAGCAATTATGATTTTAGCTATGTCTTTATCTAAACTATAATTATCTAAGTATTTATTTAACTTATCTTGGGGAAGCTCTCCTACTAAGGGTTTTATTTTATCAATTTGCTCTTGGCTTAAATTTACAGGTAATAAATCGGGATCAGGAAAATAACGATAATCATGTGAGAATTCCTTACTTCTCATTGCTCTTGTTTCCCCGGTGCTTGTATCAAACAGCATGGTATTCTGTTCAATTTCTCCACCACCATCAATTATATTAATTTGTCTTTGAAATTCATATTCAATAGCTTGTTTTATGAATTTAAATGAATTTAAATTTTTAATTTCACATCTAGTGCCAAGTTCTTGGCCCTTTTTGCGAACAGATAAATTTACATCAGCTCTTAAAGAACCTTCCTGCATATTTCCATCACACACATCTATGTACATAAGTAATTGTCTTAAAGAAGACATGTAGTTTATTACCTCATCTGCAGATGATAAATCAGGATACGAAACTATTTCTAATAACGGTGTGCCTACTCTATTAAGGTCAATAAAGCTATATTTTGGATCAATATCATGAATACTCTTGCCAGCATCTTGTTCTAAATGGGCTCTCTCAATTCTAATTTTTTTTTGATTATCACCACTTTCAATATTTATATAACCCTCGCTAAGAATGGGGAATTCAAATTGACTAATTTGGTAACCTTGAGGTAAATCAGGATAGAAGTAATTTTTTCTTTCGAACACAGAATGCTTGTTAATCTTAAAATTTAATGCGTATCCTGTTTTTATTGCCATTTCAATACAACCAAAGTTCATAACTGGAAGCATTCCAGGCATTCCTGAGTCAATAAAATTTACATTCTCATTTGGCTCAGATCCAAATTGATTTGGTGAGGAGGAAAATAATTTAGATGAAGTTTTAAGTTGGGCGTGTACTTCAAGACCTATGACCATTTCCCAATTATTACTCATTGAAACTTAATTCCTTTTCTGCAAGCGCTGCTAACTGTAAAAGTGATTTTTCTTCAAAATAATTTCCAATAAATTGAACTCCCAAAGGTAGACCATTTTTACTTAAACCAGATGGAATAGATATGCCAGGAAGGCCAGCAAGACTTGTGGGAACAGTATAAATATCATTTTTATACATAGATATAGGATCAAGTTTATCACCAATTTTAAAAGCCTCATTTGGTGTTGTGGGTGTTAGTATAAAGTCAACTTCGTTTAAAATTCTTTGAAAATCATTTTTAATCAATCTTCTAACTTTTTGAGCTTGTCTGTAGTAAGCATCGTAATAACCAGCTGACAATACATAAGCGCCTATAAGTATTCTTCTGGTCACTTCATCACCAAATCCCTTTGTTCTGGAATTTAGATAAATATCATCAAGACTTTCGCCGTCTTCTCTAACTCCGTAGCGTATTCCATCATATCTTGCTAAATTTGACGAAGCTTCAGCTGGTGCTAAAATATAATAAGTTGAAAGTGCGTATTCAGTAGTCTTAAATTTTACATCAACAAATTCTATGCCATGTTTGGAGAGTGCTTTTTTTGTATTATCAATTTGATTTAAAATGTCGTCACTGACATCTTCAAGATAATCAGAGGGAATTCCAATTTTAATTTTTTTTTCAAAGCTGTTGTTGATATCAACTAAATAGTCTTCTCTTTGATGATTTGAGCTAGTAGAGTCATTAAAATCATGTTTGTTTATTGAATTTAAAATATAAGCCGCATCCTCTACACAGTTTGTCAAAGGTCCTGCTTGATCTAAACTAGAGGCAAAAGCTACAATTCCCCATCTTGAACATGAGCCAAATGTAGGTTTTAAACCAACTATTCCACATAAGCTAGCTGGCTGTCTAATTGAGCCACCAGTATCTGTACCCATTGACGCTACACATGAGCCCTCTGCCACAGCTGCTGCTGATCCCCCTGAGGAGCCGCCTGGAACTAGATTATCTTTTTGAGAATTTTTATTCTTCCAAGGATTAATTACAGGACCAAAATAACTAGTTTCATTTGAAGAGCCCATCGCAAATTCATCACAATTATTTTTGCCAATAAAAATTGAACCATCATTTAAAAGTTGCTGAGTCACAAAAGACTCATAATTAGGGATGAAATTACTCAGAATTTTAGATGATGCTGTTGTTCTTATTCCTTTAGTACAGAATAAATCTTTAATACCTAAAGGAATACCATCTAAAGGTAAAGGATTGCCATTGTCATATCTGTTTTGAGAGTCGTTAATTGATGAAATATTGTTTTCCCTGTCAATCACTAAGTTAAAGCTGTTGTTATTACCAGATTTAGCTTTTGCTAAATATTCGTCATAAAGTTCACCTACACTTATTTTTTTTTCAATAAGAGCTTTTTTAATTTGGCTAATTGAATTCTTCACTTACTCAACCACTTTAGGCACTTTGAAAAAATTTTGTGCTCTCTCTGGAGCATTACTTAATACATCATCAACAGAATTACTTTTACTTACCTCATCATTTCTAATTGATACGGTTTTTTCAGTTACATTATGCAAAGGTTCTGTTTTACTTGTGTCAACCTTTTTAAGATTATCTACCCATTTAATTATATCTTTTAAGGAATTAGAGTAAAATTCCTCTTTTTCTGAGGGTAATTTTAGCTTTGCTAAATAAGAAATTCTTTTAATATCAATGTCACTCATAATGGTCGTCGATACTATATCAGATTTTCTTGTAAGCAATAATTATACCAAGAAATTTATTGCTATAGATTATGGTCTAAAACACATTGGAATGGCTATCAGCGATCCATCAAATATCATTTCTGTTCCTTATGGAACTTTTACCGAAACATTATTATTCGAAAAAATTATAGAAATTATAACAACTGAAAATGTTCATGGAGTCGTGATTGGTAAACCTTACCATCTTGATGGTTCTTTATCTGAAATGGTAAATAAAGTTGAAATATTTGCCGAAAAATTAGAGAAAATTATCTCTTGTCCAATTTTGTTTATCGATGAGAGATTGTCTAGTAAGCCCTATAAATCAAGGAAAAAATCAGAAAACACTCATATTCATGAAAAAAGCGCATGTTTAATACTTGATGATTTCCTAAGTTTGTATAGAAACTCCTCTAGTGAAAAATAGAAAGATCACTTCTATAGACGATCTATCAGCTAAGGATATTCACTCTATTGCTGAGTTAGCTATAAAATTTAAAAAATCAAAAAAAAGAATTGCAGGAAATAAAACAAAAAATATTTTTAACTTATTTTTAGAGCCCTCTACAAGAACTACAATAAGTTTTGAGCTTGCAGCAAAAAATTTGGGATACAATTCAGTTAACATAAATTTTGAAAAAAGTTCTTTGTCTAAAGGTGAAACGTTTAATGACACCATGGATACTTTGATGAGTATGAAACCAGATGCTTTAGTCATCAGAGATAAAAATAATTTTTCACCAATGAACATAGCAAAGAAAAGTAATGTTCCTGTAATAAATGCTGGAGATGGAACTAATGAACATCCCACACAGGCGCTACTTGATTATTGTGTAATAAAAGAAATTTTTAAAAAGAAAAAAATAAAAATTGGTATTTGTGGAGATATTAAACATAGCAGAGTAGCTCACTCAAATATCAAACTTCTTTCAAAAATGGGCTATCAAATTCATATAATTGCACCTACATATTTTTTAAACAGAAATGAATTGATTAAAATAAATGATAAAATTAAATTTCATAAAAATCTGAATTATCTTGAAAAACTAGATGTCTTGATGATGTTGAGAGTTCAAAAAGAGAGAATTCCAAAAGGTGCAAAGAATATGATGAAATCTTTTAAAAAAGAATTTTGTTTACAAAATAACCATCTATTAAATAAGCCCTATTTGATGCACCCTGGCCCAGTAAATAGAAACATTGAGATTAGTGATGAAGTTTTAGATAATTATCCTAAATCACTGATCTTAAAACAAGTTGAGATGGGTGTTTACCTCAGAATGGCTTGTTTACATTATATACTAAAGTGATGTTTCTAATATTAACGTTTGCCTATTTGATGGGATCTATACCTTTTGGGAAACTAATAACCAAATTTTTAACAAACAAAGACATAACCAAGACAGGATCAGGTAATATAGGTGCAACCAATGTATACAGAAGTGTATCAAAAAAAGCTGGTATTGCTGTCCTGTTATTAGATGGAATAAAACCAATTTGTGCATTTTTAATAATTTATTATTTATTTCCAGAACACTACCTGAAATATAAATATTTAATTTTTCTTTTTTCTATAATTGGACATATTTTTCCAATTTGGCTTTATTTTAAAGGTGGAAAAGGTGTTGCATGCTTTTTTGGTGCAAATTTATTTTTAACTCCTATTCCAACGATTTTAGCAATGATCCTGTGGTTTTTTACAGTCAAAATTACTAAACTTTCTTCTTTAGGAGCCCTTTTATCAATATTTCTTTTGACAATTTATCAATTAATTTTTATTTATGGCAACTTAGAAAAAGGAATAGTTTTTATTATTTTTCTTTTAATATTTTTTAAACACAGTTCAAATATTAAAAGATTAATTAAAGGCGAAGAAAATAAAATAAATTTATAGTTATGAACTTACTTGTTGTAGAGTCACCCGCAAAAGCTAAGACGATTAATAAATATCTTGGAAATGATTTTGAAGTCATAGCTACGGTTGGTCATTTTAGAGATTTAGCAAAAAAAGATGGTGTAAAAGTGACTGAAGACTACAGTGATGTTGAGTTGAATTGGGAAACAACAACTGCAGGAATGAAAATGTTGGACAGTATAGAGAAAAAAGCAGAAGGTTATGAAAAAATTTACCTTGCAACTGATCCAGACAGAGAAGGTGAAGCGATTACATGGCATTTAGTGAAATCTTTAGAAAAAAAAATAGATAAAAATAAATTTGAGAGAATTACATTTAATGAAATAACTAAAAATGCAGTAATAAATAGTTTTAAAGAGTCTAGGAAAGTTGATGATAATCTAGTTTCTGCATATTTAGCCCGAAGAAGTTTAGATTATTTAGCGGGATATAGTTTATCTCCTGTTCTCTGGAGGAAAATGCCTGGCAGTAGATCTGCAGGAAGAGTGCAATCTGTAGCAGTAAGACTCATTTATGAAAAAGAAATTGAGATAGAACAATTTGAGCCAGAGAAATTCTATAAAATAAATGTACATGGGGAAATTAACGGTGCAAAACTCGATACATCCATTACAAGTCTAGATGGGCAAAAAGTAGACAAGCTCTTCTTTAAAAATGAGGCTTTAGCTGAAAAGGCTAAAAATTATTTAAATAACAACAAATTTTTCATTAGAAAAATTGATGAAAAGACAATATCTCGAAAACCAAAAGCACCTTTTAATACTTCAACCTTGCAACAAACAGCAAATAGTCAACTAAATTTTAGTGCCAGTCAAACTATGACTATCGCTCAAGGTTTATATATGGGCATAGATATAAATAAGGAAACTATTGCTTTAATCACTTATATGAGAACAGATAGCATAACGCTTTCTAAAGACTCAATTGATACAATAAGAAAAAATATAAGTGAGCAATATGGTGATAAATATTTACCAGATAAGCCTATTGAGTATAAGTCTAGAAAAAAGAATGCACAGGAAGCGCACGAGGCAATTAGACCAACAGATATTTCAATAAAGCCTGAAAGTATAAAAGATTATCTAAGTGAAGAACAATTTAAACTTTATGATTTAATATGGAAAAGAACATTAGCATCTCAAATGACAAGTGCTGAAACGAACCAAAATACACTTCAAATAGATTGTGAAGAAAAAAACATAACTTTAAAAGCAACGCTTGGTAAATTAATTTTTGATGGATATAAGAAAGTTTATAACCTACAAGAGGATGATGAAGAACAGATTATTTCACTATTAGAAAATATAAAAGAAAATGATAAATACATTGTAAGTGAAGTTGAAACACTAGAGTCATATACTTCTCCTCCATCTAGATATACTGATGCCAGTTTAGTAAAGAAATTAGAAGAGTTAGAAATTGGAAGACCTTCAACCTATGCCTCTATAATTCAAACAATTGTTAATAGGGGTTATGTTTTAAAAAGTGGAAAATCATTTATACTTAATGATCGCGGTAGAGTAGTAAATGTATTTTTATGTAATTATTTTAAAAAATTTCTTGAATATAAATTTACAGCTGATTTAGAAAATCAGCTTGATGATGTAGCTGCTGATAAAGCAGAATGGAAAAATATTGTTTTAAATTTTTGGAAAGATTTTGAGTTTTTCATAAATGAGGTTATGGGTAAGCCTAATAGAGAAGTAATTGATGTGATAAATGAAGAATTATCACCAGTTATTTTTAAAAAAATTGGAGGAGACATTGATATCAAATGTTCCTCTTGGGCAAACACAGAAAATTGTGAAGGCAATTTGGGTGTGAAAGTTGGAAAAATGGGAGGATTTATTGGCTGTTCAAATTACCCTGAATGTAAATTTACAATTTCTATAGGTGCATTCGTTAAAGAGGTAAATCCAAAAAATCGTGAGGGAGATGAAATCATCACTTTTCCAAGAACCCTAGGTATAGATGCTGACTCTAAAAAAGAAATAGCAGTTCACTTGGGTCCTTATGGCTATTATCTACAATTAGGAAAAGAAACTGATGAAGATAAGCCTAAAAGAGTAACTCTTCCTAAAAGCTATGATCAAAATACAATTGGTATGAATATTGCTAGTCAGTTAATTAAGCTACCAATAACACTTGGAAATTTTCCAAATAGTGAAGATCCGGTAATAGCAAACATAGGAGCGTATGGACCTTATGTTAAATACCAAGATATTTTTGCTTCTTTGGGAAGAAAATATGATGTCTTGGAAATTGATTTAGATCAAGCAGTGGAATTGATAACTATTAAAAAAAATAAACCTACCAATAAAGTAAGAGAAATAGGAGTTCTAAAGAGAAGGAAACAAAGAGCAAATCTCTATAAAGGGAAGTCAGGAAAATTTTATTTTAAGATAGGGATAATGAATTACAAAATTCCTCCAGAATATGATGGAGAAAATTTAACAATTGAGGATGTAGAAAAAATACTTAAAGCTAATCGCTAACTTTTTTTAAATTTAACTCTTTTAATTGTTTATCCTCTATTTTAACTGGAGCGTTCATCATTAAGTCTTGAGCTCTTTGGTTAAAAGGGAAAGCTATTACTTCTCTGATATTTTCATTTTCACTGAGTAACATAATTATTCTGTCTAGACCCGGTGCACATCCTCCGTGAGGGGGAACTCCATAATGAAAAGCATCAAACAAAGCACTAAATTTTGATTTAATCTCACTTTCGCCATATCCTGCAATTTCAAAAGCTTTTTTCATGATATCTGGTCTATGGTTTCTTATGGCTCCAGATGACAATTCTATTCCATTACATACGATGTCATATTGATATGCTAAAACATTCAAGGGGTCATCTTTCGTCAATGCATCCATTCCTCCTTGAGGCATAGAAAAAGGATTGTGACTAAAGTCAATCTTGCCAGTTAAAACATCTTTTTCATACATAGGGTAGTCAACAATCCAGCAAAATTCATATTTATTTTTATCAATTAAATTTAAATCCTCTCCTACTTTTGAAATAACCTTTGATGAGAACTCATATGACTCATCTGGTAAATCACACACAAAAAGTAATCCATCATTTAAATTAAAATTATTATCTTTAATCATTTGGTTTAACTTTTCTTGATTAAAATTTTTAGCTAATGGGCCTTTTGGTAGTGAATTTTCAAAGTTAATATATCCAAGACCCTTTTTTCCTTGTTCTTGAGCCCATTTATTAAGGTTATCATAAAAACTTCTTGGCTTACCCTCAGAATTGAGAGCTTGAATACAATTAACAATAGCGCCCTTTTTAATTAAATTTTCAAAAATTTGAAGACCTGAGCCCTCAAAATAATTTGTTACATTAGCTAATCTCAGAGGATTTCTTAAATCTGGTTTATCGCATCCAAAATTTTCTAAACTATCTTTGTAAGTAAAAGTTGGGAATGGAAGTTTATTTATTAATTTATCTTTAGGTTTAAATCTATCAAAAGTATTAAATAGTAAACGACTGATGACGTCTAAAACATCCTCTTGTGTGGCAAAACTCATTTCCATATCAATTTGATAAAATTCACCAGGGGATCTATCAGCCCTACTATCTTCATCTCTGAAACATGGAGCTATTTGAAAATATTTATCAACACCAGAAGCCATATAAAGTTGCTTAAATTGCTGAGGTGCTTGAGGCAAAGCATAAAAGGATCCTTTATGTAATCTGGAAGGTACCAGGTAATCTCTAGCGCCTTCTGGAGAAGGAGCTGTTAGAATTGGAGTTGCTAATTCCATGAAACCCTCATTATTCATAAAATCTCTTACATAATTTATAATTTGATTTCTTAGCTTAATGTTACGTTGCATTTTGGATCTTCTAAGGTCTAAATATCTATATTTTAACCTTACCTCTTCACCATAATCACTATCAGAATTTACCTCAAGTGGGAGAGTTTTAGAGCATCGGCTTAATATTTCAAAACTTTCTATTTTTAATTCAACTTCGCCTGACTCTAAATTTGTATTAATAGTTTCCTCACTTCTTTTGGTTATTAGACCAGAAATTTTAATTACATCCTCGTTTTTTATTTTTGATAATTCAGAAAAATTAACAGATGTATTATCTACAACACATTGTAAAAGTGAGGTTGAGTCTCTTAAATCTATAAATAATAAATTTCCATGATCTCTTGATCTATTAACCCATCCAGAAACCGTAATTTTTTTATCTACTAGTTTATTATCAATATCTTTTAAATAATAATCTCTATAACTGTTCATAATACTTTCTAATTAGTGACAAATTAATATTATGGTTATTCTCATAAAGCAAATGATTAATGGTTTTTGCTGCCTCAAATGCTGCTAGATATGTTCTTTCAATATGATTCATTACTTCAATAATAATCTGTTCTGGAACAGTAATAGATTTTAAAAACAAATATTTTTTTATTAATTTTAAAAGAAGGTCTTTATTAGGGTTTTGTATATTGCATAAATTAAATTGTCTTAACCTTGACTCAATATCTGGTAAATAAATTTTGTCAGATAGATTTTCAATAGAACTGTCAGAGGTAAATATAGTTAATGGAATATTATTTGATATAAAGTGCTGTAAAAAGTGAAAAAAATTCTCATCTTTTGCAGGTAAATTATTTAAGTCTAAATAAGTTTCTTTCTTTATATGTAAATCTTTAGGTAATTTATTAATCAAATTAGTTTCAAAAACCTTAGAAAAATTATTTGCAATCGAGGTTTTACCAGATTTTCTAGGTCCATAAATAATTAGGTATTTTACTCTTTTCTTGAGCGATTGAATTACTGAGTCATTTTCTGAAGAAAGTATAATTTCCTCATCAGAGCTGTCTAAATTTAAAAATGTTTGCACTAAAAAAAGTTTACCAAAAAATTAATCTGTTTATCATCATAGATATTTTCGAAATCTAATAGTAATTTGTTTTGTTCATAAGATAATATCTTGGGCTCTAAACCAGTAAAGTATTTTAATTTTTTATAATTTGATGGATCGATAGATAATTGATAAGAGCTTTTATTTTTATCCAAGAGTTTAAACCATAATGATTTTAAATTTATATTTTTTGAAAACTTGTGTAATCGAAAATAATTTTCATTAAAATTTAAGTATATATAAGAGTCTTTTTCAAAGTTTTGAATAATAAAATTTGGACAATTTTCAAATTTATTATTAAATTTAAAAAAATTTTCTAGTAATGAACAATTTAAAAAAAATAAATTATGATTGATATTTTTTGCATATAAATCTTTAGATAAATTATCTATATCAACATTAAGAGATATTTGAGTATTACTAAAATTAATATTATAAATATTTTTTTCTATTGAAGATATAATGTCTTCCTCAGTAATTGAATTATTTATTCTTAAAAGTAATTCTTGATAATTTTGAAGATTGCTGTCTTTTTGAATAGTAATTTCTTGATAAGCTGATAAATTTTTTAAATTAAATGCAAGGAATATACTAATTAGATATAAATATTTCATTGAGCAAACTATACAAAAAATCGGGTGTTGATGTAATAAAAACTGACAAACTTATTAGTCAGGCACTAAAATTCATTAAAAGCTCTCACAATGATAAAGTTTTAGGAAATAAATTAGGTTTTAGTGCAGAATATAGAGTTAACAAGGATGTTACGCTTTGTGCCGCTACGGATGGAGTTGGAACTAAGGCTATATTGGCTGCTGAGCTTAATGATTATAAAGGAATTGGACAAGATTTGGTTGCAATGTGCTCAAATGATTTGCTTTGCAACAAGGCAAAACCACTATTTTTTTTAGACTACTTTGCCTGCAGTTCGGTCAAGTCAAAACAATATACTGAAATATTGAGAAGTATCACAGGTGCTTGCAAAAAAATTAATTGCTCACTTATTGGAGGTGAAACTGCTGAAATGCCATCTTTATATAAGGGTAATCATTTTGATATTGCTGGTTTTTTAATAGGAATAAAAGAGAGATATAAAACTTTAAATGTAACAAGAGGGGATCTTATATTTGGAATAAAATCAAATGGATTTCACTCAAATGGATTTTCTCTTATTAGAAAAATTATTAGTAAAAATAAAATTAATATTAAAAGGGCAAAATTTAATAAACAAAAGCTTTCTAATCTTATAATGAGACCTACACGTCTTTACCATAGGTATATTAATAATTATGATTTAAAGTATATAAAGACACTCTCCCATATTACTGGAGGTGGTGTTTATTCAAATTTTAAACGTAGTATACCTAAGGGTACAAAATTTGATTTAAATATAATTAAGCTACCTAAAGAGTACGATTTTATTAAAGATAATATAAATATTTCTAACCTTGAATTAATGGAAATATTTAATTGTGGAATAGGTATGATATTTGTAATTAACAAAAAGCATTATAAGAGATTTATTAAAAGGCATTTGTTTAGTCTAATTGGTGAAATTAAATAATCATAAAAAAGTATCCTTTTTAATATCAGGGAGTGGTTCTAATCTTCTAGAAATATTAAAAAAAAATCATAATAATAAAGATTTTAAAATAATAACTATTATTAGTAATAATAATATCTCTACAAAAATAAAGTCATATTTAGGTAAGTTTTACAAAAATGTTTTATTAAGAGAGTGTCAAAGAACGTTACAAAAAAAAAATTTCTATGATACTGATGTTGTTTTTTCAGTTGGTTATATGAAGGTTATTGAAAAGAGTATAATTGAAAACTTTGATGTTATAAATTTACATCCCTCTATCTTACCTAATTATAAAGGACTTATGACACAAAAAAGAATGCTTATTAATAATGAAAAATACTATGGTTTTACCATTCATAAGGTTTCTCCTGAATTAGACGATGGTCAAACAATCTCAAATAAAACCAAAAAAATTAACACAAAAAATGAGTTAGAGCTTATGAAAAAACATAAGAGTTTAGAGCATCAATTTGTATACAAACAACTTGTTAATTATTTACTAAATTAGTTCGTATCCTGAAAAAAAGAAACTGATTTCAATTTTTGCATTTTCCTCAGAGTCGCTTCCATGAACTGAGTTTGCTTCAATAGACTCGGCGTATTGTTTTCTTATAGTTCCTTCTTCAGCTTCATCTGGGTTAGTAGCACCCATAATTTTACGATATTTTATTACAGCGTCTTCTCCCTCTAAAACTTGTACTTGTACAGGGCCAGATGTCATGTACTCAACTAAACTATTAAAAAAAGGTCTTTCTTTATGTACTTCATAAAAAATTTGTGCTTGATTTTTGGTCAAATATATTTTTTTTGAAGCTAAAATTTTCAAATCAGCACTTTCAATCATTTGATTGATATGACCAATTAAATTTCTTTTCACAGCATCTGGTTTGATTATCGAAAATGTTTTTTGCATATTAGCTCCTAATTTTTGAAATACTTACTTATAAAATCTGCAATCAATGTCAAGCCGAAACCGGTGGAACCTTTATTGTTCATAATATCTCCAGCATTTTTCCATGTGGTACCAGCTATATCAAGATGAGCCCATTTTGTATCCTTAGGAACAAACCTTTGTAAGAATTGCGCCGCGGTTACTGAGCCACCATATCTTCCTGCACCAATATTTTTCAAATCAACAAATGGTGAGTTAAGTTCTTTATCGAAATCGTCATGAAGAGGCATTCTCCAAACTTTTTCATTTGTATCTAAACCAGATTGATAAAGTGTATCTGCTAGTTTATCGTCGTTACAAAATAAACCTGCGTAATGTTGACCTAGTGCAACCATGATTGCTCCAGTCAGTGTTGCGAAATCAATAACAATCTTTGGTTTATATTTTTCACATCCATATGTAATTATATCTGCTAATACAAGTCTGCCTTCTGCATCTGTATTTAGAACTTCAACATTGATACCTTTATATGATTTTATAATATCTCCAGGTTTATAAGCAGTGCCACTTGGCATATTTTCAACTAATCCAACAATACCTGCATAAGAAAAGTTAGTTTTAATTTCACTTAGATATTTAATTATTGAGACAGTGACAGCTGAGCCTGCCATATCCCATTTCATATCCTCCATGCCACCGCTAGGTTTAATTGAAATACCTCCACTATCAAAGCAGACGCCTTTACCTACAAACAAAATATCGACCTTACTTTTATTTTGATTTTTCTTTGAAAATTCCATTACCATAGGTTCTCTATTACTTCCTTGACTTACAGCTAATAGACAATCCAAGCCTATTTTTTTTATTTGTTCTTTATTTAATGTCTTGATATTAAGTTTTTTTTTATCTAATTGTTTTATTGTTCTTTTAACAAAAGAGGTTGGATAAATAATATTGCTGGGTTCAGAAACTAATTCTTTCAAAAAATTAATTGAGTTTAACAAACTGAGATTATTTTTTGAAAGTTTAAAGTTAGTTTTAAATTTAGATTTTTTTGAATTATTTTTATAAATCGAATAAATAAAATCTTTTTGTAGAAAACCAAACACTAAACTCTCTAAATCTGATTTGCTATCACTATTGACTAAAATAGTTGAAACTGAAAACTTCATAGCAGTTTGATAAACAAAGGATCCCAAAACAATTCTATTAAAATGATTTTTATTAGAGTTTTCGTAATAAATTGTAAGTAAAACAATCGAATTTTTTAGATTTATTGAGTATTTAAATATTACTTGATTATTGTAAGTATAATCAGACAAACCTTTTTTAGTTGATTTTTTTTTTATAAGGTTAACAGATAATTTAATACTTTGATTAGGAATATTTATTAAGTTAAATTGAGCTTTCATGCTTGGAGGAACTAGATCATACATAATTTTAAATTATTTAAAATATATTTTAATCAACATTTTTATTTTTCTAGGTTTAATATGGTTTTCTCAGATTTTAAGAATTTTAGAATTACAACACTCTATAACCACACAACTCTTAGATGTAATTCAGACTACATTGCTAGTATTACCTAGTTTTATAAGTCCACTTCTGCCATTTTTATTATTACTAGCAAGCTTTTTTTTGAATTATAAATTTAATAGCAGTAATGAAATTGTTATTTTAAAACAATATTTTTCTTTAAAAGATAATATTTTTTTATTTATAATTATATTATTTGGAATATTTATTTTTTATTTTGTAAATAAGGAAATTTTGTCTGTAAATCTGTATCATAAGTACAAATTAAAAGAACTCGAAATAAGAAATAATTTAAAATTAGGTGTGCCCTCAGTAAATGAGTTTCATATTGAAAATGATGTGAGTATTTTTTTTAAAAAACAAATTGAAAATAGATTTTATGATGTTGAGGCAATTATTTTTGAAGATGGTCAATTTATAAAATCAAATGAAGCAAGCATAGAGATAGAAAAAAAAAACTATAATATAATTTTTAATAAAGGTGAGAGAGTAATATTGAATGAAATTGAAAAGAGTAAAACATCATTTGATAAATTTATCTATAGTATAGAAAATAAAGAGATTGAAATGTTAATGTTAGATAGAGAACATTTTAATACGTATCAACTTCTAAATAACGATGATAAGGAATTTTATTATCAAGGACACAATAGGCTTTACAAATACTTTCTAGTTTTATGTGTTATTTTTATTTCTTTGAGAATTTTTTTTATTTATGCAAATAAAAAAAGTGTATTTAAAAATTATGCATTATTGTTTTTTGGCATGTTAATTATCGAAGTTATTAATTCATATTTAATATTTCTTCTAAATAATAATCAAAATTTCAATATATATTTTTATTATTTTATTAATTTTTTGATTATATCTTTATTTAGTTACTTTGTATTTACGTTAAATGACAATAATTAAATTATTATATTTCAAATATAGCATCTCTTTTTTCATATGCTTGATTTCTAGTTTTATTATATTTTTCATATTTTCGTTATTAGCTAACTTAAATGAGGATTATTTATTTAATACAATTATAAAATTAAGTTTATTAAATTCATTACAAATATTAACCTATGTACCTGCTTTTATTTTTCTTATATCAGTTATTTTATTCACAATTTTTCTTAAATCGAAAAATGAAATAATTATTATTAAAGGTTACTTAAATATAAAAAAATTAATGTTATTTTTTTTACCAATAGTAATATTTTTTACAATTTTAGAAATAAATAAAAAAAACTATGCATTATTTTTTGAAGACAGTAAGGCAAATTTACTAGATCAAAAAAACAAATACCCTCAAAGAATATTGATTGATGAAAAAAATAACATAAAAACTATCACAGTTTTGAATAATATTAACGCAGAAGATTTAAAAAGCATAGAATACCGATCTTACAAAATTTATAATAAAAAAATTAATGAGGCTCAATTTACTAACAATTTAATAATTTCTAATAATATTCTTATTGCCGAAAATCACACACAATATAAAGACAATTTAATTAAGGATTACAATTTTAGAAAATCTTTAGATTTAAATTTACTACAATTAATAAAACATAGTTCTATTGTCAAAGATCTCACAAAAAATAATAATTTTAATTTAAATTTAGAAACAATTAATTTATTTATATTTTTTTCGTTATTTTTTGCTTTTATTTTTTTAATATTTTCGAATAAGAAATTTGTAAATTCAAAAGAAAATTTATATTTTCCAATATTTTTTTGTTTAGTAATTTTAATGTACTCTTTTTTTATTTTTAATAACTCACTAAGTTTATATAAGCAAGAATTAGAAATTCTAGCAAGTCTAATAATAGGTATGCTTGTTTTTAAAGAGAAATTGAATGAATAAAATTTTAATTTTTTGTTTCATATTTATTTTTATTATAAGACAAATTATTGTTTTGAATGCTAACGATGATACCTATATTAACACTTCAAATATTATTTATGATGAAGAAAAAAATATAGTTGAATTAGCTGAAGACTCTAAAATTAATATCCAAGATACTAATATATTAGTTGATAGAGGTATTATTGACTACACTAAAAATGAGTTTGAGGTTTTTGGTAATTTCTATCTTTATCAAGAGACAAATATACTTAGCGGTAAAGATTTAAAGGGTGATACAAAACTTAAAAATTTTACAGCAAATAAAGTTAGTTTTATTTATAACGATGATTTTAAAATAGACTCCGATAAAGCTTCTAGATCTGAAAATGATATTTTTTTTTATAACAATTTCTTAACTTCATGTGAATTAAATGGATATTTTGGTTGCCCAACTTGGTCACTAAGAATCGATAAAACAAAATACGATATAGAAAAAGATAAATTTGTACATTATGACTCTTTCCTACAAATCGCAGATTACAAAATTTTTTATCTGCCATATTTCTCTCACTATGGCACTAAAGCACCGAGGCAAAAAGGATTTTTAACACCAACTATTGAATTTGCTATTGGTGGTAGTATTGGAATTTATACACCTTACTATCTTCCAATTGGAGATAGGACAGATGTCAAATTCACACCCAAATTTACATTTTCAGAGGAACTAAATTTAACTAACAATTATGAATTGAATACAAAATTGAACCACAAATTGTCTGGGGGTAATTTAAGTTTTGATATAGATAATGTAAAAAACGAAAATAATAGTCAGATTAGTAATACGGCTAGAGTAAACCTAAAACAAGTTCTAGATA
>ENA-OSEY01000410-OSEY01000410.1-marine-metagenome-genome-assembly--contig:-NODE-410-length-31727-cov-8.205972_pt1 | contig 31727 bp, 30 predicted proteins | sample MGYA00248465_ERZ534230 | MGnify/ENA primary metagenome ERZ534230 (study PRJEB26409, sample SAMN06344110) | marine metagenome | isolation source: Sea water from surface | place: Atlantic Ocean:Southern... | reverse complement strand
CGGAGGCGGAGGCGGCGGGGCAAGGGAAGAAGGGGAAGAAGGGGAAGAAGAAGAAGAAGAGGGCGGCGCGGCGGAGGCAGAAGCGGGAGCGGGCAGACCTGCTCACCTTCTTCCTCCAGCAGCAGGACAAGGAGCAATTGGTATAGAGTGCCATAAAGATAACATAGCTCTGCGCTCTATTCTTAAAGAGATAAACCATACAGAAACATATAATTGCATTGCTAATGAAATAATTCTTATAATTATAAATCTATGAGCTGGAAAGATATCTCAGATATGAGTAAGAATAAAAATTTTATCATTGGAGGACACTCACACAATCACGAGATTTTATCAAATTTGCCTCAAGATATTATGAAAAAAGAGATTAACTCAAATAATGAAAAGCTTATTGATAAAGTTTTTAAAATACTAAAAAAATTTAAAAACAGTCCCAAAAAAATTGAAAATATATTTATTGAGCTTTTTGAAAAAGATTTTGAAGTACAGCTGAATGAAATAAGTCAACTTGAAAATGGATTATTAAAGGGTTTAATAATATCTGTAAAAGATTTATTTGATGTTAAGGGGTACATTACAAGAGGAGGAACTAAGTTTCTGAAACCCGACATTTCTTTAAGTGATGCAAAATGTATTTCTAATATCAGAAAAGCGGGTGGTTTACTTCTTGGTCATACAAATATGACTGAACTTGCCTACTCAGGTTTGGGTATAAATCCTCATTATGGAACTCCAGATAACCCTTTATATCCTGGCGCTGTGCCAGGCGGATCAACATCTGGTGGAGCTGTGTCAGTTATCTTAGATTTGTCTGACATTGCTATTGGAACAGATACTGGAGGTTCAACTAGAATACCAGCAGCCTTCACAGGAATTACAGGCTTCAAACCTACACAAGACAGTATTTCAAGAGATGGTGTCCTTACCCTCTCCTCTAGCTTAGATAGTGTTGGATTAATGGCCAAAAACGTTGAACTTTGTAAACTTGGCTACCATGCCATGAGAGGAAAAATAAATGAAAAACAAGAGAAATTACAAAATAAAAATCCAAAATTAATAATTCCTTCTAACTTTGGATTTGAAGATATAGACAATGAAATTAAAGTTGCTTTTGACTTAGCTAAGAAAAAAATTACTAAAAGTGGATTCGAAGTCATTGAAATGAATGTGCCATTTTTAGATTTATACAAAAAAGTGCCAATATGGCAATTTGCATCAGTAGAGTGTGCAACAGAATATTTTTATTTATATGATCAAAAAAAACATTTAATTGATCCAAACGTATTAAGGCGAATAGAACGAGCAAATGAAGTTACGGCTGTTGAATATAATTTATTACAAAAAATTAGAGTAGATTTAATAGAAGAGTTTAACAAATTTTTAAAAAATAATTTTTTACTTATGCCAACTGTAACTATAAAACCGCCTTTACAAGAAAAGTGTAAAAATAATGAATTCTATGATGAAGCAAATTTAATTTCGTTAAGAAATACAACTTTAGCTAATTATATGAATGGTTGTAGTATTTCTATACCTTATTTTGAAAACAAAAAACCTATTGGGATTATGTTAAACGCAACTACAAATGAAGATGATTATCTTTTAAGAATAAGCTCTGAAATAGAAAAAGTATTGGAGAAATAAATTAACCTATCTTATCTAAGACTGCCTTAATAAAAGAAGAATTTTTGATTGCAAGTTCTGCAATATTTTGATCGTCATGATTTTCTTGAGACTGATAATCTAATAGTTTTTCTTCAAGAACTTGTTTATTAGCTTTATCAATCTTTTCAGCTCTTTCTGCTAATATTGTAACAGTTGTTTCATTTATTTCAGCTATCCCACCATCTATCATAATTTGCGATGAAATTTTATTATCATTAAAAATATCGACTAAGCCTCTATCTAGAGTAGATATAACTTTAGAATGTCTTGGAAGGGCACCAATTTGTCCATCAGATCCTGGGATGACAACCATTTCAACAGGTTCAGATACAATTATAGCTGAGGGTGTAACTACCTCTAAATTAGTTGTTTCTGCCATTTTTACCTCATCTAAAAAAGTTCAAAAGATTAAGCGGCATCTTTTGCTAATTTTTTTGCTTTTTCTATTGCTTCTTCAATAGTACCTACCATGTAAAAAGCAGCTTCTGGTAAATCATCATACTCACCGTCTGCAATTCCCTTAAATCCTTTTATAGTGTCTTCTAAAGATACTAAAACACCTGGTGATCCAGTGAAAACTTCAGCAACATTGAATGGTTGAGATAAAAATCTTTGAATTTTTCTAGCTCTACTAACAACTAGTTTATCTTCTTCAGATAGTTCATCCATACCTAGAATTGCAATGATATCTTGTAACGATTTATATTGTTGAAGAACTTCTTGAACTCTTCTTGCAACTTCATAATGCTCTTCACCAACAATTCTAGGATCTAGCATTCTTGAAGTTGAGTCTAATGGATCAACCGCAGGATAAATTCCTATTTCTGCTATCTGTCTTGATAAAACAGTAGTAGCATCTAAGTGAGCAAAAGATGTAGCAGGAGCTGGATCAGTTAAGTCATCTGCAGGAACATATATTGCTTGCACTGAAGTAATAGATCCTTTTGTTGTAGTCGTAATTCTTTCTTGAAGTGCTCCCATATCTGTGGCCAACGTTGGTTGATATCCTACAGCAGATGGTATTCTTCCTAGTAATGCTGAAACCTCGGATCCAGCCTGAGTAAATCTAAAAATGTTATCAACGAAAAACAGAACGTCTTGACCTTCTTGATCTCTGAAATATTCAGCTAACGTTAGTCCTGTTAAAGCCACTCTTGCTCTAGCTCCAGGAGGCTCATTCATTTGACCATATACTAGTGCTGCTTTAGAACCTGGACCATCTGGAACGATAACTCCAGATTCTACCATTTCATGGAAAAGATCATTACCTTCTCTAGTTCTTTCGCCAACACCTGCAAAAACAGAATATCCACCATGTGCTTTAGCTACGTTATTTATAAGCTCCATAATTAAAACTGTCTTACCAACACCAGCACCACCAAAAAGTCCAATTTTACCTCCTTTTGCATAAGGTGCTAAAAGGTCAACCACTTTTATTCCTGTTACTAAAATGTCAGCAGAAGTGGATTGATCAACATATTCTGGAGCATCTCTATGAATAGGTAATGTTGTCTTGGACTTAACCGGCTTACCATCATCTACTGGATCACCAATAACATTAAGTATTCTTCCTAATGTTTCTGGTCCAACAGGAACTGTAATTGGTGCACCTGTTTGAACAACGTCCATACCGCGAACTAGACCATCAGTACTGTCCATAGCTATGGTCCTTACTTCATTTTCACCTAAATGTTGCGCTACTTCTAAAATTAGTTTTTGTCCATTATTATCAACTTGAAGAGCATCTAATATTTGAGGAAGATCTGCATCAAACTCAACATCAACAACAGCTCCAATAACTTGAGATATTTTGCCATTTTGTTTAGTGGACGGTTTTTTCGCCATAATGTTTCTCCATATTTATATTATAAGGCTTCTGCACCTGATATAATTTCAATTAATTCTTTAGTAATAACAGCTTGTCTTGTTCTATTATATTGTAGAGTTAAATTATCTATCATCTCCCCAGCATTCCTAGTAGCATTATCCATTGCAGTCATTCTAGCAGCTAGTTCACTTGCTGTACTTTCAATTTGAGAACTATATAATTGTGTAGCTAAATTACGGGGTAATAGATCATTCAAGATTTCTTCTTCGCTTGGTTCAAATTCATATATTGAACTAGAATCATTTTCATCGATCTCATCATTTTTAACTTCTACTGGGATGAGAGATTTAAATGTAACTTCTTGAGTAATTGCAGAAACAAATTTATTAAATATTACTCTGCATACACCAAATTCATTATTTTCAAACAAATCAATTATTTTTTTTGCTAAAACTTCGGCATCTGTATAATTAGGTTTTGCTGAATTTCCATCTATTTTTTCAACAAACAAGTCACCAAATTCTCTATTGAGTGCATCAGCAGATTTTTTTCCTACCATTAGTAACTTAACGTTTATACCATCGTCTTTTAGTTTTTTAATTTCAGACCTAACTGTTCTTGTAATTGATCCATTAAAACCACCGCATAATCCTCTATCTGCAGAAAAAACAACTAATAGATGAGTTTTAATTTCTTCTTTGCCACTTAGTAGATCTATAGAACTTCCAATTGCTTTAGAAGAAATTTTGGATACAACACTGTCCATAAGAGAAGTGTATGGTCTTGAGGCTAATGCTTGCTCTTGAGCTTTACGTAGTTTAGCAGCAGCAACCATCTTCATTGCTGATGTAATTTTTTGTGTAGACTTGACTGAACCAATTCTATTTTTAAGGTCTTTTAAAGAAGGCATTAACCTAATCCTTACTTATTCAAATTATCTAAGCAAAATTCTTTACTAATTCGTCTAGTGTGTCTTTAAGAGCTTTTTCAGTATCATCTGAAATAGACTTATCTTTTCTTATTGATTCTAAAATATTAGAGCCCTTGGCATTTAGTTTTTGGATAAGTGACTGTTCAAACTCACCAATTTTTTGTGTTGGAATTTGATCTAAATATCCTTTCACTCCAGCAAAAATAACGGCTACCTGTTCTTCAACATCCATTGGAGAATATTGAGGTTGCTTAAGTAATTCAGTTAACCTTTCTCCTCTTGATAAAAGTTGTCTTGTTGAAGCATCCATATCAGATGCAAATTGTGCGAAAGCGGCCATCTCTCGATATTGAGCTAAGTCTAACTTGATAGTACCAGCAACTTGTTTCATAGCTTTGATTTGAGCGGAAGATCCAACCCTTGATACCGATAAACCTACATTCACAGCTGGCCTAATACCTTTATAAAAGAGTTCAGTTTCTAGAAAGATTTGACCATCTGTAATTGAAATAACATTAGTTGGAATAAATGCAGAAACGTCACCACCTTGTGTTTCAATTATTGGAAGGGCTGTTAGTGAACCAGATCCATTATCTCCATTTAATTTTGCAGCTCTTTCAAGCAAGCGAGAATGGAGATAAAAAACATCACCCGGATAAGCTTCTCTTCCCGGAGGTCTCCTTAAAAGGAGAGACATTTGTCTGTATGCAACCGCTTGTTTTGATAAATCGTCATAAACAACAACTGCATGCATTCCATTATCTCTAAAAAATTCTCCCATAGCAGCAGCGGAATAAGGTGCAAGAAATTGCATAGGAGCTGGATCAGATGCAGTAGCTGCTACAACAATAGAATATTCCAAAGCTCCTCTTTCTTCCAAAGTTTTAACAATTTGAGCTACTGTAGATCTTTTTTGACCAACTGCTACATAAATACAAAACAGTTTTTTAGTATCGTCTTTACCAGCTTTATCGTTAGTACTCTTTTGATTTAGAAAGGTATCTATTGCAATAGCTGTTTTACCTGTTTGCCTGTCTCCAATTATAAGCTCCCTCTGACCTCTTCCCACAGGAATAAGCGAATCGATTGCCTTCAATCCAGTTTGCATAGGTTCACTTACTGATTCTCTTGGCATAATACCTGGAGCTTTAGTCTCAACTCTTGATCTTTTGACGTTTTTAAGAGCACCTTTACCATCTATAGGGTTACCAAGTGCATCAACAACTCTTCCTAACAGTCCTTTACCTATTGGAACGTCAACGATAGAACCTGTTCTTTTGACAACGTCACCTTCTTTAATTGTTTTATCGCTACCGAATATAACTACGCCGACATTATCTCTTTCTAGGTTTAAGGCCATGCCAGCAATACCACCAGGAAACTCAACCATTTCACCAGCTTGTATCTGATCAAGCCCGTAAACACGCGCAATTCCATCTCCTACTGATAAAACCTTACCAACTTCTGTAACTTCAGCATCAGCGCCAAAATTTTCAATCTGATCTTTTAATATTGTTGATATTTCTGCTGCACGAATATCCATTAGTTTGTACCTCTCATAGCTATTTCAAGTCTATTTAATTTAGTTTTTATTGAGTTATCTATCATTTTGGAACCTATTTTAACAATAAGGCCTCCAATCAAACTTTCATCAACGCTTGTTGATAATATTATTTTTTTAATACCTGTTGCTTCAGATATTGCTGCTACAACTTTTTTTTGTTGATCCTGATCAAGTGTAAAAGATGATGTGACTTCAGCTTTAACCTCACCATTAATTCTAGATACTTCTGATAAAAAGTCATCTATTACTTCGTTGATTAATATTAATCTTCCATTACTTGCCAAAGTTCCAAAAAATTTGGTGGTTAATTTTTGAACTTTAGCTTTATTTAAAATTTTAAGTATTGAATTTTGTTTATCAGATTTAGATATAGCTGGTGACTTGATTAAATTAGACAAAGAATCACTTTCTTCAAGTAACTTTTTGAGGCTTATAAAGTCATCAACTATTTTTGTTAAAATCTTTTTTTCTTCGGCTAATTCATATATAGCTTTAGCATATCTACCTGACAAACCAGATGAAACGCTCATCTTAATACTTCCCTTTTAAGTAAATAAAATAATATGGATTGCTACCACAGCATTCATATCATTGCAAGTAACAAGGGCATCAAATTGAATTAATTTTACATAAAAGAAAATGGGTCAATATCTATAGTTAATTTAATATGGTTTGGTGTATTGATTTTTCTTGTCCAATTCAGAATTACATCTTGAATATTCACATTTTTATCAGATTTTATTAAAAATCTTCTTCTAAATCTCCCTCTCAAAAAATATATTGGTGCAGGGGCAGGTCCAAAAATCTTAACATTTTTAAAAAATGGGGCTACTTTCAACAATTCTGTCGAAAAAGTTTCTAATTTTCTTTCTAATCTCGATGACAATATTATAGATGCCAACCTCCCATAAGGGGGCATATTAGCGTGTTGTCTTGACATTAACTCTTTGTCAAAAAATTCATTTCTATTATTTTTGGCAATAGCATTAATAATTGGATTTTTACTATCATAAGTTTGAATTAGAACAACACCTTTATCTTCTTCTTTTTTTGAATGTCTACCTGATCTTCCAGATACCTGTTGTAAAACCTGAAAAGTTCTTTCTGATGCCCTTAAATCACCGCCAGATAATCCAACATCACTGTCAACAATACCAACCAATTTTAAATTTGGAAAATCGTGGCCTTTAGCAATCATTTGTGTTCCTATAACAATATCAACTTTGTTTTTTTTTATTTTTTCAACAGTTTGATTAAGTATTTTATGATTATTCATAGTATCACTCGATAAAACTATTAATCTTGCCTTAGGAAAAGTTTCTTTAATTTCTTCTTCGATACGCTCAACTCCAGGACCACAAGCTTTTATTTGGCCTTCAACACCACATTTCTTACAAACATTTTCAAATACTCTTGAATATCCACAATGGTGACAAATTAATATATTTTTAGATCTGTGCTCAACTAACCAGGTGTCACAATTAATACACTTAATTTTATCTCCACATGAATTGCAAATTGATAAGGGCGCATAACCCCTTCTGTTTAAAAATAATAAACTTTGTTCTTTATTATTAAGTTTACTTTCTATTTCACCTACAAGTAGTGGAGATAGCCATTTTCCTTTACCTGGTGGGTGTGCAGTTAAATCAATTAGTTTAATGTCAGGTAAAGTTGCACCCGTTGCTCTTTTTGGCAAAGTTAAATGAATATATTTACCACTTTTTGCATTCTGAAATGTTTCTAATGATGGTGTTGCAGAGGCTAAAACTATTGGAGCTGAAGATCTTGAAGACCTGTAGATAGCCATATCTCTAGCATTATACCTTACATTTTCTTCTTGTTTAAAAGCTTGCTCATGTTCTTCATCAACGATAATTAAACCTAAATTTGAAATAGGAATCATTAGCGCTGATCTTGCTCCTACAATAACTCCAGCTGTACCGTTTAATGCAGACAGCCAAATTTTTTTCTTTTTTTTCTTTGTTATTTCAGAATTCCAAACTAATGGAGCAAAAGAAAATTTTTGAAAAAACCTTTTTTCCCAATCTGGTGTCAAAACTATTTCTGGGAGTAAAATTAATGACTGCCTTCCTTGATCTAAACATGTCCTTACTGTTTCGAAGTAAGTTTCAGTTTTACCAGAACCTGGGACCCCATCAAGCAAGAAACAATCTGACTTTTTCTTAATAATTGAATCATTGATTCTATCTACTGCAAATTTTTGTTCTAAATTTAAAAAGTCATAATTTTTTTTAGTTTCTTTAGTGTTTTTTAAAAAATAAGAATCTAAATTCAGTGTTTTGTAAACTTTCTTTTCTTGTACCAGTTTTTTTTTGGTCATATCTTTCAAAATTGCTTTTGAAACTCCTGTTTGTTTAATTATATCATTTTGTGATTTTCCTATATCTAAATTTAATAGAAAATCTAAAACTAACTTACGTTTTTTGGTAATTTTAATTTCTTTAATTTCGTTTATTTCATTTTGATTTAGAAAACTACTTTTATAAACTTTTTCGTAATCTGGAGAAGTAATAGCTTCTATTGGAGATAATATCATTTTCAAAACCAGACCTTTAAAAACACAATACCAACTTGATAAAAAATTCATTAATTCAATTGAAGGTTTTGGTATTGGTTCAAGATCATAAACTTGAAGAACTGTTTTCAATTTTGTTTCAGGTATGGTTTTAGTCCCATCACCAATGATTATACCTACTATTTTTCTTTTTCCAAAAGGAACTAAAACGATTTGACCAATACTTAAATTGGTATTTTTATCTTCTAAAACGTAGTCAAATGGTTCGTTGAAAGGCCCACTAACTAAGACAGACACTTCTTTTGAATTTACATTTTTCATTTACTATCTTTATGAAATAAGTTTAAAGCTAAATATAGTTATAATTTTTAAATAGTGTATTATAAATTATGATTAATGAAATGTTTAAACTTCAAAAAGGTTAAAAGGATAAAAGATGCAGTTATTTATAGACACCGCTGAAATTGAGGAAATTAAATCGTTAAATATTACTGGGTTAATTGATGGTGTTACTACTAACCCATCTTTAATTGCTAAATCTGGAAGAAATATAATCAGTACTATTGAAGAAATTTGCAATGAAGTGTCAGGACCAGTAAGCGCAGAAGTCACCGCAACCGATTTTGATAATATGATTTTAGAAGGTAAAAAACTATCTTCAATTGCTCAAAATGTTGCAATTAAAGTTCCTTTAACATTTGACGGCTTAAGAGCGTGCAAAGCATTTTCTGACGATGGTATTATGGTTAATGTCACCTTATGTTTTAGTGCGGCTCAGGCCCTATTAGCCGCAAAAGCAGGTGCAACTTTTATATCTCCTTTTATAGGAAGATTAGATGACATTGGTGCTGATGGCATGAATTTAATCTCTGAAATTACTGAGATCTACGACATTCATGGATTTGATACTAAAGTTCTAGCTGCCTCAATAAGAAGTGTTCAAGACATTGTAGATTCTGCTAAATTAGGTGCAGACGTTGCTACAGTACCACCAAAATTTTTAAAATCTATGTATAACCATCCTCTAACTGATAAAGGTTTATCGGATTTTCTATCCGATTGGAAAAAAACAGGACAATCAATTTTGTAATATATGTGGAAGAATTGAGTAAAAATAGTATTTCTAAAAATGAAAATGATACAATTTTGTCCTGGATAAAATATCTAGAAACAATTCGTGGTTATGGGGAACATACCTTAGATGCATATAATAGAGACGTGTTAGAATTTTCAAATTTTTGTACTGACAAAAATTATAAATTCTTGTCACCAGATAAATATATTTTTAGAGAATTTTTGTCAGTTTTATCTGAAAGACAATTATCTCGGCCAACAGTCGCTAGAAAAGTATCAAGTTTAAAAAATTTTTACAAATTCCTTATAAGAGATAAAGTTATTTCTTCACTTGACATGTCCATCTTTAAAAGTCCAAAACTTAAAAGATCATTTCCAAAGTCCATAGAGTCAAATCTAGTAGCACAGGCTTTAGAATCAATTATGAATAATGAATCTGATCATTGGATTAATCTGCGTGACAGGGCAGTTTTACTTCTATTGTATGGCTCAGGTTTAAGAATAAGTGAGGCGTTATCCTTAAAAAGAAAAGACGCACCCAATGGGGAGTGGTTAAGAGTAAAAGGTAAAGGTAACAAATATCGAGATGTACCTCTTTTACCAATTATTTGTGAAGGAGTTAGGGAATATATAGATCATTGTCCATTTGATACTAATGGGGATGAGCCGCTTTTTTTGGGAAAACGAGGAGGAGAATTATCTCCAAGAATTATTCAAAGAAGAGTAGAAAATCTGAGGTATGAATTGGGCTTACCATCCCATACTACTCCTCATGCTTTACGGCATGCATTCGCCACTCATTTATTATCTGGTGGCGCAGATTTAAGAGCTATACAACAATTGCTAGGCCACTCCAGCCTTTCAACCACCCAAAGATATACAGATGTAAACGAAGCAGAACTTTTGAGATTACATAAAGCAATACATCCACGCTCATAAAAAAAGGCGATTTAATATGATCAAATCGCCTTCTTGAAAAATCATTATCTATCTGATTATAACAAATCAAACCTGTCCATATTCATAACCTTATTCCAAGCTGCAATAAAGTCATTAATGAACTTCTCATGAGAGTCACTACATGCATATACTTCAGAAATAGCTCTTAGTTGAGAGTTTGAACCAAAAGCTAAATCCACACGAGTAGCAGTATTAACTTTCTCTGAAGTGGATCTGCTTACACCTTGATAAGTATTGCTGTTTATTGGCTTCCACTCAATACCCATATCAAGAAGATTTACAAAATAGTCATTAGATAATTTACTTGTATCTTTTGAAAAAACACCATGACCATCTGCACTAATACCAAGAGATCTTAGTCCACCAATAAGAACAGTCATTTCTGGTGCGGTTAAACCCATTATCTGAGCTTTATCAAGCAACATTTCTTCAGGACTAATACCATAGTCTTCTTTTTGATAATTTCTAAATCCATCAACAACTGGCTCAAGAACCGCAAATGAGTCAACGTCTGTCTTTTCCTGGGTTGCATCTCCTCTTCCTGGTGTGAAATCTAGGCTTTGTCCTGATGCTTTTTCAATTCCGACATTTCCAGCAAGAACAATTACATCAGCAATAGATGCACCAGTTTTTTCAGATATTGATGTATATACATCTAGAACTTTGGATAGTTCGTTTGGTTTATTTACCTCCCAATTTCTTTGAGGTTCAAGACGAATACGAGCACCATTAGCTCCGCCACGCATATCTGTCCCTCTATAAGTAGAAGCACTTGCCCATGCTGTCTCAACCATTTGCTTTGTAGACAATCCACTATCTGAAATTAGAGATTTTACTGCGCTGATATCATAGCTTTTGTTCCCAGCAGGAACTGGGTCTTGCCAGATCAACTCTTCTTCGGGAACTTCAGGTCCAAGATAACGAGTCTTTGGTCCCATATCACGATGTAGTAATTTAAACCATGCTCTAGCAAATGCATCCTGGAATTGATCTGGATTTTCATGAAATCTCTTTGAAATTACTTTGTAAGCAGGATCTTCCCTCATGGCCATGTCAGCAGTTGTCATCATTGTTGTAACTTTTTTTGACCCATCATGAGCATCTGGCGCCATGTCTTCTTCTTTAGGATTTATTGGATGCCATTGAAAGGCTCCTGCAGGACTTTTTACTAATTCCCACTCATATCCAAATAACAAGTCAAAATAACCATTATCCCATTTTGTAGGGTTAGCAGTCCAAGCACCTTCAATTCCACTTGTTATAGTGTCGCTACCAAATCCTGTGCCATAAGAGTTCTGCCACCCAAAACCCATTTGTTCTATTGGTGCACCTTCTGGCTCAGCACCAACATACTTATCTGGATCAGATGCGCCATGTGCTTTTCCAAATGTATGACCACCAGCAGTAAGAGCAACTGTTTCTTCGTCATTCATTGCCATTCTTGCAAATGTCTCACGAATATCCCTTGCACTTGCTAAAGGATCAGGATTTCCATCTGGACCTTGAGGATTAACATAAATTAATCCCATCTGAACCGCACCAAGAGGCATTTCTAATTCACGATCGCCTGTATATCTTTTGTTTTCTAACCATTCGTTTTCTTGTCCCCAGTAAATATCCTCGGGTGGAGACCAGATATCTGCTCGTCCTCCACTAAAACCAAATGTTTTTCCGCCCATAGATTCAATGGCAACATTTCCAGTTAAGATAAAAAGATCAGCCCAACTAATTTTATTTCCATATTTTTGCTTGATTGGCCACAATAACCTTCTTGCCTTATCAAGATTACCATTGTCAGGCCAGCTATTTAGTGGGGCAAATCTTTGGTCACCAGTTCCCCCGCCTCCACGGCCGTCACTGGTTCTGTATGTTCCAGCGGCATGCCATGTCATTCTAATAAAGAAAGGACCATAATGACCATAATCAGCCGGCCACCATTCCTGAGAGTCTGTCATCAAATCATGTAAATCTTTTTTTAAAGCCTGATAATCAAGTTTTTTGAATTCTTCTCTATAATCAAAATCCAAACTCATTGGATTTGATCTCTTATCGTTTTGATGAAGTATACTTAGGTTAAGTTGGTTAGGCCACCAGTCACGATTAGTTGTGCTTACACCACTGTTTGTTGTGACTGAACCGTGCATTACTGGACATTTGCCGATATCATCCATTAGGAATCCTTTCTGAAATCTTATTAAATTGTATATATTTAAAAATATGAAGTGAGCTTATTTATGTCAAGTAGTTTAGAACGATTTTAAAGTAAAAAAATCAAATTTGCTTCTTAATTTTTATTAATACCTCAACACCGTTATTAAGATAACCTTGAGGAATTTTTGGAAGCTTGTGTAAGTTAACTTCATCATTTTCAATGTCAATTAATTCACCTGTTTCTTCGTCTAAAAAATGATGATGCTGATTTATATTTGTATCAAAAATAGCGGTGTCTTTTGAAGATTCAACCTGTTTAATAAGACCACAATTTCTAAATTTTTTAAGGCAATTATAAATTGTAGCTATAGACATTGAATTACCCGAAGAATTTATTTCGTTCTGTAGATTTTCAGCAGTAAAATGTCTATTAATACCATCTAAAAGGATGTCTGCAATTATCATCCTCTGTTTAGTAGGTCTTAGACCAGCTTTCCTTAATTTTTCTTTATTATTCATGAGATAATTATTACACTAATTGATAGTAATTCTCAATAAACAATTAATTTATTGTATTATTGAGCCTTTTTGTTCATTCAAGCTTTACGTAAGTCAAATAAAATGTGATCTTCTTCATATTAAGAGGAGAAAATATGTCAAGGCCATGTGATCTAGATGCTATAGAAGCAAGAAGGTTAATTGGAAACAAAAAACTTTCACCATTAGAGCTAACAAAGAGTTGTATTGAGCAAATAGAAAAATTAAACCCTTCTATAAATGCAGTTGTAGCAATTAATAATGCAGATGTTCTAAAACAGGCAAAAAAAGCTGAAGATGATGTAATGTCTGGATCAGAACTAGGTTTACTTCATGGTTTACCCGTTGGCATAAAAGATTTAAATATTGTTAAAAATCTCCGCTCAACATCTGGGTCTAAAATCTATGAAAATAGAATTCCTGAAAGTGATGACACTATAGTTGAGGATATAAGAAGTGAAGGTGCAATAATTTTTTGTAAGACAAACACACCAGAATTTGGTGCAGGTGGTAATACAAAAAATTTTGTTTATGGTGCTACTTCTAATCCATTTGATCTAACAAAAACTCCTGCAGGTTCTTCTGGTGGAAGCGCTGCAGCTTTAGCCTGTAACATGATGCCATTGGCTAATGGTAGTGATTATGGAGGAAGCCTCAGGACCCCTGCTGGGTTTTGTGGTGTTAATGGTTTTAGACCTTCTCCGGGTTTGGTACCAGCAACTGAAGCTGCTGTAGGTTTGAACCCTTTTTCAGTTCAAGGCCCAATGGGCAGAAGTGTGTCGGACACTTATTTACTATTACAAGCTCAAGCAAATTTAAATAGAATGGATCCGTTCTCAAGTTTTGACAGTATTTCAATGCCTCAAGAATTGATTGGGGCAGACCTATCAAATATAAAAATGGCATACTCGGCTGATCTTGGATGTGCTCCAGTAGACAATGAGATTAAATCAATTTTTCTTGATAAGGTAAGTACTTTTAAAAGTAATTTTCGAAAGTCAGAGCAAGCTGAACCAGATTTTTTAGATGTGCATAATTGCTTTGAAGTCATACGAGGATTTAACTATGTTGCATCACATAAAGAAAGATTTGATAATTCAAAAGATTTGTTGGGGCCAAATGTAATTGATAATGTTGAAAGAGGATTAAAGTACTCTCTTTCAGATGTATCATGGGCTCATGTGATGCAAACAAAAATTTACAGAAACTTTCGTAATTTTTTTAATGAATATGATGTTCTGATTTGTCCTGCTGCATCAGTTTCTCCATATCCGCATGAACAATTATTTGTTGATGAAATTAATGGAGAGAAAATGCCAACTTATATGAGGTGGTTATCACTTAGCTATGCAACCACAATGGCAATCCCTTGTGTTTGGGCATTGCCATGTGGATTAGATCATCAACAAATGCCCTTCGGAATTCAATTAATTGCGCCAGCTGGAAAAGATATAGATTTATCTGAGATTGCAAAAAGTTTGGAGTCAATTTTAATTAAAAATGAAGCTACTAAAAGGCCAGTTCCACAAATAGTTTAAGGTTTAAAAATGATTGAGACAAGATTAGATAAAAATTTCAAAATTAAAGGTTTTTTTGATGAGGAAACATCCACTATCAGTTATGTCGTTTATGACATGACCTCAAAAAAATGCGCCGTAATAGATAGTGTTTTAGATTTTGATTTTTCATCAGGTACAATAGATTATCATAATGCAGAAAAAATTATTTCTTTTATTGAAAAGATGAAATTAGATCTTGAGTGGCTTATCGAAACACACGTTCACGCAGATCACTTGTCTGCATCTCCCTATATCCAGAAAAAACTAGGTGGGAAAATTGGTATATCTGAAAAAATCTCCGATATACAAAATATTTTTGGTAAAACATTTAATGCTGGGACTGAATTTCAAAGGGATGGTAGTCAGTTTGATAGATTATTTAAAGATAATGATGAATACAAAATTGGAAGTATAAAATGTAAAGTAATCAATACTCCAGGCCATACACCAGCTTGTACCGCACATGTGATTGGAAATTCTATTTTTGTAGGAGACACCTTATTTATGCCAGATCTTGGTAGTGCCAGAGCTGATTTTCCTGGTGGGGACGCTCGTGAACTTTATAGATCGATTCAAAAAATATTGAGCTATCCAGACGATACCTTAATTTTTGTTTGCCATGATTATCCACCGACTTCACGAAAAGTTGAGTGGGTTACAACGGTGGGTGAGCAGAAAAAAAAGAATATTCATGTAAAGACTTCAATTGGAGAAGATGAGTTTGTTAAAGTAAGAGAGGCAAGAGACAAAACATTAAATATGCCTAAACTCATAATACCATCAATTCAAGTAAATATGAGAGCTGGTAATCTACCGCCCGCAGAGGACAGTGGAGATGTCTTTATCAAGGTGCCAATTAATAGCATGAAAAATTTAGTCTAATTCTTTTAAAACAGATTGAACAATTTCAAAAATTTTGTCTATATCATGATTTTCTGCAATTAAAGGGGGAGAAAATGCAAGTGTATCTCCTGTCACTCTTAGCATTAAACCCTTATGCCAAGCTTTTTTCATAGCTTCATATCCTCTAGCGCCTACAGCTCCTGGCCTTGGAGCAACTTCTATTGCAGCTACTAAACCTAAATTTCTTATATCAATTACATTTTTATCATTTTTAAGCTGGTGAACGATATTCTCTAAATATTTAGCTGTTTTACCAGCCTTATTGAACAAGTCCTCATCTCTATAAATATCTAGTGCAGCAAGACCAGCGGCAGATGCAATAGGATGTCCTGAATATGTATATCCATGAAAAAGTTCTATGGGCATATCTGCTTCGTCCATCATGGTATCATATATCTCCTTAGACACTACAGCAGCACCCATAGGAATAATTCCATTAGTGATTGCCTTCGCACACGAAATAATATCAGGAGTAACTCCAAAATACTCAGAAGCTGTTGCTTTTCCAAGGCGCCCAAAACCAGTTATAACTTCATCAAAAATTAATAAAATGTCGTGTTTATCACATATTTCTCTTAGTCTTTTTAAATAATTTTTTGGAGGCGGTAAAACTCCAGTAGAACCTGCTACAGGCTCTACAATCACAGAAGCAATATTGGATGCATCATGAAGTGCAATAATGTCTTCTAATGTATCTGCCAAATAGTCACCATGTTCAGGTGAACCTTTAGAAAATCTATTCTTTTCTGGAAGAAATGTATGGGATATATGATCTACGCCCGTTAGCAATGATCCAAAATATTGTCTGTTTCTTGGCATTCCACCAACTGAAATTCCACCAAATCCGACACCATGGTAGCCTCTTTCACGACCAATTAATCTTGTCTTAGTTCCTTTACCTCTAGCACGATGATAAGCTAAAGCTATTTTAAGAGTACTATCAACAGCTTCAGAACCAGAATTTGTAAAAAAAACATGGTCTAAACCTTTTGGAAATATATCAGCGACACGACTTGCAAGTTCAAAAGATTTTGGATGACCATATTGAAAACTTGGAGCAAAATCCAAAGTTGCTGCTTGCTCAGAAATAGCAGATGTTATTTCTGGTCTATTATGTCCTGCATTAACACACCATAATCCGGCTGCACTATCTAAAATATCTTGCCCAGTTTCACTTTTGTAATACATACCATCAGCTGCAACAACCATTCTGGGATCTTTCTTGAAATCCCTATTAGCCGTAAATGGCATCCAGTAAGATTCTAAATTATTTAATCTTTTCATTATAAATCTCCGAGAGCTAAATCTTACAACTCGCTATTTAACTATTTTGACAACATGTATTAATAACGTCAAGTTAATGATTTTTTAATTAGAAAAATTGATCATTAATATCTCCAAGACTTGGAGCAGAAGCTCTTTTTTGGTCTTTTCTAAATTGCATATCTACAGGTATAGGAAGAGCAGGAATTTCTTCACCTAAATTATTTATGATTTTGTTTTCAAAAATCTTTCTAACTTTAAAGTGGTTGTCATTGATTGCTTCTTCAATTGATTTAACAATTGAGCAGCAACAATCTGCTTTGTTAAATACATCAAGCCAGTAATTTTTTTCTTTTTGTCCAATAATTTTTCTAATTTCTTGAATGACCTTTTCTTGATCATTCTGCATTTTAATAAATTTTTTTGGGAGTTCTATTGCCTCACAAAACTTATTCCAAAATCTATCCTCTAAAGGCGCTGCAGCTACATAACTTCCATCACTTGTTTTGTAGATATTATATCTAGGAGAACCTCCTGATAAAACTCCATCACTATTGCCTGGCCATTTGTTATGGGCAAACCCAGAACCTAAACCCCAAAACATAAAAGGAAAAAGATTTTCTGTCATAGATAGATCTATATATGAGCCTTCTTTATTTAAGTCCCTTTTTCTTAATGCTAATAAGATATTAATTACAGCCGGATAAGATCCACCCGCTATATCTGCTACAAGTGCTGGCGGTACAACGGTATCATTTTCTCTACCCATGCTTATACTCAGAAGACCTGCATTACCTATATAGTTAAGATCATGGCCAGCAACCATACTCTTTGGTCCATATTGACCATAACCTGTGATAGAAACGTAAATTATGTCTTGGTTAATTTTTTTTATACTTTCGTAATCTAATCCAAGTCTTTTCATTACGCCAGGCCTGAATTGTTCAATTATAATGTCAGCTTCTTTTAAAATTGGTATCAAGATTTTAAGATTTTTAGGATCTTTTAAATCAAGTGATAAACTTTTTTTACCTCTATTAAGCAAAGAAAAAGATACACTTTGTTCACCCCATTGAGGATTAGACAATCTTATTTCATCACCAACACCAGGTTTTTCAATCTTAATTACCTCTGCTCCTGTTTCTGATAAGAACAAGCTTGCAAGTGGTCCAGGTAAGAGAGTTGAAAAATCTATTACTTTTATGCCCTCTAAGGATCCTTTTAATACTTCTTTCATAATGAATTCCTAAAATTTAATTTATATCAAACCTCTTTGACTTAAATTTTTAATCATTGAAGATATGCCAAACTCCCACTGTGGACAAGCTGTGGATAAATTCACATAATTTACTAATTCGCCCAAATTAGGCTCTGAAATAGTTACCTTATCACCAATTTTATGAGTAAATCCCTCACCTACGACGTCTCTATCTTCAGTTGGGGCAAATAAGGTTCCTAAAAATAACATAAAACCATCTGGATATTGATGATGTCTTCCAATTGTTTGATTTACCAAATCTTCTGGATCCCTGCTTATTTCTGACATAGAGCTTGAACCATTTAATATATATCCTTCTTCGCCTTCAACTTTTAATGTAATATGAGCTGATTTCATATCATCTAGTGAATAAGTATCATCAAAAATTCTTATAAAGGGTCCAATTGAACAAGAGGCGTTATTGTCTTTAGCTTTGCCCAAAAGAAGAGCCGAACGCCCTTCAACATCTCTTAAGTTAACATCGTTACCAAGAGTAGCTCCTTTGATTATGCCTTTGCTGTTAACCGCTAAAACGATTTCTGGTTCAGGATTATTCCAATTTGAAATGGGATTTAGACCTACTTCTGATCCAAAACCAACTGATGATAAAGTCTGAGCTTTAGTAAAAACTTCAGCATCTTTACCAATTCCAACCTCTAAGTATTGTGACCATAAACCTTCTTTAATAAGTGCATTTTTAACTTCAATAGCTTTTTCTGACCCAGGAATAATATTTTGCAGACTGTCACCAATCAATCCACCAATATGATTTCTAAGACTTTCTGCTTTTTTAGGATCACCTGCTGCTCTTTCTTCAATTACTCTTTCAACCATTGATTTAGCAAATGTTACACCGCATGCTTTAATTGCTTGAAAATCACAGGGAGCAAGTAGGTGATATTCTGAATTTTTTTTAAAGCTTAATTCAAACAATTCTTCAACTGAAATTAATTTTATACCTTGAACGTTATTTAAATATTTTTTTATATCTTCTAATTCAAGCAAATCTCTTACAGTAGGGATCTCTTTAGATGTAATGTCATATACATTTCCATCTTTTATTCTAATTAAACATGGTCCATTTTTCGAATTGTCCCATATTCGTCCAATAAAACATCCCTTTGAGTAATCCATTCAGCTCTCCTTAAAAAACTACTGATGATAATATAAATGAAAATTTGAATATTTAAATTTAATTATATAGTGTTTAATTTTATTTACTTTTAAGAGGTGTTGTAATGAGTGCTTTTTTTGAATTAAGAATTTATCAAATTGCTCCTGGAAAAATGAATGAATGGGTTTCGTTTATGGAGAAAACTATAATGCCTTTTCAAGTAGAAAAAGGTATGGTTATACATGGCAGTTTTGTAATGGATAGTTCAGACCAATTCGCTTTAGAGAATGGTGAACGTGTAATGAATTCTGAACAAAAAGGAAATACATATGTCTGGATTAGAAGATTTGAAAATCAAGATGAAAAAGTAAAACTTTACAAGGCTGTTTATGAAAGCAAAGAGTGGTTAGAAAATATTGCTCCAACAGTCGCAAAACTTGTAGATAGAAATTCTATACTTGTTCAGAACTTAAGCTCCACTCCACTATCTGTAATGAAATAAAAAGGATAAATTTTTGATACAATTATATGGTAGAAGAAATTCTATAAACGTCCAAAAGGTCTCATGGGCTCTTTGCGAACTAAATCTTGAATTTAAATGGCATGATGAGCATGGAAAGTTTGGAAAAGTTGACGTAGAAAATTATGAAAAAATAAATCCTCAACTTATCGTCCCAACTTTAGATCACAACGGATCTGTAATTAAGCAGTCAAATGCGATTGTGAGATACTTATATAGAAAATATACAGATGTATATGAAATTTCTAAAGACGAAGATATTGCAATTGCTGAGTCATGGATGGAATTTCAAACAACTGATTTGCAACTAAATATGACGCCGATATTTTGGGGATTAGTTAGAAATCCACCAGAAGATCGTGATCAAGAACTGATTGATAAAAATATTATTTTATTAAATGAAAAGTTTGAAATTTTTGATAAATTTTTAGAAGGTCATGAATATATTTTAAATAATAAATTTGGTATGTCAGATATTATAATGGGCGCTGCTTCTTATAGATACCTTTCTTTACCTATTGAACGCCCAAATCTTTTAAACTTAAAAAGTTGGTATGATAAAATAAGCAACCGTGATTGTTTTAAAAAGAATATTTTAGGTACTTTTTCCTAGATTGATGAACATGATCTTTAGGAGATTTTTTCATGGATAAAATTGGATTTATTGGCTTAGGAAATATGGGTAGGCCACTAGCAGAAAGATTAATTAAAAAATATAAACTTTATGCTTACGACCTTGAAAAAACCAACCTTCAATATTTCACTGATAAAGGTGCTATAGCTTGTTCATCTCCTTCCGAGGTTGCATCTAAAGTTAACGAAGTCTTCTTATGTCTACCAACAAGCGCAATAGTAGAAACAGTTATTAATGGAGATAAGGGATTAGCTATCTCAGCGAAAAGAGGTTCCTATATAATTGATATGACCACTGGAGAACCAGAAATAACAAGAAAAATATCTGATAAACTTAAAGAAAAAAATATTAATTTTTTAGATGCCCCAGTAAGTGGAGGTCCAAAAGGAGCTCATCAAGGAAATATAGCTATAATGGTAGGTGGAACAGAAAGCCAATTTGTAAAAATAAAACCTATAATGGATGATATAAGTTCAAATATTTTCTATGCAGGTAAAATAGGATCAGGACACTCAATTAAAGCTGGAAACAACTTACTTAATTTGATTTGTAGGATGGCAACTTTTGAAGTTATCTCACTACTTGTTAAAGATGGTGTTGATCCAAAAAAAGCAGTTGAAATTATTCAAAAAAGCTCTGGTAGAAACTATGCTACTGAAATCACACTACCTGATAATATTCTTTCTGGTAAAATGGTCCAAGGTTTTAGTACAGGCTTAATGAAAAAAGATGCAGGAGTAGCAACTAAAATAGCTGATTCAAATAACGTTGAAATTCCATTAGGAAAATTGTCTCAAGAACTTTTAAAAAACACTATCGATGAATTTGGTGAAAACGCTGATATGAGCAATGTTGCTCTTACCTATGAAAAATTAACTGGCGCTAAAATCCGTCCATAAAAATTTATATTCTTACTAAATAATACGATCCAGTGTTGCTTTAATTTGTAAAGCTAAAAACTTAGAAAAAATTCTGCACTGAGCTAAACTTCCTGCATGAAACCAAAGTCCTGGCTGTTTGGTTTGCATCCACATATTTCTTAACTCTTGCCTTTCATCATCAAATCCCCAAATAGGGCCAATTTTGTCTACAACTGATTTGCCAAATAATTCATCAACAACATATTCTTGGCCTTTATATCCAGTAGCCGTAACCATCAAATCTATGTCAAGCTTTTCACCTGATTTCATTTCAATACCAGAGGATGAAAAATTTACAATATTTGAAAATTGTAAAACTTTTATCTTACCATCTGCGATTAAATCTGATGCTCCTACATTGAAATAATAACCACCGCCCCTTGTTAAATATTTAAATTGCCACCCAGAGTTTTCTTCTCCATATTCAAGGTTAAAGCCAACTCTTGTAAGTTTATCCAAAAGCGGTTTATCAATTCTCTTTGTTTTTTCAGTTAATAACTGGTGTGTCTTTTTGAGTACTTGTAGAGGTGTTGAAATGGTTATTAAATCACAATCATCAGTATTTGGACCTTCACTATATAATTGATATGGCAATTGTGCGCTCGGTTCCACATTGACTACCATAGATGGTGAGCGTTGCACGATTTTTACATTTGCTCCGTGCACATAGAGATCTTGTGCAACATCATGTGCACTTGTTCCAGTCCCGTAAACTAGAACATTTTTTCCATTGTAGTGTTTTCCATTATCATAATCTGCTGAATGAATAACCTCACCTTTATAGTCATCTATACCAGGTATTTTGGTGCGATTTGGAACTGAACTTACACCAACAGCCATCACAATATGCTTTGGCTTCATAATCTTAATAGTGCCATCAGATAATTTGAGTTTTACTTTCCAGTGCTTTTTATTTTCGTAATATTCCGCCCCAATAAATTTTGTATTAGTCCATGCATTTAATTCCATACTTTCAACATAATACTCAAACCAACCTGCCAACTTATCTTTCGGAATATATGTTGGCCAGGTAGAAGGAAAAGGCATATATGGTAAATGATTGACATGTGTCTGATTATGCAATTTTAAAGAATGATATCTATTTCTCCAGTTATCACCTATTCTTTCATTTTTATCTACAATAAGTGTGTCTATATTTTGTTGTTTAAGCCTTGCTGCAATTGAAAGACCAGCCTGACCACTTCCAACTACAATCACTTCTGGTTCCCTATTTTTATACAGTCTATCTTCATTTCTTTTATCTAACCAATTAGGTCCTTCTATAATATTTTGATATTGTTCAATATTTTTTTTATCAGAAGAACTTAGATCACTAAGGGCAGTCAGTAGACTCCATGCTTTGAAAGAACCCTTTCTTTCTTGATCTTCAAATAGACGAACTACTCCCTCACAATTTCCAAACTTTGTTTTGAATCTTAAAATAACTTCTATAACATTTTTTCCAGCTCTTATGACTTCTCTGGGAAGTGTTCTTTGCTGGTCAATTTGGAAACTCTTGGCATAGACGTCCATTATTTTGTTGTAAAGATTTTCAATTACTTTCGATTTTCCCGATACAGTTTGTATCTTCCATGTAAGGGCTAAAATGTCTCTCCAATGACTATCTTCAAAAAACAGATTGGAAAGAATTTTTATAGATTCATCTTTATTTTTTTGCTGTGAAATAGCTTCATTGAAACTCTGTAGCCAATTATCCACTTCACTTCTGATATTAATGATTTGGTTGTCTAACACAGTAAGCCTCAATAAATTCGGTGTAATTTTAGATGTCTATAATATCAAACTATAGTTTGTAATAATATAAATTTTTTATAAGATATTTCTACATGATTTTTGTGAAGGATTAATTATGAATAGATTAGAGCAAATTGCACAATTTATGTTAGATCAACATAATTCAAAACAAAACTATGAAAACTTACCAGAAACATTAATGCCTAAAGATTTTGATGAAGCTTATAAAATACAAAAAATCTTTCAAGAAAATTCTGGAAGAGGTAGCTTGGGTGGTTTTAAAATTGCTTTAGCTTCTAAAGTGCAGCAACAACTATGTGGGATAGACCATCCTGTTGCTGGTGGTATTTTTGCAAATGAAATCAAGTCAAGTCCTTCAACCTTTGAATTAGAAAACTTTCATGGATTAGGGTTGGAATTCGAAATAGCTGTAACATTATCAGATGATTTGAAACCTGAAATGGGACCATTTAATAAAGATAATATTAGAGAATTTATAAAATCCCTGTCACCTGCTTTTGAATTAATTATAGATCGAAATGCAGATTATTCTAATATAAATCCACTATCAATGATAACAGATAATGCTTGGTGTTCTGGTATAGTTATGGGCAAAGAACTTCCAAATTGGGAAAAATTAAACCTAGATATTGTTAGATCACAATTACTTTGGAATGATGAAATTCCCCAAGACGCAATGATAAAGGACGCTAACCCACTTGAGTCATTATCTTGGGTTTCGAACCTATTAACTTCATTGGGAAGAACTATCCCAAAAGATAGTGTTATAATTACCGGAAGCGTGATTAAGACTCGTGCTCCTAATAAAGGTGATCACATAATATATAAAGTTGAGGATCTATCAGAAGTAGAGATTAAGATAATTTAATTTAAAATATTATACTCTAACAATGATCGTATGATCATGTTAATAGCTGATATACTAAAAAAAATGAGTAACAAATTTTTAAATGTTTTAGCATTTACTTTATTTCTAAGCTTTTCTCCTATTTGAAACCCTATTACTGCAACCACTGACCCAAGAGCTCCATAAATAAACATATTAGGCTGAAAAACACCTGTTGCTATATATCCAATTGATACAGGTATACACCCAATGGTAATTAAAAAACCACTAACATCAACAAATTGTTTAGGTTTTACATTTTTCATTAATAAATACATAGTTACTGGAACTGCCCATATTGATGCTGCACCTCCTACTAAACCTCCTAATGCCCCAAGACCACCTTGCCAAAAATTGTCATGATTAGGTTTCATTTTAAAATTAAAACCAAAAACTTGCAGACAAACAAATAAAAGAACTGCAACCGCAAAAATGAGACGAACTACATCGTCTCCAATTTGATTTGCATAAAAAGAAGTAATTAAGATACAAACTACCAACGACGTAGCGAAATATTTATAATTTTTTACTAATTCTCTAGGATTATCTGCCTTACTCAACTGCCAAATGTTTGCAACGGTCATTGGTATTAGATTAAGTCCTAATGCCATTAATGGTGAAACAAAAAAAGTCATAATTGTAATTGCTGTTGTTGGAAGACCAATGCCAATTACCCCTTTAACAACGCCAGCAACAAAAAAAGCAAAGCTAACTATTAGTGCAACTTCGTTTGAGTTAGTTGATATATCCAATTATTAAACCTTGAAAAATGTCATTTTATAAAATTTTTAATATCATGTATTTCAAAATTAATTTAGTCATTTCTTTGTAAAAAAATCAGTTCAGCCTTAAAATTATTACCCCAAAAAATAAACCTAATATTAATAAACTTTTAGTTAAATTTATCTTCTCTTTTAAGAAAAATACTCCCAATAAAACAGCAAAAAGGATAGAAGTTTCTCTCAAAGATGAGACCACAGCAATAGGTAAATATAAACATGCCCATACAACTATAGCATAAGCCGCATAAGATGCCGTGCCACCTATAAAAAAATACATTTTCCCAGAAAGAATTATTCTTTTTAAAATTTCTTTTTCTTTACAACGCGCAAAAACATAAAAGATAAATCCATTGGCTATAGTCATTACACTATAAAACCCTACAGGATTTTGTGTAACTCTTGCCCCGTATCCATCCACAAGAGAATAGCTAGCAATAAAAAACCCTGTAACAACAGCCAAAACAAAGCCTTTAACCTCAGATTTCTTAAGTAGAAATTGTTTCAAACCATAAATTATCAAAGAAAATGAAATTAAAAAAATGGCAAAGATTTCTTGTTTTGAAATTTCTTCATGAAAAAACAAAAAACTTACTATTAAAATAATTAATGGAGACAAACCTCTTGCTATAGGATAAATCTCTGACAATTCTCCATATCTATATGCATTTAAAAGGAAAACTTGATAAAAAAAATGTAATAAAGAGCTAGCTATTATGAATTTCAAACCATCTATGTTAGGCAATCCAAAAAATAAAATACCAATTATAGCAAATGGAATATGACCTAGAACCACTGAAGTCATACTTAAGAATTTATCTTCAGATCCCTTTAAAACAAAATTCCAAGTAGCGTGTAGAAAAGCAGCGAATAAAACCGCAATAATAATGAATGTTTCTATAATAAAATACCTTTACTCTATTAGATTAATTTTACTAATCTAATCTAACTACAGTAGCAAAGAGTTTTGTAAATAAAAATAGAACATGAAAGCTAAAAATTTTGAGTTTCATTTGGTAAAATCTAACTTAATCTCATCAATTCAAACCAGATGAATTCTCAAAACTATGTCTTTGTATATAATGTTTATTTCAAATTTATTACATTAAAAATATTTAAATCAAAACTTCAATTAGAAATGGGCCTTTTTCTTTAAGTCCATGTTTAAAATATTTTACTAAATCTTCAATGTTTTCAACTTTAACGGCGTCTACTCCCATTCCCTTTGATATAGAGACCCAATCTAATGCTGGATCTTTTAAAGACAACATTTCCATTGCCGATTTTCCTGGGTTATCAACACCTACGTTTGTTAATTCTCCTTGAAGGATCTTGTAACTTTGGTTTGCAAAAATTAGTATAACTATATCTAAATTTTCTCTTGCCATAGTCCATAAAGACTGGACGGTATACATGGCGCTTCCATCACCTTCTAATGAAATAACTTTTTGATCTGGAGATGATATTGCCGCTCCAATTGCTACAGGCATTCCAAATCCTATAGATCCTCCACAGTTATTCAGCCATGTATGTGGATGTGATCCTGAAGTTTGATAAAAGAATTCTCTTCCAGTAGTTACAGATTCATCAACTATGATCGCATTTTCTGGGATTAATGCACCTAATACCATTCCCAATGACATTGGGTTAATTGGACCTTTAGGAATGTCTGGAATATCAAATTTTGAAATAGTACTAGGAGTATTATTTGATATTCCAATCCTATCTGATAACTCTTCGACAACTGTAGTGATATCATCTGATATAGAAGCTAATTCAAAAAATTTAGTAGAATCTTGTGTTAAGACTCCAGGCTTATTTGGATATGCAAAAAAGGCGACTGGTCGTCTAGCTCCTATTATTATAATGGTGTCAAAGTCTTTAAGAACTTCAACTGCTTTATCAACGACGTACGGTATTCTTACTGAATTTATTCTTCCCGCACCTTTATCTAAACGAGCATTAAACCAATCAGTTTTAATTGGACAGCCCACTTTGTCCGCTACTTTTGCCAATTTAATAAGGTTGTTTTCTTCTAAAGCCTCACCACCAACAAGTATTAGAGGGTTCTTTGCATCTTGAAGTTCTAAAATTGCTTCCTCTATTATTTTAGAAGAAACTATCTTAGATTTCATATTTAATTCCATAGACTCAATTTTGCTTCCTTCATTCCATGCGGTATCACCAGGCAAGATTAGAGTTGCAATTTTCCCAGGTTTTATATTTGCTTGTCCAATTGCTTCAGCTCCGTCCTTTGCAATATCTTTTGAAGATTTACTCGTTTTTACCCAATGTGAAACTGGTCTCGCTATTCCTTCAATATCTGAAGTTAACGGAGCATTTAATTTTATATGATCAAGAGCGTGCTCGCCTACTATATTTACAACTCCTGAATTAGCTTTTTTTGCATTATGCAGATTTGCAAGTCCATTTGCTAAACCAGGACCTAAATGTAGTAAAGTTGATGCTGGTGACCTTTTCATTCTAAAGTAACCGTCAGCAGCACCAGTAGCACAACCCTCAAAAAGACATAACACACTTCGCATATTTTGATATTTATCTAGAGCTGCAACGAAATGCATTTCTGATGTTCCAGGATTGGTAAAACAGACCTCAACATTACCTTCTAATAAAGTACCAACTAAACTCTCTGCTCCGTTCACAAGACCCTCCAATCTTATTTTTAATTAACATATCAAATTAAAAATCTAATTGGTAATAATTTAATTTTATGTAAAACTTTATTGAATTTGTTTTGAGAATTTTATGTTTAAATCTTTAATAGAGAAAAATGAAAAACGAAGCCAACTTTCTATGATGGCTCAATATCTAAATACATGTTTTATGATTAGTACTATTGAGCATGAATATTTAGTAAATATTGAAAAAGGCGTTGTAAAAAATGTAGAAGAAGGACCTTTTGTAATGCCAAGCTATGTCTTTAAATTAACTGCACCTAAGAACGAGTGGATAAAATTTTTACAACATACTCCTGAACCGGGGTCTCATGATATTATTGCAATGCTTCGAAGAAAAGTTTTGAAATTTGAAGGAGATCTCCATCCTTTAATGTCTCACTTACTATACTTCAAATTACTTCTGGCCTCCCTAAGACCAGCGGAGAGTAAAAATGAAAATTGAAAAAGAACCTATTTCTGGTCAATATGGAAAATTTAAAATTGATGGTATTGACTATAGGATATATTGGGAAGAAGCCGGTCAGGGCATTCCTTTAGTTTGCCTACATACTGCGGGATCTGATGGTAGACAATATAGAGCTCTTTTGAATGATAAAAAAATATTAGAAAAGTTTAGGGTTATTGTATTTGATATGCCATGGCATGGAAAATCCTCGCCACCCGAAAATGCTAAAGTTGGAAATTATAAACTATCAACTGACTTTTATATTTCTCAAATTATGAGCTTTATAAATGGTTTGGAATTAGTAAAGCCAGTTGTAATGGGCTGTTCTATAGGCGGAAGAATTATTCTTCATTTAGCAATAAATTTTCCAGATAAATTTAGAGCATTAATTGGACTTCAAAGTGCTGGTCATTTGGATCCTTATTACGATATCAGTTGGTTACATAGACAAGATGTACATGGAGGAGAGGTTTGCGGAGGGATTGCTTATGGCTTAATGGCACCAACAAGTCCTGAAAGTGATAAGTTTGAAACGATGTGGCATTACATGCAAGGTGGACCTGGAATTTTTAAGGGAGATTTATTTTTTTATAAGTTCGATGGAAATATTGGCAATGAAATTAAAAAAATTGATAATTCAAAATGTCCAATTTATTTATTAACTGGTGAATATGATTACTCAGCAACACCAGAGGAAACAAAATCTCTAGCTGACACTATTGGTATCGAAATGATCAAAATGAAAAATGTAGGTCATTTTCCAATGAGTGAAAATCCAAAAGAATTTTTAAAATATCTACATCCAGTTTTAAATAAAATTAGTTAACTACCAGTCTTTTCCAGCTGTCCATCCACCATCTACAATTAAATTTGTCCCAGTACAAAAACTTGCTTCATCACTCGCAAGATATAAAACTGCACTAGAAATTTCATTAGGTTCTCCCCAACGTTTCATAGCGTGCAAGTTCCTAACTTTTTGAGAAGCTTCTTCATCTTGAAAATATCTTTCTGTTAATGGAGTTCTAATAACACCTGGTCCAATAGCATTTACTCTAATATCATACTTCGCTAGATCTACTGCTAGTTGCTTAGTTATTCCGGCAGTAGCATGTTTAGAGGCAGTATAAGCGCACCTATTAGGCGCAGAAGTTACGCTTAAAGTCGAAGAAGTAATTACAATATTACCCTTTATTTTTTTTTCGATGCAGTGCTTTGCAAATGTTTGTGCAGTTATAAAAACTCCAGTAACGTTTATATCAATAACCTTTCTCCATTCTTCAATAGACAATTCTAATGGAGACACAATCTCCCTTATTCCGGCATTACAAAATGCAATATCTAAGCTTCCAAAATGTTCATATGCATTTTTCATGTTTTCAATAGTTTCATTTTGATTTGTTACATCTAATTTAAATGGCTCAGCATTACCACCTGCAGATTTTATTTCTTTAGCCACCCTGCTAGCCATATCAAAATCTAAATCTGAAACAGCTACATTTGCACCTTCTTTTGCAAAACTTAAACCTGTTTGACGACCAATTCCACCTGCTGCTCCAGTAATAAACACAGTTTTGTTTGTAAATCTCATTGAAAAATCCCCCTGTTAATGCAAAGTTTATTTGAATTAGCCTTTTTGACAACATTAATCTTTATTGGAGTAATCGATTGGACATAGAACATTTAGTATTTGAAAATGGACCTAAAAGAGTTGGCCCCTTTAGTCATGCTGTTAAAGCTGGTGAATTTATTTTTATTACTGGACAAATGCCAACATTGCCAGAAAATCCTGACGTACTAGTAAGTAATGATGTTGAAAAACAAACACATCAAGTTATGAAAAATCTAATTAGTGTTTTAGATAATTGTGGCTCTTCTCTCGAGAGAGTAACTTTCGTAAGAGTGTATTTAGTTAACTTCCAAGACTTCGACAAAGTCAATAAAATTTATAAATCCTATTTCAATGAAGACAAACTTCCTGCTAGAACATGTATTGGTGTAACTGGACTTGCTGTAGGTGCTTCAGTTGAGATTGATCTAGTAGCAAAAGTTTAAATAAGAAAAATTTGTCTATGAAAAGAAAATATAGCCCTTTTAAAAAAGGTATTTTTACTGGCTTTGGTTTCCCTGGCATAGGAATGAGCTCAGCAATGTTTGGATATGGTGTTTTTGCTGCAGAAGCTGGACTAGATCTATATCTGTGTTTAGGTTCAGTTTTAATTTTATGGAGCATGCCTGGTATGGTTATTTTTGTGTCTCTTTTTTCAATAGGCACACCAATCTTCTTGCTATTTACTACTGTTTTATTGGCTAACATGAGACAATTTTTTTTGGTCTTATCTGGCCTTACATTAATGAATATTCACAAACATAAATTATCTTTTATTACAAAATTATTTTGGGCTCACCTCATTAGTCCCACTGGTTGGGCTGAATTAACCAAAGTAAAAAATGAAATAGACGAAAAAGATTTATTTAAATTTTTTCAAGGTCTTAGTTTGGCATTGGTAATATTTAATTCAACTACAACAATTATTGGTTACAAATTATATGATTTTTTACCTAATGATATTGTTTCTATTCCCGTATTTATAATGCCATTATATTTAACCATCTTAATGCTAAGAGCTATTGAAATTTATTACAGATTAGCAGTTGTTACTGGAGGGATTATCGGGCCCCTTTTATTTCCATATATTGGTGATTGGAGTTTGATTGTTGCAGGATTAGTTGGCGGTTCCGTTGGCTTGATGGTCAGTTATCTTTTGAATAAGGATAAAATTAATGTATGAGAATTCAATAATTATACCTGAAATAATGCCTTGGATAATGCTTTTAGTCGCTAGTTCAGGTATTTTTGTTTGGAGATTTTTAGGAGTAGTTTTATCTAGTAAAATACAAAAAGATAGTTTTTTTGCAAAATGGATCAATGCTATTGCATTTGCTATGACGACAGCTTTAATGACTAGAATCATAATTTTCCCAACAGGAGCGTTGGCCGAAACTGAATTGATTGAAAGAATAGCACCTTTTTTAATTGGTATAATTATATTTTTATTTTTCCCAAAAAAACCAATTTTTGGTTTAGCAATAGGAGTGCTCTTCTTTAGCGTTGGAATATTTATATCTTAGATATTTTAATCTTCAGACACAAGTTGCTTAGCTATTATCAATTTTTGAAGCTCATTAGTTCCCTCACCAATAGCCAACAAAGGAGCATCCCTATAATATCTCTCAATATTATACTCCGGCGAATACCCAAATCCGCCATGAATTCTCATTGCTTCTGTAGAGTTAAACAACGCCGTTTCAGTAGCAAAAAGCTTTGCCATTCCGGCTTGTAAATCTGATCTATTACCAGAATCATATGCCTTTGCAGCTTGTTCAGTTAATAATCTAGAAGCTTCAAGTTTCGTTGCCATCTCAGCTAATTTAATTTGAATTGCTTGGTGTTCACTAATTGGTTTTCCAAATGTCTTCCTTATTTTTGCATATTCTATTGAATCTTCGAGAGAGGCTCTAGCCACACCGACGCCACGTGCAGCTACATTAATTCTTCCTAATTCAAGGCCCGCCAAAATTTGTTTGAGCCCTTTTCCTTCTATTTCACCAATCAAGTTAGAAGTTGGTACTTTTACATTTTCAAGTTGAACTTCTCCTGTATCAATTCCCCTGTAACCCAATTTTTTGAGTTTTCTTGATACAAATCCATCTTTCTTTTCAAC
>ENA-OSEY01000409-OSEY01000409.1-marine-metagenome-genome-assembly--contig:-NODE-409-length-31747-cov-4.267351_pt1 | contig 31747 bp, 31 predicted proteins | sample MGYA00248465_ERZ534230 | MGnify/ENA primary metagenome ERZ534230 (study PRJEB26409, sample SAMN06344110) | marine metagenome | isolation source: Sea water from surface | place: Atlantic Ocean:Southern... | reverse complement strand
CTATTAGAATTAATTTCTTGAAAGCCTTACATTTATTGACACGGAGAGGTGGCTGAGTGGTTGAAAGCGCTCCCCTGCTAAGGGAGTATAGGGTAACCCCCTATCGAGGGTTCGAATCCCTCTCTCTCCGCCAGTGGATTGAATGAACTAAAAAACTACATCCTTATCTTTTATTCAGTTAATATTTCCCCTAAATGAGGGAAATTATGAATTTTAAAGGTTTGGTTTTAATATTTTTTACAATTTTTTTAGCTATTTCTTGCTCTGTAGAGAATGATTCATCAAACAAAGTCTCATGGAGTATTTCTGAAGGAGTAGAGTATCCTGAGGGCGGAAAACTTTCGAGAGCAGAAGATGGTGTAATGCTTGCCGATGGTACCTTGATTGTTGCCGATCAAAGACATGGTCTCTCTATAATTGATCAATCTGGAAATGTTACTCCTTTTGGAGATTTTGAGTCATTGGGTTATGAACATAATCCCCCTAAAATTGAATCTGGTCCTAATGGCGTCCATCTCACACCAGATAAGCAGCATGTGATTACTGCTGATGTTTTCAATGGAAAGATTTATAAGACATCGATAGAAAATAACTCTACTGAAATAATTTATGCTCATAAGTACGGAGCAAATACGGCAAGAGAAGACTCGACGGGATCGTTATGGTTTACTCAATCTACTGAAAATCAAAATGAAGAGAGGTTATTTGGTGCATTAGATAAAGCCATTCCAGATGGAGCTTTATATAGGCTCTCTTTTTCAGAAGATGGCTTCGCTTCAAAGCCTGAACTAGTGATTGATAATCTATACTTTGCGAATGGATTTTACATAGATGAAGGGAAAAATAAACTTTATCTCTCTGAGATGATGAAAAATAGAGTCTTGGTTTTTGATCTAGATGTATCCACTGGATCTCTTTCCAATCAAACGACTTTGGCGATTATGCCTACACCAGACAACATGGAGCTCAGCAGTGAAGGTGATTTGTGGGTGGCATCACCTTTATCAAACCAAATATTATCAATTGATGTGGAAAGTGGAGCAGTGACGGTAGTATTTGATGCTCAAACTGATATTGGTTTTGAAAGTATGAAGACAGGTATAGAGAGAATAGAGAATGGTGAGGGTTTCGCCGATCTTCTTTCTCCCGAACTGACCGGTGATATGCCAGGTCTGCTGACTGGTATGATTCTCGGTGATGAGAGCCAACCTTTTTATGTTGCTAATTTAGGGACCGCTTTAATTCAAGTCGCAAAGAAATAAAGGATAATTCATAAATCCATTAGAACATAAACTAAAAGTAATAGTGGAAGGGCTCCTTCCACATGTCAAATATAAGTCTTCAAGAATCCTAGAAGGTGGAGTGTCCTCGGAAGTATTTCTGATTGATGTAGAGTCCAGGAAGGGGGAAGAAAAAATAGTTCTGAGAACCGAAGGTGGCCCACCAGCTGAGAACTCAATAAAAACAGAGTATCTTTTATTGGAAAAACTTCATCAAACAAAAGTTCCTTGTGCAAAACCTATTCATTTAGATCATTCAAAGGAAATTCTTGATAAAGATTTCATGCTTATGACTTATTTAGAGGGAACTATTGAAATCCCTAAAATTAAAAATTTTGGCTTTTTAAATAAAATGGTAGGAATTCTTAAAAAAATACATAATGTTGATACTAAAATTCTACCTACCTTACCTTGTCGTTTTGATCCAACTTATGATCTTTTTGAATTTTTGCCTAATGCAAGAATTAATAAAGAATTGAAAGCAATTCTAAAAGGTTACGATACATCCTATTCAGGCAAACCTGTACTTCTTCATGGAGATTTTTGGCCAGGGAATATACTTTGGACAAAGGATGAAATCTCTGGAGTATTAGATTGGGAATATGCTGCGATAGGTGATCCGGTTTCAGATTTAGCAGTAGCTAGTTTGGAACTTAAATATGACTATGGAAAGAGGGGTGTAGATAGATTCCTAGATCTTTATTCAAAAAACTTTTCTATTGATCAATCACGACTTTCTCTTTGGTTAATTTACGTATCAGCATCTACTTTATTTTTTATTGATGAATGGAACCTAGAAAAGGCAAGAAAGAATCTTATGAAAAGGGAAGCTATGTTGACTATTGAAGAAGAGATTAAGTTCCTTTCGAGTCAATAAAGCTAATTATTCTGTTAAGGTCATGCCAACAATTAGACTCATTCATCAAGATAATGATATTCTGCATAAAAACTAGGAACTAGATTATGAAAAAGATAATAATTTTCTTGGGTGTGATTCTTTTTGGATCTTTAGTTACGAGCTCACCTATTTGTTCAATTAATCAGGAGCTTAATAAGGATACTGCTACAAAACTCCAAGATTTTAGAAATCAAACTTTAAAGACTTGTATGCAATGCAATGGCAATTCATGTAAGTTAAAAGAGTGGTCAAAAGATAAGAAAGGTGACGAGAGTATATGCAAGCTTTTATTTTGCACCCCCAGTTATGTATCAAAATTTTTTGAAAAACCGGCTAACGTTAAATCAGGTAGAACCAAAATCAATTTCTCATATTCCATTAATTCAAAAGGTAAGATTAAGAACATTAGTATCATTTCCTCTAAAGGAGCAATGAATGATAGAGAATCTTATAAATATCTTCAGAGCTTTACATCAAAAACACAATTTGAGCCGCTTTTGGTCTCAGGAAAAGCTTCAACCATAGATAATATTCAAGGTGAACATATTGCTTTCACTGGAAAATATGAAGATGTAAATAAGAATATGCCAGTTAATCAAGGTGTCTGGAGAAATTAATTGATTTTATGATTTATGCTGGAAAAAGCTAAAATCAAAGATTCGTTTGAATTAAGCGATGAGGGTGTTTCTTTTGATGAGGCGTTAGAAACACTCATACACTCTATCAATAATGAAGCAAATTTGACTTTTTTAGGCGAAATAGCGATAAATTTTCAAATAAAACAACATTTAAAAAATAGAGAGCTTATTTCTAGAAAGTATAAAACTCTTAAAACAGAAAAGGTTTCTCCGCCCATCATAGTTATAGGTCTCCCGCGTTCAGGAACAACCTTCTTATTTAATCTTTTGTCTAAAGATAAGAAATTTCGCAGTCCTCTTTTTTGGGAAATGCTGAATCCTTTACCGCTTGTCAAGAACGGCTCTTATAAAGAGAAGGTGAGAATAATAAAATCAAAGGGAATTCTTTTTTTTAAAGAACTATACATCCCTAAGCTCGATGATATTCACAATATAAATTCTCTTAGTCCTGAAGAATGTCTGTTGATAAAAGTTCTCTCGTTGCAAAGTATCCTATACTACTATATGGCTAACACGCCTACTTACTTAGATTACCTTGCTGAGGCCAATAAAAGGGAAAGCTATCTTTGGCATCATAAATTCTTGAGGGTTCTTGAAGAAAATGGAAAGCCTGAAAGGTGGTTGCTCAAGGATCCAAGTCATTTAGGCAATTTAGAAGAGATACTAGGAGTTTATCCAGATGCATGTTTTATACACATTCGCAGAGATCCTTCTGAGACTCTACCTTCTATTTGCAGTCTCACAAAACAAGTAAGAGGAGGATTCTCTAAGAATATTGATTTGAAAGAATTAGGGCAAAAAACATTAGACTTTTGGGCTAAATCAAACGAAAAAAATGAATCCCAAAAATCTAATTTGCCCGAAGATAAATACATGTCTGTTGAATATGAGGACTTGGTTGAGGATCCTATGAATCTAATTAAAGATATTTATGCAAATTTCTCTTTAGAATTTTGTGAAGAAACACAAACAAATATGTTTAAGTATCTTGATAAAGGCAAAGATGAGGCAAGAATTCCGCATAAATATTCTCTGGAAGATTATGGACTTAGCAGAGGAGAAGTTCATAATAAACTAAACTTTTCTTAAAGGATTATACCTATATGAAGATTCTAGTTATGGGATTACCTGGAAGTGGTAAAACTTATTTATCTGAAAGATTACAACCTCTGCTAGAGTCTGCTTGGTTTAATGCAGACAAAGTAAGAACAATGGCTGGTGATTGGGATTTCAGTCCAGAGGGAAGACTAAGGCAAAGCCTACGAATGAAATCCATAGCAGATTTCGAATCATTGCATAATCGAATCGTTATTTGTGATTTTGTTTGTCCTACAGAGGAAACAAGACAAATTTTTGATGCCGACATAACCATTTGGCTAGATACAATTGATGAAGGTCGTTTTGAGGATACCAATGCTCTTTTTGAAAAACCCTCTAAGGTTGATTATCACATAACGGAGTGGAATGATCACAATCATAGTGATGTGGCTGAGGAGATAAAAAAAGATGTTTGACTGGAAAAAACCCACAGTGCAAATGTTAGGTAGATGGCAACCTTGGCATGATGGACATCAAGAACTTTTCAAAAGAGCAGTAAAAAAAACAGGCCAAGTAATCATACAAGTTAGAGACGTCCATGGAGCTTCAGGAGGTGAGGGACAGGATGATAATCCTTTCGAATGGGATAAGGTCTGTCAAAATATATCAGAAGGTCTTAAGAAAGATGGATTTGAAAGAGGAAAAGAATACGAAATTATGATGGTTCCAAACATAGTCAATATTACTTTTGGAAGGGGAGTTGGTTATGTTTTTGAAGAGGAAACTTTTGATGAAAAAATTACTAAAATAAGTGCAACAAAAATAAGAAAGAAAATGCGAGAGGAAGGGGAGTTAGATTAGTAAATGAAAGTCTGTGTAAGCGAATTTACCTATGAAACTTTTGAGGAAATCTTAGAAAAAAATTTCTCTAATGAGGAATTTATCTTAATTAACTCTGAGGGAGAAATCACCAAAGGTGAAGGTAAGCCCGATATTGCTTTAGTTTCTTATGAAATAATGTTTAAGTCTCTAAAGTCAGAAAATTTTTTTGAGAATTATTTGAACCTAATTGATGGATGCAAATATGTTCAGGGTTCTTGGGCAGGTATTGAATCTCCACAAGCTCAGAGTTTAATTGAGCATTCAGAAATTTTCTCTCATGGCGGAGGAATACATGCGATTCCAATTGCCAATTATGTTTTTGCTCAAATGCTTAGATCAATAAAGTCTATTGATGATCATATAGAGTTGCAGCAACAAAAAAAATGGAAACAAATGATGTCAGTTGGAGAACTGACTGATATGACAATTGGAATTGCTGGTTTTGGAGGAATTGGGCAAGAAGTAGCTAGGTTAGCGAAAGCATTTAGGATGAAAGTTTACGCTACAAAAAGAACACCAGTTTTATCTGACAACTTAGATAAGTTATTTAAGCCATCTGAGCTTGATGAAATGTTGGAACAAAGTGATTTTGTAGTCAACTGTTTACCATCCAGCGAGGAAACGCATAAGGTTTTCTCAAGTGATCAATTTAAAGCCATGAAATCTTCTGCAATGTTTATTAATGTTGGGAGAGGAGAATCAGTTGATGAAAATAGCTTGGCAGAAGCTCTCATAAAAAAAGAAATTAACTGTGCTGCGATTGATACAACAGATCCTGAGCCTTTAGTTCAAGATTCTCCTTTATGGACTCTTGCTAATTGCTTTATAACTCCTCATGATTCTGCATGGGGACCAAGGGCTCCCGAAAGGGCAGTAGAACTCTTTATTGAAAATTATCGCCGATTACTGGAAGGTAAAAAACTTATCAACCAGGTATAAAAAAGGCCACGCAAGTGGCCTTTTATTATTAAGAGTAATTAACTAGCAAATCCCACGACGGCTTTAACTTCAAGAAACTCTTCGAACCCAAAAGGGCCCCATTCTCTTCCATTTCCTGACTGTTTATATCCACCGAAAGGGGTTGTAAAGTCTGCAGAAGCGCCGTTTATAGCTATACTTCCCGCCCTTATCCTATTTGCAATTTTTTTCGCATGCTCTACATCTCCTGAAGATACATAACCATAGAGACCATATTCCGTATCATTGGCTATTTCTACAGCTTCTTCCTCGTCTTTGTAAGGAAGGATTGATAAGACTGGACCAAAAATCTCCTCTCTAGCAATTGTCATATCATTATTAACATTAGCAAAGACAGTTGGTCTCACGAAGTAACCTGCGTTTAAGCCTTCAGGTTTTCCAGGTCCACCAGCTACAAGTTCAGCTCCTTCCTCAATGCCTTTCTCGATAAGACCCTGAATTTTATTGAATTGTACTTCGCTTACAACAGGACCAATACCTGTGTCTTCAGCAAAAGGATCTCCAACTTTTGTTGATTCTGCTGCTCTTTTTGCAATTTCCTTTGCTTCATCATGCCTTGATTCAGGAACTAACATTCTAGTTGGTGCATTACATGATTGACCACTGTTATTGAAACAATGTTTAGCTCCACCAGTAATTGCAGACTCAAAATCTGCATCATCTAAGATAATATTAGCTGATTTTCCACCAAGCTCTTGTGCAACTCTTTTTACAGTATCAGCGGCACCCTTCGCCACTGCGATACCAGCACGAGTTGAACCAGTAAATGACATCATATCTATTCCAGGGTGAGATGACATTGCTTCACCTACAGTCGGTCCATCTCCATTTACTAGATTAAAAACACCTGCAGGAACTCCTGCCTCATGAAGCACTTCTGCAAATATCATAGCATTTAGAGGTGCCATTTCAGTTGGCTTGAGTACCATAGTGCAGCCAGCAGCAAGAGCAGGTGCAACTTTGCAGGAAATTTGGTTAATTGGCCAATTCCATGGAGTTATCATCCCCACAACACCAATAGGCTCTCTTCTAAGAACAGTTGTTCCTTTAGTTTCTTCCCATTCAAAACTCTGAAGAATCTCAATAGCTTGAGCAAAATGTCCTAAACCTGTAGCTGCTTGAGCAGCTTTTGAGAGCGTCAAAGGGGCCCCCATTTCTGATGAAATAGTTTCAGCAATTTCATCATATCTAGACTGGTAAACTTCAACTATTTTGCCAAGAAGAGCAAGTCTTTCTTCTACTGTTGTTTGACTGAATGTATTGAAAGCTTTTGATGCTGCTTGGACAGCATTATCAACATCAGCAGCACTTCCCATTGCAATTTGCCCAATGACTTCTTCATTCGATGGATTCAGTACATCGAACATATTCTTTCCATCTACAGGATCAACCCATTCACCGTTAATGTAAAATTGTTCATAAGTTTTCATTATTTCTCTCCGTATAATATGTTCAATAAGTATATCCTAGGATTGAGCAAAGTTAACCTAAAATCGATAGTTTATCTATTCATTAAACTTGCTTTCAATTGACTTTGAATTCTCTCAGCCCACAATGCTATATATTTCCTAGTCTCCCTTGGATCGATTATCTCATGCACTGAAAAAGCTTCAGCTCTAGGGAAAGGACTTTGATTTTTTGCCATTTTTTCTTCTAGCTCTTTTCTTTTAGCTTCAGGATTCTTTGCAGAAGCAATTTCTTTTTTGAATGCGACTGCAACCCCTCCTTCCAGAGGCAGAGGTCCTGACTCTGCTGATGGCCAAGCAAGAACATAACCATCTGGTCCGTAATGAGCTGCTGCTGCAACTCCGAAAGATTTTCTTATCATTATTGTTGACCATGGTACTTTTGACTCAGTTGTTGCTAAAACAGCCTCAGTTCCATGAAGTATAGTTCCAGCTCTCTCTGCATCAGGGCCAATCAAAAAACCAGGTTCATCTACTAAGCTAACTATTGGTATTCTGAATGTGTCACATAATCTTATAAATCTTGAAGTTTTCTGAGCTCCTTCAGCAGACATTGATCCAGCATAAAAATTAGAGTCATTAGCAAATATCGCTACAGGAAAGCCATTTATTCTTGCAAAACCTGTAATAATTCCCTTTCCAAAAAATTTGGTCATTTCGAAGAAAGAATCCTTATCAAAAACTAACTTCACTATGTCTCTCATTTCATAAGATCTCTTTCTATCTTTTGGAATAATTGAAAGAAGTTCTTCTTCTTTCCTATCTATAGGATCATTACAATCAACTTTTTCTGAAAGCTCATAAATATTTTGAGGTAGATAAGAAAGAAAAGATTTAATTTGCAAAAATGCATCCTCCTCAGAATCTGCAACATTATCAGTAACTCCATTGAGTTTATGAATTTCTGACCCACCTAATTCTTCCTTGGTCATCTTTTTTCCAAAGGCTCTTTCAACAACCGCAGGGCCTGCAACTAATATTTGGGCTGTCTCCTTTGTCATTACTCTGAAATGAGAAGCAACGAATCTAGCAGCAGGCATACCCGCTACAGGTCCCAATGCAGCAGAAGCCACAGGAATTTCTCTTAGAGTTTCTGCAACTGATTTAAATCTAGATTTTGAAAAGACAGGATCTCCACCGTAACCTCCAGATTTTTTTCCCGGTCCTGCAACAGATCCACCTCCGCCTTCATGCAGTCTTATAAGGGGAACTTTAAATTTAAGGGCCAATTCCTCCGTGTAAACACTTTTCCTTAGTCCTGCAGCATTTGGTGAGCCACCTTTTACAGTGAAATCTTCACCACCCACAACAACTTGTTTATTATTAATTTTTCCGAATCCTAAAATGAAATTTGCTGGTGTTAAGGACTCTAATTTTCCATCCGAGTCTACTTCCACACCGCCTGCAATTTCACCTTGCTCATGAAAAGAATCTTTATCAAGCAATATGTTAATCCTCTCTCTTAGCGTGAGCCTTCCTTTCTCGTGTTGAATCTTAATTGCCTCCTCACCACCTTGAGCTTTAGCCAACTTTCTTCTTTTTTTTATTTCGACTGTTTCTTTTTTCCAATTCATAACTACTGGTGCCCCGTACAGGATTTGAACCTATGGCCTCTGGATTAGGAATCCAGCGCTCTATCCGACTGAGCTAACGGGGCCTTTTAATTATTTTAACAATTTAATGTTGATTTTATCTTCTCTTTGTTTATTATTCTTTTTGCACCGATTTGAACCAGCTTGCGGGTGCTTTATAAATACTGCTAAAGAGGATTCTTCGAAATAGACCTGTTTAGCAATAGCTGGCAGGTTTTTTTTTGGAGAAAATAATGAGTTATGAAGGTAAAAATTTAGAAACGATAGCTTTACATGCGGGATGGAGAGCTGATGAAACAACTGGATCAGTTGCAGTGCCTATTCATCAAACCACAAGTTATTTATTTGAAAGTACAGATAAAGCAGCAAATCTATTTGCTCTAGCTGAACTTGGAAACATCTATACAAGAATAATGAATCCAACTAATGCAGTTCTTGAAGAAAGGATGGCAGCAATTGATGGGGGGGCAGCTGGCTTAGCAGTTTCCTCAGGTCAAACAGCATCAGCTTATTCAATACAAAATCTTGCTAGAGCAGGAGATAATATAGTTTCATCCTCTCATCTTTATGGTGGTACTTATAACCAATTCAAAAATAATTTATCGGAAATGGGCATAGAAGTTAGATTTGTTGATCCAACGGATCCAGAAAACTTCAAGAAAGCCACAGATGAAAATACTAGAGCTTATTTTGGTGAAACCCTACCAAATCCCAGACTTCAAGTTTTTCCGATCAAAGAAGTCTCAGAAATTGGAAGACCTTTAGGCATACCTCTAATAGTTGACAATACAGCCGCACCTATTTTCTGTAGACCTTTTGATCATGGTGCAGCAGTGACTACCTACTCAACCACAAAATATATTGGAGGCCATGGAACCTCTATCGGAGGTTTAATTATTGATGGAGGTAACTTTGATTGGGAGTCTGCAGGGCCGGATAGACAGCCTAATCTTAATTTGCCGGACCCTTGTTATAACGGAGTAGTGTGGACCGAAGCAATTAAGCCCATGGGGCCCATCGCTTATATCATGAAAGCAAGGACTACTCTTTTAAGAGATCTCGGAGGCTCAATGAGCCCTTTTAATGCTTGGGCATTTATTCAGGGTCTTGAAACACTTCCTTTAAGAATGAGGGAACATGGAGCAAATGCTTTGAAGGTTGCAGAGTATTTAGAAAACAATGATAAGGTTTCCTCTGTCACTTACCCTGGGATTTCTGAGGGAATTGAAAGAGAAAGGGCGGATGCTTATCTCTCAGGAGGTTACGGAGCCCTGATTGGTTTTGAGCTTCCTGGTGGAGTTGAGTCCGGTAAAAAGTTCATTGATTCTCTTGAACTTTTATATCATGTAGCAAATATAGGAGATTCTAGATCTTTAGCTATCCATCCAGCTTCCACCACTCATAGCCAGCTCTCATCTGAAGAACAACTTTCAGCTGGAGTGACACCGGGATATGTAAGGTTGTCTATAGGAATTGAAAATATTGAGGACATACTGGCTGACATAGATCAGGCACTAAAAAAGGCAAGCTGAGTTATTTATAGTCTCATTTTAGAGACTCGATAAACCGTCAAAGGATTCTAGGGCTGGAATTAATCCAGCCCCTTTTGACTATAATTTTGTAGGGTTAGTGAAACCAGGGTACACAACATCTGGATCAAATACCTTTTCTGATTCTGTGAAATTTAACTTAACTTCGCCTTTTTCAATCGATTCTATGGATCTGTAGAAGCATGATTTATAACCTACATGACAACTTGCTCCAATTCCGCTAATTGATACCTTAAGCCAAACGGAGTCTTGGTCATCATCAATAAGAATCTCATCAACCTTGTGGACCATGCCACTTGATTCCCCTTTTTTCCACAAGGTTTGTCTACTTCTGCTCCAATAGTGTGCTTCTTTTGTTTGTATTGTTTTCTCTAAAGCATTCTTATTCATGAATCCAACCATAAGAACAGCTCCTGATTCAGATTCTGTTACAACAACAGGCAAAATACCCTCCTCATTGAACTTCGGTGCAAGTGTTTGTCCTTCTTCTACAAATTCAATCGAGGTTCTTTTAGCAAAATTAATATTTTCCACATCAATCCTTAAGTTTTCTTTCCATTTTAGCAGAACCTATTTAGCTCTAGCTATTCATAAGTAGATTCAGTTATAAGAAGTTTTTTGTTAAAATATAAATGTATCGATGTTTCCTAATTTAAAAGTTGAGAACCTTTCTTGTGTTCGATCAGAAACAACTTTATTCGAAAACTTAAATTTTGAAGTTTTACCTGGTCAAAACCTTGAAATAATTGGATCAAATGGATCTGGTAAAACTACCTTACTCAGAGTCATCTTGGGTCTTGCAAAACAAGAGTCAGGCAAATTGAGTTGGTTAAACAGTGATAACAATTATGAAACTTTCAGAACATTTAATTGTTTTTATCAAGGACACAACTTGGCAATTAAGAATTTATTAACTGTATATGAAAATCTTTATATGACTAAGGTTTCCTCTAAGCTTACGGATGAAAAAATTATGCTATCGCTTAACAGAGTTGGGTTAACTCGCAGTAACGAATTTGCTGGTAATCTTTCAGTAGGGCAAAGGAAACGCATATCTATAGCTCGATGGCTTTTGGACGATTATAAGATTTATTTCATAGATGAGCCCTTTTCTGCTTTAGATAACGAGGCAACAAGCTTAATAGAGAATTTGATTGAAGAACTTAATGATAAAGGCAGTTCATTCGTTATAACGGGACATAGACCCTCGAATATTGTCGCAAATCGCATAGATATATAACTATGACAAACTGGATAAATTTAATTTTAAGAAAGGACTTATTAATAGCTTTTCGTAGATCATCAACATACATAACCCCTTTAATTTTTTTTCTAATTGTCATTACCTTCTTTCCATTAGCTCTAGGTCCAAATCAGAACCTTTTAAGCTCTTTAGCTCCAGGTATTATTTGGATTGCAGCTCTTTTAGCTTCTTTACTTTCAATGGAGACGATATTTAGCGATGATTACAGAGACGGAACTTTGGATAGTTTTTTTATCTCTTTAGAGCCCACTTTTCTTTTAGTTCTTATGAAAGTAGCGATTCACTGGTTGATTACAGGCTTACCGCTACTTATTGCAGCCTCTTTGGCATCTTTAATACTTTATTTGCCATTTGAAAGTTTTTTACCATTGCTATTAAGTCTAGTTTTGGGCACATCATTCATGAGTTTACTGGGATCATTGGGAGCTTCACTTTCATTGGGAAAATCAGCTATTTTAAGCGCTATTATAGTCTTGCCTTTTTCTATTCCAACTCTATTGATGGGTACTGCAGTCGTAACCTCAGCTGCATTGGGTCAAGACTATAATGGCTTTTTGATGATCATGGGAGCTATGCTGGCAATTGGAATACCAGTCATCAGTCTTTTAACAGTTGAAGCTTTACAATTGAATTATGAATAGTTTCTGGTTCTTATTGAAGAGATGGTTCATAGAAATGGGCTCGCCCCCATTATTTTTCAACTGGTCATCGAAGATTGTAACTTGGTTAGGAATATCAGCATTTTCATTCCTTCTGCTAGGCCTATACTGGGGTTTGATTTTGGCTCCTCCTGACTACAAACAAGGAGATGTATTCAGGATCTTGTATATTCATGTTCCTTCAGCAATTATGGGTGAATCGATTTTTATATTCATGGCTTTTTGCGGCTTTATTAATGTTATTTGGAGAGCAAAAATTTCTGGCATGATGATAAAGTCTGCTGCACCAATTGGTATGAGTTTTGTTTTACTAACTCTTTTGACGGGATCAATCTGGGGAAAGCCAACATGGGGAACTTGGTGGGTGTGGGATGCTCGTTTAACATCCACATTGATACTCTTCTTTATATATATGGCGTTGATCGGACTCCATTCAACAATTGATGACAAGACCAAAGCAGACAGAGCTGTTTCAATTTTAGCTATTGTTGGAGTGGCAATCATACCTGTCATAAAAAAGTCTGTAGACTGGTGGCAAACCCTTCATCAGCCTTCTACTTTTACTCTTACTTCCGCTCCAAGTATGTCTGCTGAAATGTATCAACCCCTTTTGCTTTGTGTTATTGCCTTTTACATTGTTTTTGCATATTTACTAACCTTAAACTTAAGGAATGAAGTGATTGAAAGAGAAAAATCAAAAAACTGGGTCAAAATTTTATTGGAAAGGAGTAAGTAAATGTTAATAGATTTTGACTCTTTTATTCTTATGGACGGAAATGGTCCATATGTCTGGTCTTGCTTATTGTTATTGATATTTATTCTTGCAATAAATTATCTTTTTGCTGCTCGGAAGAAGAAAAAACTATTTCAACATATTAAAACAAAATGAATCCTCTTAGAAAGCAGAGATTATATGCACTCATAGCAATTTTGCTGGGCTCTATTTTAGCAACTTTTCTGGTGACCTCTGCATTGTCTGAAAATATGAATCTGTTCTACTCACCAACGGAAATTAAGAACGCAGAAATTTCTGAAGATATTCTGATTAGAGCTGGAGGAATGGTAAAAGAGGGTTCAATAAATCGAGATATTAATACCTTAGAAGTAACTTTTACTGTTACAGATTATCAGAATGAACTTGAAATTAGTTACATAGGTATTCTTCCAGATTTGTTTGCAGAGAATGCGGGAGTAGTTGTGAGGGGGAGATTGAATAAAGATGGAAGCTTTGATGCACTGGAGGTTTTAGCAAAACATGATGAAAATTATATGCCACCAGAAATTGCAAATCTATTGAGTGAAGAAGAATGATTCCAGAAGTCGGACATCTAGCTCTAATAGCTCATTTAGTTCTATGCTTTTTTGCAGGCATTATTCCCCTTTTTGGAATTTATTTTAGAAATCAAGCCTTGTACTTTTCATGTAAGAGGATATCTTTACTGCTGTTTTCATTGGTTTCTTTATCCTTCCTTTGTTTAGTTTACTCTTTTTTAATTGATGACTTTTCTGTTGCTTATGTTGCACAGAACTCTAATTTAAATTTACCCTTCTATTTTAAATTTGCTGCCACTTGGGGTGCACATGAAGGTTCATTAATTCTATGGATTTTTGCTATGAACGCATGGTTGTTAGGATTTATTTACCTAACTAAATCCGATGATGAGAGTTTTTCTCTAGTAACCTTTTCCATTGCTTGCCAGGTAATGTTTGCTTTTTCATTATTTACGCTGTTCACCTCGAATCCTTTTGAGAGGATTTTACCTATACCGCCTATCAATGGTGCAGATTTAAATCCTTCTTTACAGGATATTGCTTTTACAGTCCATCCACCTTTACTGTATTTTGGATATTCTGGATTGTTAATTCCTTTTGCAATTGCAGTCTCTGCAATGATTTTTCAAAAGGAAACTAAAGAGTGGGCAGCCAGCGCAAGGCCATGGGCTTTATTATCTTGTAGTTTTCTTACTCTAGGCATAGCACTAGGAAGTTGGTGGGCCTACTATGAACTGGGTTGGGGCGGTTGGTGGTTTTGGGATCCAGTTGAAAATGCAGCTTTTGTACCGTGGTTACTATCAGTTGCTCTCTTTCATTCACTAATTACAAGTCAAACAAAAGGTTTATTTGGAAAGTGGTCTGTCTTGTTATCGATATTTGCATTTGCAACAAGTCTCCTAGGAACATTTCTAGTTCGTTCTGGAATTTTAACTTCTGTTCATGCATTTGCACTTGATCCAGAGAGAGGTCTTTTTATACTCGGCATATTAGCTTTTTTTATAATTGGTAGCTTAGGCATTTATTCTCTTAGAGATTTTTCAAAGCCAACAACCGAGAAATATGAAGTTACATCGAAGGAATTTGGTTTTTTGCTAAATAATCTTTTATTAGTGATTTTGGCAGTAGCTATTCTTTTTGGAACTATCTTCCCATTAATTTATGAGGCGATTACAGATGGTAGACAAATTTCAGTTGGCGCTCCATATTTTGAGGCTATACTTTTTCCTTTTGCAATTCTTCTAGGTATTTTGCAAGGTTTCGCCTTATACCTCTCATGGGGCTCAACTAAGTCTTTTACGTTTCTGCAACGAATACTCATAGAGTCAGTCTCAATTTTTACTTTACTGATAATTTTCATATATGTAGTTTTTAGTAGCTTTAATTTTTCATCTTTCATAACAATATTTTTGTCTGTATGGATTGCGATGGGAACTTTACAAATAACTCAGAGATTTAAATCAAACTACTGGGAGTTTCTTAGAAGGCGTGCAGCAGTGATTTTCGCTCATGTTGGTATGGCTATTCTGGTATTGGGAGTTGCCGTGGTCTCTAATTATTCCATTGAAAGAGAGATCATCCTTGAAAAAGGAGACTCCTATCTTTTAGAAGACAAGCAAATAACCTTTAATTCGATGGAAGATAAATTGGGACCAAATTATGTTTCTAAATTAGCAAAAATCACTTTCATGGATCAATCAAGTGATCATGAAGTAATTACAGAGAAAAGAACCTATTTTCCTTCTGGCCAACCTACTACAGAGGCCGGTATTTCATCAAATGTTGTCAGAGATCTATATATATCTCTGGGTGATAACCTTCAAACAGATATTTGGTCCTTCAAAGTTCAGATAAAGCCATTTATCAGATGGATTTGGTTTGGTTCAATTATGATTGCTTTAGGTACTCTAATTGCTGGTATTAAACAAATAAGAAGGTCATGAATAAAATTATTGATATTGCTCCCTTAATTATTTTCGTTGCTCTCATTTTAGTGCTTCTTACTTTTCTGTCTGAAAAAGAAGATCAACTTGAATCAGTCCTCATAGATAGCACCTTTCCAGAGTTCTCAATTGCTTCGCTAAAAGATCCTAAGAGAAATTTATCAAAAAAAGATATTTCAGAATTGCCAGCTCTCATCAATGTGTGGGCAACATGGTGCATTGCTTGCAGAATAGAACATCCTTTCTTGATGGATTTGAAGAAAAATTCAGTTTTAAAAATCTATGGACTCAATTATAAAGATGAAAGAGAAAAGGCTTTAGATTTATTAAAAAGGGATGGAGATCCTTATGAGTTTTCTATCTATGATTTTGATGGAAGGCTTGCCATTGACCTCGGAGTATATGGAGCTCCTGAGACGTTCTTTATTGATGAAAATGGAGTTATTCGAGAAAGACATGTAGGTGTTATTGATAAAAGAGTATGGGAAGAGAAGTTTGCAATTTACCTCAATGAATAAGCTAATAATTTTTACTATATCAATTTTGCTTTCTGTTGTTGCTCTTTCTGAGGAACCTTCGATTTCAAATATTGATGTTTATCCTTTTTCCGATCCTCAAAAAGAAGAGTTATTTTATTCGCTTATATTTGAATTAAGATGTCCTAAGTGTCAAAGCTCTAACTTATCGGGTTCTAACTCACCAATATCGAATGATCTTAAAAGAGAAGTCTATGAATTGGTAAATGAAGGAAAGTCTGCTCAACAGATTGAAGCACATCTCATTGAAAGATACGGTAATTTTATTGTCTATAACCCACCAATTGAGCCTGCGACTCTAGTTTTGTGGTACGGGCCTTTGTTTTTGTTATTCCTCTCATTAGTAATAATTTTTTACATTAGGAGAAAAAAGTAGTCTAGTGATTTATTTCTTTTTAACCCTATTTTTTGGTTTTGTTTTTTATTCCATATCTACAAAAGATAGCACTTCAAATCCTTTGTTAATTCTATTTTTCACCTGTCTGATTGTGGGATCGGCCTTTTTTGTGTATCTAAAAGTTTTATCAAATAATAATCTTGCATTAGTTGAGCAACGAGATTCTTTAAATTTATTTATTAAAGAAGATGTCTTAAATAGAGAAAGGCATCGGGGAGATGTTGAGATCTTAACTGATGAACTTATACAGAAAGAAACTGTTGAGGCGGGGGAGTTATACATAATAGCAAGACGATTTAAGGTTATTAATGAGTACGAGCTATCTGCAAAAGTATTTGGTGCTATTTATAGTAAATTTGGTGCTGAACTGGATGGAGATATATTGGCTGAATACGCTCAGGTACTGTTCTTGTCTAGAGGTAGAGATTTTGATGAATCTCTAAATAAACTTTTAGATGATGCTTTAATTAAAAGTCCCAATAATCCTTCTGCTCTAACCTTGAAAGGCTTGTCTATCTTAGAAAAGAATCAACCTGAGCAAACGATAAAACTTTGGGAGAAAGCTCTTCAATTTCTCAGTACGGAGCAAGAAAAAGACAATCTAAAAAGCCTCATAGAAACGGTAAAAAACCAAAAAAATTAGTAGTTTATGTAACACATATAGACTAAACTTTATAGGCAAATGAAAGTTAATTTTGTTTCCTCGCTGCTTTCTCAAAAGGCACAGGATTCTTACCCTTCAAAGGAATCAAAATTATGAGATTAAATGCTATAAAGCTTTCAGGTTTCAAATCTTTTGTTGACCCCACCACTGTTTCTTTCCCCTCAAGTATGTCTTGTATAGTTGGTCCAAATGGATGCGGAAAATCAAATGTAATTGATGCAGTTAGATGGGTATTGGGGGAAAGCTCTGCCAAGAACCTGAGAAGCGATTCAATGACTGATGTAGTTTTTAATGGTTCAACATCTAGAAAGCCAGTTTCAAAGGCTTCTGTGGAGTTATTTTTTGATAATAAAGATGGGCGTATCGGTGGAGAATTTTCAAGTTACAGTGAAATATCTGTAAGGCGCAGTTTAGAGCTTGATGGTCAATCAAATTACTATCTCAATGGTACCAGCTGTAGAAAAAAAGATATTACGGATGTATTTTTAGGTACAGGTCTGGGACCAAGATCTTATGCCATTATTGAGCAAGGCATGATTTCCCAACTTGTTAGCGCTAAACCCGATGAGATGAGAGGTTATATTGAAGAGGTTGCGGGAATTTCTAGGTATCTAGAAAGAAAAAAAGAAACGGAATCAAGAATCAAAAGAACAAAAGAAAACTTGTCTCGTTTAGATGATCTGCGAGATGAGATTCAAAGATTGCTGTATAAACTTCAGAGACAAGCTAAAGCTGCTGAGAAATATCATGAACTAAGAAAAGATGAAAAAGAAGCACAATTATTGCTTTTAGGAGCTAAATGGAGGGATGTATCGAATGTTCTGGAATCTAAAGAAAAGGCAGTGAAGGTTCAAGAACTCAAGGTAGAAGAAATAAATTCACAAAAGAACACCTCTGATAGTGAAATTATAAAATTGCGTGCGAGACAAATCGAACTTCAAACTTCATTAGATAAAGTCCAACAGGAGTTTTATAGCTATGGAGCAGATATATCTAGAACTGAACAAGAACTGTCTGCAAAAAAAGAAAGGGTCTCTGAGATTAATGAGACAATATCTGTGAATTTAGCTCAAATTGATACACGAAAGGGCGAAATAAAAAATCTAGGAAAAAATAAATCATCAGCATTAGAAGAATTAGAAAATATCCAAGAAGAGCTTGATTCTTTAAAAGAAAGCGATGATTCAGATTCCAATATTGTAGAGGCAAAAAAATTAGAGGGCTCTTGGTTGGTGTTTATAACTGAAACAAGAAGTTTACTTTCTAAGCTAAAAGAAACCCTCCTATCTTTGAGCTCTAAGTTGGAAAATAATCAGCCCATAGATGATAAATCTCTATTGGATTCCTTGGAGGCAAAACTCGATAAGTTACAAAAAGAGCCTGACAAGCTTACGAAACTCACTCAAGATTTTCTTTCAAGTACTTCTAAAGAGGCCAAACAGGAACGGATAAATTTAATTGAAAAGACAGATAAATTTGCTGAGCTCCAAGCTCTCGTTGCTTCTTTAGGATCTGAAGAGACGCATGCTGAAACTAAGTTAGCTGATTTAGAAAAGGACAATTTTTCACTTGGTACTGAGTCAAAAGAGATGCTTGGGCCAATTAATGAAATACAGAAGCGTCTTGATGAACTCTTAAAAGGAAGATTGGAAGTTGAAGAGAAATTGCTGAAATCAAGGAAATCTATCGAAGAATGTAACTCCTCGATTCATTCCTTTGAGAAAGAAAAGATTGAAAAGGAACAAGCAGCTATTACTTTAAGAGAGTTGTTAGAAAATCTTAGGCTTGAAAGACAGGCCTCTAAAATCGAACAAAATAACATTGAAAAACAAGTTTCTGATTTAGACGGTAACCTTTCAAAAATTAAAGAAAGATTAGACAAAAATAAATCTGCAGAAAATTATGCTTCTGAGCTTGAGGAGATCGAGGTAAAAATTACAAGACTGGGCGCAATAAATCTTGTTGCAATGGAAGAGTTTGAACAAGAAACAGAAAGAAAAGCGTTACTTGATGAGCAACATAAAGAACTTACAGAAGCACTCGAAACTCTAGAAAAGGCTATAACAAAAATAGACAAGGAGACCAGAACTACCTTCAAAGATACCTTTGATAAACTTAATCAAAGTCTATCTAAATCATTTCCTAAACTTTTTGGAGGAGGTCATGCTGAATTGGTCATGCTTGGAGATGATTTGTTAAACTGTGGTATTGGAATTTCTGCGAGACCCCCGGGTAAAAAGAATGCAAGTGTTTCTCAACTCTCAGGTGGTGAGAAAGCTTTAACCGCAATCGCTACAGTATTTGCTTTCTTCGAACTAAATCCAGCACCTTTCTGCCTTTTAGATGAAGTCGATGCGCCCCTTGATGATCTGAATACTATGAGATTCATAGATTTAGTAAATGATATGTCTCAGAGAGTGCAGTTTGTTTACATCACTCACAATAAGATTTCTATGGAGAAGAGCAAACATTTGATGGGAGTCACAATGCAAGAACCGGGTGTCTCAAGAATGGTAGCTGTTGACGTTGATCAGGCAGTGGAGATGGCCGCGAGCTAGTATGTTGAATTTAGCTGAGATTTTGACCATTTTGATTGGATGCTTGCTCGCATTAGTGTTTATTGATGGAATTAGAAGAGCAATCCGAATAAGAAAAAGTAAACTCAAAGTTGACTTAATTTCTTCAGAAAAAATAGATTTAGATTTTGAGGAAGAATGGAAGGGGTACGAAGAACAATCCGAAATTATCACAGATGAAGAAGAATTGGGAGAAAGTTATATTTCTCCATCTTCTACTCTCAACATCATCCATCTTCATGACCAAAGTCAGCAGGTTTTTTCTGAATCAACCTTATCCCAGGCCCTAGTTTTTTATAATTTTATTTATGAAGAGAATGGAATTTTTTCAATTCTTGACTCTGATAATAATCTATCATTCAAAATACTTAATGGGAAAAATCCAGGAACCTTTCTCAATGCATCAACTAATGATATTGCTTTAGTTTTAGATTCAAAGAATCAAACAAATCCCCTTGAAGCATTTGACCTTTTCATTGAGGTATCTATGAGTTTACAAGAAACTTTTCAATGCAACTTGCTTGATGAAGATAGAAATCTCATGACAAAGCAAATGATAGAACACATGAAAAATGAATTTCATGAAAATCAAAGGCAGTTTCTTGCATCTGCTAGTTAGTTCGCTAGTTGATGAAATTCACAAAAAAAGAAAAGAATAGAGTTCTTGAACTTCATAGTTTAATTAACTTTCATTCTCATAAATATCACTCACTTGATACTCCTGAAATCGAGGATCATGAATACGATGCTTTATTTCAGGAGCTTTTACAATTAGAGGATAGGTTTCCAGAACTGCTGTATGATTTTTCTCCTTCTCAAAGAGTAGGTAGTAAGCCTCTCGATGGTTTCAAGAAAATTGAACATCTAATTCCTATGCTCTCTTTGGAGAATGCCTTTAATCAACAAGATATGGAAGACTTCAATAAGCGTATCCTTGAAAGGCTTCTTATTGAGGCAGATGTGAACTTTTCTTGCGAACCTAAATTAGATGGAATCGCAGTAAATCTATTATATAAAAACGGTCGTTTAGATTTGGCGAGTACTAGAGGAGATGGAAAGATTGGCGAAGATATTACTCATAATATACGAACTATAAATTCAATTCCCCTTTCACTGATAGACAGTAACTCTAAACTTCCTACTGTAATTGAGATTAGGGGAGAAGTCTTTATTGAAAAAAAGGATTTTGATTTAGCAAATAAAAAGGCAATCAAAGCCGGAGAAAAGACTTTTGCCAATCCAAGAAATGCAGCAGCTGGCAGTCTTCGTCAATTGGATCCCTCAATCGCTGCTTCTAGACCTTTGAAATTTTACGCTCACGGTATGGGTTTCATTGAGGAGGGGGATTTTAAACTCCCTGACTCTCAATCAGAGATGTTAAAGCAATATAAGTCATGGGGACTTCCTACCAATCCCTATAATGATGTGGCAGCTAATTTAGAAGCCTGTGAAGAATATTATCTCAAAATCTCCAATGAGAGAGACATTCTTCCTTATGAAATTGATGGAATAGTATTCAAAGTAAATAATCTAGCTAAGCAACTTTCGCTGGGACAAGTTTCCAGGGCACCCAGATGGGCAATTGCTAGAAAATTTCCTGCTGAAGTCGGAACAACTTTAGTAAAAAAAATATCTTTTCAGGTTGGTAGAGTTGGGGGTATCACACCAGTTGCTGAGTTTTCACCGGTCAACATCGGTGGAGTTACTGTCTCGCATGCTAGCATTCATAATTTTGATGAAATAAATAGATTGGATGTAAGGGAGGGTGATACGGTCGATATAAAAAGGGCCGGAGACGTTATACCTCAGATAATTTCTGTAAGTTTGGATAAAAGAAAAAAGGGATCTTTAAAAGTATCTTTACCAAAAAGATGCCCATCTTGTAAAAATGATTTAGTAAGAATTGAAGGTGAAGCTATCCTCAGATGTACTGCGGGACTTGATTGTCCTGCACAAAGAATAGGATCTTTGATACATTTTGTTTCAAGAAATGCTCTTAATATAGATGGATTAGGTGAGAGGATAATTGAATTATTGGTAGATAAAAAATTAGTATTAAATTTCGCCGATTTATTTAGATTGGATATAAAGGATATTATTAATCTTGAAGGATTCGGGGAGAAATCTGCAACTAATTTAATAAAATCTATTCAAGCCAGTAAAGATACCAATTTATCACGTTTCATTTACTCTCTTGGCATAAGAGAAGTCGGGGAAGCAACTGCTATGAACTTAGCCTTAAATTTTAACAACATATCTAAATTTCTCGCTGCAGATGAACAAGATTTTTTAGAGATAAATGATATTGGCCCTGTTGCATCAAACTACATCAAAGAATTTTTAGCTTCAGATGAAAACATAAATTTAGTGAAGGATTTAATCGCATTAGGAGTTAATCCTAAAGAAATGGAAGTTAAAAATGATAACCCTTTTAGCTCTAAATCAATTGTGATTACTGGGTCATTTAATAACATAGCAAGGAGCCAACTCAAGGAAGAATTGATAAGAGTAGGTGCGAGAGTTTCCAGTTCTGTATCTAGTAAGACAGAATATTTGATTGCCGGAGAAAAGCCCGGTTCAAAACTAAAAAAAGCTACTGATCTTCAAATAACAATACTTGATGAAGAAGAGGCCTTGAAGCTTTTAAATAGTTAGATGCATAAAGTACTTGTCATTATTTTCATTTTTATTCTGTTGAATGCTTGTGCATCAAATAGTCCTCCTAGCACAACCACAGATGTTTGTAAGATTTTTAAAGAGAGGTACAGCTGGTACAAGGCAGCCAAAAAAACCGAAAAAAGATGGAAAATACCAGTTTCTGTTTCAATGGCTATTATAAAACAAGAATCAAGCTTCATAGCCGACGCAAGACCAGAGAGGAGAAAACTTTTAGGTTTCATTCCTTGGAAAAGAGTAACTAGTGCAAGAGGATATGCTCAGGCAGTTGACGGTACATGGGAGATGTACCTAAATGACAGAGGAGGGTGGTTTGTTAGTAGAAATGACTTTGAAGACTCAGTCGATTTTGTAGGTTGGTATAACTATAAGACACATAAACAATTAGGCATATCTGTAAATAATGCTAGAGCATTGTATTTGGCTTATCATGAAGGAAGAGGTGGATATAAAAGAGGGAGTTATCGAAATAAGCCCTGGCTTCTAACAGTTGCAGACAAAGTACAAAGACAAGCTGATAGGTATCAAGTACAATATGAAGGCTGCAAAAAGAAATTAGGAAAAAGATTCATTTTTTTCTAAAACTACATATGAAATACAATTTTAAAATACATACTATTGTGGCTTGCTTATTATTACTTGCCTCATGTTCTAGCTCTCTTGTAGTTCAATCAGACACTGATTCACAATACGACATATCTGCATATAAATCTTTCACTATCGTTTCACCGACTTTAGATGATCAAGATGAGATGATCAGCATAAACCCTATTCTTATTCAGAGAATCTCAAGATCATTGGAATCAGCATTAACTCAGAAAGGGCTTATTAAGTCTGATAAAGCTGACATGACAGTGAGATTTTATATAGGCACAATGAGAGAAATCGAAAGAGCAACTGACCTTGGAGGTTTTGGTTATTACCGATACGGATATCTTGATTCTAGAGACCAACGCTTTATACGGTCAGAAAAAGATGAAATATCTATAAGATTTCATGATACTGAAACTAACGACGTTGTTTGGTATGCCTTTACTAGATTTAAGAGAGCAAGTGATAAATTCGATCAAGCTGGTGTTGATTCTTTGATACAAGAGGTCCTTACTAGTTTTAATTGAACCTTTCTGGTGATAATGAAACTAATTCCCTTTTCATCAATGGTGGTGCCTCTCCAGTAATCATACTAGCAATAATTTCAGCGCTGATCGGTGCAGTGATAGATGCCCTTGAGCCATGACAGGTATTTAAATAAATGCCATCTTTCTTTCCTATAATGGGCATATGGTCTTTGGAAATAGCTCTATGCCCAGTTTGGCCGGAAACTATATTCATATTTTCATCGATTATTAATTTTAAGTTATTCAAATTATATAAATGCTCTTCTTCAGATAAATCTGTGCTTTTAATATCACTATAACTTGAGCCAACTAGATGAATATTATTTATTCGAGGTGAAATATAACCTTTTGCACAAATTGGTAATTTTATTTTTGAAACATTATCTAAACTTTCTATGTGGGTTACTTGACCTCTTTTTATACTCACTCCATTGATATCAAGAATCTTTCCAGTTTCGCTTCCTGCACACACACATACATTTTTATACTCATATTCCTTATCTCCAATTTTCATATTAATTTTGTTTTTATTTTTTGATAATTTTTCAATATGAGAAGAAGTAAAAAGATTTATTTTTGGTGAATCTATAAGAAACTCGCATAACTCTTCAGGTAAGATGTATCCTGCATCTTCAAAGAAAAGACCGTTAAATTGAACATCTACTCCTGTTAAAACTGAAGCTTCATGTGAATCCACAAAGCGAAAGATCTCTCCATCATCTCTTTTACTTAGAAGGGATGACTGTCGTTTTTCCGATGCATCATCATGGTTAAGCATAATAACTCCGGTTCTTTTCCATGCATCTGTCTTTAACCCATTATAGAAATTACTTGCAAAGATATATGATTGAAGAGTAAAAGCACCAAAAGCAGTGTCATGAGCAGAAAGTTTAGGATAGGTAACAAGTAATTCATGAGAGGAAGCCCCTGAACAAATCTGGTCGGACTTTTCAAATAAATCTACATTGATGCCTTTTTTGGCAAGAGTATAGCTTAGTATACATCCTGCTATTCCAGACCCAATAACTGCAACTGTATTGTTTGACACTCTCCTCTTTAATTGCGTAACTGCTTTGCCCTTAAGCATATGCCTTTTATCGGAAAATCCTTCTACTCTCACGTGATTAAATCCAGATTCGGTTAAATTATTTTTTACCATTCCAGATGATGTATAAGTAGAAAATGTTGTATTTTCGTGACAAGAATTATGGAGCGATTCAAATAGCTCTACTGTCCATAGGTCAGGATTTTTTGAGGGAGAAAATCCATCTAAATACCAAGCATCGATATTATTCATTAATTTAATATATTCTTGAGTGTTCTTAATATCACCAATAATCAAATTAAGAATTATTCTCCCTTCAAATAATGAAATTTTTTGAATACCCTCAATGTTTCTTGGATAATTTAATGCTAGTTCAGAGATATATTTTTTTAATTCTGGGCAAGAAGTTTTTAGCTTTTTGAAATGACTTAATCTGAATAAATATTTGTCAAAGGAATAAAATTCTAAGATCTGATTTCGCTTCCCACACCCCAGCCAGGTCATACAAGTGGTGAGAAAATTAATTCCAATACCAAAGCCAATCTCACCGATATAAAATTTTGAGTTCGATTCTAGGTTCTCAAACCTTTCTTTAAGATTATTGCCCTCTATAAATACATGTTTAGATTCTTCGACAGCACCGTTAGAAGAAGAGTAGAGATCATCGAATTCTTCAGAAAAGAGAGTTTTATTTTTTAAAGAAAAAGGCGCAAACTCAGAATTTAAAAAAGAGTTTGCGCCTTCTTTGATTTTCCTTTCTCTACTTATTTCCTGTAGGTATTTCGTTAAAAGGTAGTCCTTTATCAGCTCTCATATCTTGAGGCATGCCTAGCACCTGCTCGGAAATAATATTTTTTAGTATTTCATCAGTACCTCCGGCAATCCTGATACCTGCAGCACCATAAAAACCATACTGATACATAGATTGATCAGCGCCTTCTTCATCAGTTCTCAAAATACCAGCTGAATCTAACATATCTAAGCCAAAGTTTGCTATTTCCTGTAGTTTATTTCCGCTTACTATTTTAGTGATTGAAGATTGAGGTCCAGGTGTCTCACCTCTTGATAATGCAGATATATTTCTATATTTTGCATATTTCAGACCGCTTTGTTGACAATACCAATCTGCTAATTTTTCTCTTACAGCATCGTTTTCTATAGCAAGTTTACCATTAAGATCTTGACCTCTTGCTAAAGAAAAAGCTTCCTCAAAATCAGGTCCTGAAGCATCTCCTACTGCTAGTCTCTCGTTCATAAGTGTCGTGAGAGAGACTTTCCAACCATCACCAATAGCACCTAACCTCTGACTGTCTGGTATTTTCACATCAGTAAAATAAACTTCATTAAAATTGGCTCCTCCAGAAATCTGTTTTATAGGTTTGACTTCTATCCCTGGTGATTTCATATCAACAAAGAAAAACGTCAGTCCTTTGTGTTTAGCAACAGTTGGATCACTTCGAGTAACCAATATTCCGTAATCACTAAAGTGTGCGCCAGAAGTCCATACCTTTTGGCCATTTATAGTCCAGGTATCACCATCTAGCTCGGCTTTAGTCTTAATACCAGCAACATCCGAGCCTGCAGCGGGCTCACTAAATAGCTGACACCAGATTTCCTCACCTGTAGCTAAAGGTGGCAAATATCTCTCTTTTTGCTCCTCAGTAGCGTACATCATCATTACTGGCCCTGCCATTCCTTGTCCTATTTCAAGGTAGCCACCTGGTACTTTGAATTTAGATACTTCTTGACCCCATATCACTCTTTCGATTGGCGTAGACTCTCTACCACCATATTGTTTAGGCCAGTGTAAGCATGCCCAACCGCCGTCGTGAAGTTTCTTTTGCCAAGCTTTGACTTCTTTAAGTCCCTCTTCTTCTGAAGCTGCTCTCCAGCTATCCTTAGGGCCTTCTTTAAGTGGTGCATTGGCCTTGAGCCAATCGTAAGCTTCTTTTCTAAACTTAGCTTCTTCGGGAGTATCGTTAAAGTCCATTATTTTCTCCTATATTTGATTTGCTCTCTCTAAAGAGCTTATTAGTTTATCTTTCCAAATTGCTTGGCTTCCAATATTGGCAGCCAATTGACGACATCTTCTATAGTATAGATGACAGTCAAATTCCCAAGTGAAGCCCATTCCGCCATGGGTTTGAATATTCTCTTTAGAGCATTCATGAAAGGCTTGGCTAGCACTTACTCTAGCAGTTGCTGCTGCTGTGGGAAGTTCAGGCGCATCTGTACTCAATGCCCAAGCACCGTAGTAACAATTCGATCTGGCTAATTCTACTGCGATATACATATCAGCGAGTTTATGCTTAATCGCCTGGAAAGATGCAATAGATCTTCCAAAAGCATATCTGCCCATAGCATATTCTTTAGCCATATCCATACAGGCTTCAGCCCCTCCTAGTTGCTCGAAGGCAAAGAGGACTGCAGCCCTATCTAATAAGTTAGTAACACTTGACCATTCAGATTGAAGTTCATGGCAAGCTGCATTTTCAAAAATTACTGAAGCATGAGATCTAGAGGGATCTAGGGTTGGCTGTCTTTCAATACCAACTCCATCAGAACTTGCATCTACAAGGTAGAGCCCCACATTTGAACCATTTTTTGCAGAAACTACAAAAAAGTTTGAAATATCTCCATCTACAACTGCGATCTTTTTTCCAGACAACGCATTGCCTGAGACATTACATTGAATATTTGATTCTGTTGGAGAGGTATTTGACTCGCTGTGAGCAAAAGACCCAATTTTTTCTCCATTAGCAAGAGAAGGCAGATAATTTTGTTTAAGGGAGTCGTCTCCGCTATTGAGTATAGCTTCAGTTGCAAGATATACACTCGACGAAAATGGCGTAGGAGCAAGACTTCTACCTAATTCTTCAGCAATAACGCATAGCTCAAGATAACCCAAGCCAAGTCCACCGTACTCCTCCGGAATGGCTGTGGCGGTAAAACCCATTTCAATTATTTGCTGCCATAAATTTTCGTCAAATGATTCTTCACCTTCGAGAACATTTCTTGCTCTTTTGACAGCATCTTCCTTTTCTAGGAATTTTCTAGCAATATCTTTTAATTGCATTTGATCGGCAGAAAATTCAAAATTCATAATCTTTCTCTATAAAAATCTAATTCAAATATAGATTAATTGTTAAACTAATTTTAGATAGCTATTGTATATACGATAAATTAGAAAGGAAGAGCAAAATTATCAATATGAGCAAAAATCAACATGACGGAAAATAATGATATAAAACCAGTTCGTCCTGAAATAGCCTCTAAGCGAGGAGCACTGAGAAATAAAGGAGGAGGAGTCTTGTTCTCCTCTACCATTACAATAATTAATTCCCTTGGTTTGGTTCTTTTATTTTTCTGGTTTTTCAACACTTCGGGAAACCAACAGGAAGCTGGTCAAAATTTCATAGAGAGAATTAGTTCTTTGGAAGAGTCTTCCTCTGAAAATCAAAAGGTGATTGATGACGTCTCTCAAAATATTGATGCCGAATTTAAATTTGTTAACAAAGAAATAAGAAAGCTGTGGGATCTCAGCAATAAAAGAAATAGAAAAAACATAACTGCCAACTTAAATAGCATTGAGGAAATTCAGAACAAGTTAACGGAATTTGCCAAAATTGATGAAACTTTAACCGCAAAGCAAAGAGCATTGTCCTTGGAGCTAGCAAAGCTAAATAAAATATTGGAAAAAATAAATCTTGGTCTTGAAAATAATAATTTAGCTTCAAGTTATGATACAAACCAAATTGACCTTGGCGAGATAGAAGATTCTATAAATTCCTTCGATGCTTATAGACTCCAAGTTAATCAATCAATAATTGAAATAAGGGAAAAATTAAATAATTTAGAACTGAAAATTTTGGATTCTCAAAACGAATAGGTTACATAAAATTTTTTATGCCTATAATACGACGTTTCGCGGATGTGGTGGAATTGGTAGACACGCCAGATTTAGGTTCTGGTGCCGCAAGGTGTGGAGGTTCGAGTCCTCTCATCCGCACCAATACTATATTACCTTTTGCAATTTCCCGTAGGTTTTCAACATCAACTCTCTCATCCATTTAGAGGAGGGATCTGAATCCTTTGCTTCATGCCAATAAAGATGGAGAACAAGGGGATCGATTTTAAAAGGAACTTCTCTCCAAGACAGGTCTCTATCTACTGCAAAGCCCTTAGTGGTAGTTATGGCAAGGTCTGATTGCTCAACTATGTAAGGAGCAACCAAGAAATGTTGAGCTCTCAAAGTTATATCCCTCTTTAAACCTAGCCTGTATAGAGCCATATCAACATGACCAAGACCTGTTTTTCTATTTGATATGTGGATGTGGGATAAATTTAGGTAATCATCAATGGTGATTTCTTCCTTTTGCAAAATTGGATGGTCTTTTCTGACAATCATCACATAATCTTCCTGATAAATCTTTTCATGTTTCAACTGTGGATCGCTGTGCACTGGTGGATCTATGCTGAAGTCAATGGATCCTGAGGCAAGCTCTCTAACGGCATCTTTTCTTGGAGTTAAGTATGTTTCCACCTTTATTTTTGGAGCAACCTCTGCTAACTCTTTTATCAATAATGGTAGCAACCTATATTCTGAGGTATCTCCAATTGAAACTTTGAAGGTAACTTCAGCAGTGAAAGGGTCGAATTTCTCAGATTCAGATATTGTGTTTTGTATCAGAGATAGGGCACTCCTGACATCTTTAATTATGTGATTAGCTACGGGAGTAGGAATCATACCTTTAGATGTTCTTATAAATAGTTCATCATCAAAAAGTTCTCTTAGTCTTGAAAGGGCATTACTTACTGCAGGTTGTGTTATACCTAGAACCTGCCCAGCTTTCGTTAAATTTTTCTCTGTGTAAATAACATCAAAGGCTATGAATAAATTTAAATCTGTTTCTTTTAGATTCATAAATAATGTTCAAGATTGATTAAATGTAAATCCATTTATGGACTAAGAGCGCAGATAGAATTATCATTTACTTACGCAATTAAATGATATAACTAAAGCTTATAATACCTTATTTTGGTATTAATTTAAATTATAGGAGAAAAATAATGGGCTTTCAATTTTCAGATAGATCAAAGGATTTACAGCTCAGAATATCAAAGTTTCTTGATGATCACATATATCCTGCCGAAGAAATTTATGCACAGCAAATGGATGAATTCACAAAACAAGGAGATAGATGGCAAATCCCACAAATAATAGAGGATAAGAAAGAAATAGCCAAAGCTGAGGGCCTTTGGAATCTCTTCCTACCTGAGAATCCAATGGGTGAAAGCATGAGTAACTTGGATTATGCACCTTTAGCTGAAATCATGGGAAGATCGGGTATAGCTTCAGAAATATTCAATTGCTCTGCTCCAGATACCGGCAACATGGAAGTTTTGGCAAGATATGCAAATGAGGAGCAACAAGAAAGATGGTTAAAGCCATTATTGAATGGGGAGATAAGATCTGCTTTTGCAATGACTGAACCTGCTGTCGCTTCTTCTGATGCCACAAATATATGTTCATCGGCTGTACTTGATGGGGATGAGTACGTGATAAACGGTGAGAAATGGTGGACATCTGGAGCAGGCGATCCTCGATGTAAAGTTCTCATTTTTATGTGCATGACTAACCCAGACAATCCTAAACATCAGAGACAATCTCAAATAATTGTACCTATGGATACACCAGGAATAAAAATAGAGAAAATGATGCATGTTTTTGGATATGATGATGCGCCTCATGGACACGGTCGTGTTTCTTTTAAGGATGTAAGAGTACCAAAAGAAAATTTACTTCTTGGTGAAGGGAGAGGCTTTGAAATCTCCCAAGGAAGATTGGGTCCAGGAAGAATTCATCATTGCATGAGAACAATCGGGGTTATGGAAAGGGCACTTGAATTTATGATTAAACGGTCTGAAGAAAGAGTAGCATTTGGAAAGAAAATTTCAACTCTAGGTGCTAACTATGACTACATAGCCGAAAGTAGAATAGATATCGAAACATCAAGATTACTCACCCTAAATGCCGCGCACATGATGGATACGGTTGGAAATAAAGTAGCTAGAAGTGAAATTGCACAAATAAAGGTACATGTACCTATTGTTGCATGTAGGTTAATTGATAGGGCAATACAAATGCATGGTGGCGGAGGAGTAAGTCAAGACTTTCCTTTGGCAAGCATGTACGCTCACATGAGAACGCTCAGATTAGCTGATGGACCTGATGAAGTTCATAGAAGAGTAATCGCTAGGGAAGAGCTTTCAAAATATGATGACCAGTCTATGGAGACTATTGTCACAAGAGATTAGATTTTCCTTAAAATAACTAAATAAAAGGTCCAATAGGACCTTTTATTTAATAAGCTTCTCAAACTCCTCACATATCTCATTAATAGATTTTTTAATACCCGGCACTTGGAACATATTAAAGAAACCATGGATGTATGCAGGATATTCTTTGTAAACAACAGGAACATTTCCTTGTTTTAACTTTTCTGAATATTGCAATCCTTCATCCCTTAGTGGATCAAAACCAGCGGTAATAATCAAAGCCGGAGGAAGGCCATCAAACCTCTCAGCTAGCAGTGGTGAAACTCGTGCATCGTTTTTTAGTTCATCCGAATCCAAATAATGATCAACAAACCACTTCATTAACTCCTCAGTGAGCACAAACCCTTCGCTACAATCTCTTACCATTGAATTAGTTACTAATCTAAGATCCGTTGCTGGATAGATAAGGAGTTGAGCATTCGGAAGAGGTTTATTTTCTTTCTTTCTTTGTATACATATTGAAGCAGCTAAGTTTCCGCCTGCACTGTCTCCTCCAACTGAAATCATTTGCGAATCAATCTCAAAAAGTTCTGCGTTATTTGATATCCAATCATAAGCTTCGAAACAATCATTAAAGGGAATTGGAAATTTATGTTCTGGAGATAGTCTGTAATTTACAGAAAAGATTTTTATATTTAATTTCTTGCAGATGTATCTGCAGATATTGTCATGAGTATCTGTATCACCGATTACCCAACCGCCTCCATGGAAGTAAACTAGTGAAGATCCAGATTTATTTATGCTTTTGGAAGAATATTCCCTAACTTCTATAGTATCTCCGTCAACTGACACTTTGTGATTTGAAGTAATAATTTCTTTAAGGCCAATCTTTGAACTATTCTGCATCATATAATTTGCTCTTAAATCTTGTGGAGAGATTTCACTATATTGAACCCCCAGCTTTTCGTTTTGCTCACAAATAAGTTGGAATGCAGG
>ENA-OSEY01000408-OSEY01000408.1-marine-metagenome-genome-assembly--contig:-NODE-408-length-31761-cov-2.876562_pt1 | contig 31761 bp, 23 predicted proteins | sample MGYA00248465_ERZ534230 | MGnify/ENA primary metagenome ERZ534230 (study PRJEB26409, sample SAMN06344110) | marine metagenome | isolation source: Sea water from surface | place: Atlantic Ocean:Southern... | reverse complement strand
TAACTATCAACTAATCAAATCCATGTAAGTAAATTAAAATTAACTTGTGAAAGTAAATCAATATAACGTAGAACAAATTATTCTATATCATAAATGGATAAATTTCTTTAACTTTACAGATTGGGACCTTGTATCTTTGAATAATTTACAAAAGGATTAAATTTCAAAAGAATAAGCGAAAACCTTTATACAAAAATTTACTACTTTCAAAAAATTCTTAGAGATAGATGCCTTGTAGAGCAAAAACAATCATAGAAAAAATTTGATTGTTAAAAAAAGGCATAAAAAAAGCGGTATGGTCATGACACCAATACCGCTTTTTAAAAATATCTAAAAGAATTCTATACTTAGTGTAAAGAATTAATATTTAGATTCAATTATCTAAGAACTTTTAAATGAACTATTTATAAGTTTGTAAAAAAACAAACTATTCGTTTCTTTGGACCTGGTCTCTTTCTTTATTAAAAAGGATCCAGTCATTTCCAAGTTGGTCCGGACCAGCATTACCTATTAAAGGTTTTTCATCATTTCGACTAAGAATCAGTTTCTCACCCGATGAGACTTGGGCCATCCATTCTTCCCGTGTTATTTCACGTGGACCAAGGATTTCTTTTGGACCTCGGATTTTTCCAGGGCCTTCCATTTGAGAAGGTGGAAGCACTTCTACTCTTCCCTCCACTACAATGACCTCTAATTGTTCGGTAACCGGTTGAAAGACTGTATTAAACTGTGTTCCTTTCACACCCATTACAGCAACTGGAGTACGAATCTTTACCCGGGACTTCTTTTTCAATTTCCTTAATACACTGGTCCACAAGGTACCACGGATTAAATTAACATCCAGATCTTGCTCTTTGTTGTCACCAAAAAGACCATTCACATTCATTTCACTATTTGCTGAAGCTCTAAGGTAGATTTTGTTTTTAAAAACAAGTTCTGCTCTGGAGTTTCTGCCTGTTCGGATCCGATCATCTTTTAAGATTGAATCCCCTTGACGGACCTTTTCCCATTTATTCTTTCGAAGATCTAAACGTTCGACCAATCCTTTAATTGGTCCTATTTCGGCTGCTTCAGGTATTTGCCCTGGAAGCATGAAAAAAACGAAAAATAACAAACCAGCAAGGGTCTTCATGAATTCCGTAAACGATTCATCTTGTTTACGGAAATCAGAACCCTAAGTCCATTTTGGGAAATCGAATGATTTCCTACAGTTTCTAATTTTTTAAAAATAATCCCGTTTAATGAAATCGGGTTCCAAATGCCCGGTTTCAGAATTTCAGTGCCTCAGAATGCACCATCTCGCTTGGAGCTGGCGGCCTCACTTCGTTCTTCAACCGGGCAAACCGTTATATCTATTTGAATTATCGTGACAAATAAATATCATTCATCCATTTCGCTAGTAAATCCAATCTTTAAAGGTATACATTCACGTTATAATTATTTTTACAATCTAGCTTAACCCTGTGCCCGAAATGCGGATTTCAATTTAACCTTATTCGGCGTTTCTTTATTTTGCTGACGTGATTTCAGTTGAATCCATCCCTCATGGAGGGTTTTTGCAACCTGATAAACATCTTTAGTAATCTCAATGTCTTTTTTCAAATTTGCTTCAACGATTCTTCGAAACATGTACAAATAAAGTTCCCGCAGATTATTTCCGATATCTCCCCCCTTTTCTGCATGAAGCGTGGAGAGCAATTCATTGACAATGTCTTTACTGCGGACAAAATAATTGTGCGCAGCCTCTACATCGTTTTCCTCAATCTTGACCATTGCTTTCTTTAGAAATCTTAATAATCCGTCATAAAGCATGATGATCAAGGTCAATTGATCCGAAGTATTTACATCTGTTTTCGAATAAGCTTTATAAGAATTTTTAGGGTTCAGCATGCTCTGTGTTCTATCCTTTCAAATTAACGCGTTTTTCATTCATTTTTCCGGGTTGTTGTGGTCGGGCCCCAGGTACCGCAGGTGCTTTATTGGTGTTGCCGATATGGATCCAGGCTTCACGCAGTTCCTTGAGTAGGCCGATGACCGTGACAACCGGTTTTGATTCTTTGTTCATGTTGGCTTCAATCAGTTGACTGAACATGAAGGCATATAGGGATTTCAGATTTTTTGCGACTTCCCCGCCTTTTTCCATATTCAGGGAAGACATCAATTCAGAAACAATGTTTTTGGCTTTCACCAATGCATTGTGCGCTTTTTCGATTTCATTTTTCTTGATGTGCTCGACAGCAAAACCTGCTTGTTTGATGGCTCCATCGTAGAGCATGACGATCAGCTTATTCTGATCCAAGGTATTCACCGATGCTTTTCGATAAGCATTTTGTTGGTTGGTATAAGAATTCATGTGTTCAATTTTGGATAAATACTAAAGTTGCTCATATGGTTTTGAATTAATCATTAATCCCTAGTTATCTTTGTTTCCTCCACCCCCTTTGGGACTACTGCTCAATGCGGCCAGTTGTTGACTGACATAATTCTGTTGGGATCTTAGACGTCCCATGGTGCTATCCAACTTGGCGAATTTGATTTGCAAATGTCGGTGTTTGTCTTCAATCCGTTCACCAAGTCGAACAAGTTGTTCGTCGTAATTACCAATCTGGTCAGTAATGTCGTTGGTTACCTTTTTAACATCGCCATCAACCGGGTTGTTCATTCTTTTCAACTTGTCTCCAAGTTTGACTGCAATCCCTTTGGTCAGTTTGACTCTTGCTTCTTCCTGTTCTGGAAGGAGTTCCTTCTCATCCAGATTGACAAAAACACGTAACCCTTCTGTCGGGGTTTCTTCGGTTCCAACCAACAATTGCCCCCTTCCCGTTGCCTGAAATCCATCAATGGTTCCATCCACATCCTTGCCAGGTACTGATTCACCGTCGGTTAATCCCAAACTGGATATATCACGATCCTTTCCGGCTTCTATTTCGATTTTGCTTCGTGAACCAAAACTTCCGGAAATAATTTTGATTCGACCCTCTTCTTCCCGTACCTGAATTCCTCTTCGTCCCAGGACCTTGTCATCATTGATTCGGTTTTGTATCTGCTTGGCCAAACTGTTGGGCGAATACGTATCATGTCTCAATTTCAAAGGATCGGAACTTCTCCCACCACTAATGATCGAAATGGTATCGTTGGTCTCATTGACCGTAATCATCGGAGGAAGCGGGGTTCCCAAGTAATATCCTTTTTCAGAGGCTTGTTTCACATCGATTTTGAATCCGTCGGAATTGATCTGTGTCTCATCCGTGGATCCTACAAAAGTTACTCCCGGTTGATCCGATTCTCCATGAGAGCGGAACAGATTAGCGACCGTTGCAAAATCCTCTTCTACTTTCTCGCCTAATTTTTTCTGATCAATTGTCATTGCCCCTTGATCATTCAGGCGGATACCTATCGAAAACAACATGTTATCCGTTTGCGGCAGTCCCTGGACCGTCGCGATGGAAGTGGTTGCAATCTCATTGACTGCCTGGGCCAAAGTACGGTCACTCAAAAGCGGAGCTGCCGTATTCGTGGCCTTGTCGAACTTGGACATTTCCTTGGCCGTGGTGCTGAAGGTGTTATATGCGTCCACAAAATCGACAATTTTTTCTTTGGCTTTACCTGTATCACCTATCACTGAAATGGTGACGGGTTCCTCACTTGAGGAAAAAAATTCAAGGTCCAAGCCCTTCACGACATCATTGACTTTGTTCACATCTCTTCTTACCTCCATTCCCCCGCCAGTTCTTGTAGCACCGAGACGAAGGACCAGATCCTGAGCTTTCCGGACAGTGGAAGTTCTTGTTTCAATAATAAACTCATCATTCTTATAAAGTTCTCCATCACCTAAAGCCAAACTCAAACCTGAATCAAAAAAGATGGGAGTTCCAGGAACATACCCCTGACCCACCTCTATTTTCCCAGTATTCCCGAAAGTATCCTCCCAAGTGAGTTGTAATACTCTGGTGATACCAACATTCCCACGTTTCTCAACTTTGAAGGTATAGGTCTTCGAATCATCACCGATATAGGGTCCGGTTACAGCAATAGGAGCATTACTCTTATTGGTTTTAATTTCCAAGATACCATCAGCAACCTTCAGTTCTGTCGGTGGTGCTTCTCCTCCTTCTTCGACAACCACTTCCGAATAAGGACGCCACTTGATCATGGTGTCAATGATTGGAGGAGCGTTTCTTATGCTTTCATCGATCCACCACATATCTTCTGAAACCGGGGCGACCACATCGATTTCAGCAGTATCACCATCCTTGAGGATGCTTGGTTGAATCTCTATAAACAGCCCATTGGCAATGGGTAATTTTTTTGGATCGTTACTTCCCTTTTGATTGAATTGAAGATCAAATAACTCTTCTCCATCTTTGGAATCGAATGCTTTTGCAGATTTTAAAGAATCTTCTTCAATTGATTCACCAAGATAGGGTTCACCAATATTTAAAGTTCCACTCTCACCTGTTTCTGTAAATTCATAGTGCAATTTAAGCGGAATAGGTCCACCTACCTGTCCACTTCCTTCAACCCTGAAAATGACGGTTTGGTCTTCATCTCCAGAATATTGTCCACTTACCTGGATTCCTCCGGTGGTAGCTTTACTCGACCAATCCGAAGGTTGAGTTACTTTTGCTGCCTTTTGGGCTTCACTGAGCCACCAGAGCATATCCGATTTCTTGGCATATGCCTGGACGGTGAACGTATCGCCATCTACCAACTCCCCATCACTGAGGGCCAGTTGAAGACCATCCGCAAAATCGACCCCCTCACCAGGGACATAGTTGTACATATTGACCTCAAATTCCCCGGCCCGTCCCTGATCGTCTTCCCATCCAATGACCACCCCTTTCTCGGAAGGGATTGTTCCTGCTCTTACCACCGTGAATGTGAAGGTACGGTCTTCTTCACCCTCGAAGGTACCGATGATCCCAGTAATCGGAGTGGAAGATCCTGCACCTTTTCTTTCAACGCCTTCAGGTACCAGGGGATCTAACCCTTTCCACTCTGAGGTTTCATCGTAGTAATTCTCGTAGTCAGGAGCTTCTACATCTCCTCCTTTGAGGTCGACTTCGATTGAGATCCTGCCTCTTTCACCAGTCACATCACTGGTGAGTAGGAGTCTGAACGGAGTATCCCCATGGGTCTTGGCAATGTATGCCTCGACTTCAGCATCCGAATCATTGATGGCCTGCATCAGGTCCTTCAATGTATCTTTGCCTTCAGTGAGATTGATCGTGACCGGAGTATCATCTTCATCATCTCCGACTTTGATCCGCACCTTGCCCGTGCCGATGACGACATCTTCACGTTCATAACCTTGACAGATGAGTTGATGAGAAAGAGCTATAGAATCCACCGCAAGGGTAGTCCGCCCAGGTTCAGCATCCCGACGTGCATTGGCTTCCAGCACCTTCGGATCACTGACATCGACCTTGGTCGCTTCCCAGACGTCTCCCTTATCCAGGGCTTCGGTCGCAGACTGCAGTTTCTGCAGTTCCATCTTGACCGCATTCCAGGCGTCGAGTTCTTCGAGCTTCTGTTCTTTTCGGGCTTCCACAGGCTTCAACCGGCGTTTCTCGATTTTCATGAAACGCTCGATGATTTCCTGGGTATTCAGCTTCGAGCCGAGCCCGGTAATCGCATTTGGATTCAGTTCCGCCAAGTCTCTTTTTTCTTGAAGCGACGGTTTTTTCCCCGTTCAGCAGGCAGAATCTGCCCCTGACTTGGAATTTAAATCATTGATATTATTCAAGATCCTATTTATCTACCCAATGGTAGAAAAACAGCTTCCAAGTGCTTCAAAAAATGTTCCATGCCTAGGCCCCGACATCCAACAGTTGCATCACCGACTGTGGAGTCTGATTGGCCTGAGCGAGCATGGCGGTGCCGGAAGAAAGGAGGATTTGATTTTTAACCAAATCACTCATCTCCTCGGCCATATCGGTGTCTGCGAGCATCGACTCGGAGGCCACCATATTTTCTTTGGAAATCCGTAAACTGTTCAAATTGGCTTCCAGGGAATTGCGCTGAAAAGACCCGAGTTTTCCACGCAAAGTGGAAACCTCGTCAATCGCTTCATCGATCATCAGCATCGAATCCTGCGCAGAATCAGCGCTCAGGACTTCAATATCCGACAGACTGCGGAAATTGCTGTCGTTGTCCACGCCTCGTGCAAGTTGCTCTGGATCGACGCTGCTCACCGAAACCTTACTCTGTTGTCCCTGATTCGGTCCGGTCTGAAAAGCCAGCGAATTCTGGGTCAGGTGAACGTAGCCATCGATGCTGTCCCCGACCAGGAATTCGTTGTCCTTTTGACGTTTAAGCAAACCGGTGATTCGGTTTTCAGTACGGTTGAAAATACGGTAAATCACATCATCGGTATCCTGGTTGTAACGGATCGTGATTCCTTCTGCTTCTGCACCAGGAGCTCCAGAGAGTTCCTGACCGTTTCCAATGGCCGCTTCACCGCCATCGAATTCAGGCGCTCCGCCGATGGTACCTTCCACATCTTTTCCGGGAATCGCGAATACCGATTCGTTTGCTGGAGAAATTTCACTGAAATAATTTTCAAGGCTGGTTGAGACGGTGAAGTTGGGTTCACTTCCAAATTCACGATGCCGGATGACGATCACATCATCACCCCCTAAAGCCCCGACAGCACCGGGATAGCTTGCCCATTCTGTGAGCGCGTCATCCAGTGCATCAAAGTCTTCGAGGAACTTGCCCATGTTTTCGGCTGCACGATAAACAAAGATATCGAGATTCATCCCGGCTTCATCGGTTTGCCGCTGCATTTCATGGGCAACCAGTTGTTGGATCGCCCGTTCATTCCGTTCTCTCACTTCAGGTCTTCCATCTCTTAATGCGGCGGTTGCCAGTTTTTCTATTTGCTCACGAAGGGTTGTATTGCTCTTGAGATCGATGGCAACCGTTCTTCCCCCTTCGTTGATGACAAAAGAAATCACCTGGCTTGGATCCGAACTCGAAACATCCTCGAGGCTCAGCATTCGCTCACCAACCAGCATTGCCCTTGTGGCGACCTGGGTGATATCGACTTTATAACCTTCCGCCGGTGATGATTTCGCGGTTTCAGTCGCTCTGACAAATTCAAGACCGTTTCCGACTGCAACTCCGGTTGCCGAATTGCTTCCATCGAGCAGGGTTCGGGTTCCGAACTGAGTGTTCCGTGAAATGTTTCCGAGGGTTGAAAGCAGATTTTCGATTTCATTCTGGTCCGCCTGCAGCATCTTAGGATCATTCGTCCCTTCGTTAGCTGCATGAACCGCCAACTGACGCATATCGATCAGGATGTTGCTCACTTCACTCAAAGCACCTTCGGTGGTTTGGAGCATCGACATGGAAATTTCTGAATTCCGGATCGACTGGTCAAGGGATTCAATCTGAGTCTTCATCTGCTCCGAAATCACCATCGCTGCAGGGCCATCAGAAGCATGATTGAGTTTCCGACCTGAGGATAAACGCTCCAGGTTGGTACTCAGGGCTTCCTCCGTGTCGTGCAAATGCCTCAATGCGTTTAAGGCTGCGATGTTGGAATTAATACGAAATGCCATGAATGACTCCTGTTGACTTCCTTATGGAAGATGAAAATCTGTTCTTCTTATCGGTGTCTTCAAAAAATCCTTTAGCACTTTTCTGGAAAATCCGTTTCCGGTGTTTTCTTTCCAGAAAATCATTGTCACCCTTATCGGCAATTGGAGCGAAAGCATTAATTCAGAATCAGGCTTGGGATGAAGCAGAGGGATTTGAACGCCAACGAACTTGAGGATCTGCAGCAGTCGTTATTGAAATGGTTCAAGGAACACCAACGCAAGCTTCCATGGCGGGAGAATTATGAGCCCTATCAGGTTTGGATTTCAGAAATCATGCTTCAGCAGACCCAGGTCAAAACAATGTTGCCCTTTTACCGGCGGTGGATGGAAGCCTTGCCGGGAATCCGGGAAGTGGCGGAGGCGGATGAGGAATTGTTGATCAAACTTTGGGAAGGTCTGGGGTACTACCGGCGAGTCCGAAATATCCGAAAAACCGCAGAAATGATCTGCAATGAATACGGAGGACAGTTTCCTGAACAGGTCGCCGAGTTGTTGAAACTTCCGGGAATCGGGAGGTACACCGCCGGTGCCATTGCCAGCATTGCTTTCAATCAACCGGCACCGATCCTCGACGGCAACGTCACCCGTGTCCTTTGCCGTGTCAGGAAGATCGAAGATCCGCCTCAACTTGGAGACGTCGGAAAGGAACTCTGGAGGCTCGCAGAAGCCTGGATTCCAAAAGAGGAGGCCCGAAATTTCAACCAGGCGCTGATGGAACTTGGCGCTACAGTCTGTTTGCCTTCATCGCCGAACTGTCTGCTTTGCCCGATCCGGCAGCATTGTCTGGCATTTGAATTGGGTAAAGTGGAAGCAATCCCGGCATCAAAACCGGGCAAGGTCCCCCGACAACGCTATCGTGCGTGTGCCGTGATCCGATACAACAACAAGCTGCTCTTCAGCAAACGCCTGGAAAACTCCTTGCTCGAGGGATTATGGGAATTTCCTTCAGTCGAATCGGATACTAAGAAAAAACTGAAAGGGACACTCGAAGAACATCTTGAACGGAATTACGGGATCAAAGTGACCCTTGGAAAAGAAATCCACCAACTCGAGCACCGTTACACGAATTTCAAAACACGGGTTGGGTTTTATCCGGCTGCACTTGAAGTTGACGGAAAGAAATCCAAAGAAACCACCTCCTGGGTGGAAATTCCCAAGATTGAAGACCTGGCCCTGCCCAGGCCTTACCGACGGTTTATGGAATGGTACCTTGAACAGTCGTTTGAATAAAATCGCAGACAGTTTTCAGACAAACAGTTGGATGTCTGAATCGGCCGCGAATTCCAGAAAGGTTGCAGCCCCTCCGACTTCTACCCCATCGATAAAATCCTCCTTGCTGAAGCCGAAGACGTCCATCGTCATCTGACAACCGATCATCTTCACCCCGGATTCAAGGCAGATCTCGCGAAGTTCCTCAATGGAAGCAACCCCTTTATTTTTAAAGGTCTGCTTCATCAGTGAAGTGGCTGTGGTCTCAAATCCCGGAAGGTTTCCCATCAACATATTGGGCATCGGCCATTCGAAATTCTGGAAACTTTTTGGCCCGAAGGGCATTTTCATCGGCATCGCAGGATTGGCGTGGGGGGCAACCTTTGCAGTGATTTTTCGTTTGAGCAGGGTCAGTCCATAAAAAGTAAAAAATACTGCCACCTGCATTTCCATCGCAACTGCGGTTGATGCCAAAATAAAGGGGGGATAGGCCCAGTCTAGGGTTCCCTGGGATGCAATTAGAGCCATCCGTTTGGGGCGCTCTTCTTCCATGTTTCCTCCATTGAATGAGATTGAGTTTGGATCATCGATTCCGTTCACGATTCTGGTTTGTGAATTCAAACCTGTTACCGTCAACAACAAGTAACCAACTTATCTCAGGAAGGAATAGAACCCAATCCCTTTTTTGGATCGGGTTCCTGAAAAGAAAAGATTTATTGGAGGCCTAGGACTTTTTCTGGTCCAGGTAAAACATCTCCTCAGATGGTTTGAGGGGTCTTTTCAGCCAAAGAGGACGACGCAGCCCTTCGGGGCCCGGTGCAGGGCGGGTTTTCTCAAGCCAACGCCGATAGACCTCGGTGGATTTCGATGTGTCCACAAACACATCACCATACTGGTCTCCGGATTGGGCTTTTTCGATCCTGACTTTCTGATGCCAGCAATGCATTCCGCTGATCGGATCGGGATGGACTGCGTGGGTGATGTTCTGATGCACCCCGCCATCCCGCCAGAAAATGCGTTTCAGGTCTTTGTCTTCTCCCTCCGCAGGTTGGATCCCGGAGATGACATTCATCTTCCATTTTCCTGAACCCTGTTCCTGGATGTCCACAAGGTTCGTCGCCCAGCGGTTGGCCTCGGGATCCTGGCTTCTCCTCCAGCGTCCGATATGGTGGGAACAGGCAACCACTCCCGGGCGCATGCCTTCGGTGGCCCAAACCCGTGCGACAAAATAACCGATCTCGGTATTGACCCTTGCCAGATCACCCGTTTTGAATCCTAATCTTTTTGCATCGGAAGTGTGTAACCAGAGCGGATTGCGGTTGGAGATTTCCACCAGCCATTTGGCATTGGAAGAACGGGAATGGATCAGGGTTGGAAGGCGGTAGGTGGGCACCAGCGGGAAATCACCCTTCGAGCGATCCATTTCCTCTTCATGAACATGGCTCTTGATGTAACCCGGGAGGCTGTATTCGGGCCATTTCCAGTCAGAGAGGGTTTTGGAAAAAAGTTCCTGTTTTTTGGACGGAGAGCCGAACCCCACCGACGGTTTCCCGTCTGCCCAAACCCCAACCGGTTTCCCATCTTTTAAGACCGTACCATTTTTTTTATCAATCTTTGTTCCTTTTAATTGTTCTTCTGACAGCGGATTCCGGTAAAGTTCATACACTTCTTTTTTGACTTCAAAAGCCCCGTAGCGCCGCATGTAATCCAGAGGACTGAGATCCTCTTCGGCCGCTTTTTCGGGAAGCCCAGGAACACGCTCAAAGATGAAGCGGTAATATTCATCAATGGTGAGTTTTTCACCCTTACGGTATGGAGAAAGGAAATGTTCTTTCACTCCGAGTTTGCCTTCAGGATCGATTCGCCATGAAAGTTCGATCCAGAATTCATCCTCCTCCCAGACTTCTCCGGGGTTTGACTGGTAGGTGAACTCCGGTTCCTTGCCCTGACGTCTGGCATATTCACGAAGAACCGGCTGCCGATAGGCGATCCACATTCCCGCGTGGGTCTCGTAGCTGATCAGATCATGCCGTTCCGAAGAATGTCCCATCGGCAGGACATAATCTGCAAAGTAGGCGGTTTCGTTCCAGGTCGGAGTGAGTGCGATGTGGAGCCCGACTTTTGATTCATCCCTCAATGCCTCGATCCAGCTGAAACCATCAGGGTAGGTCCAGACCGGATTGAACACACGGGTGAAGTAGACCGACATCTTGCCCCGGTTTTCCTTGAGAAAATGTGGGAGCAGGTAACTCAGTTCATAATGGGAGAGCGGATATTCCTTGGGGAAATGAAGTTCGTTCCAGAATTTCTGTGCGGGAGGTTTGCTGCAGAAGGTCGGATGAAATTTATTCCAGGAGTTCGGCAGGGTTCCACCGGGGGTGCCGATGCTTCCGGTCAGCACATTCAGGAACTGGAGACTGCGTGCCACCTGCCAACCTCCGAGGTTACCACTGCTGGCACTACGCCAGTTCATGCAGGCAAAACGGCTTCCGGCCCGACCGATCCTGCGTGCGACTTCGACGATCGTCTCTGCAGAAACCCCACTTTCTTTTTCGGCGAATTCCGGAGTGAATTCCTTGTAATGCTCGATCAGTTTTTCAACTGCGGTTTCAAGCGTTAATTCCGAATCAGGATGTTCGGTCTGGAGCCAGTCCTGCCAGTTGACCCAATTCCGGAGGAATTCCTCATTGTAGAGTTTTTCCTGAAGGATGATCCTCGCCATCGCCAGCATCACTGCTGCTTCGGTTCCGGGATAGGTTGCCATCCAGTAATCGGCCCTGCTGGCAGTGTTAGAAAGCCGGATATCCATCACGGCGATTTTGGTCCCGTTGTTCTTGCCTTCGATGATTCTCTGGGCATGGGGATTAAAATAATGACCCGACTCCAGGTGGGCACTGATCAGGAGAATAAAATCCGCATTGGCAAAATCGGGAGAAGTCCGGTCCACCCCGTCCCAGATGGCATAACCAAATCTTGCTCCGGCGGAACAGATGTTGGTGTGACTGTTATGTCCGTCGACACCCCATGCCTGGAGGATCCGGTCCATATACCCTTCATGGCCGGGACGACCAACATGGTAGGCAACTTCGTTGTTACGGCCTTCTTCCAGTGCCGAGCGGATTCTAGAAGAGATGTCCTCAAGCACTGATTCCCAGGAGACTCTCTCCCATTTGCCCTCACCCCTTTCCCCAACTCGCTTCATGGGATACAGGATCCGTTCTTTGTCCTCGATCTGGTTGATGGTCGCAGGGCCTTTGGCGCAGTTTCGCCCCCTGCTTCCAGGATGATAGGGATTACCCTCGAATTTACGTACCTTCCCGGTTTCCTTGTCGACATAGCTCAACAGTCCGCAGCCTGACTCACAGTTGAAGCAGGAAGTGGGAATGATGGAATAGCGTTTTTTCTTTTTCTGAGCCCATTCCGTTGCTTCATATTCTTCCCAGTCGTCCCATTGTTCAGGTGGAGGATAACTGCTGAGGGGACCGGGTTCCCTCATTTCTGATTTCGGGGTTTCGGATTCGGTCAGGTCAGGAATCAGACCGATCCCTTGGGCCATTTTTTCAATCCAGGACGCTTCAGGCTGCATTTTCATAATCATTCAAATCGATAAAGGTCATCTAACTGAGGGGGATCATCTGCGGTGCGACAACCCAGATGCGTACTGAATACCAGATTCCGACTAGCACCAAAATTCCGGCAAGGGCAAGCATCAATGGAGTCGTACTCCAGAGAAGCATCAGAAAAGGCAGCAAACTGCCGACCAGGATCACTCCGAACCAGAATTGGGATTTGAAAAACCCCCTGGTGATGATTTTCACGGTGCGGTGGGAATCTTCAGTGGGGTGGGGGATGATCAATTCTGCACCAAGCGAAAAAACCTGTACCACCAGGCCACCGATCAAGATGTTCTGTAAATAGGGAATCATCGGAGATATTGGTTCCCATAGGAAACCTGCCAACAAGAGTGCGGCACTTCCTCCTACCACTGCATGAAGCAGCATGTGAAGAATCAGCAAGGGACTCTGCCAGAAATCACGCCCCTTTGCCTGGGCAAAAAGGAAGGCGGTGTAGATCGCAAGTAGGATAGAAACTGCCAGGATTGGCCAAACAAGCCAATTTGCCATTTCCGCGTATCCAAAAAAATGTGCGGCTCCCAGCAAGGTGACCAGTCCCCCATAGACGGTAATCGTGTAGCCTCCTTTGACCAGCCACGATCTCCAGTGAGGACGTAAAAGGACATAAAGAAAGCGGGAGGGCTGATCCAAGTCCATGATGAGTAACACCCCTGTTGCACCGAGAAAAATCAAGGAAACAAGGGATGTGACCCAGAGCATCTCACTGGAAAGACTCACCAGGCCGAGTTGATTCAGCAACAAGGGCAAACCGAGGATTCCGGCCGCCAGTGCCTTGGTCAAGATGTATCCTGCAACTTCCCAGCCCCAAAGGATTCCTTTGGAAGGAGCATCATAAACCCTACGTGACGGTCTTGAACCCCCACTCAAGCCTCTATCAAAAGATAAGGACTTCTCAGTATTGACATTGCTTCCATTATCACTTGCTCCGAAATGGACACTGTGTTTATGTTCTTTGCCAGAGTGGTGACCAACTCCGGATTCCTGGGAACCCCAAAGACTTTGTCCGGAATGTTCGGTTTCCAAAGGTTTTAGTGAAACATCGTCGCCTTCGATGTAAAAAAGCTTGGGTCGTGTCCCTTTTTCCGGCTTTCTTGCCGTCACCTGCTGTCGGGCAACGAGATTTGCGATCTTGCTCCCCGGATCATCCAGATCTCCGGAAATGATGGCTTCTGTGGGACATACGGTGACACACGCTGGCTGTAAACCATTATCCACTTTCTGTGTGCAATAGTTGCATTTGGCCGCGGTATGGTTTTCAGGATCGATGTAGATCGCGTCATAGGGGCAGGCTTGTGTACATGATTTGCAGCCGATACAGCGATCGTTGTTAAAATCCACAATGCCGTCCGGACGCGTGTACAACGCCTGAGTTGGGCAGATCTCAACGCAAGGAGCATGTTCACAATGATTACAGCGCATCACTGAAAACACCCTGCGCGTATCAGGGAACTGCCCCTTTTCTACATACTTGACCCAGGTCCGATTGACCCCGATGGGGACATCATGCTCGGATTTGCAGGCAACCGTGCAGGCGTGGCAGCCGATGCAGTTGCGATTGTCGATAACGAATCCAAAATTCAAAAATGCCTCCTCAGGAAATGTACCCTGTGCAACAATGCTTTTGATCAGAAATTCTAAGTGTTTGACTTAAATGATAGCTATCACAATATGATGAAGTCAAAAAGATGTTATATATTTGTATTTGAATAATCAAATTTTTATCTGAATATTTAAAGTTATGGATGAGTGACAGGCAGGGGCAGAATCGGATTTCTTCGAGTCAGGGATGGATCACGGGGAGGATCCTGCTTGGTTATTTTTTACTGGCAGCGAACATCGCGGTGGAGAAATGGCTGCTGGAAAGTTACAGCCTGCTGGAAATCAATTTTGTCACCGCGGCGTTGTTCATGACACTCACGGCATTGCAGGAACTGCTGACCCGGGGATCCCTGGTCCGGATCAAACCCGTTTCCTGGAAGGTCCTCCTGCTGATCAGCCTCTTCACCCTGGGAGCCTGGCATTGTTTCCTCAGCGCCCTCTCGGGGCTGAGTGTTTTCGAATTCGGGGCGATGAGTCTCTTGTCTCCGGTGATGATGGCCGTTCTGGCAATGGTTTTTTTGGGGGAGAAGCCTTCCGGAAAAATATGGCCTGCCATCCTGCTGGGTATGGCAGGAGGCTGGTTGATGATGCAGGCGGAATGGGAGGGTTGGAGCAGCCTGGATCACCAGGCATTCATGCTCGGTGCGCTCCTGTTTGCTTCATTGCGCTGGATCACCGTTAAGTTTGCAGGGGAGAAAGTTCCGGCCTCGGCCATGATTTTCTGGGAACCGGTCCTGGTGTTGTTTCTGATGGGTGCCATCATTGACCCGGTTGAATTGTGGCACAATGCCTCCCCTGTCATCCTCAGTTCAGCAATTTTGCTCTTCCTCTCCCGTCAGTGTCTCGTCCGTTCCTACCAGGCACCGGTCACCAAAGCGACTTCGATTTCCGCCCTCATCTACACCAAACTCGCCTGGACCCTGCTCTTCGGCTATTGGATCTGGGGCAGCCTCCCCCAACCCCTGGAATGGCTCGGTGTCGGATTCATCATCATCAGCAGCTGGTTGGTGGTATCCGGGAACTCAAACAAAAACTGAGACAATTTAAATCAGTCCGAACATTTTTTTCATTTCCTGCGAACGGTCTGAGGGGAGATCCTTGAGGAGGTCATTGGCAATTTCGAACTCTTTGCGGGTGACGTGGTATTGAATTTTTTTGCTGAGGTCATAGAGGTCGATGGCCGGTTGTTCGATGCCAACCCGCTCCTGGCGGGTACCGGGGACGTAGACAGATTCCATAATACTCCTTGAGTGGAAAGATGTTTTCTGATGATACGCTGAAAACGGCTGATCGGCTCAAAATCCAGGCGGAAACATCGAAAGGTCCGGGGAATCCTTTGTTGAGAAATTTTTAGGATTAGACAATTTCTCATCATGCGATAGGATGGATGTTTCCTACAATTCTGGCGCAGATGGGCTCACTGATTCATTCCGTTCATCGTCCGGTGAAAATATTCCTGCCGGCGATCCTGATTCTGGTTCTCCTTCAATACTGGATCTGGCAACCGCCCCACTGGGTTCATCATCTGGGACCAATGCTGTCCCAAATCCATCATCATTCCCATCATTCAGATCACACTCATGGTCAGACAACCCAATCAGGGGAATCCCATCAGCAGCAGGTGGATGAGGAATGCCTTGCCCTGGGATGTGCAGGCTCGAGAAAATTCGTAGCGCTTCAAAATTCCCTGCCTTTTTATCAATCATTCGCGTTTGAAAATCCTGGGTTGCCTTACCCAGATGAAGTTCCTTTTATTCAGCATGCCATCTTTTTCCCTTCGATTCCCACCCGGGGCCCGCCGAGGAACAACTAAGTCTGATTCAAAACATTTTCGGGAAGACCTGTCGGAATCCGGCGGTCATCCCAAATACCTTTACAAAAAGATACCGGGATTTTACCCGGTCAACTTACGTTGCAGGAGTACCTATGAATTTTTTATTGAAAACAAGTCTATTGACCGCAGGGCTGGCCTGGTTCCTCTTTTCAGGATGCACGACCATCGCTCCGGGACATGATCATCATCATCACACCGGGATCCGTGTTTATGATGCCTGGGTCCGGGCCGTTCCGCCGAACATGAAGATGACGGCGGCCTACATGAGTTTGCACAATCACAGTGACATGGAAGACGCGTTGTTATCCGCGGAGACTCCGGTTGCAGGAGTGGTGGAAACTCATACCGTCGAAGAAAACAACGGGGTGATGTCGATGAAACCTGTTGATTCGATTCCGGTTCCAGCGAACGGAATGCAGGAACTCAAACCGGGTGGTTACCACCTGATGCTGATCCAATTGAAAGAAGTACCGAAAAAAGGAGAGACCGTCTCCCTGGTTTTGAACTTCAAGCATGCGGGGCGGCTGGAGGTGGATGCAAAGGTCAATGACATGCCCATGAAAAACATGGAACACCATGACCATGGGAAGTCTATGGATCATAAACATTCCCATCAATAACCTGGTTTAAAAATAAGGGGCAGGGATCCGTTCTGCCCCCTTTTAAGCAACCATGTCAGGAAAGTCGGAAAAGCAGAAAGCATCCTCGGTAAAAGCCCAAATCGCCTGGGCGATTACTTTACTGGCTGGGATCCTGTTGATTCTGGTCCTGCGTTTTGTCGGACTGGAGCCTGAATTGACCCGGGAGCCCTTTCCCGGATTCGAGGGACAGCAGACGGTTCTGGTGCATGGACTCGGGATCCATGAACAGTGTCTCGAACTCCGTCCGAAACAGGGACTGGATTATCGATTTCAGGCTTCTCACCCCCTCAGCTTTGATATCCATTATCATATCGATGGGCAACCGTTGAGCCAGTTCAGCGAGACTTCCACCAATTTCGGGGAGCAGCATTTCAAACCCAAGGAAAACAGGATTTACTGCCTGATGTGGGTCAACCCCCGGGATGAAATGTTGAAACTGAGTTATGAATTGCAGTTCGAAATTGTTCCCGGACAACTCCAAACGGGAATTCCGGTCCGCTTTGTTTCCAACTCCGAAAAACGTCTGATTCGGATCCTCAATGGTTCTCAGCATGAACTGGGAAGGCTGGAAACGGAATCAGACATCCTGAATTTCGAATTGAGCCGCGACCAACAGAAACTGGCAGTTTTGGTCTCCGGGGTTGATCAGGGGCTCCAGCTTTTTGAACTCCCCGGGTTGGAAAAAAAGAATTCGTTCTCCCTGGAAAAAGCAGCAAGGATGCTGGCATTTTCTGAAGACGGAAATTTCCTCGCGGTTGCCGATGAACACCAGGAAGAATTGATGATCATCGATTTAAATTCCGGGAAAAAGGTGAAAATCGAACTTCCAGCGACCTTGTTGGCCCTCGAAACCGGAGACCAAACAAACGAACTCCTGGGACGAACCGAACTTGAAGTGCTGAAACTCCAATTCGATCCGCCACAGTTACTGGAACGCGACGCCCGTATCGAACTGGCGTTTGGCGATCAGAAAATGATGGTGGATCCCGATGAAGTCTGCTTTGCCCATGGAATTCCCCACCCCCTCTTCACCCCCAAAGCGGTCGCCATGAGCCCCGAAGGGCTCCCGGGATTTTTAGCAATCCCCTAATTTTTTTTAGAAACTGAGTATCCGTCCCGCGTTTTCTCACGGGACGGTGGATCCGGCCAGGCTACTGAAAGGGTTTGGGCCTGGGGGTTGAATTGGAGGATGGGGGAAGCACCGGGATCTGGAAAGTAGGCTGCCGTCCGGTCAGGGTTTTCAGAAACGCGACGATTCTGGCATTTTGATGGGGTTTAAAACTCCTGCCAAACTGAAGGCGTCCCATCAGGTCCACGGCTTCTTCCAGGGTCCAGACGGCGTCATCGTGGAAGTAGGGGAAGGTCAGTCTCTTTATCAGCATTGATCCGGAAAGGGATACCCTGGAGAGACTGAACGATTATCTGCCTTTCTTTCATCCGTCCTTCCTGGGACTCCGCGGGAGTGAGTTGGAAACTATGGAAACCGCCCGCCTCTACCGTGTGAAGTATTTCCGGGAATACAGGGATTCATCAGCCGGTTACTCCATAGCCCATACCGATGCGGTCTTCCTGCTCGATCATTTTGGGCGTTACCGCGGACGCTACCAAACCCGTTGGGCTCTCGAAGACCTGGTTCAGGATGTCAGGCTTTTGCTCGCTTCGGCAGAATGATCTGGAGTTCGACGGAGTTTGCTGGTTCCACATCGGCTTTTGAATCCACGAGTTTTAACCGTTTTTCCTTTTGAATGTTTTTCAACAATTTTCTGATTTCTTCATTCTGAAGATCCCAGAGTTTCAACGGGCAGTCTTGCAGTTCCTCCCTCAAAGATTGAAAGTAATTGAAATCTGTTGCCGGATTTTCTCTGACTGGTGATTCAAAAAATCAGTTATTATTTTTGGATATTTCGTTGTGAACTGAATCCTCCTTGCCATGGAATTGGTTTTTGAATCAATCTTGCTGAATTCCTTTGGCTGAGCCGATGAATCCCATCATGTTCAAAAAGATTTTGGAAAAGGAGCAGGAATGACCTGGAATCCCGCACCATGCAATGACCGTTTTGATCCGGTTCCGGGGGAAAAGACGATGAAGGCGGTGGTCACCGCAGGCAACGGAGGGTTCGAAAAACTGCACTGCCGTGAAGTGAAACGTCCCAGGCCTGGAGCAGGTGAGGTGTTGCTCCGGGTTCTGGCTGCCGGGATGAACAACACTGAAATCAATACCCGTGTCGGCTGGTACTCCGACTCGGTGACCAGAGCCACCTCGGATACGGCAACATCAGAGGTCCGGGAGGCGGAGGTCCGAATCGATGGTGGCTGGAACGAAACCACCCCGTTCCCTTTCATTCAGGGGACCGACTGCTGCGGACGGGTTGCTGAAATCGGTCCGGGCGGAGACCCGGAGCTTCTCGGGAAACGGGTCCTCGTCCGTTCCTGCATCAGGCCGGAGGGATTTGAATCGATGGAAAACCTCTGGATGGGTTCCGATTTCGACGGCGCCTTCGCCCAGTATGTCAAAGTCCCCCAAGCCGAAGTATGTGTTCTCGAATGTGACTGGAGCGATGCCGAACTGGCCACCATTCCCTGTGCCTATGGAACCGCGGAAAACATGATCCAGCGCTCCGGGATCACTTCCGGAGAACGGGTACTGATCACGGGTGCTTCCGGAGGGGTGGGTTCAGCCGCGCTTCAACTGGTGAAATGGCGAAGGGCCGAAGTGATTGCTGTCGCGGCTTCTTCCAAAAAGCAGCAGATGCTGGAAATCGGAGCCGATCGGGTCATCGGACGGGATCAGGATTTGCTCGGAAACCTGGAGGAAAAATCGGTGGACGTTGTGATCGATCTCGTCGCGGGTCCTCCCTTTCCGCAATTACTCAAACTCCTAAAACGGGGCGGACGCTATGTCTCTGCCGGTGCCATCGGGGGCCCGCTCGTTTCCTTCGATACCCGGACCTTCTACCTCAAGGACCTCCAACTGATCGGCTGCACCGCCTGGGATGAGCCCGTTTTTCCAACCCTTGTCTCGTGTATCGAGCAAAACCGAATCCGTCCCCTGCTCGCCCAAACCTTCCTCCTCGAAGACATCGCAGAAGCCCAGAAAGCATTCCTGCGCAAACAGTTCGTCGGGAATTTTGTGCTCATTCCTCCTAAAGAGGGTTGAATCATTTTTTTCTAAAGATAATAATTTAGGGTAATTTCTCTTACGACTCAAAACATGCCCATTTCTCAAAGATCTTTTGGCGTTACCGGTGAAGGCCGGGAAGTAATTCTTTACACGCTTTCCAACGATGATGGAATGAGCGTCGAGGTGATGAATTACGGCGGGATCATCCGGGCCATTGAGGTTCCTGATCGAAACGGAGAGCAGGCCGACATCACCCTTGGGTTCGATACCCTGGAGCCTTACCTGGGACGTCATCCTTTTTTCGGTGCATTGGTGGGACGCTTTGCCAATCGGATCGGCAAAGCCCGATTTTCACTGGACGGGACCGAAATTCAGCTAGCTCAGAACAACGGGGAGAACCACCTGCACGGAGGAATCCGGGGGTTTGATAAGAAAGTCTGGCAATCAGAAGTTTTTCAGGATGAGCAAGCCTGTGGCTTAGGTCTGGCCTATGTCAGTTGGGATGGTGAGGAAGACTATCCCGGGACACTCAGTGTCCAGGTCGTCTACACTCTGCAGGGTACGGAGTTGTCCATCGATTATCGTGCTGTGACTGACAAACCGACGATCCTCAATCTGACCAACCATGCCTATTTCAATTTGGCGGGAGGAGGAAACATTCTCGATCACCACATCCAACTCCATGCGGATTTCTTCACGCCGATTGATGAAACCCTGATTCCCACCGGTGAAATTCGACCGGTGGACGATTCTCCCATGGACCTGCGCCAACCGACTACCATCGGTGCCTTGATCGATGCGGAGGACGAGCAGATTTCGCACGGAGGTGGTTTCGATCACAATTTTGTTGTCAGGGGAGCACCAGGCAGCCTGCGTCCTGGTGCATGGGTTATTGAGAAGCACTCGGGGCGGGTGATGGAGGTGTTGACCACCCAGCCCGGGATCCAGTTCTACAGTGGCAATATGCTCCCCGATGCCCTGCCCGGTAAAGCAGATCAGGTTTACCAAAAACGTTCCGGTTTCTGCCTGGAAACCCAAAACTTTCCAGATTCACCGAATAAGCCTCAATTCCCATCACCTGTCCTGCGCCCTGGACAGCACTATTCCCAGAAAACCCTTTTCCGCTTCGGCACCGAATAGAATTACGCCGTTTTTTATAACGGGAAAGAAGCAACCTGTCAGGTCACCCATCCTCTTTGACAGGTTCAGGATTTTTCATTTTCAAACAAATCTGTTTGTTTTCCTGAATCCCAGTCATTAAGGTCTTGTCCAACCTCCACTTTTTGGTCCGGCTTTTTGAAAGGTCCTTAAAGAAAAAAAGTAGTTGGATTTACAATTGTGTGTTGTCGATTCACCAAAGCTTTTTCAGGAAAGATTATTTTTTCCTGAAGGGATCGAAAATGGAGCTCCTGCTCGTTTGAGTGCATGAGTACACTCCATTAAAAAACTGACTTGAATTCAATGTTACTGGACCACGAAAAAGGATGAATTGGTGTGCAGATAAATGAGGAATTATAAGACCAGAATGAATTGATCAATTTTCTAAAAAACCTAGTTACAGTTTCGATTTGTTAAGCACACAAGAACCAGAATCAAACCATGCATTTTGAATTAAGACTATGGCAATTTACGAAGGGCGTTCGGCATAGAATCGTTTTTGCTGTTTTCATCGGAATGCTTTCTACCATCCTGGGAGTCGCAAGACTGGCACTGCTCGGATGGGTCATTGGTTTGATTTTCCAGGGGCAAAATCTTTCAGGACTGGTTACACCGATTGCTTTAACCGGGGGCTCGATTATCCTCAGAGGCCTTTTCGAGCACTGGAGGATCATGGTGGCTCATCATACCGCAGCCATGGTCCAGATGACCTTGCGACAAAACCTTTATGACAAGATTGTTGAACTGGGGCCAGGATATGCGGGAAGGCAACGTTCCGGAGAGTTGGTGCTTTCGATGGTTGACGGCATAGAACAGTTGGAAACCTATTTCGGAGAATACCTTCCTCAGCTTCTGATTTCGGCAATCACCCCACTTCTGATTTTTGCTTTTGTCGCCTTCCTGGATCTGCCGGTTGCATTGACCCTGTTCATTGCTGCAATGATTGCCCTGCTGGCACCGTCACTTTGGCATAAATTTGACTTAAAGAAATCTCAGGAACGTCAAAAAGCTTATGCAGCATTTGCATCCGAGTTTTTGGATGCAGTGCAGGGACTAGCTACATTGAAGTCGTTTGGGCAGAGCGGTGCAAGGGCAGCATTTTTAACGAAAAAAGCGAGAGATCTGTTTCGTTCTACGATGTGGGTTCTTGCTACCAATTCGCTTTCAAGAGGAATCACGGATACTTCCATCGCACTCGGTGCCGCGGTCAGTTTAGGACTGGGGGCCCATCGGGTGGCAACGGATCAGATGGAACTCTCTGCGCTTCTCATCATCCTGATGATGGGTGTTGAAATTTTCCGTCCCATGAGGGATTTACGTGCAATCCTCCATCAAGGCATGGTGGGCCAATCTGCCGCCCAGGGAATTTATAAGATTCTTGAGGCAACACCTCCTATCGATGAGGATCCCTCTGCTGAAAAAAGAGATACACTTATTCCTTCCATAACTTTTGATTCGGTATCCTTCGGCTATTTGGAGCATCACAAATCTGTTCACGAAAATCTCCATTTTTCAATCCAGCCGGGTGAAAAGGTCGGGGTGGTCGGTGAAAGCGGTTCCGGAAAGACAACCATCGCCAAACTTCTTCTTCGGTTTTATGACCCCGAAGAAGGCGCGATCTCTATTGGCGGTCATAATCTAAAGGGTTTAAGACTCGAACAAATCAGAAAAGAGATTTCGGTCGTCAGTCAGGATACTTTTCTTTTTCATGGAACGGTTCAGGAAAATATCCGTTTTGGAAACCCTGAAGCATCCGACGAAGAAATCGTTGAAGCCGCCAAATCTGCGAATATCCACGATTTCATCAAATCTCTTCCGGATACTTATGAAACATTAGTAGGAGAAAAAGGGATCAAACTCTCTGGAGGACAACGCCAAAGGGTTGCCATCGCCAGGGCGATTCTTCGTGACTCCAAAATTCTGATTCTTGACGAAGCCCTCTCTGCGGTTGATGCAGAAAATGAGGCCATCATTCAGGAAGCACTGAATGAATTAATGAAAGGCAAGACCACCCTGATTCTGGCCCATCGTCTCTCCAGTATCATTTCCTGTGACAATATTCTCGTCTTGGACCAGGGCAAAGTCGTTGAAAATGGAACCCATTCAGCCCTTATGGAAAAAGGAGGACTCTATTCCCAATTAATGTCTCAGCAAGCGAAGGAAAGCACCCACCAACCTCTCAAAGAAATTTCTCCTGCAAACAGCCAAACGGAGAGACCTTTAAATGATCCTTTGGATCAACAGATAAATGCTGAAACAGAGGGCATCGTCAAAGCTGAAGGACTTAACTGGGTACAGGTATGTAAGGCATTGATGAGTCATATCATGCCTTGGAAAAGAAGGCTGATCATGACTTTTTTGTTTGGAGTGTTGAGAGTCATAGCGTTTATCGGGGTAGGGGTTTTGAGTGCATTGATCGTCATGGCTTTAAAGAACCAGACCCCTTTTGATGACTATCTGATTTTCCTGATCATAATTGCTTCCGTTTCAGGGATTCTTCACTGGCTGGAATCATGGGTTGCCCATGATATGGCGTTCAGGCTTCTTGCAGAGATGAGAATACAGGTCTTCAGGAAACTAGATCAAATTGCACCAGCATATTTGGTGCGAAGAAGAACTGGAGATTTAATGGGGATCGTCACTCAGGATGTTGAGCTTGTAGAGTATTTTTTCGCCCACACAGTTGCTCCTGCATTTGTTTCGGTGCTTGTCCCTTTGGTGGTTGTCATTTTCCTGACAATGACCCATCCGTGGGTTGCTCTTGCCTTCATCCCTTTTTTAATTTTTGTAGGACTCAGTCCTTTTTTGATGCGCAGAAGTGTGGATGACCTTGGTTCCAAATCAAGAGAAGCCGCAGGAGAATTGGCGGCCCATGCGATTGATACCATCCAAGGGCTTGCTGAGGTCGTCGCCTTCCAACAGGAAAAAAATCGGCGTGCAGATTTTGGCAAACTCAGTGAAAACAACATCCAACTCCGCCTGCCTTTCTTTTCAAAACTGACCCTTCAAAAATCCCTGCTCGAAGTTTTTACAGGCCTCGGCGGTTTGGCAGTCGTTACAACCGGAGCCATTTTGGCGGGAAATCATTCGCTCGATCAGGCCATCCTTCCTCTGTTAACGATCCTGGCGATGGCTGCATTTCTTCCTGTTTCTGAAATTGCTCAGGTCGGCAGGCAATTGGCAGACACCCTTGGTTCAACACGTAGGATTTATGCCCTGGAGCATGAACCGGTGACCATCAAAGACGGCCCGCGTAAAATATCCAGTGAAACGGCATCAGAGTTGTCAATTTCCAATGTCGGTTTTCATTACCCGGGGAGATCTCAGAAGGTTCTGGAAAACGTGAGTTTTACCATTCAAGGTGGGCAAACGGTTGCTTTGGTCGGACCTTCCGGGGCAGGAAAGACAACCCTGGCGCAACTGCTGATGCGTTTTTGGGATCCTTCCGAGGGAACCATCCTGCTTTCAGGAAATGATATCAGAGAATATGGACTTGAAGCACTCCGCTCAAAAATCGCTCTCGTCGCTCAGGATACCTACCTTTTTAACAGCACCCTCAAAGAAAACATCCTTATCGCAAAACCAGATGCAAGCTACCCGGAAATGAAAAAGGCCATTCAAATGGCATCTTTGACGGAACTTGTCGAAACCCTGCCGCAGGGGTTTGATACCAAAGTTGGAGAAAGAGGAACCAGTCTTTCCGGGGGTCAAAGACAAAGGGTTGCCATCGCAAGAGCCTTTTTGAAAGATGCACCGATTTTAATTCTTGATGAAGCCACCTCTCATTTAGATGCTTTGAGCGAAAGTGAAGTACGTGGCGCCCTGGACAAACTCAAAGAAGACCGCACCACCATCATCATTGCACACCGGCTTTCAACCATTCGAAATGCTGACAACATTATCGTTCTCGATGGCGGAAGCATTAAGGAGTCAGGGAACCACGAGCAGTTATTGAAGAAGAACGGACTTTATTCCCAACTGGTCTTCAAGCAAATGAATTTTTCAGGAGGATAGAAGATGATCAATGATCCGGGTTTGAATTTTTAGACGACACAGTGATGAAATCTTCATTGGGCAATCCTGATTTCCTGATCATCGGGGGAGGCATCTTCGGATGTTCCATCGCATGGAATCTCGCGAGAAGATCATCCGGAAGTGTGCTGCTGCTCGAGCGGAGGGAACTTGCAACTGCGACAACCCCTCGTGCTGCAGGATTGATCAGGAATCTTAATCTGAAGAAAGGACAAACTCCTCTCAAAACCTTGACCATAGAGGCGATTTCATTGCTTGGAGAAGAATTGGAAGAAACCCTTCAATGGCATCAGGTCGGTGGACTTCTGGTTGCTAAATCAGAAGCCAATATTATGCATTTGGAGACTCTCGAAAGGCATGCCATTGAACATCGTCAAAAATTCCAATGGATTGACAGAACCGATGCAGAGGAAATGGTTCCCTGGCTGGATGGGGCATCAGCCGGAAAGTTTGCTTTGCTTCCGGATGACGGTTTCATCGATCCCTACCTGTTCACCCAGTTTTATGCAAGGGCCGCCAGAAAACATGGCGCATTATTGAAAACCGGGATAGAAGTAACAGCACTTCAAAACTCTGGAAACCGGATCACCGGAGTTCAAACACCACAGGGTATCATTTCAGCAGGATGCGTCATAGATGCAGCAGGGCCCTGGGCGGGTTTGGTTGCCCTTGAGGCAGGCTGGCACTTGCCCATGGCACCGGTGCGGAGCCACTACTGGATAACTTCAAAAGCGCCTGAATTCAAACAACCCCAACCTTATGTTATTTTACCTGATGCCAATGCCTATGCCCGTACTGAGATGGGAGGACTTCTTTTCGGACTCCGTGACAGAGTCAGTTTGAATCATGACCCCCGGCAACTTCCCGAGGACTTGTCAGAACTCAGGTTTGATCAGGATCCTGAAGGATGGAACGTCCTTGAGGAACAGGGATCCGAACTGGCAAAGTTCTTTCCCGGGATGGGGACCACCCAGATTGCGCATTACGTCGCCGGTCCTTCTGCCTATACCCCCGATGGTCAGTTCGTGTTGGGGTCCGTTCCGGATGTTGAAGGATTTTATGTGGCCTCAGGTTGCTGCGGTTCCGGAATCGGTGCATCCGGAGGCGTCGGGAGGGCTATAGCAGATCTGGCTATCGAGGGGGAAACAGGATTTGACCTGGAAAGCTTCCGGACGGATCGTTTTGGACGGATTGATGCGTTCAGCCCAGAGTGGAGGAATCGTTGTGCAAATGCCCGTTCGGTGAAAGGATAGACTTCATAAGAAATATTTTATCTTGTTGATGATCAATGAGAGAGATAGTGAATTCGAATCATTATTTTCATAAGCTCTCAGATTATACTGTTATGCAAATCAATTTCTTAAATTCAAATGAAGCAATTGAAAACCCATGAAAAACTTTGATTTTGTTTCTCATACAAGTTGGAAAGGTAAAATATATCTATCATCCTTCCCGGGATTAAATGAACAAAAACTATTTGATCATGAGGAAATGGAGCAGACCCTGAAATCAATCTCCAGGTTAGGATGCAAATGCATCATTTCTTTGGTGGAGCATCATGAAATTGAAGATATTTGTGGATTGAATCATTTTACTCACCAATTAGATCAACATGATTTTACTTGGCATCACTTCCCCATTAAGGATTATGAAATTCCAGATAAAACCTTCATGGTGAATTGGGAAAAAAAACATGTAGGGTTATTGAATGGGTTAATCAATGGGAGCAATTTATTCATTCATTGCAAAGGAGGTATTGGTCGTTCTGGAACCGTTGCAGCCATGTTTTTAATTGTATCAGGAATGGAGAATGAACAATCAATCCTTGAGGTTCGTTCCAAGAGACAGGGAGCAATAGAGAATGAAAAACAAGAGAATTTTGTGGGATCCTTCGATCCTGGAAACATTTCTTGATGTCTGAATTAGATTAAAGTCACCTTCCAGACTTCTACAATTTTTATTTTTTTTGAAATTTAGCGATTTAAAGCAGAGAAACTCAATGAGAATCTCTGCTTTAGGACTGAGAATAACGCTTAGTTAACCAGTAAGCATTGAATAAACGAAGCTTTCTAGATAAGAAATTTTTAGGATCTTAGTAATTCGTCGTTTTATTTTTTGGGTTCAGTTTTTCCATCGTAACGTTTTTTCCATTCATTGACGAGCCGGGTTTTATTTGCGGCTGCCCAGACAAAATCGTTATTGATTAACTTTGCCTGAACTTCATCATAGAAATCTGGAAGTTCTGGGTCTTTAGTGACTTTCGAGGGGTCTGCAATGATGGACTGACGTTCCCCAAAAAGATTCATTCCTCTTCCTAAGGTCCAGTTCATCAAACGTTTGGCATCAGGAAGATTATCGGTTCCGGACATGATTGCGACTACCTGCATTTCCCATCCTATTCCCTCTTCAGGGATGATCATGTCAATTGGAGCACCTGCTTTGATGATCTTGATTGCCCGTCCAGGCCAGGAAATGCCTATTGCAAATTCTCCGGAACCTGCCTGTTTGCAGGGTTTAGAACCAGAGTGGGTATAGACTCCAATGTTTTTATGGAGTTGATCCATATACTTCCAGGCCTTTTCTTCACCCCAAATCTGTATCCAACTTGAGATATCTAAAAACCCTGTTCCAGATGATGCAGGATTGGGCATGGAAATATGTCCTTTATAGATTGGATTCGCCAATTCAGCCCAAGTTTTGGGTTTGGGAAGTCCATGATTTTCAGCCTCGATTCGGTTCCAACAAATACATCCAGCCCATCCGTAGTTTCCAACCCAAGTCACAGGAGTACTCTTGTCAACATAACGTTGATCTATTTTGTCCATTCCTATTGGGGTGTATTCATGGAACATCCCTTCGGCTTCCATATTCAAGGCTACCGTTGCTGCCATTTCAAAAAGAAAATCTGCCTGCGGATTATCCTTTTCAGCCATCATTTTGGCTGCCATGGTTCCTGTTGACTCCCGAACCACATTCACTTTGATGTCAGGATTATCTTTTTGAAATTCCTCCATATAATACTTGAGATTATCTGCATCCGTACTTGAGTAAACGAGTAATTCTCCAGCTAACGCAGAGGAGTTGAAACAAAATAAAACTACTGCTGTTAATACAAGATAAGATGATAAAAATTGTCTGAATTTTTTAGTTTGTTTCATCAAATTGTCTCCATAATTATGGTTTTGAGCATTGCATATGAATAAAAAATAGCAGATTATACCCCTCCGTTTAGGAAATGCACGAAAAAAGTAAAAATGTTTAAAATTCAAGAATTATTGTGAAAAAAATGAACAACCTATCTACAACCTACTTATCAGTAAACGATCTTTGCAAACATTTTGGAGCATTTCAGGCATTAAAAAATATATCGATTGAAATTAATGAAGGAGAATTTGCCTGTTTTTTAGGCCCTTCAGGTTGTGGTAAAACAACACTTCTTCGTTGTATCGCAGGATTGGAAACTCAATCATCGGGATCCATTTCTCAAAAAGAAATTGAGATTTCATCTCTTCCACCTTCAGCAAGGGATTTCGGTATTGTGTTTCAATCTTATGCACTTTTCCCGAATTTAACGGTCTTCTCTAACATTTCCTATGGTTTGATTAACAATAAATGGGGGAAGGATGAAATTAAGTCCAGAGTGGAGCATTTACTGGATCTGGTTGGTTTGAAATCACATGCAGGAAAATATCCAAGTCAATTATCTGGAGGAGAACAACAACGTGTTGCTTTAGCAAGAGCTTTGGCAACGTCACCAGGATTGTTATTGCTTGATGAACCCCTCTCAGCCCTGGATGCAAAAGTCAGGTTGTATCTGAGGAAACAGATTAAAGATCTGCACCGAAAATTAGGAATCACCACCATTATGGTGACCCATGATCAGGAAGAAGCTCAATCGATGGCAGATAGGATTTTTGTCATGAAGGATGGTGAAATTATTCAATCCGGCACCCCGAGAGAAATCTATGAAAAAGCTAATTCTCCTTTTATTGCAGATTTTATCGGAATAACCAATTTTATCGATGCCAGTGTTGTAAACCAGGATAAGGTTTTCTGTAAGGATATTCAGTTGGAATGTAATACAACAGGCATAGCAGAAGAACGTTCAGTAAAAATTGCGATCAGACCAGAATCTATCCTGATAAGTCAAAACAAATCCAATGAACAAAACTGTATCCAGGGAACCATCAAAGAGAACGAATTTTTAGGATCATTTCAACGTCTTTATGTAGAATCTCCCTCCTTGTCCGAAGAACTTCTCATGATTGATATCGCCAACACTTCTCAAACCAATTTTGATTTAAACCAGGGTTCGATGATCTACTTCATCTTTCCTCCGGATCAAATTAAAGTTTACCCAAATTCCTGAATATTTTAATCAAACCTATCAACCTCAATTGAAAAGAAGCAAAGATCTAAGTGATCGTATTGGTCAGTTGATGCTGGCAGCCTATATCCTGTTATTTCTTTTATTTTTAGTGCTTCCACTCGGGGCATTGATTATTAAGAGTGTCCAGGATTCAAAAGGTCACTTCATTGGTTTGTCAAATTATGCGCTTTATCTTAAGGAGCCGGCATTATTTCAATCTTTTTTTAACAGTCTCTTCATTGCAATTGTTTCAACCATTTTTGTTGTCGTGTTCGCGTTTCTTTTTGCGTATGCCATCACACGAACCTGCATGCCATTCAAGGGTTTTTTCCGGTTGATTGCACTGATTCCTTTACTAAGTCCGTCCATATTGGCTGCCATTGCATTGGTTTATTGGTTTGGGAATAAAGGGATTTTAAAAGCCTTGTTGTTCGGCCATTCGATTTATGGCCCGATAGGGATTATCCTGGCCTCGATCTATTGGACATTTCCCCATGCTCTAATGATCTTGAGTACTTCTTTATCCTTATCCGATTCCAGACTTTATGAAGCAGCAGAAGTTTTAAAAACATCCAAATTAAGGGCATTCCTTACCATCACCATTCCAGGTGCACGATACGGAATCATCAGTACAACATTCGTGGTATTCACCCAGGTGTTTACAGATTTTGGTGTTCCTAAGGTCATTGGGGGAAATTACAATGTACTTGCTACAGATATCTATAAAGAAGTTGTAGGAATGCAAAATTTTCAGATGGGTGCAGTCATTTCATTAGTCTTACTAATCCCTGCTATGGTGGCATTCTTTATCGATCAGTATTCAAGAAAAAAGCAGATCTCACTCCTTACTTCTAGATCGGTTGTATTTAATCCCAAAAAAAGTTGGGGAGTGGATATGTTGATGTTTGGATATTGTTCTATCATTGCCATCATCATTCTTTTGATGATTGGAATGGCCCAGTTCGGGGCTTTGGTTAAATTCTGGCCTTATAATCTTTCACTGACCCTCAAGCATTATCATTTCGAAGTCGCAGGTCTGGGATGGGAATCATTTTATAATTCTGTGGAAATGGCTTTTTACACGGCTGTATTTGGAACGGTGGTGATTTTTGTTGGAGCCTATGTTGTTGAGAAAATTAAGTCTGATGAAAAACTTAGAGGAATTGTCCAATTCTTTGCCTTGATGCCTATGGCGGTTCCGGGCTTGGTTCTTGGTCTTGCTTATATTTTTTACTTCAATTCAAAAGAGAATCCATTGAACTTCATTTATGCAACCATGGCCATTTTGGTCATCAATACAATTGTTCATTTTTATACAGTTTCACACCTCACGGGGGTGACTGCACTGAAACAAATGGATAAAGAGTTTGAGGCCGTATCTCTTTCTTTGAAAGTTCCGATCCATAACATGTTTTGGCGGGTGACTCTTCCTGTTTGTTTGCCCACCATTTTTGATATCTCGATCTATCTTTTTGTCAACGCTATGACCACGGTCTCAGGGGTGATTTTTTTGTATACTTACCATACGACTCTGGCTTCAGTTTCCTCCATTCATCTCGATGAACAAGGTGATGTGGCTGGAGCAGCAGCAATGGCCATGTTGATCGTCTATGTTTCGATTTTTGTCAGAGTAATTCATGCGATCATTACCAAAGGAATCCTCAAAAAAACCCAGGCATGGCGCTATGGTTCTGAAAGAGAAATCTTAAAGGATGGAAATTAAATTAGAATCACTGAAAGACTGATCATTTATGATAGTTAATTGAACTAAAATAACTTTCTAAAAAAAATGAAATTTGACAAAGACATAAGTTTAATTCAGCAAAAAATGTCTGAAACTTCCATTGGGATTGCAAGAAGACAGAATATTTTAAAAGAATTAAATATAGAAGGAGGTCAAACGATTATCGATGTAGGTTGTGGCGGGGGTCAACTGGTGGAAGCAATTTCTTTGGGAGTAGGAGTTAACGGCAAAGCGATTGGGGTCGATCCTAGTGAAACTCAAATAGTATCAGCGAAAGATCGTTGTCAATCCTTCGAGAATACCGAATTTTTATGCTGCTATGCTGATGAAATTGATATGGACGATGCTTCGTGTGATTCCATAACGTCCACTCAAACTCTTGAATACATTGAAGATGTTGATGCTGCATTAAACGAGATCAGACGTCTTTTAAAGAATCATTCAAGATTTGTAAATATTTCAACCCTTTGGGATTATTTTGGATTTCATGGACCTGACAAAGAACTTAATTCTTTGATGCATGAAGTGGTCAAAGGTCAAAAACATCCTATGCTACCAACAAAGTTAAATGGTAAATTAGAGAAACTTGGATTCAAAAATATAAGGACACATGAGATTCCTTTTTTTATCACAAAAAGAGATGAAAATTCTTTCGCCAAATTTCATGAGGTCAATATGGTCAATGCTGCAATAAAAAAGGGGATTTCAGAAGATCAAGTAGATCTATGGAGAAAACAACTGCATCAAGCAGAGGAAGAAGGCAGTTTTGCTTTTACTACTTTTGCAATCATGACAACTGGTTACATCAATCAATA
>ENA-OSEY01000407-OSEY01000407.1-marine-metagenome-genome-assembly--contig:-NODE-407-length-31830-cov-8.139672_pt1 | contig 31830 bp, 22 predicted proteins | sample MGYA00248465_ERZ534230 | MGnify/ENA primary metagenome ERZ534230 (study PRJEB26409, sample SAMN06344110) | marine metagenome | isolation source: Sea water from surface | place: Atlantic Ocean:Southern... | reverse complement strand
AAAAAACTTTTTAGCACTAGCCCAACCTTTAATATTTCAGCTTTTGCAATTTGTATCATTACAGCCTTTTTATATGCATTTTTCTGGTAGATTAAACAAAATATACATTTCCATAATTTAGTTTTATTTCATGATATCTTAGTTTTAACATCTTGTTTTATTATTATCAAAAAATATCATTTATTAATTTAAAATTTCATCAAAAATTTTAAATATGAAGCTTTTTTTAGAGGTTCATTTTTTTTAAGAAAAAATCTAAAAAATTTATTATTCAGGCATAATATTTTTTATATATTTACACATCAAAATTACTATGCATGCATAGTAATTTGTGCGAACTAATCAATTAAATAAAATATATGAAACGTCAATTTTTTAATTTCCTATTGTTATTAGGATTTTATACTATGACAGCTCAAACAGGTTCAATTACAGGTTCTGTTACTGATTCTAATAGTAATGAACCCCTTCCTGGAGTTAATGTTATAGTTCAAAATACTACCAATGGTACTAATACTGACTTTAATGGTAATTTTTCTTTAGATAATGTAAATAGTGGTGATGTTCTAGTGTTTTCTTATTTAGGTTTTAAAACATTAGAATATACTGTTTCCGATTCATTCAATTTATCTATTTCCTTAGAAGAAGATGTTGAAGCATTAGAGCAAGTCGTTGTACTTGGTTATGTAAGTCAAAAAGCGTCAAATATTTCTGGTGCAGTTTCTACTGTTGGATCGGATGATGTTGAGAAACTTAAACCCGTTAGAATGGAAGATGCATTACAGGGTTTACCTGGAGTTAATATGTTTTCCAATGGAGCACCTGGTTCTAAACCTACGGTGATTATTAGAGGAGTTACATCATATACTGGAAATGATCCATTAGTTATAGTTGATGGTATAAATCAAAGTCTTGATGATATGAATTCATTGGAACCATCTGATATTGAAAGTATTTCAGTTTTGAAGGATGCATCAACAACAGCACTTTATGGTGTAAAAGGTGGTAATGGAGTAATTGTAATCACCACAAAAAGTGGTTCAAGAAATCAAGAGGCTAAGTTTACTTTTAATACTTCTTACGGCCAACAATCACCAGAAAAAACAATTGGGGTTTTAAATGCCTCTGAATATGCTGCTATTCTAAATGAGATGAGTGTTTCATCTGGTGGCGGATTAGTCTTTTCTGATATTTCGAATCTTGGTAAAGGAACAGACTGGCAAAAAGAAATTTTTAGAATTGATGCACCTATAATTACAAATAATATTTCAGTTTCTGGCGGAACTAATAATTCATCATATTTCCTATCTGCCGGGTTCACTGGTCAAGAAGGAATATTATATGGAGGTGATAAGAATTTCTTTGATAGATCAACATTTAGGGGAAATTTTGATATTGATATTTCAAGCAAGCTAAACATGAAGATTAGCAATAGATATACAAATATTAAGGATAGTGGACTTGGTGATATTATCTTTAATGCTTTAAATATGTCTCCTACTACTCCAGTATTTGCAGATGACGGGTCTTACGCAATTAGTAATACAATCACACAAGAAATTAAAAACCCAATGGCTCAAATATCCAACTCTTATGGTGAGGGTAACACAAATACAATCGCTGGAAAATTTGAGTTGCAATATGATCTGCTTGAAGATTTAAAAATTACCTCCAGATTGGGTTACACTTACGTTAATATAGCATCCAAAGGATTTAATCCTTATCAGTTTTATGGTGTAGGTCATAATGCAACAAATGCAAATGCAGATTTAAGTCCTATAACCTCAACTGATGCTGATGGCAATGTTACTCAGACATGGAATAGTGTAAACGAAAATAAAACTTCATATTTTAATTATAGTTATGACATAAATGCTAGTTATAATTTTTCTATGGATGATCATAATCTAAGTGTTTTTGCCGGTTTTCAAATCGCTAACAATTCTGGAAGTAGCGTTTATGGTTCAAAAGTTGGTGTGCCATTTAACTCTTGGACTTTTGCTGACTTGAGTTCAGCAACTGGACCGCAAGATGAAGAAACTACAGGATCATGGCAGTACATAAACAGAAGTGTCTCTATGATAGCAAGGGCAGAGTATGATTATAATGAGAAGTATTTAGCTTCAGTCACAGTTCGAAGAGATGGATCTACTAGCTTTGGTGAAAATAATAAATTTGGAATTTTCCCATCGGCATCACTTGGATGGGTAGCCTCTAATGAAGATTTTTTCAATTCAAATGCCATAAACTTTTTGAAGTTAAGAGCAAGTTATGGAAGTGTTGGAAATGATAATGCAAGTTCTCAGTTTGGAACTATAACAACCTTTCCAAAGTATACTTTTGGTGGAAACATCATAACTGGTTCTGCACTTGATGGAATTCCAAACAGAGATGTTTCTTGGGAAAATCAAGTTCAAATAAATGTTGGTTTTGATTTAAGGATGTTTGATTCTAAAGTCTCACTTACAGTTGATTACTTTAAGAAAACTGTTGATGACTTATTATTTAACCCCACTCTTTCATTGTATTTAGGAACACCAAACTATCCTTCAGCTAACATTGGAAAAACTGAAACATCAGGTATTGATGTAAATTTTGGATATCAAACTGATCAAGCTAAAGACGTTTCTTTCGCTACCAATATTAGCTTTACGACTACTGATAATTTAGTTAAAGAAATCGCCAATGGTGACAAATATATTTGGGGAGCTGGATATGGTATACCCTACAACAATTTGGTAAGATTCCAAGAAGGCGAATCTCCAGGGATTTTTTGGGGATATATAGCTGATGGAATTTTCCAGAATCAGTCTGATGTTGACAGCCATGCGACTCAACCAAATGCCCAACCTGGTGATATAAGATTTGTTGATGTTAATGGTGATGGAGTTGTTAATGCTGATGATAGAACAAAAATTGGAGATCCTTTTGCTGATTTCAGAATCGGTTGGGATTTCAACTTAAGTGTTTATAATTTTGATTTAAGTGTAAGAACTTACGGAACTTTTGGAAATGATATTTTCAGAGGTTATGAAAGAAATTTAAACTATACCAACAAACCTGTTAGCGTATTAGCAAGATGGACAGGGGAAGGTACAAGTAATTTTGAGCCAAGAGCTACTTTTATTGATTCAAACAATAATGTAAGACCTTCAACTAGATATGTTGAGGATGGTTCTTATTTCAAAATAAAGAATGTCCAACTAGGGTATAACTTTAATGTATCAAACTCAAAAAGTTTAGATGCTGTAAGGCTCTATTTACAAGGCAATAACTTGATGACATTTACAGACTACACAGGTTATGATCCTGAAATGTCGTACGGTGTTTTAGATACTGGTATTGACAGAGGAAATTATCCTAGTGCAAGAACTGTTTCAGTTGGATTAAACGTTAAATTTTAATAATAATAAAAATGAAAAAATTAATTAATAAATTTTTAATATCAATATCAATATTATTCTTTGTACAAAGTTGCGATGAATATGTAGATTATGAAGCATCAGAAAATTATCAAATTATTGCAGACGATTATTTTAAATCAGCTAATGATTATGAAGCTGCACTAGTTGGTGTATATGATGTTTTACAGTGGACATTATATAATTTCATGATTGGTGAAATTGCATCTGATAATTCTTTATGTGGCGGTGAAAGCGCAAGTGATGTTATCGGTTTACAAAAAATTGATGATATGATTCATGATCCTGTTAATGATCAACTTAAAAGAATTTGGCAATATATGTATGAGGGTGTAAATAGAGCTAATTATCTAGTTGAGAATAAAGATAAAATTGATTTTCCTGGTTTTGAGAGGAGAAAAAATGAACTATATGGTGAAGTACACTTTTTAAGAGCTTTTTTCTATTTTGAATTAGTTAAAATTTTCGGTGATGTACCGCTATTTACTAACGGTAGATTAACAGCTGGAGATTCCGGAACACTTCAAAGAGTGCCAAAGGCTGAAGTTTATTCAGTTATTGAATCAGATTTACAAACAGCAATAGGTGCACTTCCTGCAAAAAAGAGTCTTGATGGAAGAGCAACTTCTTTTACAGCTCATGCTCTATTAGGCAAAGTTTATCTTTATCAAGATAAGTTTGCTGAAGCAGCTAATATACTTGAACCTTTGGTAGGTCTTTACACTCTGCCTTCAGATCCAGGAAGTGTATTCTTAGTAGAGGGTGAAAATGGGCCAGAATCTGTATTTGAAATTCAACATTCTAAAGAATCCAATGGATGGAATTGGGGTTGGATGCCACAAAGTACAGAGGGAAATTTCTCAGTTATTCATCATGGAATTAGAGGATACAGTGGACCTGTATATTCATCTGGATGGAGTTTTAATGTTCCTACACAAGATCTAGTTGACGCTTTTGATGCTGGAGATAAAAGAAAAAATGCATCTGTTCTTGATATTGTAGCATGGGCTGATGCAAATGGTGCTCAGTATGCTGAGGGATATGAGCACACAGGGTACTTTAACAACAAGTACATTCCGAGAGCCGGTTACTCAAAAAATACTTTAGAGCTCAATTACGAAAATAATTTCAGATATATTAGATATGCTGATGTATTACTTATGGCTGCTGAGGCAAATAACAGAGGAGGAATAAGTGACTCTAAAGCTCTAAATTATCTTAATCAAGTTAGAACCAGAGCTGGTCTCGACTCAAAAAATGAGACTGGAACCGCTCTAACCCAAGCTATTTGGGATGAAAGAAGATTGGAGTTTGCAGGTGAGGGTCATAGATTTTTTGATCTAGTTAGAACTGGTCAAGCTGGTGATAAAATTTCAGGATTTGTTGTAGGAAAACATGAAGTATTTCCTATTCCTCAAACTGAAGTTGATATTTCAGGTTTAACTCAAAACGCAGGTTATTAATAAAATTATGAATATGAAAAATATATATAAAATTTTTGGTTCAATGTTCTTTATATTCCTTTTAGTAGGATGTGACGAGGACTTTAGTGATAATAATGAGTTTGCTAAAAATATTGCACCACCAAGTAATGTATCTGCATCTTTTGATATTACGCAGGATAACACGGGTGATGTAACAATAACACCTACAGGTGAAGGAGCAATAAGCTTTGTTATTGATTATGGTGACGGATCACCTGTTTCCTCTTCAATAAAGTCTGGTGGTAGTGTTAAGCATACATTCAAAGAGGGCAATCATACAATTAAAGTGACTGCAACGGGTTTAAATAACCTCACAACAACGGCAGATGTTTCATTAACTGTGTCTTTTAATGCACCAGAAAATCTTCAGGTAACAATTGAAAACGATACTGCTGCTTCTAAGAAAGTTAATGTAACTGCTACAGCTGATTGGGCTACAGTTTTTGATTTTATCCCTGGTGAAGCAGGTGCTGATCCGGTTACAGCAAATATTGGTGAAACAGCATCTTTTACATATAAAGAAGCTGGTACTTACACAGTGAAAGTAGTTGCAAGAGGTGCCGCAATCGCTACAACTGAATATTCACAAGAATTTGAGGTTACTGCAATTTTAGCACCAACTGTATCTGCTCCAACACCACCTGCTAGACCATCTTCAACAGTTGTATCTATTTTTAGTGATGCATATACAGCTGTAGGAAATGTCAATATGAATCCTGATTGGGGTCAAATGTGGCAAGGAAGTGGGTATGCTGAATTAGATCTTAATGGTGATAAAATAACTCACTATTCAAAAATTAGTTATCAGGGGGTTCAATATGATAAGACTGATATTTCTGGTATGGAGTTTTTACATATAGATGCTTGGACAGCTGACTTAAACCAGTTGAAAACTTTCCTAATTAGAGAGCCTGGAAATGCTAATCCAAGAGAAGTTGCTGTTATTAAAGATTTAAAAAAGGATGAGTGGACCAGTTTAGATATTCCACTTACAGAATGGACAAGTCAAGGAATAACACTAGGAGATTTATTTCAATTTAAATTCGAGGGTGTTGACCAGTGGGCTCAAGCTGATGTGTTTTTAGATAATATTTATTTCTGGAAAGAAAATTCTGTTGGGCTTCCAATTCATTTTGATAATGAAGAGCCTTTTAAAGGAGTTGGTGGTGCATCATTTGAGTTATCTACAGATCCAGATGATTCATCTAATAAAACTGGTAAAGTTACTAACGGTGGAAATGATTGGGAGACAGCTGAATTAATTTTAGATGAACCTATAAAAGTTGTTTCAGGTGCTGATAACAAGTATTCTTTGAGAATTTATAATCCAACTTCTGATACTCATGAGTTAATGATGAAACTGGAACAAAGTGGTGATAATGAGTATATTGAGTTAAAACAAAATTTCTCTGCTCAAGGTTGGAATAACATAACTTTTGATTTTTCAACGGTAACAGCTCAAGCATGGCCAAATCCTGGTGGAGCTTGGGATGGTACGGCTGATTTTAAAAAATTGGTTTTCTTTATTGATGGTGGAAAACAGGATACTGGAACATACCATATTGATGATATAATTAAAGGAGAACCAGTAGTTACCAATCAAGCAGTTTTTGATGACTTTGAAGGTAATGGAACTATTACTTGGGTAGAAGATGCTGCAGGTAAATCAGTGGTAGATAACCCAAACGGTTCAGGTAAAGTTTTAAAATATGAAGATACTGGAGGACAGTACGCTAATATAAGATTTGATTTAGCTGCTGATCATTCTAAAAAGTTTGATTTAACTACAAACAATATTTTCACTTTTAAAATTTATATTCCATCTAGTGGAGTAACTGGTTCATCGCCGAACCAGGTTGAGGTTAAGTTACAAGATGGTTCTAAAGACAGGCCATGGGAAGGACAGCATGGCGTTATTGCTCCTTTAGAACTTGATAAATGGCAAAGTGTTTTAATTGACTTTTCCGAGAAAGCATCGTCAACTGAGTTTAGTCGAATTGTTTTTCAAGTAAACGGAGAAAATAATAATGATAATGTCACTGCTTACATTGATGATTTCTATTATGAAGTTCCTCAAGCTCATGATGATTTTGAAGGTAATGGAAATATTCCTGCTTGGGCAGAGGATGCTGCGGGAATGTCAATAGTTGATAATCCATATAAGGAATCATTTAATAAGTCAAATAAAGTGATGAAATATGAAGATACAGGAGGTCAATATGCGAATGTCAGATTTGATTTAGATGCCGCAAAAACTGTAAAATTTGATTTATCAAATGCCAACAAAGTTTCAGTTGATGTCTATGTTCCTTCAAGTTCAATAACTGGAAGTCAAGACAATAAACTTTGGATAAAGTTACAAGATGGATCCAAAGATAGACCATGGGAAGGTCAGGTTACTAAAGAAAAAGCGATTGAGTTAGACAAATGGCAATATCTTGAGTTTGATTTCTCTGATCAAAAAGATCAAACCGCTTTTAGTAGGTTATTATTACAGTTTAATGGAGAAAATAATAACGATCAAGTAACAGCTTATATTGATAATTTATTTATTCACAGATAAAATTTTAAATTAATAATTATGAAAAAATTTAATACACTATTAAAAATCTTATTCGTTTCATTAACATTTGTTTTTGTAAGTTGTGAAATAGATAGTTTTGCCGAGGAAGACCAGTTTTCATTTGGCGACATCACAGCACCAACTAATGTTCAGATTTCTGCATCGATTGCAGGAACAAGTTCCGATAATCCAAACGGAGATGGTTCTGGAGAAGTAAGTTTTTCTGGTTCTGCTGATAATGCAATTACTTATAAGTTTGTATATAACGGAGAAGAAACCGTGAGTCCTGATGGTAAAATTACTTACACATTTGCTAAGCTTGGATTAAATACCTACACAGTAACAATTATTGCTGTTGGAAAAGGGGGTACTACATCCAGTAAAGCAATTAATGTAGATGTTTTAGTAACCTATACACCTCCTGCTGCACTTGTTAAGTTATTAACTACAGGTACATGGAGAATTGCAGCTGAGGAAGGTGCTCATATGGGAGTAGGTCCAAATGAAGCTCCTGATCCATGGTGGTGGTCAGCTAACCCTTTTGATAAAGCATCATCTGGTCTTTATGATGATAGATATAAGTTCAATGAAGATGGAACTTTTACGTTTGATGCTGGAGCTGATTCAGAACTATTTGGTAAAGTTATTCCATTAGAAAGAGATTTTGGAGGCGACAGAGGCCAAGTTTCTGTTGCTAATAATGAGCATGAAAATTATCCAGTTACGCAAGAAGATGTAGATAAAATTTCTGGAACATGGTATATCACTGCTCCAGGTGGAGTTGAAACATTAAACTTTACGGGTCTCGGGCATGTAGGCTTTTATATCGGATCTCATTCTTTAGAAATTTTAGATAGATCTAATCCTAATGAAATTAGACTCAAAAATTATTTTTCAGAGGAGAATAATGCTTGGTGGTGGAAAATCACTAATAAAGACTAAGTAGAAGAAACTGGTTTTTTGTTTTTGTTTGAAAAGAGCTTGAGAATATAAATTTCTCAAGCTCTTTCTAAAAGTATTTATGAGAGATATGTATAAGCTTTTTTTGCTAATAATATTAGTTTTTTCTTGTTCAGGTGAGGAAAATATTAATGGGGGTACCCAACCTCCAGCTGATATTATTCCAGAAAATCTTATTGTTACCATTGAAGTGGATGGAGCTGATAGTAATAACCCAAATGGAAATGGAACTGGATTAGTAAGGTTTACTGCTAAAGCTGATAATGCAATTAATTATAGTTTTAGATTTGGGACAGGCGATGTAAAAGATTCTTCAGCTGGCTCAGTAGAATATACTTACACTGATGTTGGAACAAAAACATATAATGTAAATGTTTTAGCCTATTCATCAACAGGAAATTTTATAAGTTTAGGTAAAACTGTAACTGTTTATGTAGTTCCAGAGTCTGATCAAGATATACTCGCAATATTGACTGGTGGTAGCGAGAAAACTTGGAAAATTAATGCTTCATTTGATTCTCATTTTTCATTAGGCTCAAAAGATCATAAGTATCCCTCGTGGTGGGAAGCTCCAGCTTTCTCAAAGTCCAATTCTGGTTTTTATGATGACGAGTACATATTTAAATCTGATGGAACCTACTCTCATAAAACAAATGGGGATGTATTTGGGAAGGCGAAGTATTTAAATGAAACTTTTGGTTCAACTGGGCAAGCTGCTAATTCTAATGGTGAAATCGAAAAATATAATTTATCTAATTATAGTGGATCATTTTATGTAAAAAATGAAGGTGATGAGCGAAAAATTATTTTTAATGAGAAGTCATTTGTTGGATTTTATGTTGGTGAATATGAATATACTCTTGAGTGTAATTCTAAAAATAGTATACTCTTAAGATCAGTTGATTCAGATAATAATGCTTGGTATGTATGGCTAACAGATGAGAATGTTTCTACTTCATCTTCTAAGGATTTATATACAGATTTAGTTTGGTCTGATGAATTTGATTACACTGGCAAGTTGGATTCTAATAAGTGGACTTATGAAGTAAGAAATCAATGGTATAATCAGGAATTGCAAGCAACCACCGATAGATTAGAAAATGTAAGGGTTGATAATGGTTTATTAAAAATAACTGCAAAAAAAGAAAGTTATGGAGGTAAGAACTATACATCTGGAAGAGTTAGGACATATCAAAAATTGGACTTTACGTATGGTAGAGTTGATATAAGAGCAAAAATGCCAAGTAAGGCAGGAACATGGCCAGCTTTATGGATGTTAGGTTCAAATTACGCATCCTTGGATTGGCCAAAGTGTGGCGAAATAGACATTTTGGAACATGCGGGTAATAGGCTTAACCAAATTCAATCAACTGTTCATCACCCAGATAATTATGGTTCTGGTGATAGTAATATTACTCATGATTATAATGATGTTTCAACAAACTTTCATGTTTATTCTGTGGTTTGGACTGAAAAAGCATTGACTTTTTATGTTGATGATAAGCCATTTCATATTGTTGGTAATGCATGTGCTTTACCTTTCAATTGGGATTTCAATATCATTGTCAATGTTGCAATGGGTGGTACATATGGTGGATCAGTTGATCCTAATTTTGATTTCGATACAATGGAAGTCGATTATGTTAGAGTTTATCAATAAAATAATATTATGAAAAAGTATATAGTTTTTTTAGGTTTTTTGATCATAAATTTTTCATGTAACAATGATAGAAATATGATCTCTGAATCTGAGATAGATAAAAAAGTAGATAAATTAATTCAATCTATGACATTGGATGAAAAGGTTGGTCAAATGACACAAATCGATCAAAGATTTTTAGACACAATTACAGATCTTTCAACTTATTCAATCGGATCACTATTAAGTGGAGGCGGTTCACATCCAAAGGTTAATGAGCCTCAAGCTTGGCTTGATATGTATAATAGTTATCAGTCTGAAACATTAAAATCTAGATTACAAATTCCATTGATTTACGGAATTGATGCTGTACATGGTCATAATAATGTTTACGGAGCCACAATATTTCCACAAAATATTGGCTTAGGTGCTACTAATAATCCTGAATTGATTTTTAAAATCTCTGAAGCTACGTCAATTGAAGTTGCCGCAACTGGAATTGATTGGACTTTTTCACCTTGTTTATCATCACCCGAGGATTACAGATGGGGTAGAACATATGAGGGCTTTTCAAGTGATCCATCTCTAGTTGAAATATTGGGTGAGGCTTCTGTAAAAGGATATCAAAGTGCTCAAACTAATTCTGGAAAGAAAGTGGTTGCTTGTGCAAAACATTTTATTGGAGATGGTAATACAGAATTTGGTACAGGTATGAATGGTTTAGTTGATAGAGGAAATACTATCCTGACTGTTGACGAGCTAAAAGAAAAATTATTACCTAAGTATCAGGCAGCAATTGATGCTGATGTTCAAACAATAATGGCATCTTATAATAGCTGGAATGGTGTTAAATGTCATGGAAGTAAAGAGTTACTTACAGATATTTTAAAAATTGAAATGGGATTCGATGGTTTTGTTATTTCAGATTGGCAAGGTATAGATGAAATTCCTGGGGACTACAAATCGGATATTATCACTTCGATCAATGCAGGAATTGATATGGTTATGGTTTCAGGACAGGGACAACCATATAAAAAGTTTATGAGATTACTAAAAGAAAGTGCTGAAGAAGGCTCGATACCATTAGCTAGAATTGATGATGCTGTAAAACGAATTTTAAAAGTTAAGATAAGAAATGGTTTGTTTGATAATCCACTTGTTGAAAATGATGCTCTAAAAGTAATAGGTTCTGATGCTCACAGAGATATTGCAAGACAAGCTGTTCGTGAAAGTGTTGTGGTTCTAAAGAATGATGACATTATTCCAATTTCTAAAGATTCAAAATCTATTGTAGTTGCAGGAAGAGGTGCGGATAATCTTGGAATGCAGTGTGGTGGATGGACAATTAATTGGCAAGGTGGACAAGGTGATATAACTATCGGAACAACAATTTTAGATGGTATCAAAAAATCTGTTTCAGCTGAAACTAATGTAATTTATTCTAAAGACGGACAAGACCTAAATGATGTTGATGGCGAGCTTGCTGTGGTTGTTATTGGAGAAGATCCTTACACAGAATTTTTTGGAGATAAAGATAATTTAGATTTACTAAATGATGATATTAATACAATAAATAATCTAAAAAACAAAGGATATAAAGTTATGGTCTTACTAATTTCTGGTAGACCGATGAATATTGCAGAGCATATTGATGATTGGGATGGTTTTGCCGCAATTTGGTTACCTGGATCTGAGGGTGATGGTGTTTCAGATATTCTGTTTGGAGATTTTCAATCAACCGGTAAACTTTCATATCCTTGGCCTATAAAAGCTGAACATGGAGCCAATGCTGATGATAAAGATTTACTTTTTAACTTTGGATATGGGCTGTAGTAATGTTTAGAAAAATCCTTGTACTAATTTTTTTATTTTCTTCCACAATTTCCTTTTCCCAAAATTTAAGGGCTGAGGGAAAGAAAATTGTTGATGGAAATGGAAATGAAGTCTTATTGAGAGGATACGCACCAGGGGGGTGGTTATTAATTGAGGGTTATATGATGCATGAAAGCGGTGGTAGCGTTGGAGCTCAACATGAAATCAAAGAAAAACTGGTTGACTTAATGGGTACTGAAAAAACTGAAGAGTTTTTTAAAAAGTGGAGGGAAAATCATTTCACTAAAATAGATGTTGATTCACTAGCTTCTTGGGGTTTTAATAGTATTCGAGTTCCACTACATTATAATTTATTTACATTACCAATACAAGAGGAGCCTGTATCAGGTGAAAATACATGGTTAGACGAAGGTTTTAACATTGTAGATGATGTTCTTGAATGGGCTAAACCACACAACATGTATGTTATCTTAGATCTTCATGCAGCGCCTGGTGGACAAGGTAGAAATACAGATATATCTGATTACGACCCAGATAAACCATCTCTTTGGGAAAGTGAACAAAATAAAAGTAAAACTGTTGCCCTTTGGAGAAAAATTGCTGAAAGATATAAAGATAATGAATGGATTGGTGGCTACGATTTATTAAATGAAACAAACTGGGAACTTCCTGAAGGTAAAGCCTTAAAAGATTTATTTGTTAGGATTACAAATGCGATTAGAGAGGTTGGAGATAACCATTTGATAATTATTGAAGGAAATGATTATGCTAACAATTATACTGGATTATTACCACCTTGGGATGATAACATGGCTTATAGTTTTCATAAATATTGGAATTCTACAAATAGTGATGATTTAAATTGGGTTTTACCCATTAGAGAGCAATACGATGTACCACTTTGGATGGGAGAGTCAGGTGAAAACTCAAATACATGGTATACTGATGCTGTAAAATTATTTGAAGATAATAATGTAGGATGGGCGTGGTGGGCTATGAAAAAAATTGGGAGCGTTAATAGTCCATATAGAATTCTAGTAAATGATGGCTATCAAAAAATTCTAAATTATTGGAATGATGAGGGAGATAAACCCTCAGAACAAGAAGCCTATGAAGCAATGATTAAATTAGCTGATAATGCACTCTCAGAAAATTGTATTTATAGAAAAGGAATTTCTGATGCTCTTTTAAGACAGCCACATACTGACGAGACAATTCCATTTAAAAAAAGACAAGAGATACCTGGACTGATTTTTCTTTCCGATTATGATTTAGGTAAAAATAGTTATGCTTATTATGATAATGATGTAGCTACATACCATCAATCATCTGGATCATTTACTGCTTGGAATAGAGGATGGAGGTATAGAAACGATGGGGTTGATATTGAAGATAATAACGATAACGTAAATAGTAATGGTTATCATCTAGGTTTTGTAGAAACTGGTGAATGGACAAAATATTCTGTAAAAATTAATTCATCAGGTGTATATAGAGTAAAAATTAGACATGCCTCTGAACAGAATGGAGGAAAGCTTTACCTATCATTAAATGATCAAAATATTTCATCAGTTTATACTGCGAATTCCACTGGAAGCTGGTTTTCATTTATTACATCTACCATAGATGATGTTATTTTGGATCAAGGAAATCATTCACTTAAATTACATTTCAATGATGATATACCATTAAATATTAGCAGTATTTTATTTGAAAAAATTGGAGAGATTTCCTCAGCACCATTTAAATCGGTGAACGGTAAAACTGGATCTGATGAAAAATCCATTGAGATTTTTGTTAATCAAGAAATTTTAGCCTCATCTATCAATGGGAGTTTAGATAAATTTAGTATTACAATAAATGGGCAAGAAAAAAGTATCAACTCAGTAACTTTAGATTCTTCAAAACCTAAAACACTTTTTTTAAATCTTTCTGATAATTTATTATACACAGATGAAATTAAGGTTTCATATTCAGGTGACTTAATTAAGTCAAATAATAATAAGGCTTTAAATTCTTTTACTAATCTTCAAGTTATTAATGACTTGGACCCACGATTCGTGATACCTGGCAAAGTAGAGGTCGAGGATTACCTTAGAATGTTTGGATTGGGAACTGAGGATACTAATGATGAAGGAGGAGGTTCTAATATTGGATACACTGACACTGGAGATTATGCTGATTATAAAATTTTTACAAGTACCTCATCAAAATACACTATTGATTTTAGAGTTGCTTCTCAGTCTAATGGAGGTAAAATTGCTCTCTCACTTGTTGAACAAAACAGTTCAAGGGAGTATGTAGTTCTCTCAGAAGTTGAACTTCCATCAACTGGTGGATGGCAAGATTGGACAACTGTAACAGCAAACCTTGAGAATAATATTCCTAAGGGGATTTTTCTTTTGAGATTAAAAGTTTTAGATGGAGGTTTTAATATGAATTGGATGCAATTTAGAGATTTGGATACTGATTTGGATGGAGTTGGTGATGAATTTGACCAATGCCCCGATACACCAGCTGGTGCTAAGGTTGATGTTACAGGCTGTCAGATTTTTGAATTACCTGTGAACAACTATAAAGTTGAAGTTGGTAGTGCAACTTGTGTTGGTAACAGTGACGGAGTTATAGACTTGAGTGTGGAGGATGCTTCATATGACTACACGGTTACAATTACTGGTAAGGATAATGTTACTATAACAGGATCTAACAAAACTGCTTCAGTCACGGGTCTTGCTAAGGGAACCTATGAGGTTTGCTTTAAAGTTGATGGTCAGGTTAACTATGAACAGTGTTTTGAAGTTGTAGTAGGGGAGCCACCAGCACTCACAGCATTTATTGATATTGATAATGATAGAAAGAGTACAAGCATACAGATGGCAGGCTCAAAGCAGTTTAATGTTACAATCAATGGAATCAAACAAAAAGTTACTGGAAATAGTTTTGAAGCAACTTTATCTACAGGACTAAGTATAATAAGAGTAGACACGGATTTAGAGTGTCAAGGTTTTGTAGAAAAGGAAGTATTTATATCAGAGGGTATTCATTATTATCCAAACCCGACTGATAGTGATGTAAAAGTACATGTAGGAGGGGAGGATATTAGAGTAAAAGTTAGTGTCTTTAGTGAGAAGGGAGATCTAATTTACAGCAGATACCAGGATATAGCGGATATGTCTAGAAAAACAAATATAGATCTGACAAATCAAATACCTGGAGCATACATAGTTGTCTTAGAAAGTAAAACAGTTAGAAAAACCTTTAAAGTAATAAGAGAATGAAAAAATTAATTTATTTATACATTATACTTTTCATTTCCTCATGTGGAGGTGATGGAGGTGGTTCTGGAGATGGAGGAGGAGATCCACCACCACCTCAACCGCCTGGAGCTGTAACATTGACTGCTCCTGCTAATGGGAAAGTATGCGAGACAGGTACAAGCACTTCTGATACTAAAAGTAATGTAGATTTTTCTTGGCAAGCATCATCAAATACTAGTTCATACGATCTACAGGTTACTAATTTAAATTCATCAGCTGTTGTAAATAAAACTGGTTTAACTACGATAAACACTACTGTGGAACTTGATAAAGGTCAACCCTACATTTGGAAAGTTATATCAAAAAATACAACTACCACTCAAACTGGAACAAGTACCTCTTGGAAGTTTTATTTAGCAGGCCCAGGAATCAAAAATTATGCTCCTTTTCCAGCTGATTTAAAATCACCAAGTTCTGGCTCGACTGTATCTAGATCATCTGATGGAAAAGTAACATTTTCGTGGGAAGGATCTGATCCAGATCAAGGTGATGAATTAAAATATACTTTGTATGTTGATAAGACTGATGGTAAACAATCTCCATCAAATGAGTTAACAAATATTACGTCTAAAACTGTTGATGTTTCCCTTGATGGTGCCTCGACATATTATTGGAGAGTTAAAACTAGTGATGGCACTAATAGTAGCTATTCTATCATTTATTCTTTTAAAACTGATTAAATAGAATAATCTCAAATAAGTGTATTTTTATTAAAAATTATTTAATTGAGAATTATATTTATTTACTTATTAATTTTTTCTTGCTCTAATATTGATACAAATAAGGGTACTATAGATCAGATTCCTGTTCCCACCTCAATTGTTTCTTTTTTTGAAAATAAGCCAGAGATAATTAGACTAGATTCCAGCTATACATCTGAAATAGAAATATGGACTCAGATGATTAATTTTACTGAGAAATTTTCTGATTTAATTGATAATGAAATTAATCATAAGTCTAAAATAAAGTCATTGAGTATAGAACTCAAAAAAATAAAAAAAGAGACTATTCCTGGAAAATACAAAACATCACCAATCATTGGTAGAATAAGAGTTGTTAATACTTATTTACAGAAAATTGATTCATATTTACTTAAACAAGAAACTGTAAAAGAATATCAAATGGATTTAAAAAATCTGGTAGAATCTTACAATGGTTTAATTTTTCAAATTAACCAACGATCAAAAGAAATTTCTGATTAAATAAACTAACTTTTTAGTTTTTTAATTTGATTTTCAATTTCCTCATCCTCTATCTTTCTAAATATAAGATATGGTTTTTTAATAGTCTTATTTTGCTCAATTATTGGATCATCAAATGAGAGATCTGTCCATTTAATTTCATTTATATTAAGAATATCTCTAATTTTTTTTGATGCATTTGGCAGAAAAGGTGTAGATAAAGTTGAAAGCATTCCACATATTTGAAGTGCAACATACATTATCGTTTTAACTCTTTTTATATTACCTGATTTATGTAGCTTCCATGGTTCCTGGTCAGCTAAATATTTATTACCTAGCCTAGCCAAATCAATTAGCAAATTAACAGAATACCTAAACTTATAATTATCTAATGAATCTGAAATTAATTTTGGAATTTCATAGGTTCTTTTTAAGATTTCATTGTCAACTTTATCCAAACTATCAAATTCTGGTACTATTCCATCATAATACTTGTGAGTTAGTACAAACACACGATTTATAAAATTTCCAAAAATTGCTACTAATTCGTTATTGTTCCTTGCCTGAAAGTCCTTCCAGGTAAAATCATTGTCTTTAGTTTCAGGTGCATTTACTGTTAATGTATATCTCAAAGAATCTTGCATTCCTGGAAAATCATTCAAGAACTCATCAATCCATATTGCCCAATTTTTTGAAGTTGAAAATTTTTTTCCTTCTAAATTTAAGAACTCATTAGCTGGTACGTTTTCAGGTAAAATATAGTCACCATGTGCTTTAAGTATTATTGGAAATATAATACAGTGAAAGACTATATTATCTTTCCCAATGAAATGAATCAGCTTAGTATTTTTATCTTTCCAATATAATTCCCAATCTTTATTCTCATTTTTAGCCCATTCTTTTGTTGATGAGATATAGCCAATGGGTGCATCAAACCAAACATAAAGAACTTTGCCATCACCATCTTTGTGAGGAACTGGTATTCCCCAATCTAAATCTCTAGTGATAGCTCTAGATTCCAATCCTTGATCAATCCATGATTTAACTTGCCCATATACATTTGATTTTGCAGAATCTTTTTTATCCTTAAGAAACCAATCATTAATAAAATCAACATACTTTCCAAGAGGTAAATACCAATGAGTTGTTTCTTTTTCAATCGGTTTGGAGCCACTTATTTTTGAAATAGGATTAATTAATTGTTCAGGGCTCAATGAACTTCCACAATTTTCACATTGATCACCATAAGCATGTTCAAACCCACAGTGAGGGCATTCCCCCTCAACAAATCTATCTGCTAAAAATTGATTTTCAACTGGGTCATATAATTGTTTAGAATTTTTAATTTCAAAACAATTTTTTTCATCAAGAAACTTAAAAAATTTAGATGCTGTTTCATGGTGGATTTTCGAGGATGTTCTCGAATAATTATCGAAAGAAATACCAAAATCATCAAAGCTTTTTTTTATTAATGCATGATATTTATCAATAACTTCTTTTGGGGTTTTATTTTCTTTTTTAGCTCTAATTGAAATTGCAACACCATGTTCATCACTACCACAAATGTAAGCTACATCATTATCAGTGATTCTTTTGAATCTTGCATAGATATCAGCTGGTATATATGCTCCTGCTAAATGACCAATATGTAAACGTCCATTCGTATATGGTAATGCAGACGTTATGGTATACCTTTTTTTACTTTTCACAATTAGTTTCAAAAATAGTCAATTTACAAATGAACACCTGTTTATATTAAAATGTTATTTTTGTAATTATTTGTTTATTTTAAAACATTATCAATTTGAAAACTATATCCCAAGCTGTTAGTGAGTATATAAAATCAAAACCTTTTTTAAGCTCTGCCCTTTCTGATGGTATAATTAATTTCACTTCACTTTCAAGAAAAATAAAGCCTGATATTGAAGAAATGTTACGTAAAAATGTCAATAATGGAGCAATTGTCATGGCCTTAAATAGGTTATCTCTAAACCTTGAATTTCAACACACTCAAAAAATTAAAAGAGTCATAAAAAAAATTGAAGAGGTTTCTGTAAGATCTAATTTGGTTGATTATAATTTTAAAGTTTCGGATACAATACTTAATAGTCAGTCAAATATTTTAAAAAATATATATGAAAGTAAGAATGATTTTTATACCTCTTCAAGAGGGATTGACGAGTGCAATATAGTAGTTAGTAAAAATTTATGTCAGTTGGTTGAAAACGAATTAGTTAATGAATTTTGCATTAATAAGACTGAGCATCTTTCAGCAATTTCATTTAAATTACCTGAAGAAAATGTATCAGTTCCAGGAATATATTATTATGTATTTCAAAAATTATCTTGGGAAGGAATTAATATTAATCAAGTGATTTCTACATCTAATGAGTTTACTATTTTAGTATCGGAAAGTGAGGTTGATAAAGCATTCTCAATAATCAATAAACTCAAATCTGTTTAAGTTTTGAATTGCATTATCAATTGATTCTATTTTTTCAAAAACTAAATAAAGTTTATTCTTTTCTCTTAACTCACAATTTTCAAATTTTTGAATATCCCTCATAATATTTTTAAATACTACACTCTCAAAAAAGTTGTTATTCATGTCAAATATAAAGTAACACAGCATTTTACTTTTTTTTATCACAATTTTTTCAAAACCTAGCTTTTGAGCCTTCCATTTCAAGCGAATACTTTTTAGAAGATCTATAGATTCAACAGGCAGAACCCCATATTTATCCTTCAATTCTTTTTCAAACTTAATCAACTCATCATCATTATTTAACTTTGATAGTTGTGTATACAAAATTAGTCTTTCATTCACCTTTGAAATATAACTATTGGGAAATAATATTTCGAAGTCAGTATCAATTATAACATCTTTGATAAAATAATTATTTGATTCTTCTTTAAACATTTTTTTGAATTCATTATTTTTTAATTCTTCAACAGCTTCATTTAAAATTTTGTGATAAGTTTCAAAACCAATATCATTTATAAATCCACTTTGCTCACCACCTAGTAAATCACCAGCACCTCTAATTTCTAAATCTTTCATTGCTATATTAAATCCTGAGCCTAATTCAGAGTATTGCCCAATAGCATTAATTCGCTTTTTTGCCTCTTCAGTTAATGCTGATATTTCGGGTGTTATAAAATAGCAAAAAGCTTTTTTGTTACTTCTACCAACTCTCCCCCTCATTTGATGTAGGTCACTTAGTCCAAAATGGTGTGCATTATTTATAAAAATTGTATTTGCATTAGGGACATCTAATCCACTTTCAATAATGGTTGTTGATAATAGTATATCAAATTTATTTTCAATAAATTTTAACATAATTTTTTCAAGATTTTTACCATCGATCTTACTATGAGCAATTTTAATTTTAGCATCAGGAATCAAGTTTTCAAGCCAATTTCCAAATTCATTAATGTTATCAATTTTATTGTGTACAAAAAATACTTGACCTCCTCTTTGTATTTCAAATCTTATTGCTTCTTGAATTGACTTTGCATTAAATCTAATAACTTCAGATTCAATTGGAACTCTATTGCTAGGTGGAGTAGATATAATTGAAAGGTCTCTTGCAGCCATTAAACTATATTGAAGGGTTCTAGGAATTGGTGTTGCAGTAAGTGTTAGAACATCAATATTTTCCTTGATTGATCTAATCTTTTCTTTAACATTAACTCCAAACTTTTGTTCTTCATCTACAATTAATAATCCTAAATTATGGTATTGAACAGAATCATTTACTAATTGATGAGTTCCAACAATTAAATCAAGTTTTCCAGTACTAATATCATCTATTATTTTATTCTTTTCTGACTTTGTTCTAAACCTATTTAAGTAATCAAATGATATAGGAAATCCATCAAATCTTTTTAATAGTGTTTTATAATGTTGAAATGCTAAAATTGTTGTTGGGACTAAAATTGCAACTTGTTTACCATTGTCAATTGCTTTGAAGGCCGCTCTGATCGCAACCTCAGTTTTACCAAATCCAACATCACCACAAATTAATCGATCCATTGGATTCTCAGATTCCATATCAGTTTTTACATCTGCAGTAGCTTTAATTTGGTCTTTTGTTTCTACATATAAAAATGAAGCTTCCAGCTCATTTTGCATAGAGCTATCAATTTTATATTTATATCCTTTAGAAATTTTTCTTTTTGCGTATGATTTAATTAAATCAAAAGCAAGTTTTTTTATTCTAGTTTTTGCTTTAGTTTTTAATCTTTCCCAGGCTCCAGACCCTAGTTTAAAGATCCTAGGTTTTGCACCGTCTCTGCTCTTATATTTTGAAATTTTGTGAAATAAATGAACACTTAGGTAAAGTGTATCATTTTCTCCGTATACTAACTTAATTGCCTCTTGTTTTCTTCCCTCAACATCAATTTTTGTCAAACCTTTATAAATTCCAACTCCATGATCAATATGAGTTACAAAATCCCCAACCTTAATTTGATTTATATCATCAATATTAAGTTTTTTCTTTTTGCTATATTTTTTTTGAATTCTATATCTATGAAATCTATTGAAAATTTCATGATCTGTAAAACAAACTCTTAAATCATCACGATTTATAAAACCTTTATAGATTGGTTTAATTATTGACTTAAATTCATAACTATAGTTAAATTTTGATAATATTTGATGGAATCGTTCTGCTTGTTCTTTACTTGAAAAATAAATATTTAGTTTATAATTTTTTGACGAATAATATTTAAGCTCATCGTTTAAGATTTCAAACTTTTTATTAAATGCAGGTTGCTGAACTATATCAAGCTTAATATCAAAATCTTTGTTAAAATTATTCAGATGAATAATTTTTCTTTCATCAATTTCTTTTAAAAATAATCTATCGGAATATTCGTTCTTGTTCTCCATAAAATTCTTGGATAGTTGTTTTTTAATTGAATCAATTTCCTCGACTAACAAAGTGGTATTAATATCAATTAGCTCAACTATGCTGTTTGCTCTTTTAATTAAAGATTTATTGGAGAAATCAGGTATAATTTTAGCTTCAACTAATTCTTTTGTTGAATATTGAGTATCTATATTAAACTCCCTTATACTTTCTACAGTATCACCATCAAATTCAATTCTTAATGGACTTGTGTAAGCAAATGAAAAAATATCCACAATATTTCCTCTTTTTGCAAAATCACCAGGTTGTTGTACATAATCATCCTTTTCAAACTTTAAATCAAATAGCAATTCATTAATTGAATTTATTTTTAAAAATTGTCCTTTTTCTATATTTATCGTTTTGGAATCAATTTCTTTTTCATTAGGAATTTTTTCAAAAATAGCTTCCGGATAAGTCACTATTATTTTAGTTTCTTTATCTAAAATATCCCTAATAGTTTTTGATCTATTAATGATATTGCTCTCATCTTTAATTTTTTTGGTATCGCTTCTATAGTTTGAGGGTAAAAAACTACAATTTATTTCACCAATTAATTCTACAATGTCGCTGTAGACATATAAAGCAGTTTCTTTTGAATTACTTATGTAAAATATTTGTTGATTTATTGATGAAAATATATCAATCAGTAAAAATGACAATGAAGAGCCATAAGCACCCTCAACTTTAATTTTTCTTTGATTTTTTGATATAAGTTTCCTGAGTTTCTGAAATTTCAGAGACCTATAGTGATTCAACCCAAAAGGATATAAACCTTTACTCATTAATCTTTACAATTATCAAGTAATTGTCGTGCGAATATATACAATCCTTAGTTATATATGTAACAAATCTAAACGTAAATACCTTAAATATTATAAAAATTAACCTTTTTAAAAGATTAAACTAGATTTGCATTTAAATTATGGGATTTATAATTAGAGATGCCAAAAAAAGTGATGTTAAATCAATCCTTAAATTGATTAAGGAACTTGCTATTTTTGAAAGAGAACCTAATGAGGTTATTTTAACTGAGCAACAACTAATAATTGATGGATTTCAAGATCAACCAAAATTCAAGTGTTTTATTGCGGAAATTAAAAAAGAGGTTGTAGGTATTGCATTGATTTATCCGAGATACTCTACTTGGAAAGGAGCTGCTATGCATTTAGAAGATTTGATTGTAACTGAAAAGCACCGAGGAAAAGGAATTGGCTTTGCATTATTTTCAAATTTTATCAAATACTCTTACAATCAAAAAGTTAACAGAGTCCAATGGGTGGTTCTAGACTGGAATCAAAGTGCTATTGAGTTTTATAAAAATAATGGAGCACAAGTACTAAATGATTGGAGGGTAGCATTGATGGATAAAAATGCAATTAAAAAATTTGTAGAAAATGAAAGTATTTAAGTTTGGAGGTGCTTCCATAAAAGATGCACCCAGTATTAAAAATATTTTAGAAATTATTTCAAAATATGAGATGGATAATTTAGTAATAGTTGTTTCTGCAATGGGAAAAACTACTAATGCTTTGGAGAAAGTTGTTGATAGTTATTTTAATGATAAAACTCAATTACAATCTAGCATTTCAGATGTTTTTAATTTTCATATAAATATTCTTAATAATCTTTTTGAAAAAAATCATTTCATTTTTTCAGAGCTAAATACTTCATTTGAAAAATTAGGCTCATTTATAAAATCGAATAAGTCACCGAGTTACTCTTTTGTTTATGATCAGGTTGTTTCTTTGGGAGAATTAATCTCTTCAAAAATTATATATGAATATCTTCAAAAAAATAATATAGATTGTTCCTTAATTGATGCTAGAAACTGTATTAAAACTAACTCTAAATATAGAGGTGGTAAGGTTCAGTGGGATATGACAAACAAGAAAATAAAAGAGCTAATTTCTGACTCAAAAATAAATATTACTCAAGGCTTTATTGGAAGTGATAGTAATAATTTCACTGTTACACTAGGTAGAGAGGGATCTGATTATAGCGCTGCTATTTTTGCTTATTCATTAAACGCAGAGTCGTTAAGTATTTGGAAAGATGTTCCTGGTTTACTGAACGCAGATCCTAAATTTTTTTCTAATACTAAACTATTGAATCAAATTTCATATTCAGAAACAATTGAATTGGCTTTCTATGGAGCATCTATTATTCATCCAAAAACCCTTCAACCATTACAAAAAAAAGAGATTCCTTTATTTGTAAAATCATTTAAAAATCCTCTTTCAAACGGAACAGTAATATCTAAAGGAGTTGATATTAATCCTCTTGTACCATGCTATATTTTTAAAGAAAATTTAATTCTATTAAAAATTTCATCACTCGATTTTTCTTTTATGGTTGAGGATAATATTAGCCATATTTTTAAGCAACTTCATGATTTTAAAATGAAAGTTGATGTTATTCAAAACTCTGCTATTACTTTTTCAGTTTGTTTTTTTGATAAGTATAATAAGATAAATGAACTTATAAGTAATCTTGAAGGTAAATTTAAAATTCAAATTCATAAAAATGTATCACTGTTTACAATAAGACATTTTGATGAAAAATCCATTAAAAAAATTAGTAATAAAAGAAAATTGCTTTTGGAACAAAGAACAGAAAAAACAGTGAAATTGATCTTCTCTAACTAAAATATTTTTCTGAAAATTCTTTGCAAAATAACTTTATTTCCTCTCTGCATTTTTCAAATGCACTATCAATTAGTTTAGGGTTTTTAATTGAACTAGGATCAAAAAAAGCATGATGAGTTCTAATTGCATTTTTTGAGAAAAAAATTGGACATCTTTCCTTTGCGTTATCACATACGGTAATAATGTGGTCAAATTCCACATTATTATATTCATTTATATTATTAGAGGTGTGCTTTGAAATGTCTATATTATCATCTTTCATTGTTTTTATTGCTAAACTATTTATCTCGTGATTATCAACCCCAGCACTGTAGATATTTGCTCTGTTTTTTAAAAAAAATTTTAAATAACCCTCTGCAATTTGACTTCTACACGAATTACCAGTGCATAAAATCAAAATCTTTCTATTTCCCATATAAAGCTTTAATTTTTTCTAAAATAACTTTAGCTAATTTTAATTTACTTTCAATTGACCAGCCTGCAACATGGGGAGTTAATACTACTTTTTCGGATTTCTTGAGATATTCAAAATCACTATTTGTATTTATGTTCTCGAAGGATTTTGATTCATTTTCTATTACATCTAGACATGCTCCTAAAATTTTACCTGTTTTTATGCCATCTACTAAATCAGATGTTTTTAAACATTCTCCTCTTGATGTATTAATGAGAAAAAAAGGTTTTTTGCAATTATTGATAAAGTTTTTGTTTATTAATTGAAAGCTTGAATCATTAAGATTTGTGTGCAGGCTTATTATGTCACAGCTTTTCATTATTTCACTAATGCTAACTTGAGTAGCATATTTATCAGAAATTTCTTCAAGAATATCGTTGCATAAAATTCTTACATTAAAACCTGACAATTTTTTAGCTAAACTTTTTCCTGTATTTCCATAACCAATAATTCCGATAGTTTTGCCATCCAATTCAATCCCTCTGTTTTGTTCTCTTGACCAAATATTATTTTTAGTCTGATTATTTGATCTAATAATTTTATTTAATAGACTCAAAAGCATACCAAGAGCATGTTCACCAACAGCATTTGCATTTCCCTCTGAAGCAGAAATTATCTCTATATTTTTCTTTTTAGCATAATCAGTATCAATATTTTCTACACCGGATCCTACTCTAGCTATAAACTTTAAATTTTTACAAGAGTCGATAAATTTTTTATCAATTTCAATTCGGCTTCTTAGAATTATGCCTTGATACTCCCAAATCTTCTTTTCAACTTCTTTTTTTGTAGAAATTAAGTCAAAGTAGTTTTTAAAGCCAAGTTTTTCTAATTCATTTTTTAGCAGTTCATGATTTTCATCTAAATGAATTATTTTAGGCATTTTAGAATCCAAGAATAATTTTTGCTATGTAGAAAAATAATAAGATGCCTACCACATCATTTCCAGTAGTTATAAAAGGGCCAGTAGCAATAGCGGGGTCAATACCAAACTTTTCAAGAATAATTGGAACTGAAGTTCCAATTAAAGCAGCAACTATAATAACTAAAATCATGGAAACAGAAATTGTAATACTCATGTCTAAGCTTTGATTAATTAAAAGTCCAAAGACTATAATAATTAAACTTAGTATAATTCCATTTAGTAGAGTAAGACTGATTTCCTTTATAAGTCTTGAAATTAAACTTCCTTTTATTTGATCATTGGCCAATCCTTGAACTACAATTGCAGATGATTGAACACCAACATTTCCTGCCATTGCAGCAATTAAAGGAGTATAGAAAAATAGTGCTCTTAGTTCTTTTGTTGCCATGATACCTTCAAAGTTCTCCAAAATGAAAACACTACCAAGTCCACCAAATAATCCAAGGATTAACCATGGTAATCTAGCTTTAGTTAATTCTAAAATAGAATCATCTGCTTCAACATCATTTGATATTCCTGCCGCAAGCAAATAGTCTTCTTCAGCTTCATCTTTTATGTAGTCAACTATATCATCAATAGTAATTCTTCCCAATAATTCAGTTTTGTCATTAACAACAGGTATTGCTTCTAAATCATATTTTGACATTAATTTTGCAACCTCATCAGCAGAATCATTCACATTAACAAAATCTACTTTGGGTATGTAAATTTCTTTTATTTTACTTTTTGATGGTGAAGTGATTAAATCTTTTAAAGATAACCTTCCAATTAACACCTTTTTTTTATTAAGAACATAGATTGAATGAACTCGAGTAATATCCTTTGCTTGTTTTCTTATTTCTCTTAAACAAGTTAAAACACTCCAATTTTCATTGACACTAATTAATTCTTTTGCCATTAAACCACCAGCTGAATCTTCTTCATAATTTAAAAGTTCTCTTATATTATCTGTAATATTTTCATCTTTAATCAGTGAAATTACTTTTTCTTGTTTTTCGTCGGAAAGTTCAGATAAAATATCAGCCGCATCATCACTGTCAAGTTCTTTGATTTCACCGGCTATCTCTTTCTCAGATAATCTTTCAAGTATTTTTTCTCTTACATCTTCATCAAGCTCAGTCAGTACATCAGAAGTTTTATCACTATCAATGAGTTTAATTAGGTAAATACTTTCTTGAAAGTTTAACTCATTGATAATTTCAGCAAGGTCTGCATAATGAATTTCATTAACCTTTTTCTTAATTTCTTTATTCTTCTTATTAGAAATGAGTTGGCTAATTTCTTGGATAATTTCTTTTGAGAGTTCAAATGTTTTCATTGCCAACCAAATTTGTTAAATAAATAAAGTCAGAAACACTTAGCTGTTCTGGCCTTTTTGCAAAGATAGTGTCTTCTTTTTTATTTTCAGGTATATTAAAATTCTTAAGGCTGTTCCATATCGTTTTTCTTCTTTGTCCAAATGATTGTTTTACAATTTTTTTAAAAAGTATTTCATCACAGTTTATATTGTTATTTTTCCTATTTATTTTAATTACGGCAGAATCAACTTTAGGAGATGGAAAGAAAGACTGTGGTTTAATTTTTTTCATCATTTTGACATCATAAAAAGCTTGAATTAAAACTGATAAAATTCCATATTTTTTTGTACCATGATTCGAGCATATTCTTTCCGCTACTTCTAACTGGAACATTCCAACCATTTCATTAATGATGCTTTTATTTTCATATACCTTGAATAATATTTGTGATGATATGTTGTATGGAAAATTACCAATAATTGATAGAGGTTCTTTGAACGCTTTTAAATCAATATTAAGAAAGTCATCATTAATTAAATGTTTTTCAATATTTGAAAATTTATTTTTTAAATATTCAATACACTCTTCATCAATTTCTACAAGTTTAATTTTTCTATTAGAAATTTTTAATAAGAAGTTTGATAAAATTCCCTTACCAGGTCCCACCTCAATTATTGTTTTTGTTTTGTCGTCAGACAGGTAAGAAACAATTTCTTTAGCTATATTATCATCTGTCAAAAAATTTTGACCAAATTTTCTTTTAGGCTTTAAAGTGTTCAAATTCAAATATATATCTAAGATATAAATTTAAAACCTGTGTATTCTTGTAAAATTTTTGGAATTTTAATTCCCTCAGTTGAAGAGTTATTTTCAATAATTGCAGCAACAATTCTTGGAAGAGCTAGTGCACTACCATTAAGTGTATGAGCAAGTTCTTTTTCTTTTTCATTAATTCTTATTCTTAATTTTAAACGGTTAGATTGATAGGTTTCAAAATTAGATACTGAGCTTACTTCAAGCCACTTTTTTTGAGCTTTTGAATATACTTCAAAATCATAAGTTAGTGCTGACGTAAAACCTAAATCTCCACCACATAATCGTACTATTCTGAATGGTAATTCTAATTCTTCAAGAATATTTTTCACGTGTGCAACCATTTCATCCAATACTTTATATGAATTTTCTGGTTTTTCAATTCTAACAATTTCTACCTTGTCAAACTGGTGTAATCTGTTCAGACCCCTAACATCTTTTCCATAACTACCAGCCTCACGGCGAAAACAAGGTGTGTAACCGGTAAGTTTAATTGGTAAATCTGATGAATTAATTATACTGTTTCTATAAAAATTTGTTATTGGTACTTCAGCGGTTGGAATCAAGTATAAATCATCATTATTTATATGATACATTTGACCTTCTTTGTCTGGTAATTGTCCAGTTGCAAATGCAGATTCCTCATTCACTAAGACAGGAGGCTGTACCTCTGTATAACCTGATGAAGTGTTTTTATCTAGGAAATAATTAATTAATGCTCTTTGTAAAGTTGCTCCTTTACCTTTATATACAGGAAATCCTGATCCTGTGACTTTATTACCCAATTCAAAATCAACAATATCAAATTTTTCACAAAGTTCCCAATGTTCCAGAAGTTTTTCATCATTTACTTTAAATGTACTTTCAAACATGATTTCATTATCATTCTCATCTGATCCTTTTTTAACTAATTCATTTGGAACATTTGGTATTGAACATAATAATTCTTGAAGATCTTTATTATTACTATTTAGTAATTCTTGTAATAGTTTAATCTCAGGCTTAATTTTCTCTACTTCTTTTTTTAATTCATTAGCTTCACCGACTTTACCATTTTTAAAAAGTTCACCAATTTGTTTAGATAAAGTATTAACCTTAGACAGTAGAGTATCTAAATTTGTTTGTTGTTTTTTTCTACTTTCATTAAAATCAATAATCTTTTTTAAGTCAGATGAGTAGTCTTTATTTCTTTTTTTAAGACTATCGATAACTTTTGAAAAGTTATCTTTTATGAATTCAACCTGTAACATATTATTAACAAAACTAATTATTATAAGTTGAATTTATATGTTTAATGCAATTTTCTCGATCAATATTAAGTTGATTTTTTAACATTTCAGCATTATCAAACTTTATTTCGTCTCTAATGAATTTCAAAAATTCAATTTTAATATTTTTCCCATATAAATCCTTATTAAAATCAAAAATATTAACCTCTATACTTTTTTTATTAGAACCGAACGTAGGGTTGAATCCTATATTCATCATGCCATAGTATTTATTTCTTTCACAAAAGCAAATAACAAGATAAACACCATTCATAGGTATGATTTTATATTCCTCAACTATATTAATATTGGCTGTTGGAAATCCAATAGATTTTCCAATAGACTTTCCTTTTACAACTATACCATAGATACTAAAATTATATCCTAAATAACTATTGCAAACATCAATATTTCCTTCGTTAATTGCATTTCTTATCTTGGTAGAACTAATTTTAATTTTTTCAACTTCAAAAGCTTTTATTTCTACAACTTCAAAATTATATTTTAAACTAAAATCTTTCAAAACACTAATATCTGCTAAACGATTTTTACCAAAACGGTGATTGTATCCTACTATAATTTTCTTCAGATTTAAATTATCAACTAATAGCTTAACAAATTCTTCAGCACTTGTGTTGGAGAAAGATTTATCAAAATTTTGAACAATTAATTCATCTATTTCAAGCTTAGAAAAAATCTCAATTTTTTCATCAATAGTACTTATTGACTTGATTTTTTCAGAACCCACCACATTTCTTGGATGTGGAAAAAAAGTCAGAATTATAGATCTAAGATTATTTTTTTTTGATTCACCAATTAATTTTGAAATGATTGTTTTGTGTCCTTGGTGAATACCATCAAATGTCCCTAATGTAAGAATAGTCGGGTAACTTGAATGTGCATTTTTTAAGCCTTTTGTTACCTTCATCTAATTGTATTTATTCATTGTAAAATCTAAACCTTGTTTGATTGATGAAAAAATAATTTCGACATTTTTATTAATAAGGTTTTCAAGATTAATAGCTTCTTCATTATTCCATTTACTCAGAACAAAATCAACTTGATCCTTCTTTTTAAAATTATTTCCTATCCCAAATCTTAGCCTTGTAAAACTTGAAGTATTCAGTGAATTTGTTATATCTTTTAGTCCATTGTGACCACCATCAGACCCCGATGGCTTAAGCCTAGATACTCCGAAATTAATATTTAAATCATCTACAATGACTATTAAGTTATTAGTGTGAATTTTTTCTTTTTTTAGCCAGTATAAAACTGCCTTTCCACTTAAATTCATGAAGGTATTTGGTTTTAATAGTATAATTTGTTTCCCAGCATATTTTGATTTCAATATATCACCATACTTAGCTGCATTGAATGTTCCTTTTAGAATTCTACCAAGCTGATCAACTATATCAAATCCAATATTGTGACGAGTATTTGTATATTCTTCACCAATATTACCAAGACCAACAATAAGAAATTTTTTATTGTTTGGTGAGATACTACTTTTTTGAAAATATTTGAATATTGAAAACAAAGTCCTAAAAATTTACAATAAAAATATAAAAGCTTTTTAAGCTTAAATAATTATAGATAATTTATGTTTCTATGAATTATTTATCCTTCTTTATTCTCAGATTCAGCAGGCTTATCTCCAGAATCCTTATTTTCAGACTTTTCAGCACCTTCAGAACTTTCAGCACCTTCATCACCTTCATCACCTTCTTCACCTTCTTCACCTTCTTCTTCATCGGTTGCAAGTGATAGAGAAGCTCTAGACATCTTAACCTGACAAACAACCATATTTTCAGGATGAACAAAAGCATAATTGTCATTCAATAAATCTTGAATAGTTACCTTATCATTTAAGTGCAGATTTGATATATCTACAGAAATATAGTCTGGAAGGTTTTTTGGCAATGCTTTCACATAAAGTTTTCTTTTATTTTTGAAAAGAAGACCACCTTCAAGTCTTACACCAGGTGCATTACCGCTAAACTTAACAGGAATGGTCATATTGATTTCTTTGTTATCAAATAACTGGAAGAAATCTGCATGTAATATTTTTTCAGAAACAGGATGAAATTGAATATCCTGAATTATAGCATTGATTTCTTCTTTACCATCCAATGAAATGATCACTGTGTGAGCATCTGGTGTGTAAACTAATTTTGAAAAACTGATTTCATCTGCTGAAAAATGCACTGGTTTTTCCCCACCGTATACTACGCAAGGAACCTTCTCAGCATTACGTAGAGCTTTGGTCGATGCCTTGCCCACGCTTTCTCTTTTAGATCCTTTGATCGTAATTGACTTCATAGTTTAAATTTAAAATAGATTACATAATAAATTTTTTCGCAATCGATTTGTTGTGATGAACATTGTGCATCACTTGTGCGAAAAGCTCAGCGCAGCTAAGCACTTTCACTTTTTTAGATTCTTTTCTTAGCGGAATGGTATCTGTTGTTATCAGTTCGCTTAGTGCTGATTGTTCGATTCTCTCATAGGCCTCTCCAGAAAGAAGGGGGTGTGTACATACAGCTCGAACACTGTGTGCACCACGCTCTATCATCATATCTGCAGCCTTAGTTAGCGTTCCAGCAGTATCAACCATATCATCGACTAGGACTACGTCTTTGCCTTTGACATCTCCAATGAGTTCCATATGAGAAATTACATTTGCCTTTTTTCGTTGTTTGTAACAAATCACAACATCACTTTCCAAAAACTTTGCATAGGCATAAGCACGCTTAGCACCACCCATATCTGGTGAAGCGATGGTAAGGTTGTCAATCTTAAGTGATTTGATATGAGGTAAAAACAAAGAGGAAGCATATAGATGATCTACGGGTTTTTCAAAAAAACCTTGAATTTGATCAGCGTGGAGATCCATGGTTATGATACGTGTTGCTCCCGCGGACTCTAAAAGTTTGGCAATCAGCTTAGCACCAATAGGTACTCTGGGCTTGTCTTTACGATCTTGCCTTGCCCAACCGAAATACGGAATAACAGCGGTAATATGTCTTGCGGAAGCTCGCTTGGCAGCGTCGAGCATTAATAACATTTCCATAAAGTTTTCTGCACTTGGGTGCGTGGATCCAATGATAAA
>ENA-OSEY01000406-OSEY01000406.1-marine-metagenome-genome-assembly--contig:-NODE-406-length-31950-cov-6.780786_pt1 | contig 31950 bp, 28 predicted proteins | sample MGYA00248465_ERZ534230 | MGnify/ENA primary metagenome ERZ534230 (study PRJEB26409, sample SAMN06344110) | marine metagenome | isolation source: Sea water from surface | place: Atlantic Ocean:Southern... | reverse complement strand
AATTGCAATATCTTCTCCAGAAGAGTGAGTTAATAAAAGACTATCATTACCGAGTGTCCAAATAGGATTACCTGCATCATCTTGTGCCACTACACCATTAGTGGCAGTAATTCCAGTAGTTCCAGTTTGAGCATTAATTGCATCCTTGAGATTATTCAAATTATCAGTGGTAATATTTGCTGATATTGTCACTGTACCACCGTTATTATTTGATAATTTAAAGGTAATTGTATTGTCATTATCAGCATCTGAAATAACAACACCTGTTTTAGCAGTGAAGCCAACATTTGTGTTTGGCATTTGTGCATTAAGTTGGTCACTTATCAATTTTGCTGAAGCATTAGCGGCAATAGTGACTGTTCTTGTATCTATACTTTCTCCCACCGTATCATAAATACCTGCCACAGAAATGGTATGAGTTGAATTTAATCCTCCTGCGGAATTGGCTAATGAAGTGGTGACGTTATCTAATACAGCTTTTGTTTTCAAAGATGCGCCAATAGGTGCAATAGCTGCTTCAACTCGTGGGTTAAGATCTTGACTTTCAAGATCCATATTTACGTTTTTTAAAGTTATCTTATCAGCGATTTTCTGTAGAACTGAATTATTAACTGATAAAAGAGGTCCTGGAGTGATAGCAATATTATCTAGGTATAAATTAGCGCCTAAAAGTGTACCACCAGAAAAATCAAATGAACCAGAAGCAAAGACAAATTTATAATTTCCTGACTGACTAATATTAACGCTTTTTGTTTCCCAATCAGTTTCTGCTGAATCACTTGCACCTGTTTCATTTAAAATGGTAATAAATTCATTAGTGTCTGAATTGACTAAATATCCAAATGCATCATAAGCATCTCTACCTGCTTTTACTTTATAATCAAACGATACAATTTCTCCTGATCTTAGATATAATGGATTATTACTTACTAAATATGGTCCACGAATAACTGCGTATCCATCTGACTCTATCTCACTAAACATTCTTACAACTTTACTGTCATGTGGATCTGCTCCCCCAGAATCAACATTTGGATCTGTGCTTTTATCTACAAGTGTAGTAGTAAAAGTGTTTGCAGCTATGTAATTTAAGGAAGTTTTTAAATCACTTAAGTCAAATAGAGACCTGGAGCTGTTGTCTGTTGGATAAGTGGGATCCGAAGGTGAATTTAATCCACCAATTTGATCCACACCCAATCTTACTTTATTGTTAGTAATTGACCAACCACTAAGGCTAGTATCTCCAAGATTTCCAGCTTCGAAATCACCATTTGGGAATAATGTTTCATAAAATTTGATACGTAGCCTTGCTCCATCTTCACCATCTATAGTTGAGTGTATATATCCAATAGGTGATGAATCACTTCCCGTACCTATACTTATTTGATCTCCAACTATTGATATTTCACCTGGAACAATGGATGCAGAGTCTCTCTTCTCTATTTGGATATCCTCTGGACGTAATCTATCATAACCAAAAAACTCTACATAGCCACCTGCACGCTCGGTATCACTTCCAAAGTCCATAGCCAAATCTTTTAGTGCTGCATCTCTAGAGCTTTTTCTATATTCTGAAAATACGTTGAATGTTTTAGTTCCACTAGCTTCATTCATAGAAGTTAAGCTTATATTGTAACCTTTCTCGTCAATTAAACTTACAGATGATCCATCTCTACTGAGTTCTGCTGTAATTCCTGTATCAGCTGTCGCATTATTTATAGGACCCACAAATGGGCTTAAGTCATTTTTATCCGTAATACTTATTCCGGAAATAGTTTTTCCACCACTACCTGTTTTGATATTGTTTATTTTAAAACTAAATGTCCCAGTGTCACTAACATCAGTAATAGTTAAAGTATTACGAGCATCAACGATAATACCACTTTTTTCAGAATTAGCTGTAATTTCCGATGCTAATGTTTTAACAGCTTCACCGGTAAATTGTACAAAATTAAGAGGATCTCCCCTTGAACCTTTGATGGTTACGTTTTTTCCATTGATGATTTCGTTAGTAGAAATGTTAGAATCAATATCGCCTAATAGTCTGGATTTAGACTGAACTTCGTGATCACTTAATAAGGAATTTATATTTGATAAATCTATAGATGTTAATTTTTCAATATATTCGACCATCCTATTAGAAAAAGTGGTATTATAAGTATTATCAACAATTTTATTAATTTCATTGATATACCCATCTAACTTAACTTTTAAATCAGCAACTTCATTACTTTCCATATCTTTTTGGTTAAGATTCTTTAAGTAATTATAAGCTTCATCCAAAATATCATATATTTCATTAAAAGTATCTTTGGCTTTATTTAGAAATTGAACTTCATCTTTAATTATTCCTATTGCGTCTCTTACATCATCTAAAGTTGAAATATCTGAAGATTGTTTCTGATTTTCTTTTGAAAGTTCTTTTTTTATTTCATTTTCAGTTAATTGAGACTGTGTTAATTTATAATAAGCCTCCATTGCTGAAGAAACAGAAGAAATCCTAGCCATTTATGTACCCCTAAGTGCTATTGGAAAGATTTCAAACCAGATAGCAAATTTCTAAATTTATATCTGTAACGACAGGATTTAAAAAAAGTTTAAAAAAAAATTAAAAAAAAATTAATTAATTCTTAATTCATTGAATTCATTATGCTTTTTAATACAAATTTAATAAATTAATTTTTAATTTCAAAATTTTTGCTACTACATCCAAAGTTTTAGTAGGAGTATTTGTTAATTGCCCCAATTCTTGAACAGCAGAAACAATAGCATTAAATTCCATTTTTTTATTGGTTTCAAAATCCTGGAGCATGGATGTTTTATGATCACCAACTGCCTCAGCTCCATTTATTCTCTTTTCAATCGATATTGGAAAATTAGCGCCTAATTTCTCACCTATAGATTTTGTTTCAATCATAATTTCTTCTACTATCGATCTAGTTTCTGTATTTTTACACATCTCTTCTAGAGTCCCCCCTGTAAGTACAGATAAAGGATTAAAAGCTACATTACCAAGAAGTTTTATCCAGATTTCATCACGTATATTTGTTTTTACCGGAGCTCTAAATCCTGACTTATTTAGGGATTCTGACAAGATATTAATTCTTTCACTTTTTAACCCGTTTGGTTCACCAAGTGTTATTTTATTACCACTAGAATGTTCTACTACGCCTGGTTCTATAAGTTTAGCAGCAGGATAAATAACAGAACCAATTATTTTTTCTGGTGGTAAACTATTAGATATAATACCTTCAGGATCTACCGATTCAATCGGTGATTTTTTGAATTCAGAATTTAAGCCACTAAAATACCAATGTGGAATACCATTCATACCAGTTATGATAGTTGTTTTTTTTGAAATATGTTTTTTCAAATCCTCAGCAATAGAAGGTAAAGAATTCGCTTTCACTGTTATAAATAAATAGTCAATCTGAGGTATTTTTTCATTTATTTTATAAACTATAGGTTTAGATTGTATTGTTTCAGAAGAAGATAATATTTTAATCCCATTTTCTGAAAGCTTTTCATAAGAATTTCCTCTTGCTATACATGAAACATTATAACCATGATATTTTAATTTAGCTGCTATTAAACCGCCAATTGCACCTGCTCCGAAAATGCAGAAATGTTTATTAATCCTATAGTTGCTCATCATCTAATCCCAGCGTTTTAGACAAACCAATTCTTTGAAGTTTACCAGTAGGACCTTTTGGTATCTCATTACAAAAAATAAATTTGTCAGGTATTTTGAATTTAGCTAGATTCTGAGAGGCATATTCAATTAATTCCTTTTCTGAAATAGTCATTGTTTCCTTTAAAACGATTGCACACCCTATTTCTTCACCATATTTTTTGCTTTTAAATGGAAAACAAACTACTTGCTCTATAGCATCAATTTCTTGTAAAACATCATCGATTTCTTTTGGAGAGATCTTTTCCCCCCCTTTATTTATGATTTCTTTTATTCTTCCTGTTATTTTTATGTAGCCATCTTTATCAATAAGACCCAAATCACCAGTTTTGAACCAACTATCAAAAAAAGAAGATAAATTTGCCGTTTCATTATTTGCATATTTTTTAATAACTGTTTCGCCTTTGATTACAATTTCTCCAATTTTATTTCTTTGCAGAATATTTCCTGTTTCATCCATTATTTCAACTTCTGGGCCCGCCTTTAACCCTACGGTTCCATTTTTTCTAATCTTTGGAGGGAGTGGATTAGATGCAATTTGATGAGAAGCTTCAGTCATTCCATAGGCTTCTATCACAGGACAATTAAATGTTTTTTCAATTTCTAATAATACAGGTTTTGGCATTGGTGCAGATGAGGATCTAATAAATCTAAGAGGACTATTTCTAATAATATCCTGGTTATTTTTCGAACGCTGAAGAATTGCCTGATGCATCGTTGGTACACCGCTATACCAACTGGGTTTGAAATCTTGCAAAAACTTATAAAAGTTTAAGGCATTAAATCCAGACGTACAAACAAGTTTGATATTGTATACAAGAGAAGTCAGTAATACTGCGACTAGTCCATGAATATGAAACAAAGGCATAATATTTAAACAGGAATCTTCTTCATTTAAATACAAAGTTTTTCCTATATTTAGAGATGATTTTATAAGATTATTAGAACTAAGTTGAACTAATTTAGGTTTTGAAGTTGTTCCAGAAGTATGAAGTAATAGGGACGTATCATTCTCATAATCGTTAATAGTTTTTATAAAGCTATCCCCATTATTTTTTGTAAGTTTCAAACTTCCAATATCTTGCTCAAAACTAAGATTAATGATTGTTATTCCAAGTTCAAAGGCAGCTTTCGAGGCTTCTGTTTTTAAATCTGGATCGACTATAAGAAATTTAGCTTTTAAATCAGATAGATAAAATTTAAACTCATTTTTACTATAATTTGGATTTAAAGGTGCAGAGATAGCAAAACATGAGCAGGCTATAAACAAAAATCCTAAATCTGGTCCATTTGGTAGGACGATGGCTACTGGATCTGATCTGTTTATAGATAAGTTATCAAAATTATTTCTAACTTTTTCTAATTTTTGGTGTAATTCATTAAAACTTAAAGGGTTTCTGTTTGGTGCATCAAGAAAAATCTTATCGGAAGACTCGACGTTATTTTTTATAAATTCGTACATTTTTATCTTTATAATTTCTAGGATTAAAGTATTTAATGATTTATTAATACCTACTTACTATTACATATTATATAATGGTTAAATTTTTTTTTATAGTTTTAGTCTCTTTTTTTATGGCCTGCAAAGTTTTTGCGATTGATTATATATGTGAACCTTGGACTAACACTTTAACTCTTGAAAAAGAAGAAGCTACTTTTACTGCCAAAATTGAAAATGGAACACTAAATCTAAGAAGTAGTAATTCATTACCACAAGATATTCCCAAATTTTCTCAATTATCAATTACATTACCAAATTATGATTTATTTTTGTCGCCTAACGGAACAATAATTACTGCTTTTCCTATTTCAGATAGATCATTCAGAATATATGTTTATTTTCCCAATATTGAAAGAAGATGGTTTTGGTTTAGTCAATGTAGATTAATAAAATGATTTTCATAAAAAAAATATATTTGATAAACCGACTGGTTTCTATCTTAATTAAAATTAAATCGATAAAAATTATTATCTTCTTAATTTTATTTAGTTTTGTACCTGATTTGTCTATAGCTGATAGTGAAAATTTTGAAAATCAATTATTAAATAGAAAAAAAATAATTAAAGCCGATTTAAAAAATAAAATTATTAAAAATAAAAATGTTAATTTTAGTGAATTTATGACACTGAAACTTGATCTGGAAAATACCAGTATTAATTGTTTTTTTGGATATCAAGACGATAATAGAATAGTTTTATGCTATTGATTTATTTTTTCTTATTTTATGAAATTGACAATTTGTTTTCACTAAATATAGTATTTAATAAACGCTAATATCTCAAATATTGTATATTTAGAAAATTCATGAATTCTAAGCCAAAACAGATTTCTTTTTTAGAATTTCTAATTGATGAAAATGCATCCCCAGACGATTCATTAGGCGAGGTTATTTTTCCCAAAGGTTTTGAGGTAAGAGATTTGGAAAATTTAAGGAAAGAATTTGAAATTCTTGCTAACAGATATGGGCTTTCTTTACCTGCAAAATTAAAAAAAGGAAACCTTGTACTTGAATGGAAGCCTTTACCAGGGGAAATCCAAAATAATACTGAAAAGAAATTTGGTAAAGTTAAATTAAAGCCCAAGGTTTCAAATTTAACAACTGAAGAGTTAATTGCTTTTTCCGAAAGTTTCGTAAATATACAAAAAAATTAGACCACATTTTATCTCTAAACAATATTATTACACTTGACCGATCTTATCCTTTTAAATAGTTAATATCGTTAATTTAACTTTTAACGATATTTATTCTTTAAAGAACTTGAAAGGTTATAACATGTTTGCATCACCTGCATTTGCACAAGCAACTGGGTCTGGCGGTTTTGGATCTACTTTTGGTTCGCTTGTTCCACTTCTTCTTATTTTTTTAATTATGTATTTTATTATTATAAGGCCTCAACAAAAAAAGGCTAAAGAACATAAATTAATGGTTGAAGCGTTGAAAAGAGGAGACCAGGTTTTAACTCAAGGAGGCATAATTGGTAAAGTATCTAAAATAAAAGATGATAATGAAATTGAAGTAGAAATATCGGCTAATACCAAAGTTCGTATAGTACGATCCACCGTGGTCAATGTTATCAATAAATCATAAGTCTATAGTTTAAATTATTTTTTTAGAGATTCTGACCAATGTTGAGATTTCCAATTTGGAAAATAATAATTATTTTGTTGCCTTGTCTTTGGGGCGTATATAGTTTTTCCCCACATTTTTTTTATTCGCAAGTTGAAAAATATAATGATTTCAAGAAAACTGAAAATTTTAAAACTGATAACCAATCCCCAGAAAAGTTATTATGGTATGATTGGGCACCTTCTAATCTAGTTAATTTAGGCCTTGATTTGAGGGGTGGAGCCCACGTACTTGTAGAAGTAAACTTGGAAGATGTATATTCAGAAAGAATATTAAATTTTTGGCCAGAAATTAGAAAAACTTTGAGGACAATTAGAGGTGATGTTGGTTCATTCACTCAAAATTTATCTGATGGTGATGATAGTTTAATAATCAAAATAAGTAAAAAAAGTGGAATAAGCGATGCTATTTCAATTTTAAGCAATCAAATATCACAAAGTAATAAAGTTTTAAATTTTTCTAAATTTGAAGAAAATAAGATTAAAGTTTCTTTTAATCAGCAAGAAAAAAACAAAATTGATAAACAAACCATGGATCAGTCTTTAGAAATTATAAGGAGAAGAGTAGATGAAGCTGGAACTAGAGAACCTACAATTCAAAAGCAAGGAGATAGAAGAATTGTAATCCAAGTACCTGGATTAGGTTCTGCAGAAGAATTATTACAGTTAATAGGAAAAACAGCTAAGCTTACTTTTCATCAAGTTATAAAAAATAATGTTTCTTGTGAAAAAAAACCATCAAGTAGAAATATTATAGTACCAAGTATTGATGACATAAATAGTTGTTTAGAATTAGAAAAGAGATTTGTTGTTTCCGGTTCACAATTAACAAATGCTCAACCCTCTTTTGATCAAAATAACAGACCTGCAGTTTCCTTTCAATTTAATCCGGTTGGAGGCAGAAAATTTGGTGATTACACGAAAAATAATATAGGAAATCCATTTGCTATAGTTTTGGATAATCAAGTCATATCAGCACCAATTATTCAAAGTCACATTCCTGGAGGTTCAGGTATAATCACTGGTGATTTTACAGTAGAGGAAAGCAACCGCTTAGCAATACTCCTTAGAGCTGGAGCTCTTCCTGCATCAATTAAAGTTCTAGAACAAAGAACTGTAGGTCCAGAATTAGGAGCAGATAGCATTCAATCAGGAAAAATTGCAGCAATAATATCTGGATTATTAGTTTTATTTTTTATGTTCTTTTCTTATGGTTTATTTGGTTTGTTTGCAAACATTGGCTTAATTTTTAATATTTCACTAATATTTTCAATAATGGCCTATTTTTCTGCTACACTTACTCTGCCTGGAATTGCTGGAATTGTTTTAACAATTGGAATGGCAGTAGATGCAAATGTGTTAATTTTTGAACGAATAAAAGAGGAAATAAAGACAAATAAAAGTCTGTATAGGGCAATTGAGTTAGGTTATGAAAAAGCACTCACTTCTATAATAGATGCTAATGTAACCACATTTATTGCAGCTTTAATTTTATTTGTACTTGGATCCGGTCCTATTAAAGGTTTTTCTGTAACACTTGGAATTGGTATTGTTACTTCAGTATTCACCGCAGTTTATTTAACGAGATTATTGATTTCTGTTTACTTTAATGTAACCAAACCCAAAGTTCTAAATTTTTAAGGATTATTTATGAGGTTACGATTAGTACCAAGCAACACGAAGATTAATTTTTTTGGAAAATCCAAATTGGCAATTTGGGCATCAGTCACTGCCGTTTTTATTTCTATAATTTTTTATCTAATAAATGGACTAAATTATGGAATAGATTTTCGAGGTGGTACTATGTTGATGATTAAAACATCTGATTCTACGTCAATTCAAGAAATCAGAAAATCTTTAAATGTTTTAGATTTAGGTGATACCGTAGTTACAAAGATTTCTGATCCGGCAGATACATTGATAGGTTCACCAAAACAAATGTTTTTAATAAAAATTGAACAGCAAGGGAACGATGAAGAAGTTCAAAACAATATGATAATAGGAGTTAAAGAAACTTTAAAAAAAGATATTGGTGAAATTTCTTTTTTACAAACGGAAAGTGTAGGATCAAAGATCTCTGATGAGCTTATTAAAAAAGCAGTATTGGCAGTTTGTTTAGCAGTTTTTGCAGTACTTTTTTATATTTGGATACGCTTTGAGTGGCAGTTCTCATTAGGTGCTGTTCTTGCATTAATTCATGATGTAATAATTACAATTGGGATATTTTCAATCATTGGATTAGAGTTTAATCTTTCCATAATTGCAGCACTTTTGACTATAGTAGGTTATTCACTCAATGATACAGTCATAGTTTTTGATAGAATAAGAGAGAACTTAAAAAAATATCAGTCAGTGAAATTGATAGACGTTTTAAATAAATCTATTAACGAAACTTTGAGTAGGACAATAATAACTTCATTAACAACTTTGCTGGCTCTTTTAGCTTTATTTATCTTTGGTGGGGAAGTAATTAGGGGATTTACCTTCGCTATGATATGGGGAGTTTTGATTGGAACTTATTCTTCTATATTTATCGCATCTTCTATATTGCTAAAGCTTGGTGTCAAAAGAGATTGGAATAACAAAAATACTGGAAACCCAGGTACTAATTATAGCAACTTTGATAATTAGATCTTATCTGCAATTTATCGTAAATAATTTTTTAATTGGTTGAATTTTAATTTTAGATTTGTAATATACGATTCAATTATTGAATATTTTCTCCAAATTTAATTAGAGGTTAAAATGAGTTTTACTTTACCCGATTTACCATACAGTCACGATTCACTAGATAAGCTAGGAATGAGTAAAGAAACATTAGAGTTTCACCATGATTTACATCATAAAGCATATGTTGATAATGGAAATAAACTTATAGCTGGAACTGAATGGGAAAATAAGTCTGTCGAAGATATTATATCAGGTACATATAATAACACCTCAGTAGCTCAAAATGGTATATTTAATAATGCTTCTCAACACTGGAATCATTGCCAATTTTGGGAGATGATGGGTCCTAATGGAAAAACAATACCATCCAGCTTGGAAAAAAATATTATTGAAAATTTTGGTTCCGTTGAAAAATTTAAAGAAGAATTCACAGCTGCTGGTATTGGACAGTTTGGTTCTGGTTGGTGTTGGCTAGTTCAAGAAGGAGATGGTTCACTAAAAGTTACTAAAACTGAAAATGGAGTAAACCCAATTTGCTTTAATCAAAATGCATTGCTAGGTTGTGATGTTTGGGAGCATTCATATTACATAGATTTCAGAAATAAAAGACCAGCTTACCTTTCTAATTTTCTTGAAAACTTAGTTGATTGGGAAAATGTAGCCTCTCGCTTAAAATAAGCTATCTTTGAGCATTACGCCCTTTTTGTTTGTTACATTAGCCTGTGTGATTTGGGGGCTATCACCTCTTTTTTACAGGTTATTAGATGATGTTGATCCTAAAGTCATAATGTCATTTCGTGTGATTTTTTCATTATTTTTTTTATTTTTTTTTCTTTACTTTTTTAATAATGGCAAGAAATTTTTTAAAATAAAAAAATATCTTAATTCATTTTGGTTGATTTTATTAGCTAGCTTAATGATTGGAATAAATCAGTATGGATTTATTTATTCAATAAGCATCAATGAGGTTTTGCAGGCCTCTTTTGCGTATTATTTATTCCCATTACTTGCTGTATCATTTGGTTTTATTTTCTTTAGGGAACGTTTTACTAAACTTCAATTTATTGCAGTATTTTTTGCATTTTTTGCGATATTTTTGTTATCTTTAGGAATAAATTCTCTTCCTTTGATATCTATTATTATGGGTGTAACTTTTGCAATTTATGGAATGATTAAAAAAAAAATGGATCTAAATCCGCTTAAAACAGTATTTATAGAAATTGGTTTATTGAGTCCTCTTGCTTTAGCCTTCTTGTTATTTATTTTTAAAAAAAATCCAGAGCAAATATATTCTTTAAATAGTTATAACTATTTTTTACTATTAGTTTCTGGGTTAATTACAGCCTTACCATTATGGTTGTTTTCTCTTTCTTCTCAACAATTAAGGTATTCTACCTTAGGTATGATTAATTATCTAAATCCTACTTTACAGTTTTTAGTAGCAGTTATTATTTTTTCGGAGCCATTTAATAATTTGCATTTGCTAAGCTTCATTTTTATTTGGTCTGGTTTACTTCTTTATTCATATGATTCAATCAAACCTTCTTTTTTTAAATCAAAAAAAATTGCATCTACTGATTCACAAATTTTAAAATAATTTGTTGCTTCTTTTTCTAAGAAACCGTCTTTGATGATTTGATTGAAGGAATGAATCAAATTATCCCAATATCCTAATATATTAAGTAAATAAATTGGTTTATCGTGCAATCCAAGTTGTTTCCAAGTTATCATCTCGAAAAGCTCTTCAAGAGTACCTATACCACCGGGTAAGGCAATAATCATATCAGAATTCATATACATTACTTTTTTTCTTTCATGCATATCTTCGGTTATAATATAGTTAGAAATATTTTCTTTTCCTTGTTCTTTTTTTGTTAGAATATGGGGCATCACGCCAAGGATTCTTCCATTATTTTTTCTACAAGATTCCGCCAAAACTCCCATTAATCCAATATTACCACCACCATATACTAACTTTAAATTGTTTCGTGCAATAGTCTCACCTAAAATTTTGGCACTATGAGCATATTCAATCGATACCCCTAATCGTGAACCACAATAAATACAAATTGATTTAATTCTTTTTTTTGACATACTTTTACTTCCTTTTCTATTTACTGTAACAGTCATCTTGTGGTTAAATCCATAAAGAAAGTTTTTTTTGCTATTTAAATTTTTACTATGAATAAAATTATTTTTAAATTAGGTTGGCCAGGTGCTTTAATTATATTAATGGGGTCACTTTCATTAGGAATTTATGCAATAGTTAATCAATCTTTTGTTGAGAAAGAAACACAAAAGACTATCGTAGTTGCTGAAGAGGAAATATCAAAAAGTATTTCTGAAGAACAAAAAGATGACACCAATTTAAATAAAGATAATCAGTCTGATAAGAAAAAAATATCGAATGGTGAAGAAATAAAAGTAGATAATTCTTCTGATGATGTTTCTAAAAATAATGTTGCAGAAACAAAGGATTCAACAAAAAAAAGTCTAATTGAACAAATAGATGCAGAAAACATTCAAGTAAACAATGATTCAATACTTGAAAAAGAAAACGAAAAAGAAAGTAACAAAAAAAATAAGCAACAAACTTTGTCCCAAAATCAAGATAATTCAGAAGATAAAACTTTAACAATAAATAAAGAAACGATTAAGGAAGTGGACAAAGAAGAAACTAAAGTTGATATTCTAAGAGTAGACGAAAGTGGAATAACAATAATTGCAGGTAGTGGTGACCCCTCAACTACTGTTGAAGCTAAAATAAATAATCAAACTATTGGTAAATCTGAAGTAAATAAAGATGGTGAATTTGTTATCACAGGAGAAGTTTCATCATCTGATCAACCTCAAGAACTTAAAATAATTACTATAGAAGAAAAAGAAGAAAAAACAAAAAAAATAGTAAGTAAAGAGCCTTTAGAAAATGAAGAAGATTGGGTTTATGAAACAAAAAGTTTTATTATTTTACCAGGATTAATTAAAAATAATAATGAAAATGAAATGCAAAAAGAACGATTAGATGATGTTCGAATTTTTGAGGTGCAACAGACAGATATTTTACTTAAAGAAGAATTTAAAAATATAAATGTTGAGCAGCTAACTTTGGATAGAATTAAGTACTCAGAGAATGGAACGGCAATTCTTTATGGTAGAGCTAGAACTGACATGAATGTTATGGTTTACCTTAACAATGAATTTAAAATGAAAACTATCCCTGGAAAAGATGGAAGTTGGGATGTAGATTTAGGTATTATTTCACCTGGTATATATAAACTTAGAATAGATGAAACTACGATAAACGGTGATGTTAAATTTAGAATTGAAACTCCCTTTAAGCAAGAAACTAAAGAATTACTAGACAAAATGTTTACTAAAGCAATAACTGTACAACCAGGAAATAGTTTATGGCGTATTGCAAGGCGGATTTATGGCAAAGGGATTATGTATTTAGATATATATAATAAAAATAGCCATCTTATTAAGGACCCAGACCTCATATATCCTGGGCAAATTTTTTCACTATTAGATTAGAATTTTTTATTGCTAAATTTAAATTATCTAACATCTTATTTAATTTAATCATTTAAATTTTGGAATGATATGAATCTATACATTATAAAAAAAATAATTCCTTTTTTGTGGCCAAAGGATAATCTTAGTTTTCGTATTAGAGTTGTAATTGCCTTTTTATCGCTTATTTGTGCCAAAATTTTTACTGTTTTAATTCCAATAAGTTTGATTTGGGTTGTAGATTCATTTGATTTAAAAACAGAAAAAACAAGTGAATTTTCATTATTTATTTTTGGTTCCCTAAGTCTAATTGTTGTCTATAATTTGTTTAGGATTTTAAGTGTAGGCTTTACTCAATTAAGAGATGCAGTTTTTGCTTTAGTAGGACAAAATGCATTAAGACAAATTGCAGTAAGAGCTTTTAGCCATATACATTCGCTTTCTCTTAGCTTTCATTTAACTAGAAAAACTGGAGCAATTAGTAGAATTGTTGAGAGAGGAATAATTGGAACTGAGTTTTTATTACGTTTTTTATTTTTCAACATTGTTCCATTAATTTTTGAATTTATTTTGGTTATAGTCATTTTAATTTTTAAATTTGATATATTTTATACAGCTATTATTTCTCTATGCTTAATTCTTTATTCATATTTTACATTTAAGATAACTGAGTGGAGAGTTTTAATAAGAAAAAAGATGAATGAATTTGATTCTGATTCAAATCAAAAGGCAATTGATGGTCTTTTGAATTATGAGACTGTTAAGTATTTCAATGCTGAAAAATATGAAATGGATCGCTATAACAATTCTAGAAAAGAATATCAAAAGGCGGCAGTAAAAACTAGCATAACTCTAGCATTTTTAAATTTGGGTCAAACTATAATCATTACATTTGGACTCATGGTAATTATGATTTTATCAATGAGAGAGGTATATAATGGGAACTTAACAATTGGTTCTTTTGTAGGGTTAAATGCTATTATTATTCAACTAAGTATGCCCTTAAATTTCCTGGGTACTGTTTATAGGGAAATAAGACAGGCCCTAGTTGATTTAGAATCGATGTTTGAAATATTTAGACAAAAAGTAGATGTAAAAGATAAAAAAAATGCAAAACCTTTAAAAGTTTCTAAAAGTAATATTGAATTTAGGGATGTTTGTTTTTCCTATAATACTGATAGAGTAATCTTACAAAAATTTTCATTAAAAGTTTTTAGGGGTAATCAAATTGCAATTGTTGGAAAAACTGGTAGTGGGAAATCTACTATTGGCAGATTACTATTCAGATTTTATGATCCCCAAAAGGGGGGTATTTTTATAGATGAACAGGATATTAAGAATGTGACTATTAATTCGATACACCAAAATGTAGGTGTAGTACCTCAAGATACTGTATTATTCAACGATACCATACTTTATAATATTAAATATGGAAATCAAAATGCTGACTTTAATGAAATACAATCTGCTGCAAAATCTGCATGCATTCAGGATTTTATTAATAAATTGCCTAATGGATATGAAACAATAGTTGGTGAAAGAGGTTTAAAACTTTCGGGTGGTGAAAAACAAAGAATTGGGATAGCCCGCACTATTTTAAAAGAGGCACCAATAATTTTGTTAGATGAATCTACTTCATCTCTGGATTATACTACCGAGAAAAAAATTCTTGCTAATCTAAAAAAAGATAAAAAAAACTCTACTATGATTATCATATCTCATAGGCTTTCAGCAATTACTGATGTAGATAAAATTATTGTTTTAGATGAAGGAAAAATTGTTGAACAGGGAAAACATATGGAACTTATGAATAATAAAAGCGAATATTTTCGATTATGGCAAAATCAAGATGTAGAACTGTTGAATTAGACTTAATCTTACTCTGCTGGTATTGATTTTTTTGTATTATCATTCATGATTTTGCTAAAAATGATTTTAAAGAAATTTTCCCACCAATATCTTAATGCTAACAAAGTCGGTGTAAGTAAAAGTGTAAGTATAGTGGCAAATCCTAGTCCAAAAACAATAGCAGTTGCCAATTGTTTCCACCATGTAACTGTTGGCTCATTTATACTATAACCACCATTTTGAAAATCAAGAGAGAGTCCAAACATCATTGGAGTTAAACCTGCCATTGTTGTAATTGTAGTTAACAATACAGGACGTATACGGTCTTCTACAGTTCTAATTATAGCTTCAATTTTATTCATTGAAGTTATGTATTGTTGATAAGTATCAATAAGAACAATATTATTATTTACTACAATTCCTGCTAAAGCAACAATACCGGTACCCGTCATTATAACAGAAAAAGTTTGATTCATAATCAACATTCCAATTAATACTCCAGTAGTTGACATTATGACTGCTAGCAGAACCAAAATAGAATTATAGAAACTATTGAATTGAGCTAATAAAATAACAAACATTAAACCAAGTGCTCCACTAAATGCTATTGTAAGAAAAGCTTGGCTTTCAGCTTGATCATTTGCCTCACCTGCAAAACTCCAATTTACGTTTTCAGGTAGCGGTTTATTTTTAGTAAGCCATTCTTCGATTTTTTTTAATTGTTCATTTGCATTTTCACCATTTTTGATATCTGCTGAAATATCAAATACGCGTTCTTTATTTACTCTGGCAATATTGTCAACTTTTGGTACTGGTTTTCTTTTTATAAGGTTAGATATTGGAACTAACCCAATCGTTGTTCTAACCTTTAAATCATCTATAGTAGACAGCAAGCGATCTTTTTCAGGAAATCTAACCCTTATTTCGAGCTCTTCGTCAGAATCTTCAGTTCTCATATTCCCTAGGTTTATTCCTTTAGTTACTAATTGAACAATACCACCTATTGTTGCTACATCTGTTCCATATATTCCAGTTGCCTCCACATCAACATCGTATTGCCAATCTATTCCGGGTAGGGGTCTCGTATCGGCTATGTCTTTAAGAGCAGTATTTTTCTCAAGTTCATTTTTTATTATTTCTGTAGCTTCTAATAGTTTTTGTCTATTTATTCCAGATACTCTTATAAATATTGGTTTTGGGGAGGAAGGTCCTCTAATTTGTTCTGAAATTTGTGCTTTAACACCAGGTAATTTTTTAAGTTTTTTATTTATTTCTTCAATAATTTCTTTGCCAGGTTTCCTTTTGTCCCATGCTGATAATTCAATTTGAATTCCTCCAATTGTGTCAATAGGTTTTGCATCTCCAAGACCATCTGCATTTGTAAAACCACCTGGTCCAGTGAATGCAAAAACTGCCTCTACTCCATCAACACCTAAAATTTCATTTTCAACCATTTTGACTAATCTGTCCTTTTCAGAAATTGACAAATTACCTCTTGCTCTAACATGAGCAATTGCTTGTTCAAATTCTGTTTCTACAAAAAATTCAACTCCTCTATTATTTTTTTTGAAACTTTCAATAATTGAATAAATCATAAATACACTCATAACAATTATGATTAATGGCATTATTGGATTACCAACAAGAAAATAAAAAACCTTTCCTAAAAATGATCTTTTATATTCAAAAGTTTCTTCATTTTTTTGTAATTTAAATGAAGTTATTAGAGTTGATAAACAAATACACTCAATGAAAAAAATGAACATGAGAGCAAGGGCACTATTTTTATTTATGTCAATAAATAATGATTTAAGTAAGAGATAGGCTGTAAAAACTGATAGCAAACAAATGCAAGCAAAAAATATTATTCTTAAATATAAGTTAATTGTATTTTGAATTTTATTAGCAATAATTTCCATTTTTCTAGAAATTCTACCTGTTACACCTCCAACAACTGGTAAATAAATAAGTACTACTATTAGCGATGCTGATAACACAAAAATTATTGTTACTGGTAAATTTCCCATAAATTGTCCTGCTACTCCAGGCCAAAATAACATCGGTAAAAATGCGCATAAAGTAGTGGCTGTTGATGAAATAATGGGCCAAAACATTCTTTTTGCAGCTGCTGAATAAGCACGCATTGGTCCTACATTTTTCTTAATTTCTTTATCTGCATATTCAACAATTATAATTGCCCCATCTACAAGCATACCGACTGCTAAAATTAAGCCAAACATAACAATATTTGATATTGAAATATTAAAAATTGCTAATAACGCAAATGTGAGCATGAAAGACATTGGTATAGCAAAACCAACTAATAGAGCTGATCTAGTGCCTAATGAAGCTAAAACAACTATCATTACAAGTGCAATTGCAGTAAGAACGGCTGACTCAAGAGAGTCAACCATCCCTTTAACTTGTTTAGAATTATCTAGAGAAAAATTAACCACTAAATTTTTTTCTAAAATCTGTGGCCAATTCTCCTTGTAGTCATTTACTATTTTTTTTACATCTTCAACTGTTTGGATCAAATTTGATCCTTTTCTTTTTACAACCTGAATAGCCATTGTAGGTTGTCCATTAAATCTAGCCATTCCAGTTCTATCTTTAAAAGTAAGCCTTATTTCAGCCACATCTCCAAGTCTAACTAATCTATCACCATTTTTTTTGATAGGGAGATTATATACGTCTTCAGTTGATTTAAAACTTGAAGGAATTTTTATTGCATAAGAACCAGTTCCTACCTCAACATCACCAGCGGCAATTAATTTATTATTATTATTAACAGCATTATATAGCTCTCCAGCTGTTATATTGTAGAGCTCAAGTTTGAGAGGATCAATGATCACTTCTACCATTTCATCTCTTGAACCTGATAAACCAGTTTCTAGTACGTCAGGTACTGTTTCAATTATGTCTTGAAGCTCCTTTGCAAGTCTAGTTAATGTTCTTTCTGGAATATTGCCAGAAAGTGTAACTATCACAATTGGAAATTCTGAAAAATTAATTTCATTTATTGAATATTGATCTGCCCCTTCAGGAAAGTTACTCTCAGCTTTGTTAGCTTTATCCCTTATATCAGCCAAGGTTGCTTCTCTATCCCACCCATAATCAAATTCTAAAAGCACACCAGCGTAGCTTTCAGCAGCAGTAGATGCTATTTTTTTTAACCCTTTTAACTCAGATAATTCCTTTTCTAATGGTTTAATTAATAAAGCTTCACTATCTTCAGCTGAAATTCCTTGGAAAGGGACGGATATAAAAACTACTGGTATTTCTATATCAGGTTCTCCTTCTTTTGGGAGATTGATATAGGAATAAAAGCCCGCTATTAAAGATAAAATAACGAAAAAAAGAACCATCCTAGCTCTTTGGCCAGCCCAATCAATAATATTTTTCATTTTTTACTCATAAGAAATATTAACCTCTTGTCCATCTATCACAAATTCTTGGCCTACGGTAATAACATCTACAGTATTTGGTAATCCTTTAACAAGAAGACCATTTTTTTGATCTCTAAGAATTTTAATTTTAAAAAACTCAACTTTTTTATCTATTACTGTTCTAACGCCTAGTTCCCCAGCATCATTAAGTGTCAGTACTGATTGAGGTAGTAGGTGAACTTTATTACTATTTAGATTAATTTGGATTTCAATTGTCTCGCCATCTCTAATAAGTTCATCTTTATTTTCTGCTAAAATCTCTACTCTAAATGTTTTGGTTACTGGATCAGCTTGTCTTGATATAAAACTTACTTTTCCTTTTGTGGATAATCCTGATAAAGTTTTACCTGAAGCGACGGATCCAAGTGAAATCTCTCGAATCTTTAATTCTGGAATATATCCAATTAACTTTATTTGGCTTAAATCTATAATTGTAGCACACAAGGATCCAATATTTAAAAAACTACCGATTTCTGAGGTATTATCTTCTAGTACACCAGCAAAAGGAGCTTTAATTACCAATTTAGATATTTCATATTCAGCTCTCGCTAATGATGCCTTTGCAGTCTCTAGAATTGTTTTTTGAGTTAATTTACTCGTTTCTGTGCTGTATCCTTTTTCTCCTAGAGATTGAACCACATTTGATTTTTTCTCTGCTTCCAACAATCTCATTTTAGCTTCGCTTAAGTTAACAAATCTAGTGCCAGCGGCAATTTCGCAAAGAGTTTCATTTTTTTTTATTCTAGACCCTTTAAGTCTTGGTTCAGAAATTACTCCTCCATTAACCTCAGCTCTTACCTCAACTTTTCTAATTGCTTCTGTGCGACCACGTAATATTAATGTGTTATCAGTAATTATTTCTTTTGATTTTTTTACTAAAACTATGGGTAATTCATTTTCCTTTATAGAATTCTTAATTGATTTACTATTGTTATCTAATTCTGACAAAATTTCTTTTTCTTTTTGGAAATTTTTAATAAATTCAATTAAGGATTTTCTGTCTACTATTAAAAAGTACAATGAAAAAGCCACTATTATAGAAACAAATATTGAAATTAATCTCATTTAAATACCGATTGTGAAAATTTATTAATTATTTTATCAGAATGGTTTGACTATTTATTATTAATTTATTTGTAGACAAATTAAGATTCTTAGGTATCTATCAGATATTATATTTAGATGCTAATAAAATTAATTCTAGTAAAAGTTGCGTTAAATTTAATATTATTAATACAATAGAGGATAAAAATATCTTTTAATTAGGAGATTTTACATTGAGTTTAAATGATTCATTCATAAAAGAAGTTAGTGAGGAAGTTCGTCGTGATAAGTTTTTTATATATTTAAAAAAATATGCATGGATAGGTATTTTATTAGTTTTGATAATTGTATTTGCTGTTTCATTTAATGAATGGAACAAAAATAAAGAAAAAATTAATAATCAACTTAATGGAGATGAATTAAGCGTAGTATTGGATAAGTTTTCTGTGGATAAAAATTACAACGATTATTTTTCATATATTGAACAAAAAAAGTCAGGTAGCATAATAGCTGCCTTAAACCCGTTATTCTTAAATGATAAGGTCGATGTCGACAAAAAATTACTTCACTTAAAAAGCATTACCTCTGATGAAAATATACCATTAGTATTGAGAGATTTGGCTTTATTCTATCAATATCATCTTGAAAACAATTCTTATTCTGAGAGGTTTAAGATTTTAACTGAACTATCTGGTCCTGATAGACCTTTTAAATTATTAGCTGTTGAGGAAAAAATAAATTTATTTTTGGAAAAGGGTTCTTATGAAGAAGCTTTGAAAGAAATTGATACAATTCAACCAGAGTTATCCAATTCATTTTCTCTTAACAATAGATTGAATAATTTAAAAAATATTTTAGAAAATATTAGAAAATAAATTTTAACACTTAAATGATTATTTTTATAAATGAATTCACTTTATTTCAACCAAAGAAACAAAATAATATACTCTAAATTAAAATCATTTCTTTTTATCTTTTGCCTGCCATTAATGTCTTGTTTCAACAATGAAAGTATGGAGGGAGAGCGATTAGATTTATACCAGTTCGAAATGGATACACATCTAAGCAAAAGTGGAAAATCTATAAATTTAAGTCCTCAGAAAACTATCAAATCTCTTAGTCAAGTTGACAACGGCCCCACTCATTTGTTTGTACATTCAAAATTTAATGTCCCATTAGTAAAATCTTGGGATATTTCTTTGAAGAATAAAGGATCAATATCTGCACCAGTATTTTCAAATCAGCATGTATTTATTTTAGATAGCAGAGCAAATTTATATTCCTTTGGTCTAGATGGAAAAAAAGAATGGGTTTTAGACTTAGCTCCCAGTTTAGAAAAAAATCAAAAAACGCATCACTCAGGTGGTATTGTTCTCAATAAAGAAAATTTATTTGTAGCAACTGGGTTTGGGGAAATATTTTCAATCAATCTTGATGGCTCAATAAATTGGAAAAAAAGGTTTGATTCACCTTTTCGGGGAGCCCCAATATTCTCAAATAACAAAATTTTTGTAATTAATGCAAATGATTTAGCGATTGCTATTAATAAAAAAGGTGAAACTATTTGGACCCTTCAAGGGCCTACTAGACCCACACTTTTATCAAAAGGTATATCACCCGCTTTAAAAAGTAATAAATTACTTTTACCATTTAGCGCAGGCCAACTAACTGCAGTTCGTCCAAATAATGGGGCAGAATTATGGACTGCAGCTTTCGATCAAAGTAACAAGGGAGAGGCTTATTCAATTATTGGTGATTTTGGCGGTAGTCCTGTAATAAAATCAAACAAGGTTTTTCTTATAAGCTCATCTGGTCAATTATTAGCTTTAAATTTAAATTCTGGTAGAAAAATCTGGAGTGTCTCAGTTGGTTCAAATAGCACACCTTTAATTGTTGGTGGCTCAATTTTTGTTGTATCGACAAAAGGGCAATTAGTAAGAATAGGTGAAAATAATGGAGAAGTAATTTGGTCCAGAAATATTTCAGGTTCAAATACTTCTAATGAAAAATTTTTTGGTCCAACTTTAGCAGGTAATTTCTTATGGATAACTGGAACAGATGGATACTTGAGAAAATTTGATCCATCTACGGGAAAAGAATTTTCAAAACACAGAATTGGGCATCAAATTTTGTACAGAACGTATGCAGTCCATGATAAATTATTTATTATTACTAAATCTGGTAAAATAATAGCTTTTGATTAATAAACTTAGCAATAGAGTTGGAAAAAGAATTGACGCAATATAATGTTTTAATTACTGGGCGCTCAAATGTTGGTAAATCTACATTATTTAATAGATTATTAAATGGTACTAAATCAATTACAAATAATACTCCAGGCACTACCAGAGATTATAAATCATATGACTTTTACTTAAATGATCTGTCTGTGAGGTTATATGATACTGCTGGGTGTGATTTGAATTCACCTAATAATTTTCTACAAAAGGAAATAATGATTTTTAATGAAAAACTTATAATTGATTCTGATTTAATATTGTTTGTTGTAGATTCAAAAATTGGATTAACTAAAAATGATTTTGAATTTGCAAGTTATTTGAGAAAATTTCATTCTAAAACTTTTTTAATAAGTAATAAGCATGATAGTAAAAAATCTTTACAGAGTTTTTGGGAGCCCCTTTCTTTAGGTATAGAATACTCTTTTCCCATTTCAGCATTTCACGGGTTGGGAATTGAGAATCTTAAAAAAGAAATCTCGGTTTTTTTAAAATCAAAAAATTTTAATATTAAAGATAATGAAAAAGATGTTTTTTTTAAAAATTATCAAAAGAAAAGTAATGTTTCAGACCCGTATCTTTCAGAAATTAATTTTAATGAATTAAGTTCTGATAACGAACTAGTAAAATTAGCAATTGTAGGTAGACCTAATGTTGGAAAGTCAACTTTACTTAACACAATAACAAATGAGAATAGAGTACTTACAAGTTCAAAATCAGGTACTACAACTGATCCAATTTTAGTGAAATTAAATTGGTTAGGTGAAAACTTTAAGATAATTGATACAGCAGGTATGAGACGTCCAAGTAAAATAACAAAAGGCATAGAAGAATTGTCTGTAGATAAATCGATAGAGGTAATTAAATTTTCTGAAGTTGTAATAATGTTGCTTGATACTGAAAATGCATTAGATGCTCAAGATCTAAAAATTATTAATCTAATAGAAAAAGAGGGTAGATGTTTAATTTTGGTTATAAATAAGTGGGATCTTGAAAAAAATAAAAAAGAAAAGATTAATATACTTAAGGATAAAATAAAATTATCCTTACCTCAGTTTGGAGATATCTCTTTAGTTACAATCTCTGCTTTAAAAAATAAAGGTTTAGATAAGTTAAAAAAAGCAGTCGTTTCAGCAAAAGAAAATTGGAACAAAAGATTAAATACTGCTAAATTAAATAATTGGCTTTCAATAAAAACTGCCCAACATCCCCCTCCTATGTTTAAAGGTAAGAGATTGAAACTTAGATATATCACCCAAATAAAATCAAGACCGCCTAATTTTCTAATTTTTTCTTCTAGTTTAGATATTCCAAAAAATTATAGGAAATTTCTTACTAATGGTTTGAGAGATCAATTTGATTTGAAAAATGTCCCAATAAGGTTGGGCTTTAGGGTAGGGGAAAATCCATATGTTAAAAATTAATTTTGAACTTTATCAATCAAAAGCTTGATTAATTTATTTGCCTCATCTTTACATGTGCTCAATAATTTTTTGTCTTCACCTGGAAACATTATGTTTCTTGTTTTTGTAGGCATTGGTAAAGGTTCAAATAATAAAACTTTTGGCCCAATTCTCAGAGTTTCTTCAGAATATGACATTACGATTTCTTTATTAGCAGCTTGAATTGCATTGTGAACACCTAAAAATTTTTTATTCGCCTTTTTTGTGTTATCACTTATAAAAACAGCAATACTATCTTTTTGTTTTTTTAATAGCGGATGAACTAACTTAATGAGTCTTTGAGTCAAAAAAGTATTTGATTTAAAATATTTTACTATATCATTTTCACTTATAGTTTCGATTGGTGCCATTGGGATTGCTAAAAAAGCAGAATGAATGAAAATGTCAATTTTGCCAAATTTTTCATAAATAGTTTTACAAAATAATTGTGTATGAAGTTGATTTGTTAGGTCCAAAGGAGCTACAGTGACTCTTCCACCAAAATTGAGTATTTTTTCAGAAAGCTCCTCTAATGCTCCTGTTGTTCTGCTTGTAATGATAAGGTCTGCTCCCTCTTTAGCTAATTTTAAGGCCACTGAGTAACCAAACCCGCGAGAGGAACCTGTTACTAATGCGATTTTATTTTTAAAATAATTTTGCATTTTTTAAATTATTTTTACATTCATTGTTTAAAACAAAATCGTAAGTATTTTTAAGCCAAATCTCACCGTTTTCATAAATTAAAACAGATAAATAATCCTTTGATGGATTAAGAAAATTTGTTGTTAATGATTTATCAATTGACTCAGTAATTTCATTTTTCTGACTAAATTCAGGTAGGAAATCTTGTATAAAGATAAGAAGAAGTAATAAAACTAATATAGATCTTACAAAACCGAAAAAAATTCCCCCAAATCTATCGGCGCTTCTCAAAATAGGGTTGCTTTCATTAGTTTTAGAGATATTAACCAAAATTATTAGTATTGAAAAAAATGTTAAAGATAAAACAAAAGTAACTATATATGAAACTAGCATTGCTAGAGGACAGTTTCCTAAGAAAAATTCTTCTAAAAATGGGATACTCAAAGTAAATGGTAAAATGATTGGTCCAAATTGGATTGTAGAGAAAAAAGATAAGATCCATGCTAAAATTGTGTAGCACTCTCTAATTAATCCTCTTGAAAAACCAAGTAGTATTGAAATAGCTATTATTGCTAAACTAATGATATCAACTATATTATTATTAAATTCCATATAGAAACCTACATTAGTTAAATCCAAAAATAGAATTTATTCACATTTGATTTTTTATGAAAAATATAGATATCAATGTAAATAGCAACTTTTTTTCGCTTAAACACTATTTTATAAAATCATTACATAAAATTGATTATGATAATTTCATTCAAAATCAATTTTTTGAATTTAAATAATCTTTCAACATTTTATGCTTTGAAGCTGACATTTCTTTTATATTTCCTTGCCATTCAATTATTCCATCAATTAAAAAAATGACTTCATCACATATTTTTTGAATTGAAATTGGATCATGAGATATGATTAAAGATGTAACGTTATTTTTGGTTAATTTAAAAATTAAATTATTAATTGATTTTGCTGTTAATGGATCTAATCCAGTAGTAGGTTCATCAAAAAATAGAATATTAGGACTGTTAACTATAGCTCTAGCTAAGGCAACTCTTTTTTGCATTCCTCCTGATAATTCTGATGGCATATTTTGTAAAATGTCATCACCTAATTCTACTTGATTAAGCATTTTTTTTGCTACTAATAAACAATTAACAGTTGAATAAAAAAAACCTGCATTGATTAATTTAAACGTAATATTTTGCCAAACATTTAAACTATCAAATAAAGCACCATTTTGGAAAAGCATTCCAGATTGGTTATACAAATCTTTTCTATTTCTTTTATCTAAAAGGGTTCCTTTATATAATATTTTTCCCTCATAATCGGTCAAACCTAAAATACATTTTAGTAATACAGATTTTCCTGTTCCTGATGGACCCATTATTCCAATAGATTTACCTTTAGGGATTTGAATATTTAAGTTATTAAATATTACCTTATTCCCATATTTTTTGGATAAATTTATTATTTCAAGTTCTTTATTATTATTATTTATATCCATCATCTAAAAAGTAATTCAGTTAAAAAGTAATTAAAAGCAAGTATTAGAATTGAAGAAAATACAACTGAATCTGTAGTAGCTTTTCCAACTCCTAATGCTCCTCTTGAAGCTCTAAAACCAAAATAGCAACCCATAGTAGAAATAATCATACCAAATGCCGCAGCCTTTATAAGACTAGAATATATATCACTGAATTCTATGTATTTTATACTACTTTCTATATATAGAATTGGATTAAACCCTAATCTCTCAACGCTTATTAAATAGCCTCCGAATATACCAATTATGTTACCAATAGTTGTCAAAATGGGCAAAGAAATAGTTGTAATAACTATTCTAGGACTTACTAGAAACTTTATTGGATCAGTAGCTAAAGTTGTTAAAGCATCAATCTGTTCTGTAACTTTCATAGTTGCCAATTCAGCAGCTATAGCAGATGAAACTCTTCCAGCTACCATTAACCCACAAAGAACTGGTCCTAATTCTCTCAAAAACCCAATTGCAACAATAGATGGTACTGCACTTTCGGCATTTAATCTCGTTCCACCAGAATAAATTTGTAAAGCAAGTGCCCCTCCAGTAAAAAAAGCAGTAAGTGCAACGACAGGTAATGATGCCCATCCAATTATATAAATTTGTTTAACATATTCTTTTATATAGAATGGCGGAATCACTGCCTTGTATAATGCGTAAATTAAGAAAGAAGTAATGTTTCCAATTGAAGTTATAAAAATAATAATATTTTTACCTATTAAAGTAGGGAATAAATAATAAAAATTTTGTTTATTTTTGTTCATATATCAATTTAGATATTTTTTTGTATATCTATTACCTATATTAATTAAAATTTCGTGACTTATACTGTTTGAAATATCAGATAGATCATTGATTGTTTGTTCAGTCCCTATAAAAGTCAGCTTTTTTGGTTCTTCTTTCAAATGAGTTATGTCAACTGATACTAGATCCATTGAAATTCTCCCTAATATAGGGCATGGAATTTTCTTATGATATAAAAATCCAATATTAGAAAAATTCCTAGTCAATCCATCCGCATATCCTCCAGCTAAGGTAGCTACTTTTTTTTTCTCATTAGAACAATAAGTTAATCCATAACCTATACCCTCTCCTTTATTTAAAAAGTGAGTTTGCAATACTGGTAACTCAATATTAACCACATTTAAAATGTTTCTATTTTTAATACCTCCAAACAAAGCAACACCAGGGCGAGTTAAATCAAAGTGGTAATTATTATTTATAAAAATTCCATGTGATGCTGCTAATGACTTTCTGACAGTTGGGAAATTTGTCATAGCTTCTTTAAAATTATTCAGTTGTTTTTTATTTGCAATATTTTTTGGCTTAATAGCAGTAGTTAAATGCCCTAAAACTAAATCTAAATTAAGTTTTTTGATAATTTCTTTAAATTGGAATAATTCATCTAGTTGAAATCCCAATCTTCTCATTCCAACATCTATTTGTATACATGCGCTGTTACTTTTATTATTTTCAAAAAAAGAAGTTAGATTTAATGGAGAATTTAAAACAGGAATTAAATTAAATTCAATAAACGCCTTTTTATAATTTTTATCGTATCCATTCAATATATATATTTTTCTATTTTTTGGTAAAATTTTATTGAGAACAATACCTTCTTCAGCTGTTGCTACAAAAAAGGATCTATTTCCAACTTCCCATAGTGCATTTGCGACTTCATTTGAGCCTAATCCATATGCATTAGCTTTAACTACTGCACCTGTTTCTGTATTTTTTTTTGACAATCTATCAAGATAAAGCCAATTTTTTTTTATATTTTTTAGATTTATCTCAATAGTTGGGTACATTTGTTTATATCAAAGAAAAATAATAGGATATTATTGGGCTAAATTTCCAAAACTAGTATATTTACTTTGAAAAGATAGCTCAACAGTTCCAATAGGTCCATGTCTTTGCTTACCAATTATTAACTCAGCCTTACCATGTAATCTGCTCATATCCTCCTGCCATTTTAAGAAACTTTCAATATCCTGCTCATCTGGTTTTTCTCTTTCTTTATAATACTCTTCTCGGAAAATAAACATTACAACGTCAGAATCTTGTTCAATTGAACCACTCTCTCTTAAATCTGACAACTGAGGTCTTTTATCTTCTCTGGACTCTACTTGTCTAGATAGTTGCGACAGTGCAACTACTGGTATATTGAGTTCCTTTGCTATTGATTTAAGACCTTGTGTAATTTCTGAAATCTCATTCACTCTACTATCACGTGTATTGGATGGTCTAATTAATTGCAAATAATCTACAAATAGTACATCTAATCCATACATCCTCTTTAACCTTCTAGCTCTACCTGCAAGGGCTGATATCGTAAGAGCAGCTGTATCGTCAATGTAAAGTGGGCATTTGTCAAGACTTTGAGCGGCTTCTATAAAATTTCTAAAATCTTCTTCAGAAAGATCTCCCCTTCTGATTTTATCAGATGGTACCTTAGAATTTTCTGACAAAATTCTAGTCGCCAGTTGTGAAGAAGACATTTCCAATGAAAAAAAACCAACTACTCCACCTTTAATGGTACTTTTTATACCATCTTCATTTATTTTATTTTCAAATGTATTTGCAATACTAAATGCCATATTTGTAGCAAGGGAAGTTTTGCCCATCGATGGTCTTCCAGCTATAATAAGTAAATCAGAAGGATGTAACCCACCTAATTTTTTATCTAAATCAATCAAACCAGTTGATGTTCCTGATAAACCACCTTCCTGCTGATAAGCTTTGTTAGCAATATCTATTGCTTCTTTAGAAGCACTTAATAAATGTTTGAACCCAGTCGTTTCGTTACCTTTTTCAGCTATATTATAAAGTTTAAGTTCAGCATTTGAAATTTGTTCTTCTGCACTTTCCTCCATTGTTACAATAGAAGCTTTTTCAGAGATTTCCTGTCCAAGTTTTATAAGGTTTCTACGCAATGCTAATTCACTTATTAAATTTGCATAGTCTGTTGAAGCGTATAAAGAAACAGCAGATGCAGCAAGTTTAGCTAAATAAGAAACCCCACCTAATTCTCTCATTCCAGGATCTTCCTGGAAAAAAGTTTTTATAGTAACAGGTGATGCTAAAGAATTACGCGATATTTTTTCAGCGCATATTTCGTAAATTCTTTGATGAACTGGATCAAAAAAATGCTGTGGTTTTAAAATATGATTAATTTTATCAAAAATTTCATTATTTATTAGCAGTGCTCCCAACAGGGCTTGCTCTGCATCAATATTTTGAGGAATTTCTGAGGTTTTTTCTGACTGATCACTGCTTTTATTTTGATCTAGTTTGCTTAAATCTACCAAATCATTCATTAACACCTCCAACAAAGGTATTTATTATACACGAAAAAAAATAATCCACAGACTGTTAATTAAGTGGATAACTAAGGTTTTATGATTTTATTTTTGATCTGTAGAGATTTTTACTTCTTCTTCAGAGGAATTATTAGATGGAACTTTTGATGAATCCTCTAAAGTTTGTTTATTAGAATCGTTTGACATTTCACTATTTTCACTTTCTTCTTTTTGATTCTCAATTTTTTCAGCCATGTTTTCATCATCAAACATGTTATTAATTGCAGCTTTTTCATCAACAGTTTTCGTAATATCAGTTTTATCTAGTTTTTCCCCTATTTCTTGTAGTTTTGCTTCTTCAATACTTCTTGCAACATTGATGAAAATTTCAGCAGAAATATCAGAATGTAAACTTACAATAATCTTGTATACCCCCAGTTCTTTAATGGGTTTTTCAAGTTTGATTTGATTTTTTGAAATTTCAATCCCATCAGCAGATACAATTTCATTAATATCTTTTGAAGACACAGACCCATACAATGCACCTGTATCCGAAGCAGATCTTATTAAAATGAATGATTTACCGTCTATTTTAGCTTTTACAACCTCTGCTTCTTTCTTATTTTCCAAGTTTTTTGCTTCCAAAATAGATTTCTGTTCTTTAAAAAAGTCAATATTTTCTTTTGTAGCTCTTAATGCTTTTTTAAATGGTAGTAAGAAATTTCTTGCATATCCTGATCTTACATCAACAATGTCGCCCATCTGACCTAATTTGTTAATACGCTCTAATAAAACTATTTTCATTATAAAAAACCTATTTCAATGCATAGGGTAATAGGGCTAGCACCCTAGCTCTTTTAATAGCAATGCTCAATTCTCGCTGTTTAGATGAAGATACAGCAGTAATTCTTGATGGTATTATTTTACCTCTTTCAGAAATATATCTTTGAAGTAACTTAATATCCTTGTAATTTATGTTTGGAGAAGACGGGGAGGAAAATGGGCAAGATTTTCTTCTTCTAAAAAAATTTTTGTTCATTAACATTTTTAAATACCAAATTTATTAATTCATTAACTCTTGAGATTCCAATTTATCAGACGAATCTGTGGAATAATCATCATTTTTTGTTTTTGCACGCATCATGATTGAAGGACCTTCTTCATGCTTATCAACTTTAATTGTCAAAACTCTCATAATATCTTCATTTAGCTTCATAAGTCTTTCCATCTCTAGAGCAGCGCTTGGTGGACTATCTGACTTAATCAAGGAATAATGTCCTTTTCTATTTTTATTTATTTTATAAGCTAAAGTTCTTAATCCCCAATATTCATGTCCTACTATTACACCGCCGTTATCTTTTAGAATATCTGAATACTGTTTAATGAGGTCTTCAGTTTGAGAACTAGATAAATCTTGTCTAGAAATAAAAACATGCTCATATAGAGCCATAGGCTATCTCCTAATTTTCATATTTGAATCAAATTTACAATCAGTGTTCTTATAAAGAAGAAGTTACAGATTGCAAGAACAATGATGAAAAATATGAATAATTATATGATGCATAATATTTATAAATTTTTTAAAGCATTTTTCAAAAAATCATGAGATCTTTAAAATTTTTAAAATTAAGAAATATTATTGAATAATATGAATTAATATAATACTCATCACATTATTTAAATAGAGGTATATTTAATTGTTATCATTAGTATTTCCAGGACAAGGCTCTCAATATATTGGTATGGGTAAAGACTTCTCTCATAATTTTCCTATTGCAAATGAAGTATATAGGGAAGTAGATGATGTATTAGGCTTTTCTTTATCAAAGTTAATATTTAATGGTCAAATTGAGGATTTGACCTTAACAAAAAATGCACAACCAGCAATAATGGCAACATCAATTGCTATTTTAAAAACTTTAGAAAAAGAAGGTTTTAAAATCAAAAAATCTAAGTTTGTTGCTGGTCATTCTTTAGGTGAATATACTGCTCTCTGCGCATCTGGCGCAATAAGTCTTGCAGATACCGCTCATATATTAAAAATGAGAGGTATTTTTATGCAAGAAGCTGTATCAGTTGGGGTGGGGGCTATGGCTGCTATTTTAGGTCTAAATTTAGATAATGTAGAAACATTAGTTGCCGAAATTAAAGATAACGAAATTTGTGAAATTGCCAATGATAATGAACCTAATCAAGTAGTTTTATCAGGGCACAGAACTGCTATTGAAAAGGCATGCGTTAAAGCAAAATCTTTAGGAGCAAAGAGGGCTATTTTATTACCAGTTTCTGCACCATTTCATTGTTCACTTATGGCTCCAGCGCAAGAAAATATGATAAATTTAATCTCTGGCTTAAATATAGAAAAACCAAATGTACCCTTGATTTCAAATGTGACTTCAATTCCAACACAAGATATAGAGGAAATAAGGAAGAATTTAATCAACCAAATTACTGGTCGTGTTAGATGGAGGGAAAGCATTTTGTTTATGAAAAAATCTGGCATTAAAATAATTTATGAAATTGGTCCAGGTAGAGTTTTATGCAACTTAATTAAAAGAATTGTAGATGATGTAGAGCAAGAAAATATTTCAAAAGTTGAAGATTTGTTTAAGTTAGGGAATTAATTAATGTTTGATTTTATTGGAAAAAAAATATTGATAACCGGAGCTTCCGGCGGTATCGGCAAAGAGCTAACTAAATCATTTTTAGAAAATGGAGCCGACGTATTTATTACAGGAACCAGTAGCCAAAAACTTACACTTTTAAATAAAGAACTGAATGGTAAGTGTAAAACTATTGAATGTAATTTATCATCTGTTGATGAAACAAATAAACTAATAGAATATTTAAATGGATTTGGTGGAATGGATATTTTGATCAATAATGCAGGTAAAACTGAAGATAACCTTTTTATGAGAATGACTGATAAACAATGGGAAGATGTTATGTTAATCAATCTTACCTCAGTTATGAGATTAACAAGAGGCGTAATTAGAGGAATGATTAAGAAAAGATGGGGAAGAATAATTAATATTTCTTCAATTGTTGCTTTAACTGGTAATTCTGGTCAATCTAATTATGTCGCTGCAAAATCTGGACTGATAGGTTTTTCTAAATCTCTTGCTTCTGAAATTGCTTCTAGAGGAATTACAGTAAATTGTATTGCTCCGGGATTTATAGAGACTAATATGACAGAAAAATTAAACGAAAACCAAAAAAACTTAATATTATCTAAAATTCCAATGAATCGTATTGGTCTGCCAGTTGAAATTTGTTCATCTGCTATTTTCTTAGCTTCATCTTTTTCTAATTACATTACTGGACAAACAATCCATGTGAATGGGGGAATGTATATGAGCTAAGCATTTTTATTTTGTAAAAAAAGTAAAAATATATTGCTTATCATTTAACACAAGTGTATAGCTCTCCCATTCGTTAATTATTT
>ENA-OSEY01000403-OSEY01000403.1-marine-metagenome-genome-assembly--contig:-NODE-403-length-32024-cov-4.306664_pt1 | contig 32024 bp, 29 predicted proteins | sample MGYA00248465_ERZ534230 | MGnify/ENA primary metagenome ERZ534230 (study PRJEB26409, sample SAMN06344110) | marine metagenome | isolation source: Sea water from surface | place: Atlantic Ocean:Southern... | reverse complement strand
GGTAGCGGGGGCAGGATTTGAACCTACGACCTTCGGGTTATGAGCCCGACGAGCTACCAGACTGCTCCACCCCGCAACAAAGGGATCGCAGTATAGATAGATGATGGAAAAGAATCAAGATAGTATTGGTGCCGAAGAGAGGATTCGAACCTCCACGAGCTATGCTCACTACCCCCTCAAGGTAGCGTGTCTACCAGTTCCACCACTTCGGCACTGAATTTTCTAATTATCTTCTGGGAGAATTCCAGTTTCTTCGATTTCAAATTCAATAATCTCAGCATTTTGATTAGTGCTGGTTCTCGAAATGTAAGTAATCGACAAACTCAGTATTAAAAAAATTGCAGCTAAAACAGCTGTAACTTTAGTCAATGGATTTGAAGTACTAGTTGAACCGAACATAGTATTACTTGAACCTGCTCCAAAGGCACTTCCTATATCAGAACCTTTTCCTTGTTGAAGAAGTATTATCAGAACAAGGGAAAGAGAAACAAGTATGTAAAAAAATATTAATAAGTTTTCCATTAGCTTAAATTATATATTGAAGAAAATATTTCAGGATCTAATGAAGCTCCTCCAATTAAAAGACCATCAACAAAATTAGAAGAAATTATCTCTTCACAGTTCTCCAATTTTACACTACCTCCATAAACAACTGAAATATCATCTTCTGAGTAGTGAAATTTTTGGCAGTAATTTTTTACAAATTTATGAATTTCTTCAATGTATTCCCTGGTTGCTACTTGTCCACTTCCTATTGCCCAGATTGGCTCGTAAGCAATTACAATAGATTCGAGACTAATATTCTTCAAAACTTCAAGTTGTTCACTCAAAAATTTTTGAGTTTCATTTTTTTTCTTAACATCAGAGTCCTCGCCGATACAAAAAACTACTCTAAGGTTTTCTTCAATAGCACTAGTTATTTTTGAAGTGATAGCTCTGCTGTCTTCCTGAAATTGACTTCGTTGTTCAGAGTGTCCGATCAAAACAAAGTCTGTATCAATATCCCTGAGCATCGCTGCACTCAAACCTCCTGTAAGAGCCCTATCATGGCTAGAGTTTATAATTTGTGATCCAAGTTTAATTTGACTTTTGTGATTTCGTATTAAATCTCTCGCAAACTCTAAATAACAAGCAGGAGGACAAAATACACAGACTTTTTCTGGTTTAATATCGATTTTGTTTGAGACCTGTTCAATCCAAATTCTCACATTTTCACTGGTTCCATTCATTTTCCAGTTAGCGATAATCATATCTTCAAGGCCAATTCTGCAAGTGAATTACATAAATTTTCTGAGAGAGAAGATTCTTTTGATTCAACCATTAGACGAATCAATGGCTCAGTTCCTGAGGGTCTAATCAACACCCTACCTGAATCACCTAATTGAGTTTCTATTTCCGTTACTTTTGCCCAGAACTTGTCATCCATAATAATTCTATTAGGACTATCAACTTTCAAATTTATCAGGGTTTGAGGAAATTTTTTAAAATCTTTAAGAGAATTTTCAATTGAGAAACCCATTTCTTTAATTGAATCCAGAAATTTCAAAGCCGCTATAATCGCATCCCCAGTGGGTGCTGAATCCAAGCAAATGATATGTCCTGATGGCTCACCTCCCAATAACCATTCATAATTTATCAATTCATTTAAAACGTACTTATCTCCCACATCAGCTCGGTGGAAGTCAATATTATTTTCTTTAAAGTGGAGCTCCAGTGCCTTGTTTGTCATTAAAGTACCCACAACACCAGAATTTGGGGGCAATTTCTGAGAGAGAATGAATAAAATATCATCACCATCTAATATATTTCCTTCAGAACTAATGATTAAAATCCTATCTCCATCTCCATCAAAAGCAATTCCCATATCATAATTTCCCTTTGACATTTGGTCCTTCAAAAAATCTGGATTTGTAGAGCCACAATTTTGATTGATATTGATGCCATCAGGATTTGCAGCTACTGTCTCAATGTTTGCACCTAGCTCTGTAAAAACTTTTGGTGCAACAGAATAAGTGGCTCCATTTGCACAATCTAACAAGATATTTAAGTCGCTCAAATCTAGGTCTGTAAAAGGGAGCTTACAAAACTCAATATATCTTTCTTGAGCATCGCTCATTCTCGTAGCCTTCCCAAGGTTGATTGAATCAACTGGGACCATCTCCTCTGTAAGCTTAACTTCTATTCTTTTTTCTAACTCCTCTGAAAACTTTTGTCCATTTTTATTAAAGAACTTAATACCATTATCCTCAAATAAATTATGGGATGCGCTAATCACCAAACCTACTTGATTATTAGAGTTTGCAAGGTATGAGACACCCGGAGTCGGTAAAGGTCCTAGTAAAGTCACATCCATCCCCGCTGAAATGAAACCTGCCTGAAGTGCAGATTCAAACATATAACCTGAAATTCTAGTATCTTTTCCTATCAAGACCCTTGAGACACCCTCTTCTTTAAGGATACTCCCTGCGGCCCACCCTAAATGGGTAACAAAAAGTGGATTCATAGTAGTGGTAACAGGACCTCGAATACCATCTGTTCCAAAGTGCCTGTCTTTAGACAAGAATGATAATTGATTCTTTCTGAGGGGGGCGACTTTACTCATAAAATGAGGATTTTAGTCTAAAGTCACTGAATCAACAAAAGGTTAACTTTGCTCAGCAGTATCTCCAACCTTATTCCCTTCATCTGGATTGATTGGTTTTGTGTCCTCATGAGATTTTGGTGCTCTGGGCTCTCCTCCAGCCATGATGTCATCGATTTGATCAACATCTAGAGTTTCATAATCCATAAGCGCTTTTGACATACTATGTAAAGCGTCTAGATTTTTAGTGAGTATATCTTTTGCAATCTCATAACAATCTGAAAGTATTTCTTTTACCTCATTGTCTATTTCATGGGCTGTATCATCGGAAATACCTTGTTTCGAGGTTCCAGCTGATCTTCCCAAGAAAGGCTCATCAGTTTCATCTCCATATTTTATAGGGCCTAACTTAGCTGAGAGACCCCATTTCGTGACCATATTATGAGCCAACTCAGTAGCCCTTTCTATATCATTTGATGCACCAGTTGTTACACCTCTCTCGCCATATATAAGCTCTTCAGCAATACGACCGCCATATAAACCGCAAATCCTATCTAAAATGCTTTGGTGACTGTAACTGTATTTATCTTCTTCAGGCAAGAACATGGTTACCCCGAGGGCCCTACCTCTTGGGATAATTGTTACTTTGTAAACTGGATCATGTTCTTCTAGACATCTTCCCACAATTGCATGCCCAGATTCATGATATGCAGTTTTTAGCTTTTCCTCTTCAGACATTACCATTGAACGTCTTTCAGTACCCATCATTACTTTATCTTTGGCAAATTCTAATTGCTCCATTCCAACTAATTTTTTCGCAGTTCTTGCAGATACAAGCGCAGCTTCATTAACAAGGTTTGCCAAATCCGCTCCAGAAAATCCAGGGGTACCCCTTGCAATTAAAGATGGCTCTACATCTTGTGCCACTGGGACTTTTTTTAGATGAACTTTCAAAATTTGTTCTCTTCCTCTAATGTCAGGTAATGGAACAACTACTTGCCTGTCAAATCTGCCAGGCCTTAAAAGGGCAGGATCCAATACATCGGGTCTATTGGTTGCAGCGATTATGATTATTGCCTGATTGTCTTCAAATCCATCCATTTCTACCAAAAGCTGGTTGAGTGTTTGCTCTCTTTCATCGTGACCACCACCCATGCCGGCTCCTCTATGCCTTCCTACTGCATCAATCTCATCAATAAATACGATACATGGAGCTTGTCTCTTGGCTTGATCAAACATATCTCTTACCCTCGAAGCCCCAACTCCCACAAACATTTCAACAAAGTCTGAACCAGATATACTAAAGAAAGGAACACCAGCTTCGCCTGCAATGGCTTTAGCCAATAAAGTTTTACCTGTTCCGGGGGAACCTGTCATAAGAATTCCTGTTGGTATTTTTCCACCTAATTTTTGAAATTTAGTTGGATCTTTAAGAAAGTCTACTACTTCTTGGACTTCTTCTTTTGCTTCCTCTACACCTGCAACGTCAGCGAAAGATGTTTTTACTTTTCCACCTTCAAGCATCTTAGCTTTACTTTTACCAAAACTCATCGGACCAGATTTACCTCCAAGTCCACCTTGCATTTGGCGCATGAAAAATATGAAAACTGCCAAAATAATCAGAATAGGAAAACTAGCTATTAATAGCTGCTTAAATATAGATTGTTCTTCAGGCCTTTCTCCTGTAACTGCAACTCTGTGATCAGACAAAATCTCGCTCAAGTCATCTTGAAGAAACGGCGGTCTCACTGTTTCGAAGGATTCTCCATTGACAGTTTTTCCTTTTAGAGTGTAGTTGTCAGAAGAAAATTCAACACTTAAAACTTGATCACTTTCAACTTGTGAAATAAATTCTGAGTATGAGAGTTCCTGAGTAGAAGACTCAGTGTTGAAGTTATTGAAAACAGAAAAAACTGTTATGGCAATGAAAAGCCACATTAATAAATTTTTAAGAAGTTCGCTCATATTTTTTTAGTTCCTTTCCAATTACGTATATTTCCTTTGAATTTTGCCTAGATGCTTTAGGTTTAGAAATCTTTACTTTATTGAATCTTTTATTGAGGGCTTCCCTAGTATAATCCAAAGTTTCTCCTTGGAACACTTTTATTAGGGCAGAACCATCTTTCTTAAGCTTAGTGTCGATCATCATCAATACCAAATCTACTAAGCCCAACATTAGAGCATCATCTCTTTCTCTAATACCACTTATATTGGGGGCCATATCTGATAATACAAGGTCAAAAGGTAGAAATTTTTTTATAGATACGAAATCCTCATCCGTCACTGCTTCAACAGATTTTTGCAAAAAGAAACATCCATCTATTTTTTCCATAGGTTGAATATCAATAGCAACTACCAGTCCTGATTTACTTGAAAATTCAATGGCTACTTGTGACCATCCTCCAGGATAAGAACCAAGGTCTAAAATAGAACAACCTTTCTTAGGTTTAATATCTTTTTTTAGTATTTCTTTCAGTTTGTAAGAAGCTCTTGATCTGTAACCTTCCCTTTTTGACCTTTTTGTAAAAGAGTCGCCATCACGATAATTTGTTTTTAGAGACATTGCCAAATCAAACGTAATCTACCTTTTCTATCTCATATTCAACCACACCACTTGGTGTTTCTACTTTAGTTAAATCACCTTCAAATTTTCCTATAAGAGATTTAGCTAATGGAGATGCAAAAGAAATTTTTCCTGAAGTCGCATCCGCCTCATCCTCACCAACTATCTTGTACTTTATTGATTTTTCTATTTCTGAATTAAAAACTGTGACAGTGGTTCCAAAAATAACTTTATCAGAGGGCTCAATATTAGAAATGTCTATAATTTGAGCATTTGAGAGTTTAATCTCAATATCTTTGATTCTTGCCTCTGTCAGGCTCTGCTGTTCTTTTGCTGCATGATATTCAGCATTCTCTTTAAGGTCACCGAACTCTCTTGCAGTTGCTATAGCATCTATGATTCTTGGTCTATCTTCAGACTTGAGTTTTTTTAGCTCATCTCTTAGAAGCGCTTCTCCCTCTTTAGTTATAGGATTCATAGCTGAATTTTAGCATGAAGGTCTTGCAGCCTCTCAACTGACCATAACTCCTTATTTCTTAAAACTGCACAGACGGCTCTCCCTCCCTCTAAAGTAGTTGTACAGTATATTTTTTCTTCTAAAGCAGTTCGTCGGATTGATGCAGAATCTAAAATTGATTGACGCCCCTCGGTTGTATTGACGATGAGATTTACTTCAGAATTTTTCATAGCATCAACAACATGAGGTCTCCCTTCTGCAACCTTTTTTATGATATCTACTGGAATGTTTGCTTCATTTATATGCCTAGCAGTTCCTCGAGTTGCAATAATTTTAAATCCTAAATCATGAAATTCTTTGGCTAAATCTGCTACAAAAGGTCTGTCTGAATCTCTAACACTTAAAAAAACCGCCCCTTCTTTGGGTATGACTTCTCCAGCGCCTAGCTGAGCTTTTGCATATGCTTCAGAAAAACTGGCCCCCACTCCCATTACCTCTCCTGTGGATTTCATTTCTGGACCCAAAATTGGATCTACACCCAAGAACTTATTAAACGGAAAGACAGCTTCTTTGACTGAATAATATTGAGGTGTAATTTCACTATTAAAATTTTGGTCTTTCAAACTTATTCCAGACATACATAAGGCGCCAACTTTTGCTAGGGACTTTCCAATACATTTAGACACAAAAGGTATAGTTCTTGAAGCTCTTGGGTTGACCTCTAGAAGGTACAGTTCGTTTTGATAATAAGCCAATTGAACATTAATTAAACCAATGGCATTTATCTCAAGAGAGATCTTTTTAACCATTTTAGTAATTTCATGAATTAACTTATCACTCAAACTGTATGGAGGTAAGGAGCAGGCCGAATCACCTGAATGAATACCTGCCTGTTCAATATGTTGCAAGATTCCTCCTATTACTACGTCCCTACCATCACAAACAGCTTCAACATCCATTTCAATAGCTTGATTCAAAAACCCATCCAAAAGCACTGGACTTTTTGAACTTGCTTGCACTGCCTCTATGAGGTAATTTTCAAGGTCACTTTTTTTATAAACAACTTCCATAGCTCTGCCTCCCAATACGTAAGATGGTCTGACAACTAATGGAAACCCTACTTCTTCAGAAACCTTCATTGCCTCTTCTACACTCGATGCTATGCCATTAGGAGGTTGCTTTAATTTATGTTCGTTTACGAATTCCTGAAACCTACCTCGGTCCTCTGCCAAATCTATTGAATCGGGCGAAGTACCGAGAATTGGAACTCCATTAGCTTCAAGCTCTTGAGCAATCTTTAGAGGAGTTTGACCTCCATACTGAACTATCACTCCTATCGGCTTTTCAATCTCAGTGATAGAAAGCACATCTTCGACAGTGATGGGCTCAAAATACAATCTATCAGAGGTATCAAAATCAGTGGAAACTGTCTCAGGATTACAATTAACCATGATTGTTTCATATCCTCTTTCTCGAAGACCTAGTGATGCATGTACACAGCAATAATCAAATTCTATGCCTTGGCCGATACGGTTTGGACCTCCTCCCAAAACCATAATTTTTTTATTTTCCGAAACGTTTGCCTCACATTCTTCTTCATAAGTTGAGTACATGTAAGCAGTTGATGATTCAAACTCAGCAGCACAAGTATCTACTCTTTTAAAAACTGGCTTTATTTCCAATTCTGCCCTTATTCTTCGCACCTCTTCCTCGCTAGTACCTGTAAGCGATGCAATTCTTGAATCTGAGAACCCTTTTCTTTTTAGCTCGTATAATTCCTCATAACTTAAATCAGGTAGTTCAATTTTCTGAATTTCAATTTCATCATCTATCAAATCTTTTATCTGAACTAGAAACCAAGGATCAATTTTTGAGTAGTCAAATATCTCTTCAACTGTTAAACCTTTTCTAAAACCATCAGCAACATACCAAAGCCTATCAGGGCTAGGAATACTTATTTTCTGTTTTAATGTTTCAAACTCATCCTCTTCATTAAAGATGGGATTTAAACCATCTCTTCCTGTCTCCAATCCCCTTATAGCTTTTTGTAAGGATTCTTGAAAAGTTCTACCTATGGCCATCACCTCTCCAACAGATTTCATCTGTGTCGAAAGAACTGGATCTGTCTGAACAAATTTTTCAAAATTAAATCTTGGAATTTTTGTCACAACATAATCAATTGATGGTTCAAATGAAGCAGGAATAATTCCACCTGTTATATCGTTGCTTAGTTCATCAAGGGTGTACCCTACAGCTAATTTTGCGGCAACTTTTGCTATGGGAAATCCTGTTGCTTTAGAAGCAAGCGCTGAAGATCTTGAAACTCTTGGGTTCATTTCAATAATTAACATTTCGCCATCTTCGGGATTAATGGTGAATTGGACATTAGATCCGCCAGTTTCAACTCCAATTTCTCTCAATATATCTAAAGAAGCATTCCTCATTATCTGGTATTCTTTATCGGTGAGTGTCTGCGAAGGAGCAACTGTGATGGAATCACCGGTGTGAACTCCCATTGGATCAAGATTTTCAATGCTACAGACAATTATACAATTATCATTTTTATCCCTCACAACCTCCATTTCATATTCTTTCCAACCACCAAGGAATTTATCAATGAAAATTTCAGATGTAGGGGATAGCTCTAAGCCTCTTTTACATATCTGGTCAAACTCTTCGAGGTTATATGCTATACCACCTCCTGATCCTCCCATCGTGAAATTGGGTCTAAGTACACAAGGAAATCCTATCTTATCAAGAAGAACATGTGCTTCATCTGAATTATGCGCTAACCCTGATTCAGGGACTCTAAGTCCAATCTTTTCCATTGATGCTGCGAAAAGCTCTCTATCCTCTGCTTTATCTATTGCTTCTTTGGTAGCGCCTATCATTTCAACATTATGTTTTTCAAGTATTCCCCTGCTATCAAGATCGAGGGCTGCATTTAAAGCTGTCTGACCACCCATTGTTGGAAGAAGTGCATCAGGTTTTTCCTTTTCAATAATTTTTTCTATGGTCTCCCAATGGATTGGCTCAATATATGTTGCATCTGCCATACTGGGGTCAGTCATAATAGTTGCAGGATTAGAATTAATTAATATCACTCTAAATCCGTCTTCTTTTAGAGCTTTACAGGCTTGGGCTCCTGAATAATCAAATTCACATGCTTGACCTATTACGATTGGGCCTGCCCCAATAATAAGTACAGAATTAATGTCTTTTCTTCTAGGCATGATCTTTCATGTTTGTCTCGAATTTTTCAAATAAATATTTTAGGTCGTGAGGACCTGGACTTGCTTCAGGATGACCTTGAAAACTAAAAAAAGGTTTAGACTGATGTTCAATTCCTTGAACAGATCCATCAAATAGCGACTTGTGAGTAACGTTTACTTGTTGCGGCAATGAATCTTCATCAACAGTAAAACCATGATTTTGCGAACTGACGGCAACTTTCATACTTTTTAAATCCTGAACTGGATGATTAGCCCCATGATGCCCAAATTTCATCTTTGAAGTCTTTCCCCCTAAAGATAATGCTAATAATTGATGGCCCAAGCAAATTCCAAATAAAGGAATATTTATTTCCGCAAGTTGCTTTATTGCCTCAATTGCATAATCGCAAGGCTCGGGGTCTCCCGGTCCATTTGATAAAAATACTCCATTAGGATTTGAAGACATTATTTCTTCAAAATCAGTCTTAGCTGGAAACACTGTTAATTTGTAGCCTCTATCAGCAAGAATCCTCAAGATGTTTTTCTTAATTCCAAAGTCTAAGACCGCAACTTTGAAGTTTGAATCTTTCTTAGATCCTCTCCAAGTACCTTCACTCCAATCATACTTTAATTTTGTCGTTACATCTTTTGCTAGGTCTAAACCAGTTAAGCCCTCGAATCTATTTGCCAATTCAACAGCAGCGTTTTTATCAGGACTTGTTCCTGCTAAGATAGCCGCGGACTGTGCCCCTTTTGTCCGAATAATTCTAGTTAGTTTTCTAGTATCTATATCTGAAATACCCAACACATTATTTCTTTTAAGATAGTCTGAAAGAGATTCGTTATTTCGCCAATTACTTGAAGTTTGTGAAATAGAGCGAATAACTAGGCCGGAACTCCAAATCTTTTCAGACTCAGTATCTTCAGGATTTGTACCTGTATTGCCAATATGCGGATAAGTTAAAGTTACGATTTGTTTTGCATAAGAAGGATCAGTGAGAATTTCTTGATACCCACTCATGGAGGTGTTGAAAACTATTTCTCCGTTTACTTCACCAATTGCTCCTATGCTTTTCCCTTCAAAGATTGTTCCATCAGCAAGAGCCAATATCGCTTTACTATCCTTCATGATATTTCTTTATGAATTTTTTCAAGTGCTTCTTGAGGATTTTTTGCTTGAGTAATAGGTCTGCCAATTACAATATAGTCAGCTCCCCTTTTTATGGCTTCACTTGGTGTTGAGATTCTGTACTGATCATTAGAATCAGCATCTTCAGGCCTTACACCTGGAGTTACAGACAAGAAACTGTTGCCAAATTTTGTTTTTATTGAAGTTATGTCAGTTGGAGCGCAAACAACTCCATCTAAACCACTATTCTTTACTAGCCCTGCAAGCCTTAAAACTTGATCCTCTAAATTGTTAAATCCAATCTCTTTTAAAGAATCTTGTGAGAGACTTGTCAATACAGTCACGCCGATAAGTAAGGGTGGACTTTCAAAGTCATCAAGAGCTTTTTTAGATGCTGCTAGCATCTCCTCTCCACCTGAAGCATGGACATTTGTCATCCAAACTCCATGATCAGCAGCTGATTTCACTGCTTCATAAACAGTATTTGGAATATCATGAAATTTCAGGTCAAGAAATATATCAAAGCCCATAGACTGAAATTCTTTTACTGCCAAAGGTCCCGCAGAAGTAAATAACTGCTTTCCTATCTTCAATCTACAAATTTTGGGGTCAAACTGATCTACCATTTTTCTAGCATCGGAATACTCAAGATCTAACGGTATAATGATCCTATTAACCATTTGTAAGTTGCTTTAATTTAATAAATTTAGGCGAAAAAAAAGCGAACCAGATAAAGTACTGAAGTTCGCAATTTGGTTTTTTAAGGCCTATTGGCATTAAAACCACACTATAATAAATCAGGTTTGTTGTGTCCATTAAAACCATATAAAAATATAGCAAAGTGTTAAAAAATTCTGATGAACTTAATGGTATGCGAGAAGCAGGTAAACTCGCTGCAGAGGTTCTTGAAATGATTACTGACTACGTTAAGCCAGGTATTTCCACTGGAGAATTGGATGAGATATGTTTCAAATATATAACTGATGTACAAAAGGCTATACCAGCTAATGTAGGATATAGGGGATTTGAGAAGACCTTATGTACAAGTATTAATCAAGTCATCTGTCATGGTATACCTGATACAAATCGGATACTTAAATCTGGGGATATTATGAACATAGATGTCACCGTTATAAAGGATGGTTGGCATGGAGATACTTCAAAAATGTTTCTCATAGGAAAAGCTCAGTCTCATAATGAGAGGCTAGTAAGAGTTACTCAAGAGTGCCTTTATAAAGGTATTGAAGCTGCAAGACCTGGCGCTAGGCTTGGTGATATCGGTAATGCAATTCAAATTCATGCTGAGAAAAATTATTATTCAGTTGTAGAGGAATATTGTGGACACGGTATCGGTAAAATTTACCACGATGAACCCCAAATTTTACATTACGGAGAACCAAATACAGGACAAGAAATCATTGAAGGTATGTGTTTTACAATTGAACCTATGATTAATCTTGGATCAAAATCAACTAAATTGTTATCAGATGGATGGACTGTAGAAACCAAAGATGGAAAGAACTCTGCGCAATGGGAACATACAATTTATATAGGTAAAGAAGGAGCGGAAATCCTTACGCTTAGAAACGAAGAGAAAAATTTTATCTAAATGCTTGCAAAGCTTATTGAGCAAAAAAATACTCATGTTGATCAGCTCTCAAAACAATTTGATAGATGGCTTTTTGAGGATAGAGGAAGACAAGTCAGAGGAATTGAGTATTTTCTCAATAAGAGATCTGAAATAACTGATCAATTGATAATCTCTGCCTCTAGTGAAGTTGGTATAAATAAAATAAATGACTTTGGAATTTTTGCCGTTGGTGGTTATGGTAGAAATGAGCTTCATCCTTTCTCGGATATAGACCTACTGCTCTTATCAGAGTCAGAATTATCAAGTGCCAATGAGAAAAAGATTCAATTATTTATAAGTCTACTTTGGGACCTTGGTATGGAAGTTGGGCATAGTGTAAGAACTGTCAAACAGTCCAAAGATCAAGCAAGAAAAGATATTTACACCATGACAAATATGTTGGAGTTTAGAAAACTTATTGGTCAGGAATCTATCCATGAAAGTTTTATAAAAATTTTAAATACAAAAAATCTTTGGAGAAATAAATCATTTGTTAAGGCAAAAATAGAAGAACAACTTGATCGGCACAATAAATTCAACAACACCTCTTATAACCTTGAACCCGATATAAAATCTTCTCCTGGTGGTTTGAGGGACATACATACAATAGATTGGCTTATAAAAAATTTAAATAGAGGAAAAATAGGTAGTGAAAAAATTTCAATGCCAATTACATTTGAAGAAAGAAAAGAATTGAACAAGTCAAAGTATTGGTTGTGGATGATCAGATATTTGCTTCACTTAGAAGCTAACAGAGAAGAAGATAGGCTGCTATTTGAGCATCAAATAAACATAGCTAAAAAATTATTTCCCACTGTAGAGAATTCAAACCAGGCTGCGGAAAAGTTAATGCATAGGTATTACAGATCTTCTTTCACAATATCAGAGATAAATTCCACGCTGATTCAAAGTTTTAAAGAAAAAATCGGACTAACAAAATCCACAAAAAAAAGTAGAATTGATAAAAACTTTTATTCACAAAACAATCTTATTCATTTATACGATTTAAATGGTTTTAAAAAAGATTCAAGTCTTTTATTAGAACTGTTTATAAAGCTGAGTGAAAATCCAACTTTAGAAGGTATTGGTTCGGCAACCTTAAGAGCGCTTAAGAGAGATAGAGAACTAATTGATACAGAATTCCGATCAAATAAAACAAACATAAATCTTTTCCTTAAATTACTCCAATCTGAGAGGTTGCTGGTAACACAGCTTGAAAATATGAAAGATTTAGGAATCTTAGGTAGGTATTTGCCTGAATTTGGAAGGGTAACAGGTCAAATGCAGTACGACCTATTTCATATCTACACAGTGGATGCGCATACACTTCAAGTTCTTAGAAATATGAGATGGATGACTTTGGGAAAATCTAAAGACAAATATCCTCTAGCAAACGAACTTGCAAAAAAACTTCCAAAAATAGAAATTCTTTATATTTCAGGACTTTATCATGATATTGGTAAAGGGAGAGGTTCTGATCATTCCGAATTAGGTAAATCCATAGTCCGTAAGTTTTGTAAAAAACACTTCTATTCTGAAGAAGATACGAAAAAGATAGAATGGCTGGTTGAGAATCACCTTTTGATGTCAGTAACATCCCAAAAAAGGATCTTACAGACAGAAAAGTAGTAGAAGAATTCGCTAGGAAAGTTGGTTCTTTAGAGATGCTAAATTATTTGTACTGCCTAACTGCTGCTGATGTAAGTGCAACAAATCCAAATCTTTGGAATTCATGGAATGCATCTTTGTTAAGACAACTGTATGAAAGAAGTAAATCATTTTATGACGATAGATTGTCCGTTAATATTTCAATTGAAGAGGAAAAAGCTGAAGCCCTAAAAAGTTTAAAACAATTTAAAGCTTCTAAAGTGCATTTACTTTGGGATAAATTTTATCCAGATTATTTTGAAGTATCGGATCGCCTTGATTTATCAATGCATGCTCAACAAATTCTAGGATCGGAAGAAAGTACTGTTGTCAGTATTATTGAAAGAGACATAAATGACCTTACTTCAATATTCATATATACAAAGGATAGAGCGAACTTGTTTGCAACGATCGTTGGAATATTGGATTCAGAAAACATAAATTTTGTCGATGCAAAACTTTATGGAATGAAGGATGGACATTGCATGGATCTGATAACAATTAGTGATGGTGAAAAAAAAGTTTCTGCAAATTCAGAGAAAGGTATTTCTTTGTGCAAAAAACTTCTTAATTCTCTTGACCAAAAAACCTTAACTCCCAAGATCATTCAAAGAAGGCAACCGAAGCATTTAAAGCATTTTCAAACCGGAACAAGTGTAGAGTATCATCATGATATGACTAATAGATGGACAGATATCGAAATAAGTACTTCTGATAGACCGGGATTACTAGCCTCAATATGCCAGGTTTTCTTAAAACACGAAACTGTTATAAAAAAAGCTCGTATTGCAACTTATGGAGAGAAGGCTGAGGATAGATTCAGTATCACTACAAAACAAGATACCCCTCTCATTAGAAAAACAGATTTAGATAGATTATTGAAAGATTTAAAATCTTCACTTCACGGAGGATCTATATGAACAAATATCTTGATTCCCTTACTGATTATCCTTTTGAATTCTTGTCTAGGCTACTGAAGGATATTGATAAAACAAATGAAGAAATAATAGGACTTCATATTGGGGAGCCTAAGGGAGATGCTCCACCAGAAGCATTACAGGCAATAAATGATAATTTTAGCCATTATTCAAAATATCCTACATCTAAAGGAGATATATCCCTAAGGGAAGCTTACAGCGAGTGGCTTTTAGATAGGTTTAAGTTGAAGAATGTTGATCCTAATAAAAATGTATTGCCAATCTCAGGCTCAAGGGAAGGATTATTTTCATTCATTCAGTCTGCCATCGATTCAACCAAACCAAGACCAATTGTGATAATCCCTAATCCTTTTTATAAGATTTATGAGGGAGCTGCATTAATGGCCGGAGCGGAGCCATATTTTGTAAATTCACAAGAAGATGAAAACTTTAAAACAGACTTCGATAGTATACCCGAGGAAATTTGGAAAAACTGCCAGCTCCTTATACTTTGTTCGCCATCTAATCCAACAGGTAATTGTCTTGAAAAGAGCGAGTACGAAAGATTGATAGAAAAGGCAATTTCTTACGATTTTTTGATCTGCTCGGATGAGTGCTATGTAGACATTTACGAATCATCAACTGAACCGCCGATAGGTATTTTGGAGTGTGAGGATATTACTTTGCCTAAATCAAAATCAGTCGTTTTTCATAGTCTCTCCAAGAGATCAAATTTAGCGGGTTTAAGATCAGGATTTGTAAGTGCCGGAGAAGAAGTCATTGAAAAACTTGGTCTATATCGAACTTATCATGGAGTGACCCTTCCAATTCCAAGTCAAATTGCTAGTGAATGGGCTTGGAAAGATAGAAAGCATGTAGAAGAGAATAGACGAAATTATGACCAAAAATATAAAACTGCTATTTCTTGTTTTGAGTCGGTACATAATATCCAAAGACCTCAGGGAGGTTTTTACATATGGCTAAAAGTACCCTGCAATGATGAGGATTTTGTAAAAACTCTTTATGAAAAGGAATCTGTATTAGCTCTTCCCGGAAGCTATTTAGGTAAAGAGGAGAAAGGGATCAATCCAGGAAAAGGATATGTAAGACTAGCTGTTGTTCATGATACTGATACAATTGCTAAAGCATTTACAGCTGTTAATCGTACTTTATCAGCTTACTGATATTATTACTTGGTCCTCACTGTCCATATAAAGATATGAAAATTTTTCCATTACTAGCAATTGGAGTTTCAACTGAAAGCACAAAAGGAAGACCTTTGGATGTGAGATATCATCTTATTTTAAATAATGAAAAGATCATTTTAGATAATCTAGGCTTTAATGATTCTGATCAGGTTCAATTAGATGAAATTAACATTCATTCAGAACATCAAGAGACCCTAACAGGCTTACTATCCGATAGGTTAACCCTTCAGGATAATCAGAAAATAGTAATTCAAAATCTTGAAAAAGACATCCCAATATCTTCCATATACGATGCTTATTTGAAACTTTATCTCCTCTCCCTGAGAGAGGTGAAACCTAACTCGCTTAATCTTGATGGAATTTTCAATGCCTTACCAAATATTGCTTGGACAAATATTGGACCAGTAGACCCGAATGAAGTTGAAGGAATGAGAGCTGAGCATCAAAATATTATTGTCAAATCAGTAGATAAATTCCCTTGTATGACCGACTATGTTATCCCCTCGGGTGTAAGAATTGCAGATGGTTCAAGGGTTAGACTAGGAGCATATTTATCAGAAGGCACTACTGTCATGCATGAGGGTTTTATAAATTTCAATGCAGGCACTCTCGGATCTGCAATGATAGAGGGAAGGATATCTGCAGGTGTGATCGTTGGCAAGAATTCAGATTTAGGGGGTGGTTGTTCTACAATGGGGACTCTCTCCGGAGGAAATAATGTGAAAATTTCAGTAGGAGAAGATTGTCTATTAGGAGCTAACTCTGGTCTTGGCATTCCGTTGGGAGATAGATGCATAGTTGAAGCAGGACTTTACTTAACAGCCGGATCCAAAGTAGAAAGAAAAGATAAAGAAGGAAAAGTTATTGAAACTGTGAAAGCCTCAGAATTATCCAATCATAGTGATTTACTATTTATAAGAAATTCCATTACCGGTTCCATTGAATGTCGTCCTAATATTAAAAGTGTTGAATTAAATGAAACACTTCATTCAAACGATTAATTAAATTAATGAGTAAAACATTAGATCTTGCTAAAGAATTGATATCCCTTAAATCAGTTACACCTAACGATGCTGGTTGCCAAGAAATTGTGGCAAAAAGGCTTAAACAATTTGGATTTAATATAGAAAATCTTAATTTTGGCGATGTGAAAAATCTTTGGGCAATCTTAGGGGATTCTGGTCCTATATTCGCATTTCTTGGTCACACAGATGTTGTTCCTCCTGGACCCATTGATCAGTGGGAGAGTGACCCTTTTTGCCCAACTGAGAAGAATGAACTTCTCGTTGGTAGAGGCTCAGCAGATATGAAAGGTAGTGTTGCTGCTTTTGTAACGTCAATCGAAGAATATCTCTCAAGTAAACCAAATATAAGTGGAAGGCTTGCAGTTCTTTTAACTAGTGATGAAGAGGGACCTGCAGTAGATGGAGTTGCTAAGGTAATCGATTATCTAGAAAAAAAAGGTGAAAAAATTGAATGGTGCTTAGTTGGAGAGCCAACTTCTAATCAACAAGTTGGAGATGTTTATAAAATTGGCAGAAGGGGCTCAGTTTCAGCAAAAATAATAGTTCATGGCTCTCAAGGTCATGTAGCATATCCTGATAGAGCTATAAATCCCATCCATGAATTCTCAGGTGCTCTAGATGAGTTGTCGAAATTAACATGGAAAGACAAAACAGGTAACTTTCAAGATAGTGTTCTGCAGATTTCCAACATAAACTCCGGAACTGGAGCTACCAATGTAATACCAGGAACTTTAACCCTTCACTTGAATGTTAGACATTCGCCCTCAACGACATCTGATGAAATAAAAAATGACATTCAGAGTGTATTAGATAAGCACAAAATTAACTTTGAGATCTTATGGGAAATAGGTGGTCTGCCATTTCTTACCGAAAAAAAAGAACTTACAAATGCAGTTGAACTCTCAATCAAAGAGGTAATTGGTATAAATAGCATAAGCTCAACGGATGGAGGGACATCTGATGGGCGTTTTGTTGCGCCTACAGGTGCACAGGTTGTGGAATTAGGACCTGGCAATGCTTCAATTCATAAGATCAATGAAAGTGTGAGAATAAAGGATTTAGAGAATTTGCATAAAATTTATGTCTCTATTCTTGCAAAACTTCTCAATGCTTAACTATTTTCGTCAATTGGACTAGCTTTCACAAATCTATTAGAAATTAAAAGGACGACTCCAACGACAATCAAAGCAATGATTATTTGACTGAATAAGTTAGGCATTGAAGCAATACCTGACTCAAAAGATTTGCTGGCCAATAATCCTGCCAAACCTGCAGCAAGTGAAGAAGACAAGAACCATATGCCCATCATTTGTCCCCTAAACCTTGTAGGAGAATATTTAGCAGTAGCTGATAGACCCACAGGACTTAAACACAACTCACCTAAAGTATGGAAGAGATAAGTTAAAAGCAAGAATTGAATACCTGCCTTCTGATTATCAAGAGCAGCTTCGACACCAAAAATAATTACAACGAACCCTATTGCCATTAGAAAACATCCAATAGCAAATTTCTGAGGCGTATCTGGATCTAAATTTCGTTTTCCTAGATTTATCCAAAAGGAAGCAAAAAAAGGCGCGAAAATTACAACCATGAGAGGATTTGCAACCTGGAGGAAAGTTGCCGGCATCTCCCACCCAAATACGTCGAGATCGGTATAGTCTTTCGCAAACAAGTTCAAGGAAGAGCCTCCTTGATCAAACCCTGCCCAAAAAAGCACAGCACCAATAAATAAAAGTAATAGCATCTTCATATTATTTTTTTCTGTGGCACTCAAACCCGCAAAAAAGAATAAATAACCAAAATAAATCGCTGCAACTAAGAGTATTAAATAGACAGTTAGTCGATTTAAAAATTCTGCATCAACACTCCAAATACCAAGAAAGCCAGTAACTAAAAATAATATTAATATTGCAGAGGCATACTTAAAAGTTGAAAGGTATTTATTTATATCTTCTTTGTCGGACAAGTTAGGTCTTTTCCCAGCGTTACCTAGAGAATTTTTCGTAAAAATATATTGAAGAACTCCAAAAGTCATCCCTACTCCTGCTGCTCCAAATCCCCAATGCCAACCTACTTTTTCACCCAGGTAACCACAAACCAAGAAGCCCAGCATACTGCCAATGTTTATAGACATGTAAAATATAGTGTATCCAGAGTCAATTCTCAGATCGCCAGGTTTATATAGTTCACCAACTATTGTTGAGATATTTGGTTTCAATAATCCTGTGCCGATCGAGACTAAAACCAAACCTAAGAAAAATGTTTTATCAGAGGGTATTGCCAAAACATAATGACCTAAAGTTATAACAATAGCACCGTACAAGACGGTCCTTTGTGCACCAAAAATTTTATCCGCTACCCAGCCGCCTGGAACACAAAGGAAATATACTGAAGCCCCGTATATACCATATATCGCCATTGCTTCGGGTGCACTTAAATTCATTCCTCCATCGGTAATTTCTCGAGTCATAAATAAAACCAAAAGTCCCCTCATGCCATAAAAGGACATCCGCTCCCACATTTCTGTTAGAAATAAGGTAACCAATCCTTTTGGATGACCAAAGAAATATGTATCCTCGGTTCTTAGATTTTCATTCATAATATTTCCTATATATTCGTATAGAATAATCAAAAAAAATTTCTTATCCAAATAATTATGGAAAATGCAGGTTTCTTAAGGAGGATTTTTTCCCTCATCTATGATTCATTTGCCGTTTTGGGCATTGTCCTTTCATTTACTCTTCTGCTGGTTATTATAAATGGTGGAGCTCCACAGAGCGGAGGGGCAATGGATACTATTCAATTATTAATAACCTTGCTTTCAGGTCCTGTCTTCTATACATATTTTTGGATAGTCAATGATGGGCAAACATTGGGTATGCAGGCTTGGAAAATAAAACTTATCTCAGATGAAAAATTAACACCGAGAGTTTGTTTATTAAGGTGCGCTTTTTCAACATTTTCTTTTTTATTATTCGGTCTAGGTTATTTCCTAATCTTTTTTAGAAAAGATAAAAAATCTCTCGCTGATTTAGTTACGAAAACACGGATCATAAGAATTAAGTAGCTCTGCTATTCCAAAAATATAATGAAATTAAAAAAATACCAAGAAAAGGAAGTAAAACTGCATTGAATGGAGTTAGAAAAGAAACAACTGCCATACTTTGAAGTAAACTTTGGACAAGATTCAAAGAGAAAGCTAACAAAACACCTAGTAATAATCTTTTGCCTAAAGTGTCGTCTCTTACTCTTCCAAAAATAAATGAAGCTCCTAAAAAAATTAGCAAGATAGTAGTGATAGGGTAAAAAACTTTTCTCCAAAACTCTAACTCCAATGAGTTCAATTTAAATTCCAACTTTTCTTCCTTTATGACGGACCTTAACTCAAGAATAGAAAGATACTTTGGTGATAATAAGCGCTTCATATCTTTGTCACTTGGGCTCTCCTTCCATATTTTGGATTTAGATTCATTAATTTCACTATCAACAAAGTCTCTTGAAAATAAATCCACCAAAATCCATTCACCATTTATCAAGTTAGCAGACTTAGCACTAATAATTTTTTCTATATTTTTTTTATCTCCAAGTTCATAAATAGTTACTTCCTCAATATTTTCTCGATCAGAAGTTGATTTAAAAAAATTAATTGAAGACTCAGATAAATACCAATAACCATCATCATAGCTGATGTTATTTTGTTTAATTAACCTAGTCTCTTCATTTTTTTGAGAAATTGATGGTAAAGCTGTTTCTTGAAATACCAAAGCAAGAAGAATTATTACTAAAGTAGGTCGAAGAGAGGCTATAAAAATTAGGACATCTGATTTACCTAATGCTTTAGATGCCATTATTTCGCCCTCTTCCTTTAGGGAACCCAGTCCAACAAGAACGCCCAAAAGAGAAATAAAGGAAAGATACTCATAAACTGAGATAGGGACTGAGTTTAAGGAATAAAAAAAGATATCTCGCACTGTATAGCTATCAGATAGATCGGATAATTGAGATAAAAAGGTAAATAAACTATCCAAAAGGGCAACAGACAATCCCACAATGCAAATACTCAGAAAGACTCTTTTAGATATGTTTCTTTCAATTAGATCTCCAGTTAAGTATTTCATCTAAACTTTTCTAAAAACATAGAAATTCATAAAAAGACCAAAAAACAAAAAGACTGAATGTGTAGCAATGACATAGCGTAAGTTTTCTAAGTGAGAGTCTTTAAAACTTAAAATCATGCCTGTATAAACTGCAAAAATTAGTAATGCTGGCAAAACCCTTGAGAATCTCCCCTGTCTTGCAGAGATTTTACTTAGAGGAAGTGAAATTAAAACACTTATAACAATCATTGTAATTAAAGATAAAGGCCAAAGAGAGAGAGAATTATTATCTAGATTTACTTCGTAATTTCTAAAGTCTCCCAGATCAAGATCTTTCAAAGTAAATTCATCAAAGGTGAGAGATAAAATTGACTCAGTATCTTGAAGAAAATAAATTTCTCCTCTCTCTAAGTGAAGCTCATTTTTATTTTCTCCAATAAGCCTTGCACTTAGAGCTTTTATAATTCTTTCACTTTCATCATTAGCTATTTTAATAAATACATTCCCAAGAACATCTTTATTTCTGCTTTCTGCAAGTAGAACTGTAGTTTGCCCAAGTCGATGGAATTCACCCGGTTGCAAGGAATTGTATTTATCTTGCATAGATTCTGCTCTCAAAAGATTTTCAACTTTTGAATCTAATTTTGGGGTCAAAGTCGAAGAAGAATAAAAAACAAAAGAAGAAATAATCAAAACGGGAAATAGTAGTGAAAAATAAACTCTTCCTAAACTAAATCCAAGTTGTTCCATGATAACGAATTCACTGTCAGCCCTATATTTACCCAGACTAAGAATAATCGAGAGGAAGAAGCTTAGGGGTAAGATCAGTTCAAGAAATTCGGGAAAGCGAAGAAGAACAACAAGGAATACTATTTCTGGATTTATTTCACCTCTGGCAGCCTGTTCTAAATATTGGATTGAACGCGAGGAAACAATAATGAGTATAAAAATTAAGCTAATTGTAAGAGTGTATGAGAAAATACTCTTCAGAAAATAACGATTTATAATCATAAAAACTTTTCTTTAGTGGCCTCTAATCATTTAATCAATCATTAGACAATTACCTTCATACGAAGTTTACCTTTATTTTTTGTTAAAATATCACCAATAAAATTACTCAACTAGGAGAAAAGATGAAAAAAAGACTTACATTAACAGTTAACCAAGAAGTTGCCAAAAATTTGGTAAAAGCTAAAACTGATTGTTTGGTTGTAGGTGTTAATGCAGGATCAACTATGAATGAAGTAGCATCTAGTATAAATAAAGCGACTAATGGATTCGTAAAAAAGTTAATTCAAAGAGGAGAGTTCGAAGCAAAAGTTGGACAGTCGTCCTACATCGCAGCAAATGAAGGGACTTCAGCAGAAAGAATATACCTCATAGGACTAGGGAAATTGTCTTCTAAACTTTCCAATGAAGATCTTGATAAGATTTCTTCAAGTGTTACGTCTGCTTTAATGTCAAAAAAATCTGCTAATGGAATAGTTTGCCTACCTTCTTTAAAATTTGAATCAGAAGATCTTTCGTTATCAAGTCTTCTTCAAAAGCTAGGTAAAAGTCTAGAAAGTTCTTCCTATACTTATGATGCTAAGTTAAATAAAAAGAATAAAAAGATCAATTACCTCAAGAAAGTGGAAATTTCAATTGAAACTAAAGATAGTGTTGCGAATTTAAAAAAGAGTTTAAAAACTGGTCAAGTAATTGGTCAAGGAATGAACGTTGCTAAAGATTTAGCAAATTTGCCTGGAAATGTTTGCACACCAACATTTTTGGCAAATACCTCAAAAACTGCATCAAGAAAATATCCCAAATTAAGCTGCAGGGTGTTTGGGGAGAAAGAAATGAAAAAAATGGGTATGGACTGTTTGCTCTCTGTCGGAAATGGTAGTGCTCAAGAATCAAAGTTAATCTCCATGAATTATCAAGGTGGAAAAAAAGGTGCGAGACCATATGCCATAGTTGGCAAAGGAATTACTTTCGATACTGGAGGAATAAGCCTTAAACCTCCTCCAACCATGGATGAAATGAAATTCGACATGTGCGGAGCGGCAAGTGTAATTGCAACAATGCAAGTTGTATCAGAATTAAAGCTTCCAATAAATTTGATAGGTATTGTTGCAAGTGCTGAAAATATGCCGGGCAGTAAAGCAACTAAACCTGGAGATGTAGTACGAACAATGTCAGGACAAACAGTTGAGATTTTGAATACTGATGCAGAAGGACGGCTTGTTTTGGCTGATGCATTAACTTACGTTGAGAGATTCGATCCAGTCTCAGTAATAGACATTGCAACATTGACTGGTGCCGTGATAATGGCATTAGGTTATTCCACAAGCGGATTGATGAGTAATAACCGAAATTTAGCTAAAGAATTGTTATCTGCTGGTGATAAAGCCTCAGATCGTGCTTGGGAATTACCCATATGGGATATTTATCAAAAAGATTTAGATAGTAATTTTGCTGACATAGCAAACATTGGAGGCAGAGCTGGAACAATCACGGCAGCTTGTTTCCTCTCAAGATTTACTGAGAAATATCCCTGGGCGCATCTTGATGTTGCCGGAACTGCAAGCTTAAAAGGTGCAGCTAAAGGTGGCTCTGGCAGACCTGTTCCGCTTCTTTGTCAATACTTAATTGATAAAGCTTAAGTATGACTCAAGCTATCTTCTTAGCTTCAGGAAATACAATAGAAGAAGCGCTTAGTTTTGCTGCCTCCCTGATAGGCAATATTTTGATTGGACAAAAAGAACTTCCTGCCTCTGATAGAGTAGATGTATTTTGTGATGATATTCAAGATGCAAATAAGCTAGATAATATTTTGTGGGAAAAACCCAAATTCGCAATAATTTCACATCAACTTGTAACTGAAAATACAGAAGGAATAGTCAGGATTGGCTATCCAGGGACAAAATTTGGATTAGAAGCAGATTGCCTCATAAATATAAGTCCAGATCTTCCTAGAGATCTTGATACTTACCAATTCTATTACCAGCTAGTAATAATGGATGGTGACAAACTTAGAGAAAGAGCTGCAGAAACATGGGCACAATGTAAAAAACTAGGTCTAGATACTACTTTTTTTGAATCATTATGAAAAAAAATTACATACCTAAAGAGGCTGAGGAAGCTATCTACGCGCATTGGGAAAATTCAAATTTTTTTAAAGCTATTCCCGATAAGTCAAAAGAGCCTTTTTGCATAATGATCCCTCCTCCAAATGTTACTGGAACCTTGCACATGGGACACGGATTTCAGAACACTCTCATGGATGCCTTAATAAGATATAAGAGAATGTCAGGATTTGATGTCCTTTGGCAGGTTGGTGTTGATCATGCTGGTATCGCAACTCAAATGGTAGTGGAAAGACAACTCGAATCTGAAGGTAAAACTAAGGAAGAGATAGGTAGAGAACAATTTGAAAAGAAAGTATGGGAATGGAAAGAAAAATCGGGAAACAAAATAACTCAACAACTCCGAAGACTTGGTGCATCAGTAGATTGGTCTAGAGAAGCATTCACCATGAGTGATCAGCTCAGCCAGGCCGTCAAAGAAGTCTTTATTAGATTATATGATGAGGGTCTCATTTATAGAGGGGAAAGATTAGTTAATTGGGATACAGAACTGGGCACGGCACTTTCTGATTTAGAAGTGTCTTCTCAAGAAGAAGATGGACAGCTTTGGTACATTGATTATGAAACTAATACTGGCAAAACTTTGACTGTGGCTACGACCAGACCAGAAACACTTCTCGGTGACACCGCACTTGCTGTTAATCCGAATGATGAAAGATATAAAGATCTTATTGGTGAGAAAGCAATACTTCCGATAGTGAATAGAGAAATACCTATTATTAGTGATCCTTACGTAGAAATGGAATTTGGAACGGGATGTTTAAAGATTACGCCTGCACATGATTTTAATGATTTTGAGATAGGTAAGAAACATAATCTCCAGATTATCAATATCCTAAATCTTGATGGCACATTGAACAAAGAAGTCCCGAGGGATTTTCAAGGAATTAATGTAGAAGATGCAAGAAAGTTAATAATCGAGAAACTCAAAGTCCTCAAACAGTTAAACAAGACTGAAGATTATAAAGTACAGATTCCTCGCAGTGAGAGAAGTAATTCTATTCTGCAACCCCTCATCACTAAGCAATGGTTTGTAGATGTAAAAAAAATTTCTGAAGAAGCAGTAAGGGTTGTAAAAGAAAACGAAACTGAGTTTGTCCCAAAAAATTGGGAAAATACTTATTTCTCATGGTTTGATGAAATACAGGATTGGTGCATTAGCAGACAACTTTGGTGGGGCCATAGGATACCAGCATGGTTTGACGATGATGGCAAAATTTATGTTGGGCATAATGAAGAAGCTGTCAGAGAAAAATATAATTTACAAGATACTAATTTAATGCAAGAAAGCGACGTGTTAGATACTTGGTTTTCTTCAGCGTTATGGACTTTTTCAACTCTAGGCTGGCCAAACAAAGAGAATCTGCTTTGGCGATATCATCCTACGAGTGTTCTAGTAACAGGCTTCGATATAATTTTCTTTTGGGTTGCAAGGATGATTATGATGACCACTCATTTTATTGAGGAGGTACCTTTTAAAAAGATCTTGATACATGGACTTATTAGAGACTCAGAAGGACAAAAAATGTCAAAATCCAAAGGCAATACTTTAGATCCACTTGATATTATTGATGGAATCGGACTAGAAGATTTAATAAAAAAAAGAACTGAAGGCTTAATGCAGCCTAAGATGAAAAGCAGGATTGAAAAACAAACACGAAAGGAATTTCCTGATGGGATCAAACCTTACGGCACAGATGCTCTTCGTTTGACATTCTGCTCTTTGGCTTCGGGAGGTCGAGACATTAACTTTGATCTGAAGAGAGTTGAAGGCTATAGGAACTTTTGTAATAAATTATGGAATGCAGCCAGATTTATTCATCTTAATGCTGAAGCATATGGTGTTTCTGAAAGTAAAATAGATACGAATATTGATCGATGGATACAGTACAAACTGAATGAAACTACGAAAGATGTTAAAAAATATTTTGAAGAATACAGATTTGATTTATTAACAAAAACTACCTATGAATTTATTTGGTATGAATTTTGTGATTGGTATATTGAACTTAATAAAGTCAGGCTTTCAGAGCCAAATGCAAAAAAGCCTGAAATTGTAAAATCTATGATCGATACCCTAGAGCAAACTTTAAAGTTAGTTCATCCTTTAATGCCTTTTGTAACAGAAGAAATATGGAAACAATTCAAAATATACTTCGATCAAAAAGATGAGAGCTTAATGCTCTGCTCATTTCCTGAAATAAATTCTTTTGAAACAGATAAATCTTATCATGCAGTTGAGTGGCTAAAGAGAGTTGTTTCTGGAATAAGAAATATAAGAGGTGAACTTGTAATTAAACCATCTCAGAAAATACCTGCAATTTTTAAAGAAGGAACTTCTGTGGATAGGGATATTTCTAGTGAATTTGATATCTTCATCAAAGAATTGGCTAATCTTGAAAGCATTCAATGGGAAGAGTCAGATAAAGATAGCCCTCCATCCTCCATTTTTGTTCTAAATGAGCTAAAAATTTTAATTCCACTAGAAGGTCTTATTGATCCAAAAAAGGAAAGCATAAGGCTACAAAAAAAGATAGAGAAACTTGATAAAGAGAAAACAATGATAGCTTCGAAACTAAACAACAAAAGTTTTGTAGATAATGCCCCAAACGAATTGGTAAGAAATCAAGAGCAAAGATTTCAAGAATTATCAGGTGAGATTGATAACCTTAATCGAGAAATGAAAGAAATAGAAAAATTAATATAGGGATGGCTATAGGGTTATGGTTATAATTCAAGTGATATGTTTTTAAGAGCTTTCGTTACTAGTGGACTAATTTCAGCGATTTATATCTTAGTGATATTTAACTTAATCCCTCGTCAACTTTTTGATGATGGGTTTTATTTTATTATAGGAATATTTTGGAGCTTAGGGTTCTTTACTGTTACAGCTTTCGTTTATGGTCGGAAAATAAAAAGAAATTTCAGGGGAGAGACAGGCACTATTAAATGGTTTGATCCCAGTAAAGGATATGGTTTTTTAATAAGGGACAAAGGTGGAGATTTATTTGTCCATTTGAGATCAGTTCAGCCAGAAGATAGAAGACGTCTTAGAGAAAACACAAGAGTCAGATTTTCTGTTGAAAATACAGAGAAAGGCCCACAGGCTGAGAACATTAGAATTATCTAAACCATTCTCTCAAGAAACCAAAACATCCCAATAGAGGAAAGTACAGATGCTGTCGCTACCCTTACAAAATCAAATTTTTCTTTAATTATCTTCGAAATCAAAGAATAAACTACATACATAGCAAAGATTATTAGAAGCTGACCCAGTTCCACTCCAATATTAAATCCAAATATTGCAGGTAAAAGTCTATCTTGCATTAACCCTATAGAGGATAGGTTTCCAGCAAATCCAAAACCATGAATAAGACCGAACATACAGGTAACTACGAGGGTAAGAGAAAACCCTTTATGCACGGAAGATAACATCAAATAACAATATGAAAAAAGACTTATACCTATAATTCCAATAAGAAATTTATCGGTTCCGAAAAATCCAAAAATTATTATTAAGAACAAAGAGAATAATGCCAATGAATTACTATAAAGCCTGTGAGCACTGGTTAAAGAAGCTACAACTTCAAGAGAAATTATAATTATTGAATAACCAATCAGTGCTTCTACAAGCTGAGAGGCAGGCTTTATTAAATCTAATGCTCCCAACGCAAGGGTCAAGCTGTGCCCCAAAGTGAATCCAGTAATAATGAGAATTAATCTTCTAAAATTTAAATTCAATAAAAGAAGTGCTAGAAGAAATGCTAAATGATCATATCCAGTCAAAATATGATTGAAACCTAAATTTACATAGTCATAAAAAGATTGAATGCTTGATGAGGAGGCTGAATCTTTATTCGCTTCTGTCCAGATTCTGTCTGAGTTAGTGAAGATTTTCTCAGGGACCCGTATGGAATTAATTGTAAAAGTAGCAATGTGGGTATGAGTAGGATCTTGTTCGAAAAAAGTTTGAAAACTGATTTCTAGATCATTAGCAGTGCATTGAATAGGCCAGAATAAAGAAATGTACCCTGTTGAGAAAGATTTTTTGAGAAAAGGTTCTTCTAAGAGTTTGCATTCCTCACCAAAATGAAATCCATTAAGCACACTATCTTTGAACTCTTGTGCCCAATTTTCACTTAAATTTAGCTCAAGTCTTTGCAAGACTGAGGTCTGAATACTATATTCAACTTCAATTTTTTTTCCGTCTTCAATATCCTCAATTTTAATCTTTGAGTAAGATTCACTTCTTTGGTGAGAAAATAAAGAGGAACTTAATAAAAATACTAATAGAGTTAATAAAACGGAATTCCTCATTTATTTTGGTGGATTACGTGAAATGTCGTACCAATTTTTGAGGTTTTCAAGATAGTCTCTTAAAGACTTATCATCCATTCTTTTAGAATATTCAGCTCGTACAGAATCTTCAATTGATCTGAAGGAAGGAGGTTCTATTAATTCTTTTTCAAATAAATAAATAATTTTGTATCCACCAGACACAGCAACTGGTTCTGAAAAAGATCCAGCCTCCAGATTTCTTGCCAAGTTCATCAAGCTAGGGCCTATATACTCTCTTACCTTAGAAAGAGTCATTAAGGTATTGGGAATCCGCAAAGCAGATTTACTTCCTAAATTGGAAACTTTTGAAAACGCTTCGCCATCAATAAGCATTTCGTAGGCTTCTTGAGCCTTTTTTTGAGAGGAATTTGAAAATTCTTCATTTGAAAAATAAATTTGCTGAAGTCTAAGCCTCTGAGATTTAGTAAAAAATCCAATATTCTCCTCAAAAAAGTTGATTAGATCTTGATCAGGAATTTCATATCTATCATTCTCTGAAATTATTGTTTTAATCATTTGTTGGACGATAGTACCTCGTGCCATGGGATTATTTTCAAGCATACCCAAATCAATTGCTCTTTTAATCAGCAATTCTTCCTCAATCATTCTTTCTAATACATACATCTCATCACTCTGAGTTAGAGGAGATCTTTTATCTTTGGCGAGACCTTCAAGTTGCATTAAATATTTATCCATTGGAATAATGGTGTCCTCAATTTTCGCAGCCCATTGGTAATTTGATACACTCGATTCTTCCACAATAGAAATTGCGGCTAGTACCGCACCAAAAATCATTCCGAATAATAAGATTAAAGTGTATCTTTTTTTATCCATCCCTAAACATCTTGATATGCGGTATACCATCTTCATCGTAAACTTCGCCGATTACTTCAAACCCATGATCCCGATAAAATCCAATTAAATATTCTTGAGCTGAAATAGTTAGTGCTGAAGGGGAATAAGTACATTCTGTCCTTTTCAACCCTTCTTCAACAAGCTTGGAGCCCAAGCCTTTTCCTCGATGTGTCTTATCGATAGCAATACGACCTAAAGAGGCAGTTTTGTAAATAATACCTGGAGGAACTAGCCTCAAATAACCAATTAATTTATCTTTATATTTCACAATTAGGTGTTCAGATTCTTGATCTAGTGCATCAGCGTCTAGATACCAAGATTCCTGCTCTACTACGAAAATTGACTGTCTAAAACTAAGTATCTCGTAAACTTCTTCTTTAGAAAGATTTTCAAATGATTTCCAAGACCATGTCAGCTCAAATTCTTTCAATTTTATGGACAAATATTTGGATTATTTCTATGTATTTGGGCTATGGCCTTTAAATCCTCTTCAGATAATTTTACATCTATGCTGCCAACAGCCAATTTCAGCTGCTCCATGGTTGTTGCACCAATTATATTGGATGTCACGAAATCTCTTGAATTTACGAATGCATTCGCCATAACAGAGGGATCCATTTCAATACTGTTTGCATAATTTACATATGATTTTACGGCCTCATTAGCTCCAGCCACCTCGTATCTATCTCCTCTTTCAAACAAAGTTGTTCTAGCTCCTTTGGGTCTTGCACCATCAATATATTTTCCAGTTAAATATCCTTGCGCAAGAGGAGAATAGGCTAATAACCCTACTTGAGATCTATGGTGAAATTCAGACATGCCTTGTTCATATGTGCGATTTAAAAAGTTATAAGCATTCTGAACGGAAACCACTCTTGGAAGGTCATGCATTTCAGAATATTTAATAAATTCAGAGAGACCCCACGGTGTTTCATTTGATAAACCAACGTATCTTATCTTGCCGGCAGTAACTAAATCCGATAAAACTCTAAGAGTTTCTAATATAGGTACTGTTTCTGCTTCATAATGCTTATACCCGATACCGTCAGACCCAAACATACTCATTCTTCTGTCGGGCCAATGTAACTGGTAAAGGTCTATATAATCTGTTTGAAGTCTCTCTAAGCTTGCATCAATAGCAGTCTCAATATTCTCCCTATCCAATAGAGTCCATTCACCTCTAAACCAGTTCATTGGCGCCCTACCCGCTACTTTCGAGGCCAATATAATCTCATCGCGTTTGCCGGTTTTTTTAAACCAATTTCCAATACACTCCTCTGTTCTACCTTGAGTTTCTGCTTTTGGAGGTATGGGATAAAGTTCTGCAGTATCGAAAAAATTTACTCCATTATCAACTGCGTAATCCATTTGTTCGTAGCCTTCATCGAAGCTATTTTGCTCACCCCATGTCATAGTCCCAAGACAAATAACACTTACATCGATGTCAGTATTTCCAAGTTTTCTATATTCCACACTAGCCTCCTCTTGATTTGGTACAATAACATTATAGGAAATTAAATCTAAAAATGACCAAAAACATATATCAATTTACTTGCAATGATACAAAAGGAAATGAAGTTAGCCTTAGTGAATACCAAGGAAAAGTTCTTCTAATCGTAAATACTGCTAGTCAATGTGGATTTACACCTCAATATGAGGGTTTAGAGAAGCTTCAAAATACATACCCTGAGGAATCTTTCTGTGTTCTAGCTTTTCCTTGTAACCAATTTGGTGGTCAGGAGCCTGGATCAAACGAAGAGATAGTAGAATTCTGTAAATTGAATTACAGAAATACATTTCCAGTATTTAGTAAAATAGAAGTCAAAGGTAATGATGCACATCCTCTTTTTGCATTTCTTACAAATGAAAAAAAAGGTTTATTAGGAACAGGTGCTATTAAGTGGAATTTCACTAAGTTCTTGATTAACAGAGAAGGTGAACCTGTTAATAGATATGCGCCGTCAACAACGCCAGATAAGATAAGATCTGATATCGAAGCTTTAATTTAAGCATTAAAAAAAAACTTACTCTTCAACCCCTTTTTTAAAGTTTTAGACATAACGAACGCATCTTCACGTCCTTTTGGAAGGCGGTAATAATTCCTTCTTATACTTATCTCCTCGAAACCTAGTTTTTCATAAAGACTGTAAGCGATATTATTTGAAACACGGACCTCCAAAATAATTTTTTTACTACCCATGACTTCAGCGGCTAAAAACATTTTATTTAGAATTTGTTCTCCAAAGCCCCGGCCCCTTTTTTCCTTTTTTACACCAACATTCAGTAAATGAGATTCCTCGGAGGAGATAGCCATGATTGCAAATCCTACAAGTTCATTTTCATCTTCTAATGCAAGAGAGTAGTAACCTCTGTCAATACAATCTCTGAAATTTATTGCAGTCCAAGGAAAAGGATTAGACTCCTCTTCTATCTCTAGTATAGAGTCTAAATGTTTTAAAGTGAGATAAGAGTATTTCATGCAAAAATCAGTTCAAAGAATATTGAATGGCATGGAGAAACTTGACCTTTGATTCTTTATTTTGACAAATATCTTGAATAGTTCCGAAATTTAAAACCTTGAATTTTTCAAATCTACTTGGTAACTGTTCTGATTCCGAGCAAAACGTAAATACTTGATCAATGCCATGCTGAATATCTGCAGTTTCTATTTTCCTGCAATCAGTTGCTCTCAAAGATAATGCCAGGCTTTTGATAAAGAGTTCTATATCGTCATCATTTTCATTATTTTCCATTTCAGAAAAAAAAAGAATATATTTATCATTTAGAAGATATTGATTATAAGTATTGAGATCAATTTCATCATGAGGCTTTTTTTTCCAAACAGATATTCCTAATTTTTCCAATCTATGTTCAATTGATTCATCCACAAAATAGATTTTACCCATTGAAATAAAAGACTCAACTTGACCTGTTTAACTTGCATATATAAGCTAGCGCGCATGATTTTAGTCTATAAGTCTTTAAGGCCGTTACGACTGATTTATCCGGTCTCTTAACTTTTTTAAGAGCTCACCGGATGATAATTTGTGTATGGAGCACTTACCACGAGATAACACTTAATTCCTAGAGAAAAAAATTGACTAAAATAATAAATAATTCAACTTCAAAGTATCTTCCTTTTGAAACCATTGATCTTAAAGATAGAACATGGCCTGACAATGCCATTGTAGCTTCTCCAATTTGGTGTAGCGTTGACCTCAGAGATGGAAATCA
>ENA-OSEY01000402-OSEY01000402.1-marine-metagenome-genome-assembly--contig:-NODE-402-length-32076-cov-3.244008_pt1 | contig 32076 bp, 25 predicted proteins | sample MGYA00248465_ERZ534230 | MGnify/ENA primary metagenome ERZ534230 (study PRJEB26409, sample SAMN06344110) | marine metagenome | isolation source: Sea water from surface | place: Atlantic Ocean:Southern... | reverse complement strand
ATAACTGGGTCATGGATTTAGAAAAACTTGATTCCTATGTAAACCCTGAGATATCAAAACTCGATCAGTCAATATTATATGGAGTTAAGGGTCTTGAAAAACCGACTAGTGAAAATATCGCAAAATGGCTTTGGCAAAAATTAAAAAAGAAAATTAACAATCTTGAAAGTATTGAAATTAATAGACCAAGAATTGGAGGATGTATCTTCACAGGTGATTGAGTTACCTTCCTGAATAATTTGGAATATCTAGGTCTTCTACATAAACGTCTTTCGGTCTTTTTCCTCTTTGAAAAATTACATCAATAGGTATACCTCCTCTGGGATTCCAGTAACTTGCAACCCTTATCCATTTTGGAGATGTATATTTTATAATTTTTTTGGCTACTTTAATAGTACAATCTTCGTGGAAACCTCCGTAATTTCTGAATGTGAATAAAAAGAGTTTGAAAGATTTACTTTCCATTATTTTTTTATTAGGTACATAATCAACTATAAAATTACCAAAATCAGGTTGAGAAGTAATTGGACAAATACTTGTAAATTCTGGTGCAGTAAATCTTACACAATAATCTTCATCAGGGTGAGGGTTCTTCACCGTATCCAAAATAAAATTATCTGGTGAATTTTGAATTTTAGACTTTGATCCAAGGTACCTAGGTTCTTTTGTGTTTTTCATGATTTTTAGAATATTTTTTTTTTAGTTCATTAAATTTTTTATTAATTATAGACTCTCGTATATCACACATCATTTTTTTGTAAAAAGCAATATTATGTAAACTTAAAATCATACACGCTAAAATTTCATTATTTTTAACTAAGTGATGAATGTAAGATTTTGAAAAATTTTGAGAAACATATAAATCCAATCCTTCATCAAGAGGAGAGTCGTCTTTAAGATATATTGCATTTCTCAAGTTTATTTCACCATTACTTGTAAAAGCCCTCCCATTCCTCCCAAACCTTGTAGGTAAAACACAATCAAACATATCAACTCCTCTTTCTACTGCTGCAAATATGTCAATTGGTCTGCCAACACCCATCAAATATCTAGGTTTATCTTCATCGATATTTTCTAGAGAAAAATCAATTGATTTGATCATCTCTTCATGAGACTCTCCAACTGAAAGTCCTCCGAGGGCATAACCATCAAATCCAATTTTACTTAATTTTTCAGAGCATTTCTTTCTTAGAGTTTCAAACATACCTCCTTGAATAATTCCAAATAAACCAAAACCTTCTCTGGATGTGAAAGTATTTTTACACCTATTCGCCCATCTGATTGATAATTCCATTGACTCTTCAGCTCTTGAAAAGGATGCAGGATATTCGGTACATTCATCCAGTACCATAGAAATATCAGAATTTAATCTTTCTTGGATTTGAATTGCAGATTCTGGGGTTAATTCAATTTTCTTTCCGTCAATATGAGATACAAAATTAATTCCATTTTCATTTATTTTTCTTAATTTTGACAAAGACCATACTTGATATCCGCCAGAATCTGTCAAAATTGGTTTATTCCAATTAATAAATTTGTGAAGCCCTCCCAATTCTTTTACTAAACGATCTCCTGGGCGAAGCATCAAATGGTATGTATTTGCTAAAATAATTTCTATACCAAGTTTTTCTAAATCTTTCTGAAAAATTGCCTTTACGCTTCCAAGAGTTCCAACAGGCATAAATACAGGAGTTTTAATTTTTCCATGGAAAGTTTCAATAGATCCTGCGCGTGCCTTTTGATATTTATTTTCTACAGAGAATTTAAACTTTGCCATTTTTATTCCAAATTAAACATGCATCTCCATAAGAAAAAAAACGAAGTTTATTTTTGATCGCAAAATCATAAAGTCTCATTGTTTTTTTTTTTCCAATAAGTGTGAAAATTAAAAGTAGTAATGTAGATTTTGGTGTATGAAAATTTGTAACAAGTCCATCAACAGAATTTATTTCCCAACCGGGTTTTATAAATATATTTGTTTCACCTTTATATGGTGAAATATAACCTTTGCTATCTTTTGATGATTCAAGTAATCTTAAAACTGTTGTTCCAATAGCAATTATTCTTCCACCATTGTTCTTTACTTTATTAATTTCATCAGATGATTCTTTTGAAATACATCCATATTCATAATGCATCTTATGTTTAAAAACATTTGCTGTTCTTATTGGAATGAAAGTCCCACCATTTACATGTAAAGTAATGTAAATTATTTTAATTTTTTTTGTTTTTAGTTTATTAATTAAACGTTTAGTAAAGTGAAAGCTCGCTGTTGGAGCAGCTACTGCTCCTTCATTTTTGGCAAAGATAGTTTGATAATTATTAAAATCCGATTTCTTGTGACCTCTCTTTTTTATGTAGGGGGGGATGGGCGGTTTTCCAAAAATTTTTATTTTTTCTAAAAATTCTTTGTAGGGTAAGTCAAACTTTAAAGATATTTCATAATCATGTATTTTAATTATTTCAGCAAATTGTTTTTTAAAAATACTAATTTTCATTCCGGTCATTAGCTTTTTTTTTGCTTTTAAAAAGGCACTCCATGTGTTTACTTTTTTATCTTTAATTTTATTTAGATTTATTGAAACTTTTTGGTTGTCAATTGTGCCTTCGAGTTCAGCATGTATTACCTTAGTATTATTGATAATAATTGCATCTGATGAATTTAATTCATTTATAATTTCATTGAACTTAATTATTCTATTATTTTTACCTACAACAACTAATTTTGAATTATCTCTAGGTTTGACAGGATGCAGAGCTATCAGTTCCTTTGGAATTTCATAATCTAAATCATTTAGATGCATTTTAGTAAAGGTAATCTATTACTTTAGTGAGAAAATCTTCGCATTTTTTTAACTGTACTATTTCAATGTATTCATCTGGTTTGTGGGCTTGTTTAATACTTCCTGGACCACAAACTATTGTTTGAAAGCCTATCTGATTGAAAATACCTGCTTCTGTACCGAAACTCACCGTATTTACGGAGTTAGTTCTCAATTTTTCTAAGCAAAGTGATATGATATTTGAATTGTGATTTGTTATCAAAGGCGGGAAATTATTTTGTTCAGACAATGATATACTGCATTTCTTGTTAAATGACTTCATCTCTTCTTCTAAAATTAATAGATAATCTTTGATTTGGTTTACAAACTTTTCTGTATTAAATTTTGGAGTATCCCTTATCTCAAATTCAATTTTACAATTGTTCGGTATAATATTAACTGCGGTCCCACCAGAAATTTTTCCTACATTAATGGTTGTAAAACTTGGATAGAAATTTAGGTCTTTTTTTTTTTCAATTAATTTTTGTTTAGCCTCTAGAAATTGAATAAACTTTGAGCAGTATTGTATTGCATTGACTCCCTCATTTATTAACGATGAGTGAGATTCTAATCCATTAAATGATACTTCAAAGTTTTTCTTTCCTTTGTGCTGATTTACAAGTTTCATTTCAGTTGGTTCACCAACAATACAAAATTTTGGTTTAGGATCTAGTTTGTTCAAAAAAGGAACTAATTTCTGAATACCAAGACATCCTACTTCTTCATCATATGAGAAAATTAGAAAAAGAGGCTTCTTCATTTCTTTAATTTTTAATTTTTTTAATAAAGACAATACAACTGCTATAAATCCTTTCATATCAGCAGTTCCTCTACCATAATATTTATTATTTTTCATAGTTAAATTAAAAGGGTTTGATGTCCATTTTTGTCCATCTGTTGGAACAACGTCTGTATGGCCAGAAAAGGCTATTCCGCCGTCTTTTTTTGGTCCAATTCTGCAAAAAACATTAAACCTGCCTTTTTCCCCTTCAATTTTTTTGGCTTTTAATCCAATTTTATTTAAATAATCTATAATAAAATTTGCCAATTCTTTATTTGAATTTTCACTAATTGTTGGAAAAGAAATTAATTTGGAAAAGATCTGATCTAAATTCATTTTTAAGAATTATTAAATTGTTCGTTAATTATGCGTTCTTCTAAGTCATGACCAGGATCAAACAACAAGTTTACAAATAATTTTTTTTCAAGTTCAATTTCAAGCCTGTCAATATTTTCAAATTGCATGAAGTCTGCTTCTGCTCTAACAGGTCTTAATTTAGAGTCAATTGCGTACAGAGTAATTTTTGCATCATTGGTAAGTAAAGCACCTCTCCATCTTCTCGGCCTGTAAGGACTTATCGGAGTAAGTGCTAAAACCTTAGCACCTACAGGAATTACAGGACCTCTCAATGAAAGATTATAAGCTGAACTTCCAGCTGGAGTTGCGATTAAACAACCGTCACCGAGGAATTCTTCAATCCTAGTTTTATTATTTACTTCAATTTTTATTTTTGCAATCTTTGAGCTACTTCTTATTAGAGATACATCGTTAAAAGCTAAACTCTCTTTAATTTTTTTATTCTTTTCAAAGCATTTTATTTTTAAAGGTGATAACTTATAAGGAATTGCTTCGTCTAATCTTTTTTTTAAATTTTTCTCAGAGAATTGATTCATCAAAAATCCAATATGACCTTTATTCATTCCATAAATTGGTTTGTTCAAATGTAAAAAATCATGTAATGATTTTAACATTGTTCCATCACCTCCTAGTGCCACTATAATGTCTGCTTTTTCTGGCGGAACGGAATCGTAAGTTTGTTCCATCATTTTAAGCGATTTAATAGCATCTGGTTTTTCTGAAGAAACAAATCCAATTTTTGTCATTTATTAACCACCTGTAGTATTCATAAATCTTTTATGAATGTAGCTCTTTTCATCAATTTTAAAGTAATGTCTTTCTGGTTTCATGAAAATGACTTTCTTTAATGCATTTAACAAATTTGGTCTGTCATTAGCTCTAATAAATGGAGTGAGGTCTAAAGAATTGTTATCACCAAGACATGGATAAACTTTTCCATTTGAAGTTATTCTTAATCTGTTACAAGTTGCACAAAAATGATCAGATATAGGAGAGATGAAACCCACAAATAGATTTAATTTTTTGCAATAGAAATAGTTTGATGGACCTGACGACTTTAGTGAAGATTGTTCTAAATCAAAATCTTTACAGATTATTTCCTTAGCTTCATTAACAGAAAAGTATTGTGACTTTCTCGAATTTAACATATCTCCTACCGGCATAACTTCAATGAAAGATAATGTAAAAGAATTATGACTACACCATTTCATTATTTCTAATAATTCATCATCATTAAAATTTTTTAAAAGAACTGTATTTATCTTTATAGATAACTTATTTTCTTTAGCACTTTCAATTCCTTCGAAAACACTTTCAATGTTTCCTCCATTAGTAATGAAATTAAATTTTTCATTTATGAGCGAATCAAGTGAAACATTTACTCTTTTGACTCCAAGATCTGATAATGTTTTTGAATATTTTTTTAACTGCGTTCCATTCGTAGTTAGTAAAATTTCATCAATAACCTTTTTACTTAGTTTTTTGGACAGGAATTCAATATATTCCACTATATCTTTTCTCACTAATGGTTCTCCACCAGTAATACGAAATTTTCTGATCCCTAAATCAATGAGTGACTCTGAAATTAATTTAAGTTTATTAATATCTAAAATTTCTTCTTTTTTGTAAAAATTAGGATTGGACTCAGGCATACAATATTTGCATCTAAGATCACATCTGTCAGTAACAGAAATTCTTACATAGTCAATTTTTCTTCCAAAGTTATCCAGCATAATTTTTTTGAATAATATTCATATTTTAATTCTTAGGTTAAAATAATATAGTAATCAAATTATTAGTAAACTTAAAGTCATGAAAATTAAACCCAACTTAGAAAATTCATCCTTAACAAGAAAAATCTTTGGATTAGATGAGTATTTAAAGCGAAAGAAGATAGACGTAATTGAAGAAAAACCCATAACACTCTATTTAAACAGTCAAGAAATTGTGACAATGATGACAATTAACGATTTCCCAGAATATTTAGCACTTGGTTATCTTTTAAATCAAAATATGATTACCAAAACAACAAAGATTGAGTCTGTTGAATATTATGCAGATCTAAAAACAGTTGTTGTAAGAACTAAAAAATCAACAAATTTTGAAGCAAAATTAAAAAAAAAGACCATTACCTCAGGTTGTGCTCAAGGAACAGTGTTCGGTGATATTATGGATAATTTGAAAAAATTTAAATTTAAAAATTCTTTCAAAATTAAAAAATCATGGATTTATGACTTATCAAAAAAAATTAATCTAACTCCTAGCCTTTATCTAAAAGCTGGAGCTATTCATGGTTGTGTTTTATGTGTGAAAAACAAGCCTTTAATATATATGGAGGATGTTGGAAGACATAATGCCATTGATAAGATTGCAGGTTACATGAAAGTAAAAAAGATTTCTCCAGCCAATAAAATTTTTTATACAACTGGAAGACTCACAAGTGAAATGGTAATGAAGTCAGTTCAAATGAGAATCCCAATAGTTATTTCAAGATCAGGTTTCACAGCATGGGGGGTTGACCTTGCACGACAAGCTAACCTGACTTTAATTGGAAGAGCCAAAGGAAAAAAATTTTTTGTCTTGAGTGGAGAACATAGAATTGAATAAAGACAAAATTTTAGGCATGATACTCTCTGGCGGTTTATCAAGAAGGATGGGTTCTGACAAAACTTTTAAGAAAATTTCAGGTGTAAATTTGATACAGCATACTATTAAGAGATCTACAAAACAGGTTGGAAGATTAATTGTAAATTCAAATGATTCTAGTAAAATTTTTAAGTATCTTGACTCAACCATAATTGTAAAGGATTGTATTCCAGGAAATTTTGGTCCTCTTGTAGGAATTTTGTCTGGTATTAAGTGGGCAAGACATGATTCGAATTATAATTGGTTGGTAAGTTTTCCGGTAGACTCTCCTTTTTTTCCAAATGATATTGTCAATAGATTCATTGAAGAGAGCGAAAATTATGAAATTCTAATGGCGGAATGTTCCGAAAGAGTACATCCAGTTTTTTCAATGTGGAAAGTAAACATAGAAATGGAAAATCAATTGGAATTTTTCTTGAATGCTGGTGGAAGGAAGATAGATGAATTTACCAAAAAATTTAAAACGAGGGTGGTAAAGTTTGAGGAATTTGGATATGATCCATTTTTTAATGTTAATACTGTTGAAGACTTAAAAATTGCGAATGAAATTTACAACAAATACTTCAAAGATTTAAAATGAGTTTTATAAATAAATTACACAAAAAAAATATAATCGCAAAACCTGGATTCAATAGGTGGCTTGTGCCACCAGCCTCTATTGCTATTCATTTGTGTATTGGATCAGTTTACGCATGGAGTATGTTTAACCCAGCTTTGGTAAAAATTCTTGGAGTTGTAACATCTTCTGGAGATGACTGGAGTCTCGGTCAAGTTGTTTGGATTTTTTCTGTAGCAATCGTTAGTTTAGGATTAGCAGCAGCTTATGCTGGTAAATGGCTTGAGGAAGTTGGTCCTAGGATGGTTGGATTTGTAGCAGCGTGCTGTTGGGGTGGGGGGTTTGTCATTGGCTCAATTGGAATCTTCCTCCAAGAAATGGGGGTCCAAATAACCTTGTCTCTCCCAATGTTGAGCGATGATCCAATAATATTAAGTGTTGGGTTATATCTTCTGTATCTAGGTTATGGCGTAATTGGTGGAATTGGATTAGGACTTGGTTATGTATCGCCGGTATCAACTTTAATAAGGTGGTTTCCAGATCGAAGAGGCATGGCAACTGGCATGGCTATAATGGGTTTTGGTGGTGGTGCCATGATTGCAAAAGTTACTATAGACAGATTATTAGCAAAATTTTACAAAGTTCCAGAGTATTTAGGAGATATAGATTCACTGAATCTAATAACGGAGGGTGGAAGAAGATTTGTAGATATTTCAGGAAACTTAGTTGAAGTTGTAATTGTTACTGTCAATGATTTAGCAAAAATGATAGTACCTGGAGATCCTGGTGTATATATTGTCGGAACCGGTTCAAGTGGTGCTGCCCAAACATTCCTTTTTTTGGGTATTGTTTATTTTATCATTATGACCATTGCCGCATTTTCTTATAGAGTTCCTCCTGAAGGATGGAAACCCAAAGGGTGGACACCACCAAAAGATTCAAAAAAGACAAGATTAATTACTAAGAATAACGTGCATATCGATCAAGCTTTAAAAACTCCACAATTTTATTTCTTATGGATTGTACTTTGCTTTAACGTTACAGCAGGTATAGGAGTTATTGGGGTTGCTAAAACAATGATGATTGAAATATTTGAACCAAGTTTACCAGCCATTGTAACTGCAGGGTTTGCCGGAACATACGTACTGATGATAAGTGTTTTTAACATGGTTGGAAGAATATTTTGGGCATCCATGTCAGACTTTATTGGAAGAAAACCCACATACTTTATATTCTTTTCACTTGGAATACTTTTATACTTGTCAATTCCTTTTACTGCTAAAGCTATGAGTGTAGACCCTATTGTAACTTATCTCATACTTTTTTATGCAGCATCAATGGTGATTTTCACAATGTATGGCGGCGGCTTTGCGACAATTCCGGCTTACCTTGCCGATATCTTTGGTACAAAATATGTTGGAGGAATACACGGAAGACTTCTTACAGCTTGGTCCACAGCTGGTGTTTTGGGTCCTGTTGCAATTACTCAACTTAGACAAAATTCAGTAGATAGCGCTATTAATGATCTTGTATCCAAAATAAGTCCCGAAAAATTTACAGAAATTTACGGGGCTTCCGTAGAAAATTTATCACTTTTGGTTCAAGAAAAAACAGTCACGATATCTAATTTAATGCCTCATATGCCAGAAGGCACTATCAATCCATCAACAACATTATATAACTCTACAATGTTTGCAATGGCTGGTTTATTGGCTATAGCTTTTGTTTCCAACCTCTTAATAGGTCCGGTAAATGAAAAACACCATATGAAAGAATAAGGTTAACTAAGCTGTTAACTTTTCAATCTTTGCTGCACAATATTTAAGTTCTGGAATTTTACCATCTGGATCTAAAGCTTGATTGGTCAGCAAATTAGCAGGAGCATTTTCAAAACAAAACGGCATAAAAACCATTCCATCTGGGATCATTTTATCAAACCTTACTTTGACATTTACCTTCCCTCTTCTAGTCGATAGTTCAACTGTTTCGTCTTGTGAAAAATTATTTTTTTTCATATCGTTACGAGATACATGGACATAGGGTTGGGGTTCAAGAGTATTTAGAACCTTAGACCTTGCGGTCATAGACCCGGTGTGCCAATGCTCTAAAAGCCTTCCAGTGGTGAGTACCAGAGGAAAATTTTTATCTGGCGTTTCGTCTGGAGAAATAAGTTTAGCAGGAACTAACCTCCCTTTTTTGTTTGCAGTTGGAAATCCTTCTCCGAAAATTACTTCATTTCCAGGTTTATCTTTATCATCGCAAGGATAAGTAACAGCTCCTTCATTAACTAATCTCTCCCAGGATATATTTTTCATGGACTCCATACATCCACTTAGTTCATCATATACTTCATCCGGTCCATTATAATTCCAATCCAAACCCATTCTTTTTGCTAGCTCTTGTATTATCCAAAGGTCTTGTTTTGAATCACCGGGCGGGTTTACTGCTTTACGAGCAAGTTGAACCCTTCTATCAGTGTTAGTAAACGTCCCAGTCTTCTCTGGAAAAGCTGAGGCCGGAAGAACTATATCGGCAAGGTATGCTGTTTCAGTGAGAAAAATATCTTGAACAATCAGAGTATCTAATTTTGAAAGTGCCTCTCTTGCATGATTTGCATTTGGGTCTGACATAGCAGGATTTTCACCCATAACATATAATCCCTTAATATTTTTATTGTAAATTGATTCCATTATCTCAACGACTGTGAGACCTGGATCTGGATCAATTTCACAGTTCCAATAGTTTTCAAAAAACTTAACATTGTTTTCGTCAGCTATAGGAAGATAATTTGGAAGAACCATCGGGATTAAGCCAACATCTGATGCCCCCTGGACATTGTTTTGCCCCCTTAAAGGATGTAAGCCTGTACCTGGTCTTCCGACGTTTCCAGTTGTAAGAGCCAAAGATATTAGACATCTTGAGTTGTCGGTCCCATGAATATGTTGAGAAATACCCATACCCCAAAAGATCATTGCCGATTTAGCATTAGCAAAAAGTCTCGCCGTTTCTCTAATTTCATCAGGTTCAATTCCACAAATATTTGTCATCTCCTCAGGGGTAAAGTCTTTTACATGTTTTTTGAGCTCCAAATATCCATCTGTATTTTTTTCAATATATTGTCTATCAACTAAACCCTCTTCAATGATCGTATTTAGCATTGCATTTAATAAAGCAACATCTGCACCTGGTTTGAATTGAAGACTTTTTTCAGCAATTCTTGTAAGGTCTTGTTTTCTAGGGTCTAAAATAATTAATTTCAAACCATTGTTTTTTACTGCGTTCTTTATGAATGTAGCTGCAACTGGATGATTTTGTGTTGGTCTGCACCCAATAAGGATTGCAACTTCTGCATTTTTAACCTCAGAAACAGGAGCCGTTACTGCACCAGTTCCTATTGCTTCCATTAAGGCTGCAACGGATGAGGCATGACACATCCTAGTACAGTGGTCAACATTATTATTATGGAAGCCTGTTCTTACTAGTTTTTGAAATAAATAAGCTTCTTCGTTTGACCCTTTTGCGCAACCAAATCCTGCTAGAGCTTTCTTTCCATTTTTTGAGTCCCTAATTTTAAGGAGTTTGCTTGCTGCCAAATCAAGTGCTTCATCCCAAGTTGCTTCACGAAAATGTGATAAGGGATTCAACGGATCTATTCTCTCTTTTGGATCTTTGGGAATACCATCTTTTCTAATTAACGGTTTAGTTAATCTTTCTGGATTATGAATGTAATCAAACCCAAATCTCCCTTTAACGCATAATCTGTTGTTGTTAGCTGGACCGTCTCTTCCATCCACTGAAACGATCTTTTCACCTTTAATATTGTATGTTAGTTGACATCCTACCCCACAGTAAGGACATAATGAATCGACCTTCCTGTCTGGTTTTACAACTTTTTTACCTTTTTCGTCAAGAAGATTTGATTCCATTAATGCACCGGTTGGACATGCTTGAACACATTCACCACAGCTAACACAAGTTGAGTCACCCATTGGATCATTAAAGTCAAAGATTACCTGCGAGGTGTGACCTCTGTTTCCCATGCCAATCACGTCATTTACTTGAACTTCCCTGCATGCTCTAACACAGAGGTTGCAGTTTATGCAAGCATCAAGATTTACTGACATTGCTACATGCGAATTATCTGCTTCGGGAATAGTTTCTGGATTTCTTTTATCAAACCTACTTTTTTTTACATTAACTTTATCAGCCATTTGCCAGAAATGAGAGTCTGGATCATGACAAATCTCTTTTTTTGGTTGATCTGTAACTAAGAGTTCAATAACCATTTCTCTTGATTTAGAAGATCTCTCATCTTTAGTGTAAACCTTCATCCCTTCACTGGGAGTTCGGATACATGATGCAGCTAAAACTCTTTCACCTTCAACTGAAACCATACAGGCTCTACAATTTCCATCTGCTCTATAACCTGGTTTGTCTGAATAACACAAGTGTGGTAGTGTAGTTCCATATCTTTTAGCAACGGTCCAAATGGATTCATCTTGACTCCCCTCAACAGGTATATCATCTATGAAAAATTTCACCTTCTTCATCTTTATGAAATATCCTTTCCGAAATATTTAAGTGCACATCTGATTGGGTTACCTGCCGCTTGACCCAATCCGCAAATTGAGGCATCACCCATCATTTCAACAAGTTCGTTGAGAAGTTTTTTATCCCAATTATTTTTTTCTAAAAGTTTAACAGCTTTCTCTGTTCCCACTCTACATGGTGTACATTGACCACAACTTTCGTCTTCAAAAAACTTAAGTAAGTTTAACACTACTTTTGTTATATCATCTTTATCAGAAAAAACAACAACAGCACCTGATCCAATGAAACACCCGTGCTCTTCAAGAGTGCCAAAGTCGAGTGGTATATTTGCCATACTACTAGGTAACAATCCTCCGGATGCACCACCTGGAAGATAACCATAGAATTTATGACCCTCTTGCATACCCCCACAGTAGTCATTTAAAAGTTGATTCATGGTTATACCGGCAGGTGCAAGTTTTACTCCAGGGTTTTTGACTCTTCCTGAAACAGAATAGCTGTGTGGACCCAACCTATTATTGGTTCCTTGGTCCGAATACCATCTTGCACCATTTTCAATAATATCTCTAACCCAAAAAACAGTTTCAATGTTATGGTTTAGGGTAGGTTGACCAAATAACCCAACTTTTGATATGAAAGGCGGTTTGTGTCTTGGTAGGCCTCTTTTTCCTTCAATTGATTCAATCATTGCGGACTCTTCACCACATATGTATGCACCGGCTCCTCTTCTCAAATGTACTACGGTTTCTCTATCAATTATGTTTTTTTTCTTAAGAACATCTAATTCTCTAATAATTTTTTCTCTAATACCTGGATATTCGTCTCTTAAATAAATGTAGATATCTTTAGCTTCAACTGCCCATGCAGCTATAAGCATACCTTCAAAAAATTTATGAAGGTTTTGTTCTAAATATAGTTTATCTTTGAAGGTTCCCGGCTCTCCTTCATCACCATTAATTGTCATAAGGCGCGGGCCAGGTTCCATTCTAACAAATTTCCACTTTTGACCTGATGGAAATCCTGCTCCACCCATTCCCTTTAAACCTGCCTCTTGTAGAACATTAATGACTGATTCAACGGAAAGTTTTCCTTGATAACATTTTTTTAAGATCTGATACCCACCATTTTTCATGTACTTATCTAACGAAATACCATCAATAATTTGAGGGTGTGTATCTTTTTTCTTTATTGCATTTTCTATTGTTTCCATCGAGCAATTTTTGATGTGATTGTGTCCAACCTCACATGCAGGCGCAACGTCACATAGACCCATACATGGTGCTCTCAAGACCCTAACTTTATCAGAGTTATGGTACTTTTTTTGAAGATCCTTTAAAAGGCTATCGGAACCCTTTAATTCGCAGGTCAAACTATCACACATTCTAATTGTTATTTCAGGTGGTGTAGGATCATTATCATCTAAAACATCAAAGTGAGCATAGAATGAGGCAACTTCAAAAGCCTCTGCAAAAGGAATTTTCATGATGTCAGATAAGGCAGCTAAATGGCTTTTCTTTATACATCTATACTTATCTTGAATCAGGTGAAGGTATTCAATGAGCAAGTCTCTTTTAATTGGAGTTCCGTTTATTAAAGTTTTAACATCCTCTTTCGATTTTTGATCTAAACTCCTGCCTTTTGGATATGGTACATATTGTTTTTTGGTCTTAACTCTTAACTTAGAACTATCTGGAAATTTAGGAAGTTCTTTAATGACACCTTCTTCTAGAGCGATATTCAAAATTTTACGAATAAGTGTTAGATATTTTTTCTGTGAATTTATCTTAAAACCTTTATCAACCAATAAATTTACAAAGTTCGAAATTGTTAAGAAATTAACTTCAGATACTTCTAATTCAGCAAAATACGGTAGCAAATCATTTTCAATTCTGTATTTGTCGTTATTAAGCTGACTTAGTGAATAATCATTATTTTTGACTCTTTGATCATTAACATGAATTAACTTATTGGCATACCTTGCAAATGTATAATCGGTTGGAAAGTCCCCCATTTTTTTTTTAACAATGAGATCCTCGTAAAAGTTTTTTGCAAATCTCATGGCTTCAGCCTGATTTTCAGTTTTTGTTGATTTTCTTATCTTGATAGTTCCCTTAGAAGAAATATAGGTCGAAAAATGTACCCAATAAAATCGAGACTTACCGTGTTTTACAAGTTTTAGGGAAGAAGGATATCCCTTAATTTGTAATAATTCCTTGTATGCAAATTTCCCCACATATACTCCTATCATTATAAATATAATAACAATTTATGCAAAGTCAAACGTAGTCCACCAATATTTTTTTGGAAAAATTTATGAAATTTAGTAAAACCCCAGAAACTTGGTAAATTACTGAAAAAATAACAATTACCAAGAATCCAGTTAAATTATTAGAATAAACCGGTTTAATTCAGTAATTATGCAGGTTTAAGCAATATTATTAAAAGAAAAGTAGTCCTCTTGGTAGTCCACTAATCTATTAAAAATTAATTTTATCTAAAATTTTTTCAATAAAGTTTTTAAGATTACTTTTATTAAATAAAAAGCCTTTAATTTGCGCATTCTTTGCTGCTTCAAGATCACTTAACTTATCACCAATCATAAAACATCTCGTTTTATCCAAGTTATATTTTTCAACTGCTTCGTTTATCATTTTAGGTGAAGGTTTTCTTCTTGATTCAGGGTTATTGTTAGGTAAATCTTCAGAAAAAAAAAAATCGTTAATTTGGATACCTTCTTTTTTTAGGATTTTATTCATCCATTCATGCAGGTTTGTGACATCTTTAGAAGTGAAATAGCCTCGACTAATTCCAGATTGATTAGTTATTACAATCACAAGAAAATTGTTTTTTTTTAATAATTTAATAGCCTCTACAGCTCCATCAATCCATTTAAAATCCTCACTTTTATGCAGATAACCTACGTCCTCATTTAAGACTCCATCTCTATCTAAAAAACATGCTTTATTAATTTTTTTAAATTTTTCTTGATTCATTTTTTTTCGAATATAATTATAGTGCAATAAATTATAATGTTGAGATATGGTTCAAAAAAAAAAAATTAACGGTTCTTACACACCATCTGAAAAAGAAAAATTCATGAGTGCAAAACAGTTGAAATATTTTAAACAGTTACTTAGTGATTGGAAAGATGACCTTCTCCAGGGTTCATCTCTAACAATAAATAATCTGAAAGAAGAATCCTCTAATAAACCAGATAATGCTGACAGAGCTTCAATTGAGTCAGAGAGAAGTTTAGAGCTAAGAACAAGAGATAGAGAGCGCAAATTAATAAGTAAAATAAATAAAGCACTCAGAAAGATTGAGGATGGAACCTATGGTTATTGTGAAGAAACCAATCAACCTATCTCTTTAAAAAGACTGATAGCTAGACCAATAGCAACATTGTCATTAGAGGCACAGGAATCTCATGAAAAATCAGAAAAGATTTATAAAGAGAAAGAATATTAATTAATCTATTGCTATAATCATTTTTAATGATACATTATATAAAAGAACATTTATAGAACATTTATGGATAAATTAAAAACATTAGAATCCACCATCAGTCAGATAGAGAGAAACTTCGGTAAAGGCTCCGTCATGAAATTAGGAGAAAGAGAAGTGGTCGAAATTGACGCAATATCTTCAGGTTCACTAAGTCTTGACGTAGCATTGGGCATCGGAGGATTACCAAAAGGTAGAATAGTTGAAATATACGGTCCCGAGAGTTCCGGTAAGACAACACTAGCACTTCATGTTATTGCCGAAGCTCAAAAAAAAGGTGGGACATGTGCATTTGTCGATGCTGAACACGCATTGGATCCAGTATACGCAAAAAAATTGGGTGTTAACACTGATGAGATGCTTATTTCCCAGCCAGATAACGGTGAGCAAGCGCTCGAAATTGCAGATACCCTTGTAAATTCAAATGCAATTGATGTTCTAGTCGTAGATTCCGTTGCTGCCCTGGTTCCGAGAGCTGAAATTGAAGGTGATATGGGAGACTCTCATATGGGATTACATGCAAGACTAATGAGCCAAGCTTTAAGGAAATTAACTGGATCAATTTCAAGGTCTCAAGCTTTGGTCATATTTATTAACCAAATCAGGCAAAAAATTGGTGTAATGTTTGGAAATCCAGAGACAACCACAGGAGGAAATGCACTTAAATTTTATGCTTCAATTAGAATGGATATTAGGAGAATCGGTGCAATTAAAGATAGAGACGAGGTTGTTGGTAACCAGACAAGGGTAAAAGTTGTTAAAAATAAACTTGCCCCTCCATTTAAAACGGTTGAATTTGATATCATGTATGGTGAAGGAATTTCCAAAAATGGAGAAATCTTAGATTTAGCAACTAAAGACGGGTTGGTTGAAAAGGCAGGTGCGTGGTACTCATACAATGGTGAAAGAATTGGTCAAGGAAGAGAAAATGCAAAAATTTATCTTAAAGAGAATCCAAAAGTAGCTCTTGAAATAGAGGAATCGATTCGCTCTCAAAATAAAGAACAAGTTGTAAAAGCCGAAGATGATGTTAACGATAATACAGAAGATCTGCCAGATAAAGAAATGAAAGTTGATTAATTACTAACTTTTTAATTATAATCATTTTAGAAAAATGCAAAATTCAAATGATTATTCAAACAAAATAAGAGAAACATTCTTAAATTTTTTTAAAAAAAATTCACACTTAGAGATTGAATCATCATCTCTGATTCCTAATGATGATTCAACTTTACTATTTGTAAACTCTGGGATGGTTCAATTTAAAAAATGGTTTACTGGTGAAGAAAATCCAAAAAATAAGAATGTTGTTTCTATACAAAAATGCTTGAGGGCAGGGGGTAAACATAATGACCTCGACAATGTTGGTTTTACCCCAAGACATCATACTTTTTTTGAAATGCTGGGTAATTTTTCATTTGGTGGTTATTTCAAGGAAGAAGCAATAAAACTTGCATGGGATTTATTAACAAAAGAATATTCAATAGATGAAAAAAGATTAATTATTACTGTATATAAGGAGGACGAACTCTCTTTTAAAATTTGGAAAAAAATTTCAGGGTTTAATGACGAAAAAATAATAAGAATTTCATCCAACGATAATTTTTGGTCCATGGGTGACTCTGGACCTTGTGGTCCTTGCAGCGAAATATTCTATGATAATGGTGAAAATATAAAAGGAGGCTTGCCTGGTACCAAAAATCAGGATGGAGACAGATTTGTTGAGATATGGAACCTTGTTTTCATGGAATATGAAAAAAAAGGGGATAGTTTAGAAATACTACCAGGTAAATTTGTTGATACAGGTATGGGGTTAGAAAGAATATTGGCGGTTCTAAATGGAAAAGTTAATAATTACGATACTGACTTATTTGAATATGTTTTTAAAAGAATAGAAGAGGAAACTAAAACAAATTTAAATAAAAATTTATTGATACCTTTCAGGATAATTTCTGACCATTTGAAGTCTATAATTTTTATGATGTCTGAGGGTATTTTACCTTCTAACGAGGGAAGAGGTTATGTATTGAGAAGAATAATAAGACGAGCTCTTCTAAATGTTAATAAACTAAATCCAGATGTAATAATTCTAAACAGACTTGTGGACGATGTAATAAAAAAATACATAAAAACCTATCCTGAATTAACCAAAGCAGAATTCTTTATTAAAGATAATTTAAAGAATGAAGAGGAAAAATTTTCTGAAACTTTATCAATAGGACTTGAACTATTGAACAAAGAAATTAAAAAAATTAAAACTAAAGAATTTAAACCTGAAATAGCTTTTAAACTTTATGATACTTATGGATTTCCAGTCGATATGACTGAGTCGATTTTAAATGATAGGAAATTAAGTTTAGATACTAAGAAATATAAATCCATTGTGGAAGCGCATAAAAAACTACAAAAAAATTCATGGGTTGGAATTGGAAAAAAAGATAATGAAAAAAATTATCAAGAAATTTTTAAGAATTTTTCTAGTACACAATTTTGTGGATATGAGACGACCTCATGTAATTCAAAATTATTATATATTATTGAAAATGATATATTGGTTGATTCAACAAAAAAAAATGAGGAAGTAATATTAATATTTGACAAAACCCCTTTTTATGCAGAAGCTGGAGGTCAACTTGGGGATTCAGGAAATATATACAATTCTAAAAGACAAATTGTAGCTGAAATTTCTGATACTAAGAAAATTAAAAATGGAATTTACTTGCACTTCGTAAATCGATGCTTATTCGAATTGAAAAAAAATGAATCGTATTTTTTAGAAATTGATAAAGATAAACGAGTTAAAACCAGTAATAATCATTCTGCCACTCATTTACTTCACGAATCTTTAAGACAAATCGTTGGGAAACATGTGAGTCAAAAAGGTTCATTAGTTAGTTCTAAAAAACTTAGATTTGACTATTCATCTAATGAGCAATTATCATTGGAAAAACATAAGAAAATTGAGAATTTAGTTAATAACTCAATTAGATCAAATATTGAAGTTGAAATAAATCAAATGAGTTTGGATAAAGCTCTTAAGTCGGGAGCTATTGCTTTGTTTGGAGAAAAATACCCTAATAAAGTAAGAGTTGTAAGCATGAAAAGTAAATTTAAAAATGAGCAGACATTGACATCAATTGAGTTATGTGGAGGAACTCATGTTAAGCAAACTGGACAAATTGGTTTCTTTAAAATTTTAAGTGATATTTCTGTTTCTTCGGGTGTCAGAAGGATAGAGGCTCTAACGGGTCAAGATGCACATGATTATGTTGATGATAAAATAAATTCTTTAGTTGAGATAAAAAATATTTTAAAAGCTTCCGATGAGAATGTTGTTGAAAAAATTAAAAATTTAAAAAATAGTTCTACAAATAAAACAAAAATGTCTAATGACATTGAATATTCAAATCTTAAAATTATTAGTACCAAAGAATGTAAGATATATTTTGACAACATAGATTGTCATTCAAAAGAGTTAAGAAATAATTCTGATTCAATAAAAAAACAATTTAAATCAGGAATAATAATATTAACCTCGCAAGAAGATAACAAAGTTTCAGTTGTGGTATCTATTACTGAAAATCTCTTAGGTAAATTTGATTCTACTATTATAATAAAAAAAATAATTACTTATTTAGGTGGCAAGGGTGGGGGTGGAAGAAAGGATCTTTCACAAGGTGGTGCTCCACTTAATGAAAAATTTAAAAAACTTAAAAATAACTTACAAAAAATAATAGTTTAATTTTCGATTTTATTCTTAATAATGTCGAAAAATTCATTTGTAGTAATCCATTTTTGCTCTGGTCCACACATCAGTGCTAAATCTTTTGTCATAAAACCGTTATCAATTGTGTCTATGCAAATATTTTCTAAATTTTCAGAGAATTTTAATAAATCAGAGTTATTATCAATGATTGCTCTTTGTTTTAAAGCTCTTGTCCAGGCAAAAATAGATGCTATTGGATTTGTCGAAGTTTGAATACCCTGTTGGTGTTGTCTGAAGTGGCTAGTAATTGTTCCGTGTGCTGCTTCTGACTTTAATATTTTTCCGTCTGGACTCTGTAATACAGAGGTCATTAATCCCAATGAGCCATAACCTTGAGCAACTAGATCAGACATAACATCACCATCATAATTTTTACATGCCCATATAAACCCCCCACTCCATTTCATAAGACACGCTACCATATCATCTATTAATCTATGTTGATAAGTTAAGTTATTTTTTTCAAATTCTTTTTTAAATTTATTAAATACATCATCAAATATTTGTTTAAAGCTTTCATCATATTTTTGCAAAATAGTATTTTTTGTTGATAAGAAAAGTGAAACTTTTCTTTTACATGCAAAATTAAAACAAGAATTTGCAAAATCATTGATAGACTCAAACACATTAAAGTATGCAAGACCAACACCACCTGTTTCAAAATTGTGTATTAATTTTTCTTCTTTATTTCCATCTTCATCTTCAAAACAAATTGTAAGTTTCCCTTTTTTATTTACTACTATCTCTTTGGATCTATAAATATCACCGAATGCATGACGAGCTATGATTACTGGTTTGTTCCAATGATCAACAATTTTGGGTATTTTATCAATCATTATAGGTTCTCGAAAAATTGTTCCTTTCAAAATATTTCTTATGGTTCCATTAGGAGAAGGATATTTCTTCTATAGATTATACTCTTTTACTCTTTTATCGTCAGGAGTGATCGTAGCACATTTCAATCCAACATTTATTTTTTTTATCTCATTGGCGGCATCAGAAGTTACTTGATCATTTGTTTCATCGCGATTTGTGATACTAAGATCGAAATTTATTAGTTTTAATTCAAGGTAGGGTAGAATTAATTCATTCTCAATTTTATTCCATAAAACTCTTGCCATTTCATCGCCGTTAAGATTTACAATTTTATTTTTTACAACAATTTTTGGCATGAGCGATTCAATTAAATTTTATAAGATAATTTTTAATCCTAAATTCAATCATTTTTAATTTAACAACTTACAAAAAAAAATAAATAACATTGGAAACTAGGAATTAAGTTATATTATTAAAGTAAAAAGTACGTTTATGAAAAAAGAATTTATAACATTATCAATATTATCTTCGAGTTTAATTCTATTTTATTTTTTATTTCCTGTCTTACAAGAAAACATTTTTAAAAGAGAAATTAATGTTAATAAGAAAGAAGATCTTTATTCAGATCAAATACCTCAAACACTTCAAAGTTACAATACTTCTTTACTAACGTTTGATATTGTAAGGATTTCTAAAAATGGAGATGTTGTGATGGCTGGAAAGTCAGAACCAAATGAAACAATCGAATTATTAGATGGAGAAGAAATTATTGCTGAAGTTAGTTCTGATGAAAATGGAGAATGGATATGGATAAGTGGACTTCCGATTAAAAGCGGTATTAAAAAATTTAAACTACAATACAAAAATAACCTTAACACATCTTCACTCTCTGATCAGACAGTCATTGTTTTAGTTGATAACGAAGAAAATAGCGTTCCTAAGGTTGCCAGAGTTTTAAATAGTGATGTTGAAAGTATAGATATGTTAAATCTTGAAAAAATTAATGATTCCATAACACTTGATGTTTTGAGTTATTCCCCGCCTGGTCTTATTATTATTTCTGGGAGAACTATTCCAAATACAGAAATTGAAATTTTCAAGTCTACAGAGATTTTTGGAAATACAAAATCAGATGAAAATGGAATATGGAAATTTATTATAAAAAAGAACGACTATTCGAATGAAGAGATTTCTATAAAAGCAAAAATAAATGATGAAACTCTCATACTAACATACAATGAGAATGAGATTCAGAAAAGATTTAAGAAAACAAATTTTGAATTTTATGATGATAGAATTATTGTTCAGAAAGGAAATAGTCTTTGGAGGATTGCAAGAAAAACTTTGGGTGGAGGTGTATTTTATACAGAAATTTATAAAAATAATTTAAGAAAAATTAAAAACCCAAACTTAATATATCCCGGACAAGTTTTTAACATTCCAATTAAAAGAAAAAAGAAATTATATGAATAAACAAAAAGATTTTTTCGATAAATTTGGTGATTTTTTGAAAGATATTGATTTATTAAAAAGCATTATTCCTCCAATACATAGGGCAGGATATCCTTTTATTACACTATTTATTATTTGTACGATAATTTTCTCCACTCTTTCAAATTTCCTGGGATGGATCGGTGTTATTCTCACAATTTGGTGTGTATATTTTTTCAGAGATCCAGAAAGAGTAACTCCAAAAAAAGATAACATACTAGTTGCTCCTGCTGACGGCAGAATTTTGTCTATTTCGACTGAGTTGGCTCCAGAAAATCTTACAGAAGATAAACAAAAAAAAATGAATAAAATTTCAATTTTTATGAATGTTTTTAATGTTCATGTAAATAGAATACCTGTTTCAGGTAAAGTTATATGGCTTAAATATGTACCGGGAGCTTTTTTTAATGCTTCATTAGATAAATCCAGTAAAAAAAATGAAAGAATGATTTCTAAAATTGAAATTAAAAGAGATGTTTTTGTCTATGTTGTTCAAATTGCTGGATTAGTAGCCAGGAGAATTAAATGTGAATTAGAAGAAAATCAGTCAGTTAATATAGGCGATAGATTTGGTATAATTAGGTTTGGAAGCAGAGTTGACTTGTATGTACCAGAAAGTTTTAAAATCAATTCCTTAGAAAATCAAATTTCTGTAGCTGGAGAAACAATACTTGCAGAATTCGACAATAAAGATGTCAAAAAGTAGAGCATGAAAAAACTGCCTTTAAGAAGTTTGATACCAAATTTATTTACTTTTATTTCTTTAACTTTTGGTCTTACCGCAATTAAATTTGCAATTGACCAAAAATGGCAGATTTCAGTTTCACTTATTGTTTTTGCTTCATTTTTAGATAATATTGATGGAAAACTAGCGCGGCTGTTAAAAACCAATTCAGATTTTGGAGTTGAGTTAGATTCATTATCTGATTTTATAAGTTTTGGAATTGCACCAGCCATTGTTGTTTATCTTTGGTCTAAGTCCTTGTTCATGGAGAGTAGTTGGGCCGTTGTCATTTTTTATGCAATTTGTTCTTCGTCAAGACTTGCGAAATTTAACCTTTCAAATTTTGAGGATAAAAATGATTTGAAAAAAATAAAATTCTTCTCCGGGGTTTCAACTCCTGCTGCAGCTGGACTAACTCTTCTTCCTTTAATGTTTTTTTTTAGGTTTGATACTCCACTTGAAGCAAATGAGTTTATTATGAAGTTTTATTTATTCATTCCAGCTATTTTGATGATAACGAACATTCCTACTTACTCACTAAAAGGTATAAGGTTTGAGAAAAGAATTATATCACTACTTATTATTTTACTAGCCAGTTTTTTATCTCTTTTACTAACTGACTTTTGGTTGGCAATGATCATTTTAATTATCGTTTATTTTCTTAGTATTCCATTTGCAATAATTGACTTCAAGAAGAACTAAATATTTTTGACTTTTCCCCTACGTAAATCAAGCATGGTGTGATGATCAAAGTTAAAATAAATGAAAACATTACACCGAAAACCATGGCATTTGATAATTGAATCCACCACTGCGAACTTGGACTACCAAAGTTCACCTCGGTATCTATAAAATTTATGTTCAGCCCAATAGCCATTGGAATTAATCCAAAAAAAGTTGTAAGAGTGGTTAATAAAACTGGTCTGAGTCTTTGGGCTCCTGTTCTAATTATAGCATCACGAACACCTTCACCTCTTTTCCTCAAACTTTTGTATGTATCTAATAAAACTATATTATTGTTGACTACTATGCCAGCTAAAGCAATGACTCCAATTCCACTCATAACAATTCCAAACGGTTTATTCGTTAAAATTAATCCTATCATTACGCCAATAGTTGAGAAGATTATTGCAGTTAAAATAATCAAACAATAATAGAAACTATTAAAGGTTGCAATTAAGATAATTGTTATTAAGAAAACTGAAATAAAAAAAGCTTTAATTAAAAATTCTTTTGCTTCTCTTTGATCTTGTTCTTGACCTATAAAAATAATTTTTGATTTAAAAGAATCTTTATTATTAAACAACCACGATTTAATTTCCTTAACTTTATTATTGCTTATAAATCCTTCTTTTACGTCAAACTTTATTGTCTTTGAATTGATATTAGAGTATCTGGTTATTTTTCCAACTTTCTTTTTAGGAATCCTTTTTACAAATAAACTCAAAGATACAGCTCCATTTTTTCCTTCAATAAGTATTTGATCTAGTTCATCTAAAGTCCTAAAAGGTTTGTCATATTTTACAACGATGTCTATTTCTTCATCGCTATCCTCGGGCATAAATTCTGTTACTTTCAAACCATGCGTTAACATTTGTATTGCATCTCCTACTGTTTGAATATCTACACCATGTTTATCCGCTTGTTCTCTATCAATAATTAATTCCCATTCAATGCCAGGATTGTTGATATCAGAATCAATATTTTTTATCCATGAGTTTGTTTTAAGAAAATTTAAAAGATTTTGTGAATCAGAATTTAAATTTTTTAATTTAGCATTTACTATTTTAATTTCAACATCCCTGTCTTTTGGAGGACCATCCTTTTTTTCAATAAATTCGATATAAATTCCTGGAAAATTTTTAGTTTGTATTTTTAAATCATTTAAAATTTGATTTGCTTTAGGTCTATTTTTCCAATTTATTAATTCTATTTTAATACTGCCAATGATATCTTCAGATTCACTTCTCTTTTGACCTTTTATTGTTCCACTTCGTGAGTAAAGATTTCTAATATATTGATTTTCAATAATCGTATTCTCGACTTTTTTTAAAATTTCATCTTTCTCGATTGGAGAATAATTGCCTCTTGCGTGAACAACAATTTCAGCATAGTCAGGCTCAATAGGAGGAAAGTACTCCACTCCTTTTCCATATCTCATGTATAAGAATTGTGTGAAGACTAAGAAAACCAATGTTAATGTTATTAGTTTTTTTGGATTGTCCAATGAATATCTCATAATTTTAATGTATTTTGACTGCAAACCTTTTATTTGATTAAGATCTCCACTTTCTAGAAGAGTGAGATTTTTTAAATTTTGTTGGTTTAAAGATTTATCAAATCCAAAAATTCCACCAATTGTTGGAATAAAAATTAACGCCATGAGCAATGAAGATGAAAGAACTGCCAATAACGTTACTGGAAGAAAAAACATAAATTCTCCTGCAACTCCTGGCCAAAATATTAGAGGAAAAAAAGCCGCTAAAGTGGTTAAAGTCGAAGCTAATACAGGTATAAACATTTTTTTTGCTGATAATACAAATACTTTTTTTTTATCAATCCCTTCGCTTGCTCTTCTGTTGGCGTATTCTACAACAATAATTGCTCCATCTATTAAAATACCAACTGATAGAATTAACGCAAAAAGAACTACAACGTTAATTGTTACATTGAAAAAAGAAAGAATAATCATTGATAATAAAAATGATGAAGGAATAGATACACTCACTAAAAAAGCTGACTTCCAGCCCATAAAAAGAATAATAATGACCAATACTATCAATGTCGCAAGTATTACATTATTTTCTAGATCTTTAATTTGAGTTTTTATTTTCTCTGATTCGTCTTGGAAAATTCCAATATTCAAAGCTTTTGGTAAAACTTCTTTTTCATTTTTAATTAAATCCTTAATTTTGTTAATTGTCTCAATTATGTTTTCTCCAGTTCTTTTAGAAATCTCTAGAATAATTGCATTTTGTCCGTTATTTCTTGCAAAGCCTAATTTATCTTTGAAAGAATCTCTTATCTCTGCTACATCTTCTAGAGTTACCACAGCATCAGTGGTTGATTTTATTGGAATATTTAAAAGATCTTCTCTGTTTTCAATTAAACTAGGAATTTTTAAATTAAAACTACCTTTTTCATTGCTCAATGTCCCTGCTGGGATCATCAGGTTACTTTTTGCAATTGATGCAAGTACATCTTTATCTGTAAGTCCGTAATTTCTGACAATATCGGGATTAACAATTATTTTTACTTCTCTTTCATTTTCTCCAAGTGTAGTTACCTCTAAAACTTCTGAAAAACTCTCAATTTTTCTTTTTAAATATTTTGAATACTTTTGGATGACTCTATCTTCTAAATTTCCAGAAATAGCAACCGCTAAAACAGGGAATCGCGATAAATTAACTTCAGTTGCTTTAGGCTCTTCTGTCTCATCTGGAAGTTTATTTTTTGTTAAATCTATTTTTACTCTTGTATCAGAAAGGGCTTTATCTGAATTAAAACCAGCATCAAATTCTAAAACAATATTTCCCCCTCCTAAATAAGCAGTTGATGAAATTTTCTTTACTCCTTCAATGTTTTTAAGTTCTCTTTCAAATGGTTTTATAAGTAGGCGTTCAGAATCTTTAGGTGAAATACCTTGATTAGATAAAGAAATATAAATTACTGGAAGACTTATATCTGGATCTGATTCTTTAGGAAGAGAAATATACTTATACATTCCAAAAGTAATAAAGAAAAATAAAAAGGTTAATATCAATTTTCTCTGAGAAAGTAACTTTTCAATCATTTTTAATTACATCAACTTGTTCACCTTCTACTGTGAAATCTTGTCCCTGAATAATTATATCAATAAACTCGTTTTTATTTAGTTCTTTTGAATTGATCCAATATCCGTTACCGGTATCACTAATAATTTGAATAGGAATGAATTTTACTTTGTCATCAAAAATAATTTTCACACCAATTTTACCTGCATTATTAAGTGTAACTAAGGATGAAGGTATAAAGAAAGCTTCTGTTGCAGGGCCAAGTATTTGTATTTCACTTGTTAGGCCACTGAGAATTTTATAATCTTTATTTTGAATTTCAACTTGTATTTTGAAACTTCTTGTATTCGGGTCTGAAGTTTTGGAGATATAGTTAATCATTCCATCAAAAAAAATATCACCAATTTTTACCCGAGCATTCTGGTTAATACGTATATTACTAATTTCTTTTTCATTGGCTGTAGAGCTTACAAAAATTGGATCCAAATCAACTACTTTAGCAATTGAATCACCTTTTTTTAAATAATCACCTAGTTCTACATAACTATCCTCTATTGTGCTATCAAAGGGCATAGATACTTTAGTATTATTAAGAGCAACCTGACTCTTTTCATAGAGAGCAAGCGCATTTTCAAAATTAGTAAGTGATTGACTTAATTTTACCTCTGATCTAAATCCTTTTTTAAATAAACTTTCTGCAACTTCATATTCTTTTTTTCTTTGATTGAGAAGTGCTTCCATCTCTTTAACTTTTGCTACTTTGTCTTCTGGGTCGATTAATAAAAGTTGGGTTCCTGCTTTATAAAAATTTCCTTTATCAAATTGTTTTGTGCTTATTTTCCCATCTACTTGCGCTTTAAGGATAACAGTTCTAGAAGCTTCGCTAAATCCCCTAAGTTTAATTTGTTTTGAAAATTTAGATTTTTTAAACATTTTAACTTCAACTTTTTTTTTTGTTTCAATTTTTTCGATCGTATCAACTTGATCGTCCTCTTTAAGGAAGAGAAAAACTGTGCCTAGTGAGAACAAAATAATTAATACAGTTATTTTCATTGTGTCTTTGAAATTAAATTACGAATTTGCTTAAATAATTAATTATTAATAAGATAAAGTCTAACAAATAAATTAAAAGAGTTGAAAAATTTAATCTTTGCGGCAATTGATATTGGAAGCTATAACTGTAGATTAACCATTGTAAAAAAATTTAAAGATAATTTTAAAATAATTCATAATTTTTCCTATGGAACTAATCTGATCAGCAACTTAAGTTTCAACAATGAATTTACAGAAAAAAATATAGAAAAAACACTCAAGTGTTTAAAGAAATTTTCTGAAAAACTTTTAAAATTTAAAGTCAATGATTATAGATGTATTGCCACTGAAGCGTGCAGACAAGTAATAAATCCTGATTTTTTTATTGAAAAAGTGAAAAAAGAAACTGGAATTTCTGTAGAAGTTATTTCATCCTATGAAGAGGCCAAATTGAGTTTAAAAAGTTGTGAAAAATATTTTAAAAAAATTAAAAATAAGGGAATTATTTTTGATATTGGAGGCGGAAGCACGGAATTAACATTTTTTGATGTTGAAAAAAAAATTTTTAATTCTAAGTCAATTTCATACGGAGTAATCAATCTGTCAGAAAAAGAAGATATATATGGAAAAGAATTTGTTACAAAGCAACTAAAAGATCATTTTAACTTTTTTAAAAATAGTCTCCTCCAATTTCTAGATTTTGAATTTGTGTCAATTGGATCATGCAGCACTGTTACAACTTTATGTGCTATTCATAAAAAATTGAATTTCTTTGATTTGAAAAAAATTGAGGGTCATCAAATGAACAAGAATCAGCTTTTGGACTCAATTAATTTAATAAAAAGTTTACAGATAAGAGATTTAAAAAAAATGTCATGTGTTGGATCAAGATATAAACTTCTACTGAATGGGGTTGTAATACTAAACATCATATTAGATATCTTTCCAATTAATACAGTAATAGCCTCTCAAAATGGATTGAGAGAAGGAATGTTACGTGATTTACTTCTAGCACATGAAAAAAATTAAGTTAAAAAAAAAAAATATTAGGGCCAACAGTTCAAAATGGCTTGAAAGAAATTTGAAAGATGAATTCGTAATTAAATCAAAAATTGAAGGCTACAGATCTAGGTCATCTTATAAATTAATTGAGATGGAAAAAAAATTTAATTTTCTTAAAAATTCGCACAATATTTTAGATCTCGGTTGTGCTCCAGGTGGATGGCTTCAAGTTGCAAAAAAATTCGGTCCAAAATCTTCAAAGATAGTTGGAATTGATTTATTAAAGATTGAGAAAATAGATAACGTAGTGTCAATAGAAAAAGATATATTTGATGAAGATATAAAAGAAATCATCCAAAAAAATTTTACTAATAAAGTTGGACTTTTGATGAGTGATATGTCGCCCAACTCATCTGGTAACAAAAAAATTGATCATTTAAGAATTATCTCATTGATAGAAAGAGTTTTAGAAATTGCAAAAGAGGTTCTCAAACCAAACGGTTTTTTAGTTTCTAAAATTTTTCAAGGTGGTGCGCAAGGAGATCTTATTGAGAAAATGAAAAGTGAGCTTAGAGATATTAAATATTTTAAACCTAAAGCATCAAGAAAACAGTCACCTGAAACTTACCTTATAGCAAAAAAAAATTAATTATTTTGTTTAAAATTTTATAAGATTAGATTAAATTATTTTATGAAGTATTTAACAGAAGCTCTTACTTTTGATGATGTTCTTATTGTGCCGGCAAAATCATCAATCAGACCGTCTGAAGCTAACATTTCAACGAAGTTAACAAAAAATATAAAACTCAATGTTCCTTTAATTTCAGCAGCTATGGATACTGTAACGGAGTCTAATCTAGCTATCAAAATAGCGCAGATGGGTGGACTCGGAATAATTCATAAAAATCTAAATTTTGTTGATCAAGCCTTGGAGGTATCGAAAGTAAAAAGATTTGAATCTGGGATGGTAATAAATCCAGTAACGATTTCACCTGATGAGACTCTAAATAATGTTTTAAAAAAAAAAGAAAAATATAATATTTCCGGAATTCCTGTTGTAGATAATAAATCAAAGAAGTTAGTTGGTATACTGACTAATAGAGACATGCGATTCGCAAAGAATCTTCAGCAGAAAGTTAGTACTTTGATGACAAAAAATAATTTAGTAACTGTCTCTGAAGATATTTCTATGGATAATGCACAAAAACTTTTACATGAACATAGAATTGAAAAGTTATTAGTAGTAGATAAAAATTTTAAATGTGTGGGTTTAATAACGGTTAAAGACATTGAAAAAGCAGAAAAATTTCCTTTTGCCTCAAAAGATAAGATGGGGAGACTACTAGTTGGAGCGGCTGTTGGTGTTGGAGAGAGCGAAGGCATAAACAGGATAAGAACTCTGGAAAAGGCTGGTGTTGATGTTATAGTAATTGACACTGCTCACGGACACTCTGAGAATGTAGTGGAAACATTAAAAATGTCTAAAAAAGAATTCCCGAAACTACCCGTAGTTGTTGGTTACATCGCTACAGCGGAAGCAGCTAAAGAACTAATACAAAATGGCGCTGACGCTTTAAAAGTTGGAATTGGTCCAGGCTCTATTTGTACAACAAGAATTATTGCAGGTGTTGGTGTGCCTCAGTTGCATGCAATTTCCGAAACGTTCAAAATAGCAAAAAAAAATAATATACCTATTATTTCAGATGGTGGCATAAAATATTCAGGTGATATCGCTAAAGCAATAGCATTTGGTGCTGATGTAGTTATGATAGGTTCGTTATTTGCTGGAACGGACGAGTCACCAGGAGAAATATTTCTATCAAATGGAAGAACATACAAATCATACAGGGGTATGGGATCACTGGGGGCTATGGGAAGTGGTTCAGCAGATAGATATTTTCAAGAAGAAATAATAAATGATGATAAGTTTGTTCCAGAAGGAGTAGAGGGAAGAGTGCCATATAGAGGAAGTGTTGTGAAAATAATTGAACAATTAATCGGAGGTTTAAAAGCTTCTATGGGTTACACTGGTAATAAAACTATTAAAGATTTTAAAAATAAAACAAAAGTTATAAAAATTACTTCAGCTGGTCTAAATGAAAGTCACGTACACAGTATCTCGATAACAAGGGAATCTCCAAATTATCAGCTTAACAAATGACCGAGTCAATCATAATAATTGATTTTGGATCACAGGTTACAAAGCTAATTGCAAGAAGAATAAGAGAGTTTGGGGTTTTTAGTCAGATAGTACCATTTAACAAAGTTACAAGAAAATTACTAAGTAATAATTCTGTAAAAGGAATTATTTTTTCAGGTGGTCCAAAATCGGTTCATGAAAAAAACTCACCCAAGATTGACGACTATATCTACGAACTAGAAATCCCAATTTTGGGTATTTGTTACGGACTTCAATTAATTGCAAAACAATTTGGAGGAGAAATAATACCGTCAAAAGATAGAGAATTTGGTAACACGAAAATTAAATTAACAAAAAAGTCTCCGCTTCTTGAAAAAGTTCTTTTTCCGAACAAACCAGTCCAAGTCTGGATGAGTCACTCTGATAAAATTTCAATAATTCCAGATAGTTTTGAAAAGATAGCATCTTCAGATAATTGTGAGTTTGCTGTCATTCAAAATCAAAAAAAGAAAATTTATGGTGTTCAATTTCACCCAGAGGTGGTTCACACCATTGGTGGAACAAAAATACTTAAGAATTTTATAAGAAATATTTGTGGATGTTCTGCAAAATGGAATATGAAATTTTTCAAAAAAAAAATAATTGAAGATATAAAAATGCAAGTGGGAAAAGATAAAGTAATATGTGGATTATCAGGGGGTGTTGATTCAACAGTTACAGCAGCCTTAATAAATTCTGCCATTGGAAAAAATTTAATTTGTGTTTTTGTTGATACTGGTCTTATGAGAGAAAATGAAGGAAAAGAAATAAAAAATCTTTTTCAAAAAAATTTTAATATCAAATTGAAGGTAATTAATAGTGCTAATAATTTTTTTTCCAAACTAAGAGGTAAAAGTGATCCTGAAAAAAAAAGAAAAATTATTGGAAAAGAATTTATAAAAATTTTTGAAAAATTTGCACTTGAACAAAAAAATGTAAAGTTTTTAGCTCAAGGAACTCTTTATCCGGATGTAATAGAATCACTTTCAAAAGTTGGCAAGACCTCAGTTACAATTAAATCTCATCATAATGTTGGTGGATTGCCAAAAAAAATGAAACTGAAATTAATCGAACCGTTATCAGAATTATTTAAAGATGAAGTCAGGTTATTAGGTAAAGAACTCAATGTTCCAGAAGCTTTTTTGAATAGACATCCTTTTCCTGGTCCAGGTCTAGCAATAAGACTTTTGGGATGTGTGAATGAAAAAAATATAAAAATTTTGAGAAAGGCTGATTCCATTTTTATTAACTTAATAAAGGAAGAGGGTTTATATGATAAAATTTGGCAGGCATTTTGTGTATTACTTCCTGTTAACACGGTTGGTGTAATGGGAGATAACAGAACCTATGAAAAAATATGCGTACTAAGAGCAGTAACATCTATTGATGGAATGACTGCTGAAACTTATAAATTTAATGATGAATTTATTAAGCGCTGTGCCAATGAAATTATAAATCGTGTGCCTGGAATAAATAGAGTTTGCTACGATGTTACATCTAAGCCACCTGGAACAATTGAATTTGAATGAGAAAGTTATGTTTAATTTGTAGTGGATCTGTAAAAGATATAAATTATTTTTTAGAAAATATATTTTCTACCACTTCACTTGAAGAAAAATGTCCGTATTTGCAAGCTAAATCAAAGTTTGGTTCCATGAAAATATCATTTATATCTTCTGGAATTTCTTCAAAATTCTTTTTGAACTCCTCTTTAATAAAAAAAGCATTTGATCCGGTATGAGAATTACAACAAATTAATTTATAATCGTGATCCTTAAAGAGCTTATTAAAACTTTCCAACGAAGCGCCATAATTGTCGTCTAACAACCAGTTATGAAATTGGTTATACTTCATTATAAATTCAATTGGTGGAAAAAACTTTGGATTATATTCAACTATAAAAAGCTTGGGGTTAATTCTATTTTCCAATAATTTTTTGGTAAAATGAAAATCATTTCCATCTAAGTCTAGCGAAATTACATCTAGATTTTTAATGTTCATATTCTTTAAATTATTTTTTGTAATCTCTAATATATTATCTAGAGTAATCCAGTTTTTTGAATAATTAAATCTACT
>ENA-OSEY01000399-OSEY01000399.1-marine-metagenome-genome-assembly--contig:-NODE-399-length-32188-cov-3.635919_pt1 | contig 32188 bp, 27 predicted proteins | sample MGYA00248465_ERZ534230 | MGnify/ENA primary metagenome ERZ534230 (study PRJEB26409, sample SAMN06344110) | marine metagenome | isolation source: Sea water from surface | place: Atlantic Ocean:Southern... | reverse complement strand
GTAGGAAATACAGCTTCTTTTCTTGAGTAAGGGTGTTCCCAAATCTCTTCTGCAAGTATGGCACAAGTGTGTGGAGCGTTTTTAAGTGCATTATCTGTTTTATCCATTTCACCATTTTCAACAGCTCTTATTTCTTCCCTAATTGAAATCATGGCTTCAGCAAATCGGTCTAATTCTGTAATGGATTCACTCTCTGTTGGTTCAATCATCAATGTCCCAGCAACTGGAAAACTAACTGTTGGTGCATGAAAACCGTAATCAATTAGTCTTTTTGCAATGTCTTCCACTTCTACGCCACTGGATTTTTTAAAGTTTCTACAATCTAAAATCATTTCATGTGCTACCCGATTGCTTTCATTTGTGTATAAAATTTCATAATGATTTTCAAGTTTAGATTTTAAATAGTTGGCATTTAATATGGCTATTTCTGTAGATCTTTTTAGGCCAGATGCTCCTAGCATTTTAATGTATCCATAAGAAATTAGCAGAATTAAAGCACTGCCCCAAGGAGCTCCGTTGATGGATTTTATAGCTTTATTTCCTCCTGTTTTTATAATTGGGTTTCCAGGTAAAAACGGAGTTAAATGTTTTGCAACACCTATTGGCCCCATTCCTGGTCCACCACCACCATGGGGTATAGCAAAAGTTTTGTGCAAATTTAAATGACATACATCAGCGCCAATTAAACCAGGAGAAGTTAATCCAACCTGTGCATTCATATTTGCGCCATCCATGTACACTTGCCCACCATTTTCATGAACAATGTTTGTTATAGTTTTGATTTCTTCTTCAAAAACTCCGTGAGTTGAAGGGTAGGTAATCATCAGAGCAGCAAGATTCGAACGGTGTACTTCTGCCTTGTTTTTCAAATCATCTAGGTCTACATTTCCTTTTTCATCACACTTGATTAAAACCACTTCCATCCCTGCCATTACAGCACTAGCAGGATTTGTTCCATGTGCACTGCTTGGAATCAAACAAATATTTCTATGTCCTTCATTATTATCAATATGAAACGCCCGAATAACCATCAATCCTGAATATTCTCCTTGTGCTCCACTATTGGGTTGAAGTGAAACACTATCAAAACCTGTAATGTCACTGAGATCTTTTATAAGTGTATCAAAAATTTCTTGGTAACCCTTTGTTTGCTCCACAGGGGCAAAAGGGTGAAGATTGCAAAATGAGGGCCAAGTAATGGGTTCCATTTCTGTGGCTGCATTTAATTTCATAGTGCATGAACCTAATGAAATCATGGCATGAACTAGAGACAAGTCCTTATTTTCTAGCTTTTTTACGTACCTCATCATTTCGGTTTCTGAATGATAATTATTAAAAACCTTTTGATTTAAAAATGAATCTTTTCTATCTATATGAGATACTACATAGTTCATTTTTTCCAATTGAACGTCTGTTTTTAATTCTTGGTTGAAAATGGCTATCAACTTATCTAAATCAGACCAAGTAGTTGTTTCGTCAATTGAAATGCTGAAGTTGTCCGATCGATAAAAAAGATTGACACCGTTTTCTATCATTAAGTTTTCCCAATTTTCATTGTTTCTTTGTATAGTAATCGTATCAAACTGTTCAGAATTTAACACATTTAATCCCATTTTTTCAAGACAAATACGAAGGCTATTTGATTTTATGGAAATTTCTGTAGCAATTTCTTTTAATCCTTCAGGTCCATGATATACAGCATACATCCCAGCCATAACAGCTAACAAGGCTTGAGCGGTACAAATATTTGATGTGGCTCGTCCTCTTTTAATGTGTTGTTCTCTAGTTTGAAGTGCCATTCTTAGCGCTGGATTACCATTGGAATCTAAAGAGACTCCTATTATTCTTCCTGGAATAAATCGTTTGTGCTCTTCACCGCAGGCAAAATAAGCTGCATGAGGACCTCCGTATCCCATAGGAACCCCAAAACGTTGAGTAGAACCCACCACCACATCAGCTCCCCAACTAGCAGGGCTTTTTAGTAAAACCAAACTCATAATATCAGCTATAGCAGCTACAGGAATTTGAAACTGTTTTGCTTTTTCTACAAAACCGGAATAATCATGGATTTCTCCATATGCATCTGGGTACTGTACAATGGCCCCGAAAAATTCATCAGAAAATTGAATAGATTCAGGATTTTCTATTACTACCTCAATTCCCAATGGTTCAGCTCTTGCAAGAATAACTTCTTTGTTTTGTTCAAATACTCTTTCGCTTAAGAAGAACTTATTTACGTTTCTTTTTTGCTGATCTCTTGACCTCATGTGAAAGAACATCAACATAGCTTCCGCAGCAGCAGTAGATTCATCTAATAATGAAGCGTTTGCAAGTTCCATCCCGGTAAGTTCTGTAATCATGGTTTGAAAATTCAATAATGCTTCCAACCTACCTTGAGCAATCTCTGCTTGATAAGGAGTGTAGGCCGTATACCAACCAGGATTACACAAAATATTCCTCTTGATTACGTTTGGAATAATGGTCCCATAATAGCCTTGACCAATGTAGTTATCATTTAATGTATTTTTATTAGCTAGTTGTTCAAGATGTTTCAGATAATCATTTTCATTGACAGCTTTATCTACCTTAAGTTCATCACTTTTTAAGATGGAATGAGGAATAGTTTGACTAACAAGTTCATCGATGGTTTTGTTTCCTATCTCAGATAGCATTGTAGGCACTTCATCATTTCTGATTCCGATATGCCTATTAGCGAATGAATTTTGCATGTTTATATGGTACTTTCAGTTTTGCGCAAATATATATATCAAAGATTTGAAATGACAGATTTGTTAATCAATTGTTTATATTTATTTTTTAATATTTAACACTTAATATCATTAAATTTTTTCTATTCACCTTTTCTCTATTGTGCTGCAATTTTAAGCTTCATTCTCAGGACATGAGCAGTCGAATATTACCAATTGATTCTATTGACTCAGGCACACTTTATTTTTATAATGGCGATACTGTAGTTTTCAAGTTGGTTGAACAGAATGAATGGACACTTCATGGTTTGAAAATGAAAGGAAATTTATGGTCTTTAAAAAACTATGCTAAGGAATCCATATTTAAATACACATTAAACAATAAAGATCAAGTTTTTTATACCCAAAAACCATTTGAAAAAAATCCAATGACAAAGACTGAAATGGCAAACTATATCATGGGAAAAAAAACAGCTAATTATGAATATAAAGCAAAAGGTGAATTTTTAAAAGGGTTTGCTTTTGGAATTATATTGTCTATGCTAGATACATATGAATTCAGAAATACGTATGATAAAGGATTTTTTAAAAACAGTGCAAGTTGGCTAACTATCTCATCTCCGTTTTTAAGTACTCCATTAATTAAATTAAAACTAAAACAATTAAATAAGACTAGAGATTATTTAGAAGTTGATAATCTTGAGGCTTGCTATTTTCAAGGATACGATCAAATTTTTATGAAGAAAAACACTAAATCTATTCTGAGTGGCTCTATTTTAGGAGCAAGCATAATAGTGGCCACCAAAATATTACTAAGTCCATAACATAACATGAAGTGTATAATAGATGCAGTTATATTTTCCAATTGTTGGATTTCTCTTGGTGCAGTTATGTGTACACTATCCACTTTTCTATATTATGGTCAGCAAATTCAATATGAATATTTATTGATCATTTTCTTGATGACTTTCTTTGGATACAATATTCAAATGAGTTCTAATCCAATTTCATCTAACAGTCGAAAAAATCAAACAAATTGGCTGAGTAAGTATGGCCAAAAAATGAAATATTTATCCTACATCCTATTTATAATTTCTATTCCTCTTGTTATCGTTACTTTTTCATTTGAAGTATTGATTTTTTCTCTTCCCGCTTTCATTGCTGTAGTCGTGTATAAATCTAAAGATTACACATCCTTTGGTTTGAGAACAATTCCCTCATTAAAATTAATCTTAATTGCCCTGATTTGGTCATGGGTGTGTGTAGTTACTCCTCAGCTACTTTTCTTTTCACATGTTGATTTTTCATTTTCTATTATTGTATTTACCTTCATTTTAGCTATCACTATTCCTTTTGATATAAGAGATTTGAATTATGATAGTGAAAATTTAAGAACTTTACCACAAATTGTTGGCTCCACAGTATGTGTATTAATCGCACTGTCTATATTATTAGTTCTAATATTCTATTCTTATTTTAATTTAGATAAAGTTGGATTATGCTATTTATTCACCTTTACAGCTCTTGTTATATTACCAAGTTACAAAGCAAGAAATGAGTATTATTATTTGTTTTTAATTGATGGATTTTTGGTTCTTTTTCCAATCTTTGTCATGTGAAAAGCAGTAAACCAAAAATTTTAATCATCTACACGGGTGGAACGATTGGGATGGTTGAAGATCATCATAGTAAAACCCTAAAGCCCTTTGATTTTAATGAGGTTAATAAAGAATTACCTGAGCTTAAAAAAATAAAATGTCAAATTGATGCGGTCTCTTTTAAAAAGCCTATAGATTCATCTAATGTTTCTCCAAAAATCTGGGAAAAAATTGGGGACTACATCTTTGAAAATTATGATAATTATGACGGTTTCGTAGTATTACACGGTACAGATACTATGTCCTACTCAGCTAGTGCATTAAGTTTTATGTTTCAAAATTTAGATAAGCCTATCATTTTTACTGGTTCTCAATTGCCAATAGGCATGGTGAGAACGGACGGAAAAGAAAACTTAATTACCGCCATAGAAATAGCCTCAACAAAACGAGATAATGTTTCCCTTGTGCAAGAAGTAGCTATTTATTTTGAGTACCAACTTTACAGAGCAAATAGAACAACTAAGATCAGTTCAGAACATTTTGAAGCTTTCAAATCCTATAATTTTCCTTCTTTAGCAGAAGCAGGCATTGATATTAATTACAACATTAATTCCCTGTATCGACCGAAGAAGAATAGATTGTCCTATTTAAAAGGCTTTGACTCAAGAATTCTAATAATTGTATTTTTCCCTGGGATTTCTGAAAAAAATGTAAAGAATCAACTTGAAAACACATCTGCTAAAGTGATCATATTAATGACTTACGGTTCTGGTAATATTCCGTTAAGCGATCAAATTATGAAACTTATTAAAAGGCATACTTCTAAAGGTGTGGTTTTTTTAAATGTAAGTCAGTGTAAAGTGGGGAGGGTTGAGCAACAAAAATATGAGACAGGAAAACAATTGTACTCTTCAGGCGTAATTGGTGTTGGTGACATGACACTTGAAGCAGTTATTACTAAATCAATGCTCTATTTACATAGATATAAAAACCAAGTGGAATTATTCAAAAAAGAATTTCTAACAGAAAAAGCAGGAGAATTTTCTATTTAGAATTTAATTTTGTTCTAAACCTATATTTTTTTGTAATTTGGCCTCCGCAAAAATTATTACACATTAATTGACAACAAAACAATCATGAAAAAAAGACTTTTATTCACCGCACTTATCGGGATGTTTTTATTTGTAAATCCTTTATTAGCGCAAGAAGATTCTACTGCCACAGAAAATGTAGAAATGATAACTGAAGGCGCTGAAGAAGCAGATTCTTCTGTTCAGGAAGAAGTTCAAGTTGAAGAAGCAGTTGAAGAGGTAGTTTCAGAAGTGGAAGAAGCAAGTGCATCAGTCGAAGAAGCCGAAGAAGATGGCTTTTTTGCTAACGTTGAAAAAGTAACGCAAGAAATTAAAAAGAAATTTATTGATGGGGGCCCATTATTCATGTCTTTTGTACTTATTGCTTTGATACTTGGTTTAGCTCTTTCTATAGAAAGAATTATATATCTAAACCTTGCTACAACAAATACAGAGAAATTGCTCGAGGATATTGAATCAGCTATGTCTAACGGAGGCGTGGAATCTGCAAAGGAAGTGTGTAGAAATACAAGAGGTCCAGTGGCAAGCATATTTCTTCAAGGGTTAGAGAGAAGCTCAGAAGGGATTGAAATGGTTGAAAAATCAGTTATTGCTTATGGTGGTGTTCAAATGGGTCTATTAGAAAGAGGTCTTTCATGGATTGGTTTATTTATTGCCTTGGCTCCAATGCTTGGTTTCATGGGAACAGTAATTGGTATGATTGATGCATTTGACATTATTGAGGCAAAAGGAGAAGCTAAGCCTGATGAATTAGCTGGAGGTATTAAAGTAGCGCTTATTACTACGGTTTCTGGTCTTATTGTTGCTATAATTCTTCAGATATTTTACAATTACATCGTATCTAAAATTGACACTTTAGTAAACCAAATGGAAGATGCTTCCATTTCTTTGATTGACGTTCTTGTAAAGCATGATTTAAAGAAATAATCGTAAATCACTAATCCAAACAAAATGGAAAACGATAAACAAAATCTGATTACTAGAGTTATCACATATTTAGTGATATTCCTTGGTGTTTTATTTACATTGATTGTGATGTCTGATGACAACCCTAAAGAAATGAATCCAGAGCAAATTAAAGTTGCTGCATTTAACAATGATCAATTTGAATTTGAAAAAGACGAAAAGGGAAGATTTATTAAAGATAAGTTTGGTAATTATACATACAAAGACTTAGATAATGACTCAACTTACAGCAAGTCTGAAGGTGAAATACTAAGAAATTATCAAACTTCTTTAGAACAAACCCTCGATAGTCATGTATTTACCTTAACGTTTTTTTCCATCGTTACTGTAACAGCTACTTTTTTACTATTGATTTTAGGATTTGGTTATTTGGCTTACATCAATTGGGCTAAAGCAAAGAAAATCCTGACTGGAGTAGGAATTTTTGTATTATTTATGCTCATAGTTTATTTTATATCTGTTGATGATAGAGGAACAGATTGGACCCTTGCCAATACAGCCATTAATTCAACAGTTCTTCTCATTCTCATTGCCTTAATCAGTTGGATTGGTGGATCTGTAATTAAACTTAGAAAGTAATGGCAAAAAGAGAAGTTGAGGAAATAAATGCAGGATCTATGGCAGATATTGCCTTTCTGTTATTGATCTTTTTTCTTATTACGACTACCATGAATCTACCACAGGTTCAGGAAGAAAGACTACCTCAAAAATCGGACGTAGAATTTCTTTTAAATGAAAAAAACGTTCTTCAAATTATGGCTAATAAAAATGATAAAATTGGAATTGAAGGAGAGTTTGCTGAGTTAGAAGATATACAACATGCTGTAATTAAATTTTATCAGCATGAAGACGGAGCTCGAAATTTACCAAGTTATATTGAAGTAGATAAGGCAACCTGTGAGGACACCATTGAGTCTTTAGAAGCAGCTTTAGCTGTATATCCAGATGCAGCCCTATTCAAAATTGAATTAGATGCATGGACAAGGAGATTGGATGCCGTTAATGCTTTTGGTGGATCTGGGTTTAAAACACTACCTAATAATGCAACGGTTTCCATTCAGATGGATAACTCAACGAAATACGAAACCTACATGAAAGTATTAGACCAAATTATGTTAGGATTAAACCATTTAAGAGATAGTCTTTGTGTAGATAAATTTAATGTCCCTTTTGGTAAGTTGAATGATAAGGTAGAGTCTGATAAGCAAAAAATTTCAGCCATTAGACAGGTTTATCCTAAAAAGATAATGAAAGAGAAAAACAGATCAGTACAATAATTTAATTTTAAAGAATGTCAAAGTTTTCTAAGGGTAAAAAAAAGAAAGAACCAGGAATATCTACTGCTGCTTTACCAGATATTGTATTTATGCTTTTGTTTTTTTTCATGGTAACAACTGTTTTTAAGGAAAAAGAAACAAATAAGCTAGAAATTGATAAGGTGGCCATCAAGGAGACCACTGATCTTGAAAAAAATATTAAAGCTGCTTACTTCTGGATTGGCAGAGTCCCAGGAAGAGTGGATGACTTTAGGGTTCAGCTAGATGATGATCTTATCAATGATTACGAAGAAATAAGAGATTATTTAGTCAAACTTCGAAAAAACCCAGAATATTCTCAAGTTTGGGATTCTAGATTTTTTAACGTTTTTAAAGTAGATAAAAAAACGGAAATGCGTATCGTGAAAAAAGTTCAAGATGAGCTTAAAGAAGCAGAGGCATTTAAGGTAGTTTACTCTGTCAATAAAGAAAAGTAATCACCCTCCATCAGATCAGATTAAAATCGTTTTTTTTGATGCTCAGCATCAAACAAATTAACCCAACTGGAATTAATCCATAGTTTAGTATTAATTCCAGACTATTTTCTTCTATCACGTTATTTTTTATTAAAAAAAGGCTTAAGAGTGAAAATGTGTTGAATGCAAAATGGAGTAACATGTTTAGATAGATATTCATTTTCTTTTCGTAAACAAGTCCCAATATTACACTTGCAAATAAAATGGCGAGTAGATGATCAATCTGAAAATGAAGAGAACTAAAAATAATGGATGTTATGATTATTCCCCACCATTTCTTTTTGGTTAATCTAATAAATAATGGTTGTAATATCCCTCTAAAAAAAAGCTCTTCAGCAACTGCGGGAAGTATGGCCATTAAGCCTACATTCATTAGTAAATTAATTACACTTTTTGTCACAAAATAATCTTGGATTTTAGTGTTAAAAAGTTGTTCTTTTTCTAAGTAAGTAATGATGGCGTCAGGTAAAAAATCATATCCAACATATAAGCTAAACTGCACCAATAGTTGAGAAATACCCAATAAAATTAAAAAAGGAATAATCAGATAAAAAATCTCTTTTCGCTCCATTTTATTTACATGTAACGTTATGTTTTTAAATCGCCAAAAGATGAAAAGACTTGGAACTAAGAAAGTACCAATTTGGGAGCATAAGGTTAAAACCTTTAACGTGTTTACGGTGCTGTTGAAAACGTTAGGAATCGTGTTTATGTGTTCATCCATAAGATAAGGATCACTGTGATAAGCTGTAATATTAGATATGATGTACCCACCATTGTCTTTAAGTAAGGTTATCACTAACATGGGGGCAAGTTGAAATAGGGTCATGGAAAGCAATGTGATTAAAATCACAAAAAGCAAATACTTGAAATAAGATCCTGGTGTGATGTCCAAACTATTTTTCATGAACGAAATATAGGAATTAGATGGATATACCTACCTTTGCAATTGTAAATCATGGTTAAAATTGGTGATATAAACCTTGGAGACTTCCCTCTCCTACTGGCTCCTATGGAAGATGTAAGTGATCCTCCTTTTAGAGCATTGTGTAAAAAATATGGTGCCGATGTGATGTATACAGAATTCATCTCTTCCGAAGGTCTCATTCGAGACGCAGCTAAGAGTGTACAGAAACTGGATATCTTTGAGTACGAGCGTCCTGTTGGTATTCAAATTTTTGGTTCTGAATTTGATTCTATGATGAGAGCAACAGAGGTATGCGAAAGGGTTAATCCAGATATCATTGATATTAATTACGGTTGCCCTGTAAAAAAGGTAGCTTGTAAAGGGGCTGGTGCGGGAATTTTACAAGATATTCCTAAGATGGTTTCATTGACTAAGGCCATTGTAAATTCCACAACACTTCCGGTTACTGTTAAAACTCGCCTTGGATGGGATGAGAATTCAAAATATATAGTCGAAGCAGCAGAGCGCCTTCAAGATGTAGGTATTCAGGCGATATCTATCCATGGGAGAACAAGGTCTCAGATGTATAAAGGTGAAGCAGATTGGACACTAATACGAGAAGTGAAAAATAACCCTAGAATGCATATTCCTGTTTTTGGAAATGGCGATATTGATTCGCCTCAAAAAGCTGTCAAATATCGAAATGAATTCGGGGTAGATGGGATAATGATAGGTAGGGCGAGTATAGGAAATCCATGGTTTTTCAATCAAGTGAAACATTACATGAAATATGGTGTTGAACTTCCGAAGCCAACCCTTGCTGAAAGAGTTAAAGTGGTACAAGAACATTTGGATTTTAGCATAAGATGGAAAGGGGAAAGAGTAGGTATAGTTGAAATGAGGAGGCACTATGCTAATTATTTTAAGGGAATACCCAATTTTAAGCCTGTTAGAAATAAACTCGTGACCATAAACGACAAGGACGAATTATTTTCAGTTGTTGCAGAAATTGAAAATAAATATGAAATGGCATTATTATGAAAATTTATACTAAATCTGGTGATAAAGGAACGACCTCTTTGTTTAGTGGTAAGAGAGTAAAGAAATACAATTTAAGCATACAGGCTTATGGAACTATAGATGAATTAAACTCTTGGATTGGTTTGCTAAAGGACGAATTGAACGAAGTTAGAAATATTGACTTTAATGAAATTCAAGAAACTCTTTTTACTATTGGTTCTCATCTAGCAGCGGATGGAGATGAAAAAATGATAGATAAACTCCCCGTTATTTCTAGCACACCAACATCTAATTTAGAAAAATCAATTGATCTAATGGATGTTGAATTACCTGAAATGAGAAACTTTATTCTCCCTGGTGGTCATAAACTTTCATCCTATTGTCATATAGCTAGATGTGTATGTAGAAGAGCAGAACGCTTGGTAATTGAATCAATTGAACAAAACAATATGAGTTCAGAGATTGTTGTTTTTTTAAATCGATTGTCTGATTTTCTTTTTGTTTTAGCACGTAAAGTCCTAAAAGATCATGGCCTGGATGAGACGCCTTGGAATCCAAAAAAGAATTAATTAACGATTAATTTTTTTCATTTTAGTTTGTTAAATCAATAAAAAATTTACATTTGCGAAATCTAAAAATTAGATTATCATATGTATTGGACATTAGAACTTGCATCATATTTAGAAGACGCTCCTTGGCCAGCATCAAAAGATGAACTTATTGATTTTGCCATGAGAACAGGTGCTCCTCTAGAAGTAGTTGAGAATCTTCAAGCTCTTGAAGACGAAGGTGAAATTTATGATAGAATCGAAGAAATTTGGCCTGACTACCCAACTAAGGAGGATTTCTTCTTTAACGAAGATGAATATTAGAGTGGTATCCTAACTTATCATATTCTTTAGTCTTTTTTAAGATTATAGTACGTATTTGTTCTAACTATTCAATTATTTTTACTACTCGAAACAGTATAACATGTTAGACGGAATCCTTAAAAAACTCTTTGGAGACAAATCTCAAAAAGATCTAAAAGAGTTGTCACCCATTATTAATGAAACTGCAGCAGAATTTGTAAAAGTTCAGCAATTCAGCGATGACGAATTAAGAGAACAAACCCTTGTTTTTAAGGAAGAAATAAAATCATCCTATCAACATGTTACGGAAGAGATTCAGCAATTGAAACAACAAGCAACATCAAGTGAATTGTCTATTCAAGACAAGGAAGCTTTATTTGAACAGGTTGAAAAATTAGAAAAGGATGAGAATGAATTAATCGAGCAAAAATTATTGGAGATTATGCCTCAGGCTTTTGCTGTAGTAAAAGAAACGGCTAGAAGATTGACTGAAAATGGGCAACTAAAAGTGAAAGCAAATGAACTAGATAAAAAACTTGCTTCCAAAGGAGATTTCATTGAAATTAATGGTGAATCAGCTGTGTATAAAAATAGTTGGGATGCTGCAGGCTCTGAAATAACTTGGTCAATGATCCATTACGATGTTCAACTTATGGGCGGTGCCGCTTTACATAAGGGAAAAATTGCCGAGATGATGACTGGAGAAGGAAAAACATTAGTTGCTACACTCCCTGTTTATTTGAACGCCCTCGTGGGGAAAGGTGTTCATGTTGTTACTGTAAATGACTATTTAGCTAGACGTGATGCAGAATGGATGGGGCCACTGTATCAGTTCCATGGACTATCTGTAGATTGTATTGACCGCTATCAACCTCATTCTCAAGAAAGAAAGGCTGCATACAATGCCGACATAACTTTTGGTACAAATAATGAATTTGGATTTGATTATTTGAGAGATAATATGGTTTCAGAAACAGAAGGATTAGTTCAAAGAAAACACCATTATGCTATAATTGACGAGGTTGATTCTGTATTGATCGATGACGCTAGAACACCTTTAATTATTTCTGGCCCGGTGCCAAAAGGGGATGAGCAGGAGTATGTTGGGCTTAAGCCTAAGGTAGAAACCCTAGTAAATTATCAAAGAAAATTAATTAATGGGCTATTAAACGAGGCTAAAACCAAAATAACTCAGTCAGATAGAGAAGGATTAGATAAAAAAGAGCAAAAGAAATTATTTGAAGAAGGTAGTTTAGCCCTTTTTAGATCTTTTAGAGGATTACCAAAAAATAAAGCATTAATAAAATATCTAAGTGAACCTGGAATAAAAGTTCATCTCCAAAAAACAGAGAATTTTTATTTACAGGACAACGCTAAAGAAATGCCTAAAGCGGATGAACTTTTATACTTTGTGATAGATGAGAAAAATAATACGATAGATCTTACTGAAAAAGGAATTGATCTTATTTCGGGTGAGAATAACCCCAACTTTTATATTCTTCCAGATATTGGAGAAATGGTTGCTGAAATCGAACAAGAGCATCAAGACCCTCAAAAAATCATAAAGATGAAGGACGAGATGATGGCTGATTATACAGTAAAGGCCGAGCGTATTCATTCCATGAACCAATTATTAAAAGCATATACTTTGTTTGAAAAAGATATTGAATATGTTGTCATGGATAATAAGGTTAAGATTGTGGATGAGCAGACGGGTAGAATAATGGAGGGAAGACGATATTCCGATGGATTACATCAAGCTATCGAGGCGAAAGAAAATGTAAAGGTAGAAGCTGCTTCACAGACTTATGCGACCATAACACTTCAAAATTACTTTCGGATGTATCATAAACTTTCAGGTATGACTGGTACAGCAGAGACGGAAGCAAAAGAATTATGGGATATTTACGAATTAGATGTGGTTGTGGTTCAAACCAATAAGCCTATTATTCGCGCGGATCAAAATGATTTAGTTTTTAAAACTGGTAGAGAAAAGTACCAAGCTATTATAAATGAAATTGAAGAGCTAAGAGCAGCTGGAAGACCAGTGTTAGTTGGAACTACGTCAGTAGAAGTATCTGAACTTCTTTCTAGAATGCTTAAAATGAAAAAAGTTCCTCATCAAGTACTTAATGCCAAGCTTCACCAAAAAGAAGCCGAAGTTGTTACTGAAGCAGGAAAAGCGGGTACTGTTACCATTGCCACCAATATGGCAGGAAGAGGAACCGATATCAAGCTTGGAGAGGGAGTAAAAGATGGTGGTGGATTAGCCATAATTGGTACAGAAAGACATGACTCAAGAAGAGTAGATAGGCAGTTAAGAGGTAGATCAGGAAGACAAGGAGATCCAGGTTCATCACAATTTTTTGTTTCTCTTGAAGACAATCTAATGCGCTTATTTGGATCAGAACGAATCGCCAAGATGATGGATAGGATGGGCCATAAAGATGGAGAAGTTATTCAACATAGCATGATTACCAAGTCTATAGAAAGGGCGCAAAAAAAGGTAGAGGAAAACAATTTTGGTATTCGAAAAAGACTATTGGAATTTGATGATGTGATGAATAGTCAAAGAACAGCCATCTACAATAGACGAAAAAATGCTCTTTTTGGAGAGAAACTGGATTTAGACATTGACAATATGATCTACGACATCAGTTTTAGTATCGTATCATACACGCAAGAAAGTTCTGATTTTGAAGGGTTTAAAATTGATGTAATTACCAATTTCGGAATAGAGTCTCCGTTTTCTGAAAAAGAATTTTTAGAAAAAGATGTAAACGACCTAACGTCTATACTTTACGTAAAAGCAAAGGAAAGATACGATAGGAAATCATTGTACATTCAAGAAAAAGCATTCCCCGTCATTAAGAATATATTTGAGCAACAGGGAGAAAAAATTGAAAACATCGTTATTCCATTTACCGATGGAAAAAGGATAATGAAAGTAGTTGCAAAGTTGTCTAAAGTTTATGATACAGAAGGCTTGGAAGCACTAAAAGCACTAGAGCGTAATATCACTTTAGGTTTTATTGATAACGAGTGGAAAGAACACTTAAGAGAAATGGACTTCTTAAAGCAAAGTGTTTACCATGCTCAATATGAGCAAAAAGACCCACTGCTAATATATAAGTTAGAGGGGTACCAGCTGTTTCAAAGTATGATGGACAAGATGAATAGAGACATCATCTCTTTTTTGATGAAAGCTCAAATTTATGATTCAAATGAGCAGACAGTTACTTCGTCAAATCAACCACAAAAGCAAGACTATAGTAAGTTAAAAACAGGAAGAGAAGACTTGGCTCAAGCCACTCAAATGAACAAGGAAGTAGCCCAACGAGATCAGTCTTCCCCAGTAAAGTCTAAGCCTGTTATGGTAGCAAAAAAACCAGGAAGAAATGAAAGGGTTAAGGTTTTGAATTTACAAAATGGAGAAACCAAAGAAATGAAATTTAAACAAGCTGAACCCTTAATTAGCTCTGGAGCATGGCAAATGGTTGAAATGGATTAGCGCCCCAAAAAAGAGCTGAATATTTTATTTGAATAGGTTTCAACTAGTTCTTCATTAAATTCTAAAGGTCTATAATAGTTAGTCCTATCAGCATTATTTTTTTTTAGAAAATCATCTATTTGTTTAGCTATTTTTATAAGCTGTTCTAGTGGATCTACATTTTTATTATAACAAATTTGAAGCTTTTCATTTAAAATGCTCTCATTGTATGCATGATTAAATGTATTTAAAAAAGTTTTGTTCCAAGCCTTAGTAAATAATTTGCCATCCTTTATTTTTTTAGTTTGAATTAAGTAAAATGTTAATTTTTTAAAGAAGTTTAAATTAGAGTTAATAAATTTTTTGTTTTCCAAACAAAATTCGAAGAAGCACCATTTCATGCAGTAAGGTATTACATGATTGTATTTATCCTTTATGAAAGTTATTTTTTTCTTAGAAATATGAGTTAATTTTTCATTAAATAATTTTAGACAATGATTGTAAAGTTTTAAATCTAAACTATTTCTTTCATTTATGAGTTCTATAAGATCTTCAGGTATTTCTTGTATTCCCGGTCTCCTAAGTGTCATTCTTTTAACTTCAATTTTTCTTCCCCATTTGATTCCAGCAATGTCACTAAAGTAAGATAGTGATTCATTAAAATATTCAAAAATTCCTACGTGAACTGGAATTTTTTCTATAGTATTAATTATATCTGTTAAGTCATCCTCACTGGACCTATGTTTAGAGTACATTCTACGACCCTTTAAAAAGTTAACCGTTCCATTATTAGTTTGCTCATTTTTTATGTAGGATTGAAAATCTTTGGGCTTTCTCTGTAGTAAGTCAATAAACTCTTTTCTTTCTTTTATGAAATGATATTCTGAAGTTACTCTGTCAATGGGCTGTCTTAGCATCATGAATATCACAAAATCAAGATATTTTTCATTTTCTGTAGGGTCAAATATGTCACCCGAATTAGAAACCTTATTTGGTAGAATATGTCTATAATTAAACCCAACTTCTGTTTGCCAAAAACTATTATTCATAGCGGTATTAATGGTAGTCCCGCCCGTTTTTGGAACGTGTATAAAAATGAGTTTTTCCTTGTTAATCATATTTTCAAATTGATTTAAGATTTCAAAAAATAAATCTTATAATCCACATAAACGTGAAAGTTGTTCAAAATATAGAAAATTGATTTTACACTAATTTTATATATATTTAAAAAGTTAATATATTTCATTATTTCAATGAAAAGAGCCCTACTTTTCTTTCTTTATTTTACAGCTTTACAATACAATGCTCAAATGTCGTGGATTAACGGCATTACTATATCCCCATCCACACCAACAGAATTAGATTCCATTACTGTTTTTATTGATTTATCTTTTGCCTATAGTGATTGTCCATTAGATCATAAATTTATTTCTGTTTTAGGAAACAATATTCAATCATCTTCTCATCATTGCCAAGGGTTTTTAGCTGCGATATGTGATACTAGAGATACATTATTACTTGCGCCTTTATCTGTAGGCACCTATAAATTAGTCCATACTTCTACTTCAGGTTCAGGATCAGTTCCATGTACTCCAGGATTTGTAGTAGACGATGTAGATTCGATTGAATTTTATGTAGTAAACTCAGCCTTATCTAGTGTTACTTTTAAAGTGGACATGAATAATGTTACAGAGAATTATTCTAATCCTGAAATCAACGCCACATTTAATTCATTTTGTGGTAATTGTGATACTATGGTTGATCCAAATCAGGACAATATTTGGGAATTCACTTCCTATTTTCCAGTAGGAGACACTATAGAATATAAATTTTCTGCTGATAATTGGTCAATAGAGGAGAATTTAGATGGGAATTCCACATGTACAAATGGGGATTTAAATAATACCAATCGACTATTTGTTGTTCCCAATCATGATACTATACTTGAAGCTGTGTGTTGGGGATCTTGCGATACTTGTCTAACATCCCCAGTCCAAATTGAAAGTGCTAATTTGTATAAGGATCTTAATTTCAAAATATTCCCTAACCCTGTTCGTGAGCTTTTGACTGTTGAATGTGATATTAGTTCAATTGATAAGTTATTTTTATATGATACTATGGGTCGTCTAATTAAGACAAATAATACCAATCATATTTTAATTTCAAATTTAGAAAGTGGTCCCTACATTTTAGTGATTTTAGTTAAGGAACAAGCTTACAAATATTTAATTGATAAGTTTTAAATGGCTCTTATTAACTGTTCATTTATAAAATTAACTCTCTATTTATTTTTCTTTTTTATTAATATACAGATTAGTGCAAATGTGTATTATGTAAGCAGTTCATTAGGGAATAATCAGAATAACGGTTTAACTCCGATGAGCCCATTTAAATCTATTTCTCAATTAAATTCTATGATTTTCAACCCTGGAGACTCTATTTTATTTAAATCTGGAGAAATTTTTAATGGTATGTTTTGGGTTAGGGGCTCTGGAAATCCACAAAATCCAATTTACATAGGAAGTTATGGGGGTACAGTAAAACCTATCCTAAACGGAGATGGTTATCAATCTTGTATTTTGGTTTATAATGATGATGGAATTATAATTAAAAACCTTGAGCTTACTAACGAAAATACTCATTTAGATAGCTTAGGAAATACAAAAACAATTAGCGGGTTTGGCGGGTCGGCAAATACCTGGGGTTCTGGTAAAAATGTAAGATTTGGAATTAAAGTAGTTACAGATACGGATTCTTTAAATTATTTTGTCATGGATAGCCTTGAAATACACCATGTTTTCCCAACACCATCTGTCATGACTCATGCACACAAGGGATATGGGATAAAATTTGAATCGCAATCTGATACTTCTAACTATGATTATAATTTATTGTCGAATTTAAGCGTATCCAACTGTTTTATTCACCATACTGGACATTATGGTATTTGGATAAAATCAATCGGATTGAATAACATTAATGATTTCAAAAATGTTGATATAAAAATTAAGAATTCAATTTTTGAAGAAACTGGTGGTTCAGGGTTTGTTCCGAATAAATCTAAAGACGTATTAGTAGAAAATTGTGTTTTTAATCACACTGGGTCAAGCGTAGATCAAAGAATGTGGAAAAGAGGTAGTGGCATGTGGCCTTTTGATTGTCAAAATGTTGTTGCACAACACAATTATTTTATGAATGCACACGGTCCTGCAGATTCTTACGGAGCACACATTGACTACGGAAATGAAAATGTGGTATTTCAATATAATTACAGTTATAACAATGAGGGTGGTTTTGTGGAAATATTAGGAGATAATATTAATTGTGGGTACAGATATAATATAAGTGTAAACGATGGTTACAGAGAAGATCCAAATAATTCACCTTGGGATAAAAAGGGCAAGCTTTTTTGGGTTTCTAACTTTTGTGGAAATGGAAATGTTAGATGTCCAAGCACTGGAACCTTTATATACAACAATACGGTTTTTGTTAATGATTCCATAAATCCTGAAATTTATTTCTGGCCAAATATAGGTGATGTATTGATGTACAATAATATCATTTATGTGGGGTCAAGTGGTCAAGTTCTTCCTACATTAATTCAAAATAATTTAAATTCATTAGATATTAGTCACAATTTGTTTTTTGACTCGTCAAGAATCAATTTAGATGTAGACTTAAAGAATAATGCCTTTTGGGGAGATCCGGCACTACTAAATCCATCAGCCTTGGGTGTAGATGACCCTTCAATGTATCAACTTCAGTCAAATAGCCCAATAATAGGCATGGGAAAATTGATTTCCGGAAGTACTGACACATTAAATTTTATTCAAAATAATGGCGGTATGGATTATTTTGGAAACTTCGTTTCTTCTACAGCCCCCCCTAATATTGGTGCTTCAAACTTCTTTAGCACCTTAATAGAAAGTAAATTCAAAAATAAGGTTCATGCCAGTCCAACTATTACAGTGGATGAGGTTAAACTTTCGGTTGATAATTTTAGCGGGGAATTAATTATACATATTTATGATATTAATGGAAAACGTGTCTCTACTCAAATAGGCGATACAGTCTCCATGTATAAATATGAAAAAGGACTATATATTTTAGAAGTACAGTACAATCATTTAAATGAACGCATAACTATTCTTAAGTTGTGATTTCAGTTATAAATTCCAAAATAGAGGCAATCCATAATTAACCACAATTAGGATAATTATAATAGATATCACATTAATTAAGAAGCCTGCTTTAACCATATCTCGTATGGTGAGTAGTTTTGACCCAAAGACAACGGCATTGGGAGGAGTAGCTACTGGTAACATAAAAGCACATGATGCAGCTAAAGTAGTACTTACTAATAATAAGTAGGGATGAACTCCGATAACTTCTGAGAGTGGTATCATAATTGGCAGCAACATTGCAGTAGTAGCCATATTAGAAGACATTTCGGTAATGAAATTAACAGAACTAATTACAAGTAATAATACAACCAACGCATTGGTAATAGTAATGGAGCTAAGTTGATCCCCGATCCATAGATCGATTTGAGTTGTCTGAAATCCATTTGCGATAGAAAGTCCCCCACCAAATAAAATTAGTATACCCCATGGTATTTTTACTGCTTCATTCCACTCAAGTAAAGGTTTCCTATTGTTTTTTGAAGGTATAATAAAAAGAAATATAGCACTAGTAATGGCAATCATTGAATCATCAAAATGGGGGATGAATGGGGTTATAATGTATTTTCTACTAATCCAACACAAAATGGTGACTAAAAAGATTAACATTATCTTTTTTTCTTCGTTTTTCATTGGCCCCATTTCAAATAATAATTTTTGAACTTCTTTCTTACCACCTGGAAATCCTTTTTTTGGAAGTTTAAATGCAATTTGGGTAAGGTAAATCCATATTATAACTATTAATGAAACTGAGATAGGTAACCCAACCTTAAACCATTGAAAAAATGAAATTTCAGTATTTAAATTATCTTCTATGAAGCCAGCAAAAATTAAATTTGGTGGTGTACCTATTAATGTAGCAATTCCCCCAGCTGAAGCACTGTAAGCAACAGCTAACATTAATGCTTTTCCAAATAGTTGTTGTTCATTTTCTTTGCTCTCTGGGTGATCTTTTATTTGAGATATAACCGATAAGGCAATAGGGAGCATCATAACGGTAGTTGCCGTATTTGAAATCCACATAGAGAGAAATCCAGTAGCAATCATAAATCCCAAAATAATCTTATCGGTACTGCTGCCTAGTCTGAGTATAATATTCAATGCAATTCGTTGATGTAAATTCCATTTTTGAATAGCATTGGCTATTATAAACCCACCAATAAATAAAAAAATGTATTTGTGACCATAGTTTGCTCCAGTTTCTTGGATAGACATGATTTCGCAGGAAGGAAAAAGAACAATCGGTAATAGTGCAGTTACTGCTATTGGTACTACTTCACTTATCCACCAAATGGCCATCCATACAATCACACCAAGTAATCGGAATCCATTATCACTCATCCCAGTTGGGGTATCAAACAGAAAACTAACCAAGAAACAAATGGGTCCTAATAGGGTAAAAAAATATGTTGTATTTCTTTTAATAATTTAAAGTTTACCAATTTAATATGTAAGCAAAAATAAGAGGTGCAACTATGGTTGCATCAGACTCAATGATAAATTTAGGTGTATCTACATCTAATTTCCCCCAGGTTATTTTTTCATTTGGAACAGCCCCTGAATACGATCCATAACTAGTAGTTGAATCACTTATTTGGCAAAAATAACTCCAAAATGGGGTATTCGTTTTCTCCAAATCTTGGCTTAACATGGGTACTACACAAATTGGAAAATCACCTGCAATGCCACCTCCAATCTGGAAAAAGCCAATGCCTTCATTGCCGGCATAATTTTCATATAGATTAGCTAAATATATCATATACTCAATACCACTTTTAACTGTAGAGACCTGTAATTCTCCTTTAATGCAATAGGAAGCAAAAATATTTCCTAATGTAGAATCTTCCCATCCAGGCACTACTATAGGGATATTCTTTTTGGCAGCAGCCAGCATCCAACTGTTTTCAGGTGGTATCTGATAATATTGTTCTAAAACACCTGACAGAAGTAATTCATACATAAACTCATGTGGGAACTTTCGCTGCACTTTATTTTCAGCAGTTTTCCAAAGTTCAAAAATGTGGCTTTGTAATCGTCTAAATGCCTCTTCTTCTGGAATACACGTATCAGTTACTCTGTTAAGTCCTTTATTTAACAAATCTTTTTCCTGCTTTGGAGTCAAATCTCTGTAATGTGGAATTCGCTTGTAATGATCATGAGCAACTAAATTCATTAAATCTTCTTCTAAATTGGCTCCAGTACATGATATGTAGTGAATTTTATCTTGTCTAATCATTTCTGCAAGTGATTTACCTAACTCAGCAGTACTCATAGCTCCTGCTAGACTTACTAGCATTTTTTTTCCTTCTTTTAAGTGCTTTTCATATCCACTGGCTGCGTCAACCAGAGCAGCTGCATTGAAATGCTTAAAATGTTCATGTACAAAATCTTTAATTCTCATAATGCATAAAATTTATAAGAAAGCATTTTGTAGTACAGTTTAGCCACCAAAAAATTAGGGTGAGTAAGGCCATCTATAGGAGCTAACTCCACAATATCAAAACCCACTACATTTTTTGACTCAAAAACCATTTTTAAATATTTCGTGATGTCATTCCAAAGTAATCCTCCTGGCTCTGGAGTCCCAGTTGAAGGCATAATAGAAGGATCAAATGCATCTAGATCAAATGTGATGTAAACATCATTGGAAAGTTGGTTGACACTGTCGATCATCCATTGGGTTTTTCCATGTATTTTTTCAGCAAAATAAACTTTATTTTTGTTCATGTATTCGACTTCTTCAACATCCATGGAACGAACACCAACTTGAACCAAGTTACAATTTTTGCTGGCATCATGCAATGCGCAAGCATGATTGTAAGGGCTTCCTAAGTAAGTAGGTCTTAAATCTGCATGTGCATCAATGTGTAAAACGGACAAGTTTCTAAATTTCTCATAAAATGCCTTTATAATTCCAATACTAATGGAGTGTTCTCCACCAAAAAAAGTGAGAAATTTATCTTTTTCTAGCAATGTTTTTGTGGTTTTATACACTTCATTAAACATGGCCTCTGGAGTGTTAAAATTGATTAACGGTGGTAATATGTGAACGCCATTTTGATAAACCTCCGTATGAGTTTCAATATCATATAATTCCATGTTCTCTAAGGCATCTAAAAATTTTTCGAATCCCTTATCAGCTCCTTTACCCCAAGTACTAGTGCCATCGTACGGGACTGATTGTAAAAATACTTTAGCAAAATCCTCCTTGCAAAATCGATCTTCTATGCCTGCAAAATTCCTCATTATTTATATCCCAAAAGCTGAAACATTTCTTCTACAGATTGTTCGTTTCGATATACATAATCCACAAAATTACCTGTTTCGTCTCTATCAATTATAATGTGTTTTGGAGCTGGAATTAAGCAATGCTTTATACCTCCATAGCCACTTAATGAATCTTGATATGCACCAGTATGAAAAAACCCAAGATACAAAGGTTCTTCATCATCCTCTGGAAAACTAGGTAATAACACTTCTTGATTAAAATCTTCGGAATTGTAATAGTCGGAATGATCACAACTAATCCCTCCAATATTTACTCTTTTATATTCATTTTGCCATTTATTTATTGGAAGCAGGATGAATTTTTCATGTATAGACCATGCATCAGGAATCGTATTCATTAAGCTGTTGTTTATAAGGTACCAACTTTCAGTGTCATTTTGCTTTTTTTGATCTAATACTTCAAAAATAATGGCACCACTTTCGCCAACTGTATACTTTCCAAATTCTGTAAAAATATGGGGGTCATCAATTTGTTCATTTAGGCATGCTTCTTTTATATTTTTTATGATTTCATTACACATATAATTGTAGTCATAATCAAATCCAAGGTTATTTCTAATCGGAAATCCACCACCAAGATTTAGGGAGTTGAGGGTAGGAGATTGTTTTTTTAAATCTGCATATAATTTCAATGCTTTTTGAAATTCACCCCAATAGTACATATTGTCTTTTATCCCAGAGTCAACAAAAAAATGCAGCATTTTTAAAATCACATTCCGGTTTTCCTTTATTTCACTTAAGTAGAAGTTAATAATCTCGTTATGTCGAATGCCTAATCTTGAAGTGTAATAAGACGATTGAGGTTCTTCATTGATAGCCATTCTTACACCAATTTTCAACTTTTTTTCTGTACCTTTTAATAAATGCAAAAGTCTTTTAGTTCCGGTTTATTATCCAGAACAACCAAAATATTTTTAAATCCATCATCATAAAGAGATATGATTTTTTTTAGATATTGATCTGTTTTGTAACCATTATTTATTATGATGATCTCTTTATTGATTTTACCTTCTTTGTGTAAGTTTCTTATTAAATCAATATCAAAAGAAGAAGAAGTTTCGAGATGGACATTTTCTTTAAGAGCGGCACTAACAACGTGTGAAAAATGATTGCATTTGGTACAGTAACAATAATGGTATTCTCCTTTATAGTTATGTTTTTTAATAGCACGGTTAAATAAATTCCTAGCTCTTTTAATTTTGTCCCTTATTTCAGGAAGAAAAAACAGCCTAAAAGGAGTTCCATACTTTTTAATTAAATGTTTGATGGAAATATCATGAAATGTAAGGTTACCCTCCCTTAGATCAAACCCTTCCTGCGGAAAATAATAGGTTTGATCAATGAGATTGAAATAGGTGTTTTTCATTCATTTACATATAAGTCAAATAAAAGTATTTTAAAAAATAATAGGTTTGACAATTTTAATTTAAATTCATGATCAATGTGGTCAAATCAACTGGAGCGTATTTGTTTTGTTTTAGGTTTATTATTCACAATACATAGTATATCACAAGAAGTAGTAGTTCAGCCCTATTTACAAAAATTGACCGATCAAGGTGTTGTTGTTTTATGGGAGACAAAAGAGGCTAATTCTTGGTATCTAGATTGGGGTCCAGATCAACAACAAATACAAAGTGTTGTTTCACAATCTAACTCTTTGTTGAATACAGGACATTTTATTCAGAGGGTAGAATTAAACAATCTTGATCCATCTCAACGATATGTTTACCGTATTAAAAAAGACAATTACAACTCTCAGTTTTTTTCATTTAAAACTGAGGAGTCAGTTGATGCGGAAAGTGCAACTGTGTTGGTTGCAACTAGTGATATGCAGAAGGATAATTCAAATCCCAATATGTTTGAAAAGGTAGTAAATGATGGAATTATATCATTTTTTAACCCTAGTAATTTATCCGAAATTAATGAACATATTGATTTCTTACTGTTCCCAGGAGATTTAGTAGATGATGGTTCAAAACATCTACATTGGACAAATGATTTTTTTGATCAAGGAAAAAATATATTAAGCTATTTACCCTTGTATCCTGTACTAGGAAATCATGAGCGAAATCACCCCTTTTTTTTCCACTATTTTGAACTGCCCTTAAATGGTACTAATGGGTATGAAGAACATTGGTGGTATAAAGATCACTCTAATGTTCGAATTATTGGTATGGATTCGAATAATGGATACCGAATTCAAGAACAACTAGAGTGGTTAGATAGTATTTTGTCCATTACCACTTCAGATACTATTATTGATTTTGTTTTTGCTCAATTACATCATCCACATCATTCGGAATTGTGGCCAGAGGGAAATACCTCGTTCACTGGTGAAGTGATTGATAAATTGGAGGTTTTTAGTACTGTTTCAGGAAAGCCGTCTATTCATTTCTTTGGGCATACTCATGGATACTCAAGAGGGCAATCTAGGGATCATCAACATCTTATGGTAAATGTAGCATCTGGTGGAGGAAATCTTGACTATTGGGATGAGTATTTCCAGCAAGATTATGAAGAGTATATAATATCTCACGATGAATATGGATTTGTGGTGGTTGAAGCAGAAGCCGGACAAGATCCCAAGTTTAAATTAAAAAGAATAAGCCTAGGTAACGAGCACAACTATAAAACCAATACTATAGAAGATAGTTTAGTTATTTCTTTACATAACCAATCACCAGCAATGCCAATTATTTTAGAGCCATCAGCTGAAGACTCAGTCAATCCGGAAGATGTCTACTTTAGCGCATCTTCATTTGAAGACCCGAATCATGATGAACATGGAGCTACTCATTGGCAAGTTACCTCAGACAGTAATGATTACTCTAACCTTGTTGCTGATCGCTGGGTGCAGTATAAAAACGAGTTCAAAAATCAAGATACGCAAGAGGGAATAAATTTATGTGAATTAACTATGCACACACTCTTACCAGACCAAACCTATTTTTTGAGAGTACGATATAGAGATAAAGGACTTAAATGGAGTGAATGGTCTCATTCTACTCCGTTTTATACAAAGTCATTTACTAAATGGCATTTGTTCCCTAACCCATCTACTTCAACCCTCAGAGTCAATATACCTCTTGATGATCAACAACACTTAAATGTCCTGCTATATAATCAAAAAGGAAAGGTAGTGCAAACTATTGATCATATTCATCCTCCAGTTTGGACATATGACACGTCTAAACTAAAGAATGGAAACTACGTTGTTCAATTTGAAAAAGATGGTTTTGTTCTAGCGTCTTTGAAATTTATTGTGTTGTAGAGGTTTAAATAACTATGGACAAGTAGTTACTGGGTTGCTACACAGCCATTCAGATTGTATCCACCCTAGTTCGCCCCTATGATTTACTTGCACCCAATCACTACCACACATGGTGTTAAAGCTTAATATGACATCTTGTTCATATATGGTGAAAGCAATTTGAGTTGCATCTGGTGTTTTGTATAAAGCTATGGGTTGACCGCCATAATTTCTTAATTGTGCCCCAATAAGTGATCCATGAATCCAACACTCATCAGGTATCGGTTCAATTGCATCATCATAGGTGTCAATTTTAGTTATTTTAAACCAGCTGTCTTTAGATTCAGATAAACTAAACTCTACATTTCCATTTTGAGTTTTAAGCACATATATTATTTCTCCATTTGGTTTTTTTCTAAGATTTGTTCCATTGCTGTCATCATCTATTAAATAGGCATAAATTTCACCACTGTCACAATAACCAATTGTTTCATGTAAAGATTTTTTATTGTCTACATCAATAGAACTTGAGGTATCTTTGACTTGATTATCATAGATCGATATTTCATCCATAATTTGATTTACATGAGTTTTTTCATTGACACATGAGTGGCAAGCAATGATATACAGTAATAAGCAAATTCTCCCTTTCATTTTTAAAAACTAACGTTCTGAAATACAATCAATTATTACAATTTCACCCACCATGCAAATACTTGCGGATAAATTTTGATTAATGTGATAGCTCACCCATACTTTTTTGTTGTGTTCTGGTTCTAGATTGAAATCAGATAAATTGATAGGCTCAATTTGGTCCCCGTTATTTAATTTAATGGTGTAACCACAACCATCAAGTTGATTATTTTCTATACGTGCTTTAACTCCATCTAAGCATTCATTTTTTTGACAGCCTATAATATTGCTCATTACAATGCTAGAAATTATTATTTTTTTATAAAAATTCATTTTTATCTTTTCATACAGTGTTCACAACCATTAAATTATAAAAAAAAGAACCCAAACACGAATACCACTATTCCAACTAGCATAAGCAAAAAAGTATAGGGTAGAATATCTTTTGCTTTAAGTCCTGTAATCCCAAGAAGAGGTAAAGCCCAAAATGGTTGCATCATGTTAGTAATTTGATCTCCATAAGCAAGAGCCATAATACTTTTGTGTAGAGGGATACCCATCTCTAACGCAGATTGAATAATTAAAGGCCCCTGTATGTACCACTGTCCACCTCCACTAGGGACAAAAAAGTTAATTAATCCAGCACTGAAAAAAGTGTATATAGGATAAGTAAATTCAGAAGAAATATGTTGAAAGAAATGAGAAAGATCTTGTATTATTCCTGTTGATTGAAAGATGCCCATTATACCAAAATACAGAGGAAACTGTAATAGTATTCCTACAGTACCACCAATTGCACTTTCTGAAGCAGTTAAAAAATTGGTAATGCTCCCATGACTTATTAGGGCAAGGGCAAGTAAACTTAAGTTCAGGAAATTGGGTGTGATAAAACGGAATGATAATGTGTTAGGGTGAGATATAGCTAAATAAGTGCACAAAACAAGTAATAATCCACCTATTATACTTCCTGTAATTTTGGAATGATCGAATCTTTCGGCACCAATTAGTTTTTTATTAATAACCTTTTTAGAGGATAGTTTGTATTCTTCTGGGATTCGAGTTTTTACTTTTTTACCTATGAAGTATATGGTTAATGGCAGAACTAAAAATAGTATGGCTGTAATTATAAGATTAGAAGTCGAAAAAACAGTGCTTTTAAAATCGATTAAATGAGGAACTTGATGTTCATATTGAGGGCTAACTAGCGTAGCCAAATGCCCAGGTTCGGCAATTTTGATTAATGATGACCCAGAAATACCACCATGCCATACCATGAGGCCACAATATCCGGCTGCCCCTATAAGACCTGCATTCAAGGGTAATTTTTTATCACGAGCGTACTCTAACAACTTTTTACAAAATATTGCACCAAAAACAAGTCCAAGTCCCCAATTAAACCAACTAATGATCAGTGTAGTAAAAGATATTAAAGCAGCACTTCTTGCGTTTGTTTTACAAATAGGAAGTAATCTTTTTATTCCTTTTTCTATAATAGGACTTAATGCAAAAACATGTCCAAGTAGAAGCATTAGCATCATCTGAATAGCAAAAGCAAGTCCATTTGTGTCCCATAAGCCTTTGTTCCAAAATTGAATAACTAAGGTAAATTTTTCAGTATAATTACTTGCAATTATAGTAGTATTAGACCACGGCCATATGATGGCGAAAACCATTGTAATGAGCGTGAGAGCTATAGCAATGGTAAAGGGGGTAGGAAGTAAAAAACGTACCCCTTTGATGTATCGGTCAAAAAGGGTCAAATGAGCTATTTAAAAAGGAAGATCATCATCTTCATCGCCTACAGGTTCAAAATCTGGTGTTGGAGGAGCCTCTTGATTCATTCCGCTATCTTCTCTTTGCAACTTCCAAGCTTGTAGATTCACATAATATTTCCCATTGTATTCGTTTCCTCTAATATTAAATGAAACTTCCACTTCGTCACCTTCTGCTAATCCATCAAGTAAATTTGTTTTGTCTTTAATACATTCCAACTTTACGTCCTGAGGATATTGTTCATTAGTAGTGATAACAAACTCTCTCTTAGTAAAACCTGAATCCCATGACTGTAAATCCATGATTAGTTTTACTCTTCCATTAATTTTTAATTCCATCTTTGATTAATTATTAAACGAAAGTAAGGTTTTCCAAGCGTCATCCAAGTTATTATCTTCTAAAAATAATTTTGCTTTTTTGTGGAGTGCTATTTCAAGAGACGAAGCATCATCTTCAAGCTCAATAAACAGATCACTTAATTCTACAAGTTTAAAATCGTTTACAGCTGTTTCATCTGGGATGGATTCAATTCCTCCTAATTTACCTAAGTCATTCCCTGTTAGAATGGAACTTTGAAGTATTTCTTCAGGAATCTGGTCAAATCCAATTCCTCGGGTTGTAATGGGTTTTTTAATTTCAAACATGGAATTTTTATTGGTTCTGCAGTACCAGTCTCCCCCCATTCTGGCTACTAAATCTATTTTTTCTTGATCGATCATTTGATTGTCGTCTAATATATGATCAGAAACATGCATCCTTAAAATTTTACAAATGATAAGATTACCTGAGCCTCCTTCTTCACCTAATTCTTTGACTTCAATTACTTTGCATTCTAATTGTACAGGGGACTCTTTTACTCTAAATGGTTTTATGGTTTCAGATTCTATTGGGGTTAAACCACTTTTAATGAATTCGTCTACTTCAGGGCCATATGGAGAGCTAGCTAATGACATCTGTTCTACCATGGAATAATCAACTAAATTGATGACCACTTCATTTACTTTTTTTACATTATTGTAAGTGTCTTTATGGGCTCCTGTTCTACCGCTTCTAGACGGAGAAAAAACAGCAATTGGTGGGTTGGAGCTAAAGACATTAAAAAATGAAAATGGAGCTAAGTTAGGTACGCCCTTTTCATCAACCGTACTCGCAAAACATATCGGTCTGGGTCCAACAGCACCCAATAAGTAGCGGTGCGCTTTAGGTAATCCCATATCAATAAGATCAATTGTAAGCATTCAGAATTTTTTAAGTTGTATTCAAAGGTAGTAGAAAAATATTTCAAGGCTTTTGTATTTGAGAAAATTGAATAAATTTGCAAACTGCTTTTAGAAAGCATACGCGGGTATGGTGGAATTGGTAGACACGCTAGACTTAGGATCTAGTGCCGCAAGGCATGGGGGTTCGACTCCCTCTACCCGCACCAAGTTGAAATGGCATAGGCAGTTTGTTTATGCCATTTTTACATCATACATCAAAGTAAAATAATATGGACGTTAGCGTTAAAAATAGAGATGCATTAAATGCAGTTTTAACGGTGAAGATATCTAATAAAGATTATGCTACACCTTATGAGAATTCATTAAAAAATTACAGAAAACAGATTCAAATGCCAGGTTTTAGGAAAGGTCATGTTCCTGCTAGCATTGTAAAAAAGAAATATGGCCCATCTATTTTGGCAGAAGAAATTGATAAAATTTTAAATAAGTCAATTTATGACCACATCACAGAAAATAAACTTAATATCCTTGGTAATCCATTGCCAATTGAAGATGAAAAGAAGCAAATTGATTGGAATAACCCTGGCGATTTTGAGTTTGCATACGAGTTAGGTATTGCTCCAGATTTTAACTTAGATCTTCCTGGTAAATTTAAGTTTACTCGATATCAACCTAAAATTGACAATAAACTTGTAGATAAGCAAATAAATGATTTTGCAAAACGTTATGGAAAGTTAGTAGGTATTGAAGTGGCTTCTGAAAGTGATATGATATTAGCTAATTTTAAAGAGCTGAATGAAAAAGGGGAAGTTGTGACAGAAGGATTTAATCATAGTTCTACTGTTTCGATTGAGTTTGTGGATGATAAAAAAGCTAAAAAGAAACTTGTAGGTCTAAAACCTAAAGATGAATTAGTGATAGATCCAAAAGTTATTAGTAGAGGAGATGCTGACATGGCGTCTATGCTAGGAATAGATAAAGATAGAGCCAAACTGTATAATAGGAACGTGTTATTAACGGTTAATGAAGTAAAAACACTTGAACCTGCAAATGTTGATGTAGCTCTATTTGATAAAATTTATGGAGCTGGAGAGATCAAAACAGAAGATGAATTTAGACAAAAAATCATTTCTGATTTAGGAAATATGTTCACAGCTGACACCGATCGAATATTCAAAACAGAAGTTACCAAAACGATTATTAAAAAATTAAAACTTAAACTCCCAGATGAATTTTTAAAAAAATGGATTTTAAGTTCAAACAAAGAGGCAACGAAAGAGCAGATTGATTCTGATTATGAAAAGTATGCAGATGGTTTAAAGTGGCAGTTAATTGAGAATTCTATTGTAAAAGATCAAAACATAAAGGTAGAAGGGAGTGAATTGTTGAACTTTGCTATGGAGCTCATTGGCAATCAATATGCACAGTACGGAATGATGATTCCTGGTGAAGACGAACTTAAAAAAGCAGCCCAAAATGTGCTTTCTAATCAAGAAGAGGCTAGAAAGTTGAATGACATGATTTATGACAGAAAAGTTATGGATTACTTAAAAAACACATTAAAAATCACGGACAAAGAAATTTCTCATGAAGATTTCGTTAAAAAGTCCGCTGAGGCCATCCAATAAATACCTAAATTACAAACAAAAGATCTAAAAACAGAAGATAGAGTAAATGCGTTTGTTGATAAGTTTGATGGTAAACAAGATTTTACCAAGGTAGACGGTAAGACTATTAAAATAAAAAATATTAAATTTCAAGGAGAAACTTTCACACCCAAAAAAAGTGGAGAGTTGAGATCATTACTTCTCACCTTACTGGGTGATTTTGGGTCAAGAGATTTACAGATTTCTGTTACTGGTGGTAATATTAACATAGGAGCACTAGCAAAAGTTCCTGAGTTTGGTGGACAAGGTAAAGCACAAACAGGTAAGATTACAACTGGTGGTGTGGTTACTGAAGTATTGAGTGAAGTTGGTTTTTGTTTTTACTATGCTTTACACGTAAATAAACAGTTAGATACTTATAGTGTTGATTCATGGCTGAGTGTAAAAAATACAGCAGACTTTCAAAAATTATGTAATCAATATAAAGGTGTAAGTAAGATGTTGTCATATCAATTTAATGATATTAAAGACATGGATAGTCAACTAAGTAAAATGCATGCCTTTCTTACAACTGAAAAATTTGATCCTATCATAAGAAGACAAGTTAAGAAATTCAAACAAACGTATCCAACTGTTGGTACAAATTACTATATTGCAAGACCAAGTGCATTACCAGACAAGATAAGTCCATACACTGCATATAATAATATCGCAGAATCTTTAAAGGGATATATTGGAATGAGTAGAAAGATAGGCCCTGATAAATGGAATCCTGCAGACTTTTGGATTTTTAGTCGCAAAGGTCTTCAATTATTGGAGCAATGGAATGAGAAATCAAAGAGATTAAAATCAATTAATTCAGAAACCTACTCATCAAGTTATATGAATCTTGTTAATAGGCAATTAGTAAAACTCTACAAGTCGGGTGATGTGTATCCAGTATCTCTTAAAAAGAGTGGTTCATCAGTGCAGATTAAGGAGATTAATTTAGGTAGAAATGAACTTGAACAAACTTTAGAATATGATAAAGTTTTACTTGCCCCTACTAACCAAGACGTTCAAATTTTTTATAAGATAAAAACTTATGATGATGGAAAGATGGTAACATCAAAAAGTTATTATGCCAAAATGAAAACCTTGTCTGGTGGATTTAGATTGGAGTTATATGAAACAGGTAAGAATACTATGGCAAGACATGGTTCTATAGGTGTTGGTCTACAGAATTTTATAATTTACAATACTGATAGGACAGGTATTGGAGAGTTGCAAAAAGTCAGAGATGAGTTTAAGGATGATGATTTATACATATCTCTTCCATCAAAAGGATCTAAAGATTGGATGGGAGTAAATCAATATAGTAAAATGGGTAAGGCAGCAGAGGATTTATTACCATACGTGAATAGAATGATGGAAGAAATAAATGGTGAAGACTCGGCATTTAAGGCAGAAAAGTTTAAAGGTGGAGGTAGACCCCTTGCCATCGCCACAAAGGCTGGAGCAGGTGAAATAGCAATGGCAATTACAAAAATATTGAATCGTAACTCAAGAGATATTACGATTGAAAATCTTCATTTAGCAGCAGGATCTGGTGGTGTGCAAGTTGGTGCAAGTCCACAACAAATTGCTGCAAGAGCTAAATACTTGGGTATGACTGATGACGATCTGGTTTTACCGGTTGATATGCCCAGTTATGATGCTATACTAGGAGCAGGGTTTCATTTAAAAATAACATGAATAAAGAAATAGATGAACTCTTCGATTCATTTGAAACGAAGTCAAAAAATCCAAAAGAAATGTTTAATGATTTTTTATA